>Ga0335078_10006910_pt1 | contig 16804 bp, 12 predicted proteins | sample Lox_Sample_32_FD_206711 | JGI IMG/M metagenome (GOLD analysis project Ga0335078, IMG submission 206711) | Soil microbial communities from Loxahatchee National Wildlife Refuge, Florida, United States - Lox_Sample_3.2 | ecosystem: Environmental > Terrestrial > Soil > Wetlands | place: USA... | reverse complement strand
GGCGGTGCGGGCGCTGAACGACCCGGTCGCGCTCAGCTTCGGGCACGAGATGAACGGCAACTGGTACCCGTGGGGCACCACGCACACCACCCCGGCCGAGTTCGTGGCCGCGTGGCGCCGGATCCATAACCTGTTCGCGCAGGCCGGCGCCAGCAACGTGATCTGGGTGTGGAACCCGAACGACATCTTCCCGGTCCCGCAGGTCCAGCTGAAGCCGTATTACCCGGGCAACGCGTATGTGGACTGGATCGGGGTCACCGGGTACTTCGCCACCACCGGGCCAGCCACGTATGCGGAGCTCTACGCGCCGACCATCGCCGAGGTGCGGGGGTTCACCAGCAAGCCGGTCATCATCGCGGAGACGTCCATCGAGACCGGGCCGAATGAAGTACTGAGTGCCCGGCAGCTCATCCTGCGCACCGTCATGGCTCATCCGCGCATCCTCGGGCTCATCTGGTTCGACTACAACAAGAACAACGTGGACTGGCGGGTCGAGTCACGGCCGGTCATCGAGTCGGCGGTGCGCAGTGATCTGAGCGAGCTTCCGCTGTTTGCCGTCAGGCGGTTATGAGCAGGCGAGACGCGAGTTCGGCACCGCCGGGCCGGCCGGTGCGGCCCGCCCGGCCCACGCCGACCCGGCGGGCCTACAAGCCGTTCTCCAGGCCGGAAGCGGACACCGTCATGCTGCCCCCGGTCACGGCCGAGCCGGCCGGCCCGGCAGGCCCGCCACCGGACCACGGCCCAGCGGCCGAGGCGCCGATCGAGCGGACCCGGGTGCTGGTCATTCCGCGCCGCCGGCGGCGCGAGCTGGAGCGCAGCCCGTTCCCGCCGGCCAGCCCCCGCCGGATCTGGGTCAGCCGCGCGGTGCTGCTCGGCATCCTGGCCGTGCAGGCGGCGCTGTCGCTGCGGATGCGCAACACGGTGTTCGAGGACGAGGCGCTCTACCTGACCGCCGGGCACTACGAACTGGCCCACCTGCTTTACGGGGTGCCGCTGCCGCAGGACTACGCGTCGTTCTTCTCCGGGTCGCCGGTGCTGTACCCGATCCTCGGCGCGCTGGCCGATACCGTGGGCGGGCTGGCCGCGGCCCGGCTGGTCAGCCTGCTGGCCATGCTGACCACGACCGCGCTGCTGTACTCGCTGAGCCGCAGGCTGTTCAACGAGCGCATCGGGCTGTGTGCGGCGGTGATCTTCTCGGTCACCGAGTCCTCCATCTTCCTGGGCAACTTCGCCACCTACGACGCGCCCGCGCTGTGCCTGCTCGCGGTGGCCGCCTGGATCGTGGTCCGGACGGCCACGGTGCGCTGGCCGGTCTACCTGGCGGCCGCGCCGGTCGCCGCGCTGGCGGTCGGGACCAAGTACGCGGCGGCGCTGTTCGTGCCGACCATCGTGGCCATGGCGGCCCTGGCCGCCTGGCCCTACCACGGGAAACGGGCGCTGATCCGATCGGCCGCCCTGGGCGTGGCCATCGCTGGGCTGCTGGCCGGGGCGCTGTGGCTGGCGGGCTCGGACTACATGGCCGCGATCACCAGCACCACGACCGCCCGGCAGCACGGCAGCACGCCGGTCAGCATCCTGCTCAAGGACTGCCTGCTGTGGGGCGCGCTGCCGTTCGCGCTGGCCGTGATCGGGTCGGTGGCGTACGCGATTGAGGCGCGCACCGAGCCGGGGGAGCGGATCGCGCCGCCGGGCAACCGCGCGCACCGGATCGTGCTCGGCGTGGTGCTGACCGGGACCGCGCTGCTGGCCCCGCTGGACCAGATGCACCTGCACACCGACGTGTCGTTCCAGAAGCACATCGGGTTCGGGCTGCTGTTCGCCGCGCCGATGGCCGGGATCGGCCTGGCCCGGATCATCGGCGCGCACTTCCACCGGGCCCAGTTCGGCGTCCTGGTGTGGGGTGGCTGCCTGCTGCTCGGCATGGTGCAGGCCAGTCATCTGTACGCCGACTGGTCGAACGGGCGGCCGCTGGTGGCCGAGCTGTCCCGGTACCTGGCCCCGCACGCGCACTACCTGGTCGAGGTGTCCGAGGTACCGAGCTACTACCTGATGTACAACCCGGACGCCCGGGCCAGTCAGTTCAGCTCGACCTACTTCATCTCGTACACCGAGAAGAACGGGACCACGCTGACCGGTGACGCGGGCTACGAGCAAGCCATCAGGGACGGCTATTTCCGGGTGATCGCCTACGACGACACGGTCACCGCGCCGCTGGACCACATCATGGCCCGGATGCTGATGGACGACCCGCAATACCGGCTGGCGGCCACGCTGGCCAACTCGAACGGGCTGGGCACGTACTACGTCTGGGTCAGGCGCTAGCCGTCCAGGCCGGCCAGGGCGCCGAGGCTGCCGGTGCTGCCGCCGGTCAGCCGGGTCTCGTCGATGAATTCACCGTCGCGCATCGAGATCAGCCGGCCGGCGGTGGCCGCGATCCGCGCGTCGTGGGTGACGATGACCAGGGTCTGCCCGGCCGCGTGCAGGCTCTCGAACAGTCGTAGGACCTCCAGGGTGGCCTCGCTGTCCAGGTTCCCGGTGGGTTCGTCGGCCAGCAGCAGGGCCGGGTCGTTGGCCATGGCCCGGGCGATGGCCACCCGCTGGCGCTGCCCCCCGGACAGCGCCGAGGGCAGGTGCCGGGCCCGGTCGGCCAGCCCGACCTGGTCCAGCAGCGCGCTGGCCCGGCGCCGGGCGGCCCGGGGCGAGCGCCCGGCCAGCAGCGCGGGCAGCTCCACGTTCTCCACCGCGGTGAGCTCTTCCATCAGGTGGAAGGCCTGGAACACGAAGCCGATGCCATCCCGCCGCCGCCGGGCCAGCGCCCGCTCGCTGAGCTGGTCGATCCGCTCCCCGGCCAGCCAGACCTGCCCGGCCGACGGCCGGTCCAGGCCGCCGAGCAGGTGCAGCAGGGTGGACTTACCGCAGCCGCTCGGCCCCATCACCGCGACCGTCTCGCCGCGGCCCACGGCCAGGTCGACCCCGTCCACCGCGCGGACTACGGCCGGCTCCCGGCCGTAGTACCGGCGCAGCCCGCGGGCAGACAGCATGGTTACGCTCCCGGCCTTGCTCATCACGGTGCTCATCACTGGCCCCTTCGCCCGGTCCAGGCCCGTTCGCAGGCCTCCAGCCAGCGCAGGTCGGCCTGCAGGCGGAGCACGATGCCCTCCAGCAGCAGCCCGGCGGCCGAGCCGGCCGGCTCAGCCAGCGCGGCGCGCTCGGCGTCGCGCAGCCGGCGCAGCAGCTCGCGGCGCTGCGTGTCCACGATGGCCAGCGGGTCAGCCAGCCCGGCGGCCGCCGCGGCGATCAGCTTGAGATGAAACTCGGCCAGGTCCGGCCGGGGCCAGCTGACTTCCGCCAGCCACTCGGCCACCCGCTGCTGGCCCGCCGCGGTCAGCTCGTACATCTTCCGGTCGGGCCGTTCCGGCCGGCCCGCGGTCGGCTCGGCCGTCACCAGCCCGGCCTTCTCCAGCCGGGTCAGCGTGACGTACACCTGGCCGTCGTTCATCGCCTCGCCGAGCGGGCCGAGCGCCTGGCGCAGCCGGGCCCGCAGCTGATAGCCGTGCGACGGTTCCTTGGCCAGCATGGCCAGCACCGCTTCCTGCTGCATGGTCACCCCCGTGCGCTTGGCCCTAACGGTTAGCTAATAGATAACCGTTATCCTCACGGGTGTCAAGCCCACCGCCGGGTGCCGCGGTCCAGGCTCGTCAGCGGACCGGCTGGTCGATGAGCGGGACGGCGGACAGCGGATCGATGGCCTTGGCCGCCAGGATGTACCAGGCCGTGGTGCCGGTGTGCAGCGAGGCGTACAGCAAGCTGCCCTCACAGTCGGTCAGGCCGTCCTCGGACGAGGCTATGATGCCCAGTCCGTCGGCATTGGGCCCGTGCTCCTGCGCGAACCTGATATCGGCCAGGTATCCAGCGGCCCGCCGGATGTCAGCGGGCGTGCCCAGGGCTTCCAGCGCGTCGGCCAGATGAGCGGTGCCCTCGAACCAGACGCCACCGCGATCACAGGTGGACACGCTGACCCCGTGGAACCGTCCCGCGGCGCTGCTCAGGTTCCGGATCACCCAGCCGACCGAGGCGGCGTAGGCCGGATCGCGCAGCGCCAGGTAGGACCAGCTGTTGACGTCCTCGGCCTGCACGCTCTCGTTGCTGCTGACGCCGTTGGCGATCGTGCCGATGTCGAACACGCCCGGCGGCTGGTCCCACATGTCCACCACGAACCGCCGCGCGTGCTGGGCCCGGTCTTGCCAGACATCCTGGCCGGTCAGCCGGGCCAGCAGTCGGAACAGCGCGAACGCGTCGATGTTGTTCTCGGTGGACTTCCAGGTGACCCGGTCGCTGGGCGAGTCGTATCCGCCGGTGTAGCCACCCGGGCCGCGATCGCTGAGGCAGTTGGCCTGGATCCAGCGGCCGGCGCTGACCGCCGCGCCCAGGTACCGGGTGTTCCCGGTGGCGGCGTACAACTGAGCCAGGGCCAGCCCGGCCCACGCCACGTCGCCGGTGTTGCTGGCGTGATCCGCGACCCGCACACCGTGCGCGCCGTGCACCACGCCTGGGCTGTACTCGTCGTACAGTCGCCCAGGGCTACGGGTCTGCAGGCCGGCCAGTGCGTTGCCGACCCGCTCGGCCCGGACGTCGCCCCACCCGGTGTGCATGGCCAGGTATGCGTCGATGACCAGCGCGTCGTCGTAGATGGTGGAGACGTTGTAGTGCTCAAGCCCGAGCACGCCGCCGAGGTAGCTCTGCGGCAGCGTGGGCAGCTCAGCCGGGCTGCCGCCGCCCGGCGGGTCGTGCAGGTTCAGCATCATGGTGAGGAACTGGTAAGCCCGGCCGACGCTGCGGGCCCCGGCCCCGGTCTGGGCCGGCCCGGCGCCATAGCCGTCGTAGGCCTGGGCGGCGTGGCGCCTGGCCTGGGACGCCGCCGCCCCGCTCCGTGGGTGGTGGCCGGTATCCACGGTGATGGCCACGGCCAGGCCCAGGCAGGCCGCAGCCGTGCCCAGGACGGCCCAGCGGCGCCGGGCCGTCCGCTTCGCCCGTCCCGGTGGCGCCGGGGCCGGCTCATGCTGAGACGTAAACAAGTGATGTGTCATCGGCGCCAGGCGCGGGTGGGCTGAGAGCGACTTTTGGTTACTTCTTGTGCTATAAATGCTACTCCTCGTGTTTGAGGCGGTTGCCGCCGCCCCGAACGGCGCGCCTGGCCCCGGCGTCCTTGAGCAATCAGTAAGCTCGACTGAGCCGGGCTGGTGCACCGCCGCCCGCGCTGGGGCCGCTCCGCCGGGACGCGTGCTCCCAGCCAGGTGAGAGCGGCACCGGCCACTTCCCCCGGCCCTGGTTCCCGGCGCCCGCGAGGGTGCCGTCGCGCATGCCCGAAGGAGGCGGTACTTCTATGACGGCAGCCGCGACTCAGGGTCAGGACGGCTTCGTCCACCTGCACGTCCACACCGAGTACTCAATGCTGGACGGGGCCGCGCGGCTGCGGGACATGTTCGCCGAGTGCGAACGCGCGGGCATGCCCGCCGTGGCCATGACGGACCACGGCAACCTGTACGGGGCCTACGACTTCTGGTCCAAGGCGACCAAGGCCGGCATCAAGCCGATCATCGGCATCGAGGCCTACCTGGCCCCGGAGCACCGCCGCAACCGGCAGCCGGTGCGCTGGGGCACCCCGGCGCAGAAGGACGACGACGTGTCCGGCGCGGGCGCGTACACGCACATGACGCTGTGGGCCGAGACCACCGAGGGTATGCACAACCTGTTCCGGCTGTCCTCGCTGGCCTCGCTGGAAGGCTATCTGCGCCAGCCGCGGATGGACCGTGAGCTGCTGGCCACCTACGGCAAGGGGATCATCGCCACCACCGGCTGCCCGAGCGGCGAGGTGCAGACCCGGCTGCGGCTCGGCCAGTACCCACAGGCCCTGGAGGCGGCCGCGGCCTACAAGGACATCTTCGGCGCGGGGAACTTCTTCGTCGAGATCATGGACCACGGGCTGAGCATCGAGCAGCGGGTCCGGGACGGGCTGCGGCGTATCGCCCGCGAGCTGGATCTGCCGTTCGTGGTCACCAACGACTCCCACTACGCGGTCGAGGCCGACGCCAAGGCGCACGAGGTGCTGCTGTGCGTGCAGACCGGGTCGAACATGGCCGACCCGGGCCGGTTCAAGTTCGACGGCACCGGTTACTACCTGAAGAGCCCGCAGGAGATGCGGGCCCTGTTCACCGACGAGGAGTGGCAGTCCGGCTGCGACTCCACCCTGCTCATCGCCGAGCGGGCCGAGGTGGCATTCCAGCCGCGGAACCTCATGCCGTCGTTCGACCTGCCGGCCGGGGAGACCGAGGAGAGCTGGCTGCGCCAGGAAGTCTGGCGCGGCATGGACCGGCGCTACCCGGACGGCTACGACGAGCAGCGCCGCCAGCAGGTCGAGTACGAGATCGGCATCATCTCGCAGATGGGCTTCTGCTCCTACTTCCTGGTCGTGGCGGACTTCATCATGTGGGCCAAGCGGAACGGGGTCGGGGTCGGCCCGGGCCGTGGCTCGGCCGCGGGCTGCCTGGTCGCGTACGCGCTGGGCATCACCGACCTGGACCCGCTGCAGCATGGGCTCATCTTCGAGCGGTTCCTGAACCCGGAACGCGTGTCCATGCCCGACATCGACATCGACTTCGATGAACGCCGGCGCGGTGACGTGATCCGCTACGTCACCGAGAAGTGGGGCGAGGACCGGGTCGCCCAGATCATCACGTACGGCACGATCAAGGCCAAGGCGGCGGTCAAGGACGCGGCCCGGGTGCTCGGCTTCCCTTACGCGCTCGGCGACCGGATCACCAAGGCGTTCCCGCCCGCCGTGATGGGCAAGGACGTCCCGCTGACCGGGATCTTCGACGAGGCGCACCCCCGCTACAGCGAGGCGGGCGAGATCCGCTCGCTGTACGAGGCCGAGGCCGAGGTCCGCCAGGTCATCGACACCGCGCGTGGGCTGGAGGGGCTGATCCGCCAGGCCGGGGTGCACGCGGCCGGCGTGATCATGAGCAGTGAGCCGATCATCGACCATGTGCCGGTCTGGAAGCGGCAGGCCGACGGCGCGGTCATCACCCAGTTCGACTACCCGGCCTGCGAGTCGCTCGGCCTGCTCAAGATGGACTTCCTCGGCCTGCGCAACCTGACCGTGCTGGACGACGCGGTCCGTGGGGTCAAATCCAACCGGGGCAACGACGTCGACCTGAACGCGCTGCCACTGGATGACAAGCCCACCTACGACCTGCTGGCCCGGGGCGACACGCTGGGCATCTTCCAGTTCGACGGGGGGCCGATGCGGGCGCTGCTGCGCAGCATGCGGCCGGACAACTTCGAGGACATCTCCGCGGTCGGCGCGCTGTACCGGCCCGGCCCGATGGGCGCCAACGCGCATAACGAGTACGCGGACCGGAAGAACAGCCGCAAGCCGGTCGTGCCGATCCATCCCGAACTGGCCGAGTCGCTGGCCGACATCCTGGGCGACACCTACGGGCTGATCGTCTACCAGGAGCAGGTCATGGCCATCGCGCAGAAGGTGGCCGGCTACAGCCTGGGCAGCGCGGACCTGCTTCGCCGGGCCATGGGCAAGAAGAAAAAGGAGATCCTGGACAAGGAGTTCAAGCCGTTCGAGGCTGGGATGCAGGCCAACGGATACTCCGCCGGGGCGATCAAGACCCTGTGGGACATCCTGGTCCCGTTCTCCGACTATGCGTTCAACAAGGCGCACAGCGCCGCCTACGGCCTGGTGTCCTACTGGACCGCCTACCTCAAGGCGAACTACCCGTCCGAGTACATGGCCGCGCTGCTCACGTCGGTCTCCGGGGACAAGGACAAGAGCGCCCTGTACCTGAACGAGTGCCGCCGGATGGGCATCACCGTGCTGCCGCCCGACGTCAACGCGTCCGACGCCACGTTCACCCCGGTGGGCAACGACATCCGGTTCGGCCTGGCCGCGATCCGCAACGTCGGGACCAACGTGGTGGACGCGATCGTGGAGACCCGCAGCAGCAAGGGGGCGTTCACCAGCTTCGCGGACTTCCTGAACAAGGTGCCGGTCAACGTCTGCAACAAGCGGGTCATCGAATCGCTGGTCAAGGCGGGGGCGTTCGACTCGCTCAGGCACCCGCGCAAGGGCCTGGTCATCATCCACGAGCAGGCCATCGACACCGTCATCGACGTGAAGCGAAACGAGGCCATCGGCCAGGATTCACTTTTCGGCGGCGACGCGGAGACCGAGGCCACCTTCGAGGTCCCGGTGCCGGACGGCGAGTGGGACAAAACCACCCTGCTCGCGTTCGAGCGCGAGATGCTCGGCCTGTACGTCTCGGACCACCCCCTGCTGGGGGTGGAGCACATCGTGGCCGCGAACACGGATTGTTCCGTGGCCGAGCTGCTCAGTTCCGCCGCCGACGATACCGAACGCCAGCAGCGGGGTGGCCGTGCCGACGGCCAGATGGTCACCGTCGGCGGCATCCTGTCCGGGGTGCAGCGGAAAGTCACCCGGCAGGGCAACCCGTGGGCCACTGCCACCCTGGAGGATCTGGAAGGCGCCATCGAGGTGCTGTTCTTCCCGGCCGCCTACCAGCAGTGCTCACTGCTGCTGGCCGAGGACGCCATCCTGGTCGTCAAGGGGCGGCTGGACCGGCGGGAAGAAGTGCCCAAGCTGATCGCATCGGAGGTGACTGCGCCGGATTTGTCGGCCGACGAGAGTGGCCCTTTTGTCGTGTCGATCCCGGTCCAGCGGTGCGTCGCGCCCGTGGTGGACCGGCTGCGCGAGGTGCTGTGCACCCACCCGGGGCTGGCCGAGGTACACCTGAAACTCTGCAATGGCCCACGGGCGACGATCGTACGGCTGGATGACAAGCTGCGAGTCAAGCCGTCCCCGGCGCTGGCCGCCGACCTGAAACAGCTGCTCGGGCCGGCCTGCTTCGGTTGATTCGGCTCGCGGGCTGGGAAGACTGGGGGTTATCCGGCCAGCGGAGGACGCCGTGAATCGCCGCATCCACGTGTCCGGCCACCACCGGGAGGTGCTGCGTACCAACCTGTGGCTGGTCCCGGCGCTTCTGGTCGTGGCCGGCATCGGCCTGTTCGTGATCACGCTGCTGATCGACCAGGCCGCCTTCCACGGCGACGTCGCGCTGCCCACCTGGGTGATCAGTGGCTCAGCCGACGCGGCCAGGCAGATCCTGACCACGATCGCCGCCGCCATCATCACCGTGGTCGGCGTGGTGTTCTCCATCGTGATCGTGGCGCTGACCCTGGTGTCCACCCAGTTCGGGCCGCGGATGCTGCGCACCTTCATCCGCGACCGGGGCACCCAGCTGACCCTGGGCACGTTCGTGGCCACGTTCGTCTACGCGGTGCTCGCCCTGGTGTCGATCGGCGGGCCGACCCCGCACGGGACGTTCGTGCCGCATCTGAGCATCACCGTCACGCTGTCGCTCACCGTGGTCGACCTGGCCGTGCTGATCTACTTCATCCACCACATCGCGACCCAGATCCAGCTCCCCGAGGTGATTGCCGGGATCTCGGCCGGCCTGTCCGCGGCCATCGAGGAATACGTGGGCGGCGGGGCGGCCCGCCCGGGGGACCCCACCCTAGCTGCCGTGCTGGCCAGCCTGCCGGAAGAAGGCGGCGTCGTGCTGGCCTCGGACAGCGGCTACCTGCAGTACATCCACCGGCGGACGCTGGTGCGCATCGCCGAGCGGGCCGACGCGGTGATCTTCCTGCGCTACCGGCCCGGGCATTTCCTGGCCCAGGGCAGCCCGCTGGCCACCGTGTGGCCGGCCAGCGCGGCGCCCGGGGTGACCCGGGCGCTCACCCGGGCCCACCTGACCGGCCCGTTCCGGACGCTGGCCCAGGACGTGTCGTTCGGCATCGACCAACTGGTGGAGATCGCGATCCGCGCCCTCTCGACCGCCATCAACGATACGTTCACCGGGCTGACCTGCATCGACTGGCTGTCAGACAGCCTGTGCAAGGTGGCCGGCCGGTGGCAGCCCGCCCAGGTGCACCGGGACCAGGCCGGCGCGGTCCGCGTGATCACCCCCGAGCCGACCTACGACCGCCTGGTCCAGCGGTCGTTCGAGAAGATCCGGCAGAGCGGCCGTGGGAATCCGGCCGTGCTGATCCGGCTGCTCGACGGCCTGGCCAGGATCATGGAGCGGACCACCACCGAGGACCAGCGCCGCGTGCTGCTGGACCAGGCGTCGATGATCATCCAGGCCAGCGATGAGTCGGTGCCCGACGCGCCGGACCGGGCCGACGTGCGCCGTAAGTACGAGACCTTGCTCGCGGTCCGCGCCCACCTGGCCGACGAGCCCCTAACCACCAGCTAGCCACCGGCCAACTGTCCGCCTTACCGCAGCCCAGCCAGCGGATGGTGCCTGGTGTGGCTGGTGTTGCCAGTGAGCACAGGACTCCCCACCCCGGCCCAGCCCACGCACCGCATCGGTGAAAATCTGGTGCACACCGGTGTGCAGCAAAGGTTCACCCACGCCGCCAAAGCTTCGCCCACGCGCTGGACCGGGCTGGTTAGGCGTCGCGGCGCTGGAGGAGGTAGGCGCCGGCCACGAGCAGGACCGCGGTCCACAGGCAGAACACGCCGAACCCCTGCCAGGCTGACAGCAGCTGGTCCGACGTCCGGTGCGCGCTGTACACCAGCGAGCCCGCCTGCTCGGGCAGGTAGGCGTTGATGTGCGCGCCCCAGCTGCCGGGCAGCAGGCCGGACAGGATGGGCAGCACCAGGACGATCCCGATGACCGTGGTGATACCGGCCGCGGTGTGCCGGATCAGCAGCCCGACGGACAGCGCGAACAGGCCGAGGACGGCCAGGTAGAGGCCCGCGCCGAGGACCGAGCGCAGCACGTTCTGGTCGCTGATCGCCACCGGCACGTGGCTGTGCAGGATGGCCGAGCCCAGGAAGAAGGAGGCGAACGCGATGATCTCCGCGATCACCAGGATCAGCAGGCCAAACACCGCGCCCTTGGCGGCCAGCATGGGCTGCCGCTTGGGCACGGCCAGCAGCGAGGAGCGGATCACCCCGGTGGAGTACTCGCTGGTGATCACGAGCACGCCCAGCACGCAGATGGTGAGCTGGCCGAGGCCGATGCCGGCGCCGAGAATGAAGCCGACCGGGTTGGCCGTGATGGTGGCGTCCCGGGTGGCCGCGTTGGTGCCGCTAGTCCAGTTGCTGGCCGTGAGCCAGGTGAATAGCGCGGTGAAGCCGACCGTCAGCACCACGAACAGCAGCAGCGTCCACACGGTGGACCGGACCGACCGGATCTTCGTCCATTCGGCCAGCATCAGGTGGCCGAAGCCGACGTGGTGGGCGGCGGGCGGAACGGCCGTGGGCGCGGCGGCGGGCGCGGCCGGGCTGGTGGTGGTCATTGGCTGTCCTGCCCCGTGGTCGATGCGCTGGTGGTCGCTGGTTCGGAGGTGGCCGGTGCCGCGCCGTCGGCGGGCAGCGCGGCTGGGGCCGCCCCGGCGCCGTACTCGGAGCTGTCCGCGGTGAGTTCCATGTAGGCCTCCTCGAGCGAGGCCAGCCGGGGGGTGAGCTCGTGCAGCACGACCCGGTCGGCGGCGGCGAGTTCCCCGATGCGGGCGGCGTCCATGTCGGTGACCCGGAGCAGGCCGGAGCCGCCGTTGTCGGCCGGCTGCGGTTCGGCCTTGCCGCCTTCGGCGGCGATCAGGCCGGCCAGCCGGGTCGCATCCGGCGAGCGGACCAGCACATATTTGTCGGAACTGCGCTCGATGAATTCCTGGGTGCTGCAGTCGGCGATCAGCTTGCCCCGGCCGATCACGATGAGATGGTCCGCGGTGACGGCCATCTCATTCATCAGGTGGCTGGACACGAAAATGGTCCGGCCTTCGGCCGCGAGCTGTTTCATCAGGTTCCTGATCCACAGGATGCCCTCAGGGTCGAGCCCGTTGACCGGCTCGTCCAGCAGCAGCACGTCAGGGTCGCCCAGCATGGCCACGGCGATGCCGACCCGCTGTCCCATGCCGAGGGAGTACTGCCCGGTCCGCTTGCGGGCCACCTCGCGCAGCCCGACCAGGTCGAGCACGTGATCGACCCGGGACCGGGGCAGCCCTTGCGTCTGGGCCAGGAACAGCAGGTGGTTGTAGGCGCTCCGGCCCGGGTGCATGGCCTTGGCCTCCAGCAGCGCGCCTACCGTGCGCAGCGGCTGGGGCAGGTCAGTGTAGGGTCGGCCGTCGATCGTCGCGGAGCCCCCCTGCGGCCGGTCCAGGCCCAGGATGAGCCGCATCGTGGTCGACTTGCCCGCGCCATTCGGGCCCAGGAACCCGGTGACCCGGCCTGCCTCGACTTTGAATGACAAATGGTCAACGGCGGTTTTGTCCCCGTAGCGCTTGGTGAGGTCCCGTGCCTCGATCATGAATTTCCCCTTGAGACGGCTAGGCCGACTTGATTCCTCCGCGCGCTCAAACCCTAAGGTAGCAAGGTCGGCAGAGTGACCTGGTTTAGCACGCCGCGCCCCAGTGCGCGAATTCGGGGGCGGTCGCGTAGGCTCCTGCGCATCATGACGCAGCCAATGGATCCGGCCGGGGCGGCCGGCCCGCCCGTACCGCACCGCGCGGCGCGACGCCGCGGTCTGGGCGCCGCGCTGTGGCGCTGCGTGCCCGCCGTGCTGGTCACGCTGCTGCTCGGGGTGGCCGCGGGATTCCTCTGGGCGGCGCTGGCGCCGCGGCCGTACCTGGTGATGACCAGCCCGGGCGCGGCCCAGGTGACCAGCGCCGAGTCCAGCGCGTTCATCGGCGGGGACGGCTGGTACTGCCTGATCTGCCTGGCCGGCGGGATCATCTCCGGGCTGGTCGGCTACCTGCTCGCGGTGCGCGGGCACCATCCGGTGGCCATGGCCCTGGTGCTGCTCAGCGCGCTCGGGGCCGGCCTGATCGCGCTGGAGATCGGCCAGCACGCCGGGCTGGCCAGCTATCACCATCTGCTCAGCACGCTGCCGGCCGGCCGGCACCTGAGCGCGTCGCTGTCGCTCGGGGCGCGCAGCGCGATCGCGCTGTGGCCACTGGCGGCCGGCATCACGGCCGGCGCCCTGGAACTGAACGACGCGCTGCGCGACCGGAAGCGCGACGCGCAGGACGGCCCCGCCCTGGCCCTGGACTGAGCAGGCCAGCCCCGGCCGTGCGCGGGGCGCGGCCGGGCAGCATCAGGCGGTCGGCGGTTAGCCGGGGCGGCCGACGATGAACTGGCTCCCCTCGTTCATCGCGACGCAGAACCGGGCCGAGGCGCAGGACAAGTTGTCCGCGTAGTAGAACGGCGTGACGCTGGTCCGGTGCTCCTTGCTGAAGCCGCGGCTCTGCAGGATCGTGCCCTGCGAGTCGATGGCCACGCAGGCCTTGACCGCGGTGCAGGAGATCGCGCCCAGGTAGTTCGTGTCGATACTGCGTGGCCTGGCCCAGGACGTGCCGTTGTAGTCCAGCAGATGGCCCACGTTGTCCACCGCGGCGCAGAACTTGGCCGACGGGCAGGAGACCGAGATCAGGTAGCTGCCCCCGTCGATGTTCCGCGGAGCCGACCAGGCCGAGCCGTTGTAGCTGATCACGTTCCCGCTCCCGTCGACGGCCATGCACCGCTTCCGGCTGGCGCAACTGACCGCGTCGAGACCGTTAGTACCCGGGTCGATGAGCACCGGGCCGCTCCAGGCCGTCCCGTTATAGGTGGCCGCGCTGAACCCATTGCTGGAGATGGCGGCGCAGAATTCCGGGCTGCTGCAGGAGATCCCGCCGAGCGTCATGCCCACCTTGATCTGCGTGGGCGGCGACCAGGATGTGCCGTTGTAGTAGGTCACGTTCCCGTAGACGTCGACCGCGGCACACCAGGTGCTGGTCGGGCAGGATACCCCCCAGTTGTCCACGTACGAGATGCCCAGCGGCACCGGAGCCGCCCAGTGCTTGCCGTTGAACACGTGCACGTCCGAGTCCTCGTCGATGTTCACGCAGAACCTGGCGGTGGGGCAGGACAGTGAGCCGGTATAGATGATGTCGGTGTCCGCCCGGCTGGCCGCGGTCCACTTCAGCCAGGGGACGGCCGCGGCGGCGGCGGGGAGACTGCTGAGGAGCAGCGCTAACGGGACTAACAGGCCGGTGACGGACGCCGCGGCGGCGCGGCGAGTGCGGTGTTTCATGTGGCTCCCCGTAGGCCGGAAATAGGCAGGGTCAGACGCATTGTGCCACTGCAAGGCCGGTCCCGGGCTGTCCGGCATGTGGACACCGCCGCCAGCGTACGGGCGCCCTTCATAGACTGGGCGGGTGCTGCCTCGAATCGATCTCCGTGGCCAGCCGGCCACCAACCTGACCAGGGCAAAGCTGGCCGGTGTGCTACCACGCGCCGAGCTCGACGTGATGGCCGCGGTGCCCGCCGTCGCCCAGGTGTGTGCCGACGTCCGAACTCATGGTGCGGCCGCGGTCCGCGATTACACGGCCCGTTTCGACGGCGTGGACCTGGCCACCACCCGGGTGCCGCCCGGCGCGCTGCCGGCCGCGCTGGCCACGCTCGACCCGGCCGTCCGGGCCGCGCTGGAGGAGGCCATCCGGCGGGTCCGGCTGGTGCACGAGGCGCAGCTGCCTACCGAGCGCACGGTCGAGGTCAGTCCCGGTGCCACCGTGACCGAACGCTACGTCCCGGTCAGCCGGGCCGGTGTGTACGTGCCGGGCGGCCTGGTCACCTATCCCTCGTCGGTGGTGATGAACGTGGTGCCGGCCCAGGTGGCCGGGGTGAGCGAGATCGCGGTGGCGTCCCCGCCGCGGGACGGCGGCCTGCCATCGTCCACGGTGCTGGCCGCGTGCGCGCTGCTCGGCATCGACGAAGTGCACGCGGCCGGGGGAGCGCAGGCCATCGCCATGTTCGGCTACGGCACCGAGGACTGCGCGCCAGCCGACGTGGTCACCGGGCCCGGCAACGTGTACGTGGCCGCGGCCAAGCGGCTGCTGCTCGGCGTGGTCAGCACCGACGCGGAGGCCGGCCCGACCGAGATCGCGATCATCGCCGACGGCGCCGCCGACCCCGAGTTCGTGGCGGCCGACCTGATCGCCCAGGCCGAGCACGATCCGCTGGCCGCCTGCCTGCTGATCACCACCGACCCCGGCCTGGCCGACCAGGTGGACAAGGCGCTCGGCCCGCAGGTAGCCGCGGCGCGGCACCAGGACCGGGTGCGGGACGCGCTGGCCGGGCAGTCGGCCACCGTGCTGGTGGACGACCTGGCCGCGGCCGTCGCGGTCAGCGACGCCTGGGCGCCGGAGCACCTGGAAATCCAGACGGCCGGCGCGGCCGGGCTGGCCGGCCAGATCCGCAACGCCGGCGCCATCTTCACCGGCCCGTACGCACCCGTGTCACTAGGCGACTACCTGGCCGGGTCCAATCACGTGCTGCCCACCGGGGGCACCGCCCGGCACACCGGCGGGCTGTCCACGCTGTCCTTCCTGCGCGGCATCCACGTGGTCGAGTGCGGCCGGGACGCACTGGCCGCCGTGGCCCCGCACATCGACGCGCTCGGTGGGGCCGAAGACCTGGCCGCCCACGTCGAGGCGGTCCGGGTGCGGATTCCGCGCGGGACTGAGCCGGCATGAGCGTTCCCGACTGGCTGCCGCTGCGTGGCGACCTGGCTGGGCACGAGCCGTACGGGGCGCCGCAGATCGACGTGCCAGTCCGGCTGAACACCAATGAGAACCCGTACCCGCCGTCCCCGGCGCTGACCGGAGCCATCACCGCGGCGGTCGGCCAGGTGGCCGGCGCGCTGAACCGCTACCCGGACCGGGACGCGGTCGCGCTGCGCACCGAGCTGGCCGGCTACCTGGGCCACCAGCTCACCCCCAGCCAGGTGTGGGCGGCCAACGGATCCAACGAGATCATCCAGCAGCTGCTGCAGGCGTTCGGCGGGCCGGGCCGTACCGCGCTGGGTTTCGAACCGTCCTACTCCATGCACCCGCTCATCTCGCTGTCTACCGGCACCCGGTGGGTCAGCGGCGCCCGGGAGGCCGACTTCGGGCTGGACCCGGAGCACGCCGCCGCGGTCATCGCGGCCGAGCGGCCCGACGTGGTGTTCCTGACCTCGCCTAACAACCCCACCGGCACCGCCCTGCCGCTGCCAGTCATCCGGGGCATCTGCGCGGCCGCCCCGGGCATCGTGGTGGTGGACGAGGCCTACGCCGAGTTCGCCCGGGACGGTTCGCCCAGCGCGCTGACCCTGCTGCCGGAGTTCCGCCGCCTGGCCGTCGCCCGCACCATGTCCAAGGCGTTCGCACTGGCCGGGGCGCGGGTCGGCTACCTGGCCGCGGACCCGGCCCTGGTCCAGGCGCTGCTGCTGGTCCGGCTGCCCTATCACCTGTCCAGCGTGACCCAGGCAGTGGCCCGCGCGGCGCTGGCCCACCGGGCCGAGCCGCTGGCCACGGTCCAGGCGCTGCGCGAGGACCGGGACGCGCTGGTCGCCTGGCTCCGCCAGCGCGGCCGGGCGGTGGCCGACTCGGATGCCAACTTCGTGCTGTTCGGCCGGTTCGCCGACCGGCGCCGGGTGTGGCAGGGATTGCTCGATCAAGGGGTACTGATCCGGGAGACCGGGCCGGACGGCTGGCTGCGGGTCACCGTGGGCCTGCCCACCGAGATGGAGGCCTTCCGTGACGCCCTGGACAAGGTACTAGGAGAGGCCTGATGAGCGAGCGCGGCAGCCGGACCGCCCGGGTGGAGCGGGTCACCAAGGAGACCAGCGTGCTGGTCGAGCTGGACCTGGACGGCACCGGCCGGGCCGAGGTGAGCACCGGGGTGCCG
>Ga0335078_10006909_pt1 | contig 16810 bp, 23 predicted proteins | sample Lox_Sample_32_FD_206711 | JGI IMG/M metagenome (GOLD analysis project Ga0335078, IMG submission 206711) | Soil microbial communities from Loxahatchee National Wildlife Refuge, Florida, United States - Lox_Sample_3.2 | ecosystem: Environmental > Terrestrial > Soil > Wetlands | place: USA... | reverse complement strand
CCGCTTGGCATCGGCTTTGCTCATATCGGCGCGGTCCGCGACCGCGGCGACCATCTGGGACTGGGTCAGCGCCACGGCTGTTCCTCCTCAAGTGGTGTTGCGTGAACACCGGTATTCAAGCCACCGCGGCAGACGGAGCGCTCCCGCCCCATCCACCAACGTTCGCGTCCGCTCGAGCGCCGGGCGGGATGGGCGTCGGGCTGGCGCCGCCACGCCATGGCGGCGTGTGTTCTGTCCTGCTGAGGCCCGGGTCGGCTTTCTGCGCGAGGCGCGCCGTACACGGCGCGCGTCGCGCCGAGGCTTGTGTAGTGCCCTTTGTTAGCGTAAGACGGGTCATGTAGGTAAGCCTTGACCGTGGAGGGCGCGCGTCCGAGGCGACGGGCGATCTCCGCGATCGAGAGACCCTCGTGATCGCGATAGTGGCGAGCGAGCGCAGCCGCCCGACGACGCTCGTGAACGCGATCAATGCCATCCATCGTAGGGTAAGTACCGCGCCTGATCGATGGTTCGCGCTGGCGATCGGCAGCCCGGCGAACGCGGGCCGAGACGATTCTTCCTGTGAGGCGCTGGGCCGCGAGCAGCATGACCGCAGGGCGAGCCGGGGACCGAGGAGGAGGAGAGAGGGCTCGGCCCCCGGCTCACTGGGCAAGGTTGCGCCGTGGCGTTTCAGCCGTGGACGCTGGCTTGGTTACCCAGTTTGGCTGGTCAGTACGTAGGAGAGACCTGTCTCACTCCGTTCGGATTTACGGACGCCTTGATGCACATACGAACAGATTAGAGGCGCCCGGCGCGAGTGTCAAAGGCCGGATCGGCTTCTCGGGACCGCCGTCCGGGCTAGGCACGTGTCCTCGTCGTGACGTGAGGTCATCGTCAAGCGAGATGCACGCACCAGGGAGGGGCGGATTGGTTGTGCTCCACGGCCGCCGGCGAGACGGCGCACCGGACGTTTCGCTTCCGCCACCCCGGCAACCTCGAGACCAAGTTCGGCGGGCCCGCCAATGTGCGATGGACGCTCCGGGCGGCGAGTGGGGCTGTGCGAACGCGAGGGGTCGCGTTCGCGGCAGGGCACGTCGCCTGGTTGACTCCGTTGGGATGCGCTGCTAGGTTCTCGCTGTCGGCATTGCGACGCTACGGTCGGATATACGAACACCTTGCTTCTATCTGCGAGCGTCGTTGGGAGCTAATTGCTCGTCGAACGCTGGCTTTACCGGGCGGCGGCCCGAATCTTTCATGTCCCGTCGGCGGTGGCTGAGGGCCTCCGGCAATGAGGAACGTCACCGGCTCGCTCCGGGCACACGTCTCGGGCAGCGGATCGAGTGGTCTCGCTCGCGCCGACCGACGCGAGGCAATGGATCCGCGATGGAGGGTTGATGAGGTCGACTGAGCGCATACTGACGACGCACACCGGGAGCTTGCCCCGGCCGCCAGAGCTCAAGGACGCCGCGGCCGCCGGCGACGACAGCGCATTGCGCGACGCAGTGGGCACCGTGGTTCGCCTGCAAACCGAAGCCGGCATCGACATCGTGAACGATGGGGAGATGAGCAAACCCGACTACGCGACTTACTTGGCGGAGCGGGCCAGCGGGTTCGGCGCCGAGTCTGTCGCCTTCCGCGCTCCGCTTTGCGACGCGATCGATCATCCTGAGTGGGGGCGTGCTCTCGCCGCAACGATGGGTGCGCGGGAGAGCCGAGCGTGCGTCGCTGAGGTCACGCGCACAGACGTCGCGAGCGTGCATCGAGACATCGCGAACCTCACCGCCGCGGCCGGCGCCGCCGGCGCGGTAGGAACCTTTCTCACCGCCGCCTCGCCCGGCGTAATCACGCAGTTCCTGCCCAACCGGTACTACCCGACTGAGCAGTCGTACCTCGAGGCCCTGGTCGAGGCAATGCGACCGGAATACCTCGCGATTCACGAGGCGGGGATCACCCTACAGCTCGACTGCCCGGACCTCACGGCCAAGGGCCGACGGTCGGAATTCGAGCAAACCGATCTGCACGCCTGGAAGGGCATCATGGCGAGTCACATCGAGGCTCTCAACGCAGCCACGGCCGACATACCGCCCGAAGCCATGCGCATGCACCTGTGCTGGGGCAACTATGAAGGGCCACACACCCATGACTTGCCGCTTCGCGAGATCATCAAGATCATCTTCACCGCCCGGCCGGCGCTGCTCTCGTTCGAGGCCGCCAATCCTCGCCACGAGCACGAGTGGCGCGTGTTTGAGGACGTAAAGGTCCCCGAAGACAAGGTGCTCATACCCGGCGCGATCGATTCGACAACGAACTACGTTGAGCATCCCGAACTCGTCGCGCAGAGGCTCGTGCGGTTTGCGAAGCTCGTCGGGCGGGAGCGGGTGATTGCCGGCACGGACTGCGGCTTTGCAACATTTGCGAACGTGGTGCCGGTGTTCCCAACGGTCGCCTACGCGAAACTGCGGTCGCTCGCGCAGGGCGCTGAACTAGCGAGTCGCGAACTCTGGTAGGACCACGGATGAGCTGCCGACCCTAGCCGCGCTGACACGTCAGGTCCACGGCCAGGGTCCACGAGCGGTCCCGAACGCGACCCTCGCAGCCCAGGCTTGAACGGCCGTGCAACTGAGGAGCTGCGGGCTCGCGGCGACCAGGCTTCCGCACCCACAAACTGCAGAAGATGTCAATGCCGGCCGGGAGTTGACCCCGCGGCGCAAGGCCGGAATTGACCCTTCTGCGGTTGGCGCCGGTACCGAAGGCGACCACCCAGTTTCTGGAGGTCGCCGGCGTCTTGCGCAGCGAGCCGTCGACGATCGGAGCGAAAAGTTCTCACAGCGTGATTGAACGGCGCGCCGACTTGACAGCGCTTCCGGCTCCGGCTATCTTGTTCGTGTTTCCGTTTAAGTATTCGTATATTCGAACGACGGAGATTGGAGATTCAAATGGAGACCGGGTTGCCTCCATTGGACGAGGCCGACATCGGACAGGCCAGACGACCCTCCATCGCAGATGCGAGCGAGGCCGGTCGCCTGACGGGAGCGCGACCCACGACGAGCGCGATGCACACTTTTGCCGGCTCCGTAGGCCGCGCCTTGGTGCCACCCGAAGCCTGGCGCACGCCCCGACTGGCCACTCACGAGCAGCGGCACCAGAGATCAAACCGCTGTCAGCGCTTCGAGAAAGCGCCCGCGGCCGACTCGCGAGGACCGAATAGCACCACTTAAGAGGAGAGCCATCATGAGGAAGACGGGCTTTGCGGCATGCGTCGCCACGCTGGTGTTGGGGGTCTCGGCCGCGGCGTGCGGGAGCACAAGCAGCTCGTCGACGGGCTCGGGCTCCGGCAGCGCCACTGCTCCCTCCCAGGGCGCGTCGTCAGGCGGCGCATCGAGTGGCAAACCGATCGAGATCCTGGACATCACGGCGACCAGCGGCGCGACCGCCGTTTTCGGACAGCAGGAAACCAACGGACTTCAAGCCGCAGCGAGTTACTACAACGCACACGGCGGCATCCTCGGGCGGCAAATCAAGCTCACCGTCTTAAACGACAACAGCGACCCAGCAACCGCGACCAGCATTGCGACGAAAGAGCTGAGCAGCAATCCGGACAAGTATGCGATGGTTTGGGCCGGGGAGGAGGGGACCGTCACAGCCGCACTGGTACCGATCATGAAGCGCTACAAGGTGTTCGCGACTGCGGTTGACGACGGCAACAACGCCTGCGCGCAGGCCAGCAACTGTCCGAACCTATTCACACAGGTCGGGTCGAACTCTCTGGCGGAGATAGCGGACGCGGCCGCGCTCAAGAAAGAGGGTGCGACGAAAGTCGGCATCATCGCCGAGCAGCTCACCTACGACGAGGCCGAGCTTCCGTTCATTCAGAAGGACCTTGCTCGCCTCGGGATCAAGACCGTGACCGTCACGTTCCCGCCGACCGCTGTCAGCGTGACGCCGGAAATGTCGACGCTCAAGAGCGACGGGGTCGATGCGGTCTTCGCCGAGGCGCTGGGTCCCGCTGCCGGATATGTGCTTGGCGCGCGCGCGGCGCTCGGTTGGTCGGTCCCCACGACGTTCGATATCACCGGCTCGTCCCTCGATATCTCCAAGCTGGCCCCCAGGAGTCAGCTCGGCGGCGTCACCGAGACAATCCACTACTGCATGAACATCAAGCACGACATTCCGGCGTTCGACCTTCTCCTGAAGTACACGCCACAACCACTGAATGGAAGCGTCACCTGCCCGATCGCAGGCGACGGATGGGCCGGGATGGTCCTGCTCGATCAGGCCGCCACCAAGGCGCAGTCCTTGGACAGCACCGCCCTCAGCAAGGCGGCTGAGACGATAAAGGCGACCAACAATGAAGCCAACTTCCCCTACATCTCATATCAGGCTTACTGTTGGTCGCCTTCCAATCATGAGCAGGTCTGCAACTCGCCGAGCGATTTCGAGGTCGTGCCGGTAGGGACACTCATTAATACCAGGCTCCACCCGCTCGGGTAGTTAGACAAGCGGTCTCACGGGTCCAGATGGGCATCACGATATCGACCGGGCCGCGCCCTGGGGATCCAACCAGCGCTGCGCGCGAAGGGTGATTCCGCGTGCGCGGAACCAGACTCAGGATTGGTGGTTCGCCCGCAGCGCACTGTGGATATGGTCGACGAGCGAGTCGGCTGGACTTCGTGCGGCACGGGGGTCGATCTGATCATGGGCGCGTGGTCTGCATCCTCGAAGATCACGCCCTCTGCCCACGGCGCCGGCCGAGACACGTCCCTCATACCGTGCGCGTGTGCCCCGGAACCATCGGGAGGTCGGGCGATGAACGACCGCATCTACAGGTCCGGGCGGTCGCGGACGACCCGGACGTCACCGGATCGCGCAAGCTGCCGTCGCGCCTGAGCGACGCGGGGCGCAGCTCGTCGGCCGCCCCGATTCGCTCGAGCTCATGGCGGCCAGCCGGTGGAGTTCGGGCTGGGTTGGTTCATGGCTGTGGCACCCCAGGCGAAACCTGAGATGCCCTGTCAGAGGGGGATTGACAGGGCCTCCCAACCACGACGAATCGTCCCTACCCTTTCGTCCGTGAGCACCTCAAACGACATCACCGAGTTCCTCACCTCCAGGCGCGCTCGGATCAGGCCTGAGCAGGCGGGCCTGCCCTCTTACGGCCAGCGACGAGTTCCTGGCCTTCGCCGCGAGGAGGTCGCCGCGCTGGCCGGGATGGGTCTCGACTATTACCGCCGGCTCGAGCGGGGGAACGTCAGGGGCGTCTCCGAGGGCGTGCTGGAGGCGCTAGCTGGAGCGCTGCGCCTAGACGATGCCGAGCGCACCCACCTATTCGACCTCGCCCGGACCGCGAACCCGGCGGCACCCAGGCGGCGCCGCGCTGTTCAGCACGGCGTGCGTCCGGTCGTGCAGAACATCCTGAACGCCATCCACGCCCCGGCGCTGGTGCGCAACGCGCACGCCGACTATGTCGCCGCCAATACGCTCGCGCGGGCGCTCTACGCGCCGGTGTTCGATAGCCGGGAACAGCCCGCCAACAGCGCCCGATTCACGTTCCTTGACTCGGCCGCCGTCGAGTTCTTCCCGGACTGGAACAAGGTTGCTGACGAACTGGTGGCGAGCCTTCGCTCCGAAGCTGGTCGCAACCCACATGACCGCGACCTGTCCGACCTGGTCGGACAGCTATCGATGCGCAGCCCCGAGTTCCGAACGCGCTGGGCGGCGCACAACGTGCGCTTTCACCGCACCGGCACCAAGCGTCTCTATCACCCCGTCGTCGGCGAGCTCAGCGTGAGCTACGAAACGCTGGAGCTGACGGCAGACCCAGGCTTGACGATCGCCGTCTACACCGCCGACGCCGGGTCGCCCTCGCAGGCCGCCCTCGATCTTCTCGCTAGCTGGAGCGCGACGCCCCAAGAGATGACTAGCGCCGCCATCTCGGACGAGAGCAACGGCGCCTAACGCCGGTCCTTGGAAGCGGGCTCTGAGCGGGCTCGAACCTCCGCCGCAACAAGGGAGCAACTCATGGAATTGCGGCCGCTGGGGCGTGCCAGCGCGTCGGTCAGCAAACTGTGCCTCGGAGCGACGCTGGGGTCTTGACAGGGGCGGTTGACCTCGCTAGCGTGTTCGCATACACGATTAGGCATTCGTATTTACGCCAGCCAGCGTTTGACACCACCGCCCACGCCGTCGAAGACCACCTCATGCACCTCACGACATGGGCACGGGACCAGCGCGACAAAGACGTCGCGCCCGGCACCGCCACCGTGAAACTCCCTCGCCACGGTCCCCTCACCAACACCGGCGACTATCGCCTATACACACCCATCGACACCGCGGCCGAACCCGCCGCCAGACAGGGAGTCAAGTGAGCATCCCCACCGACGACCCAGCAGCCCGCGGACTCAGTCTCCATGCCCTTGCCTCGACGGAGTCGGCGCGCGGCGCGTCTGCAGATCTGCTCCGCCTGATTTACGAATTGCTCGACGCGCACCGCGACACCGCAGACCTGGCCGGCGGGCTCGGGCCAGACGAGCGTTGGGCCGCGCATCTCGAGTACCTCCGAGCGCTTCAGAGGATGGGACGCCGAGCGTTGGCCGAGATCTCAGTCGAAGGCCGGACACGTGGTCCGAGTCAACTGCCAAGGTCCTGGAACCGCAGTGCTCCACGCGGAGCGGGAGGCGAGGAGCAGGTCGTGTAATGGTGAGCGCTCGGCCGGTGCCACGACGCACTTCATCCGAGGGCCGCGGAGTCGGGCTAGATGGCATGAACCCGTAGCGCGGCGCCATGAGCGGCATGAGCGGCAGGGAGGCAGGGTGGACCACCGACTTTATCTCTCCCGCAGGCCTACGTCTTCGGTTCGCGTGCCGAGGGTCGGGGCCGCCCCTGCTCCTGATCACCGGCATCGGCGCACATCTCGATATGTGCTCGCCCCTCGCGCGGCTGGTCAATGGCCGCGAGCTCATCGCGTTCGACCCGCCAAGCGCGGGATTATCCCAGCGGCCCCACCTCCCGCTGCGCATGGGACGACTCGCCCGCATTGTCGAAGCGCTTCTAGACGAGCTGCGACTCGAGCGCGTGGACGTGCTGGGCTACTCGTGGGGGGGCGGCTTGGCACAGGAGCTCGCGCGACGAGCGCCCGATCGTGTCCGTCGCCTCGTGCTTTGCGCGACGGCCGGGACTTGGCGGAAGCCCGCCACGACCGCTCGCGGCCCTGATGCTCGCCACACCCGCGCGCTACTACAACCGGCGATTACTTGCGCTGAGCCTTCCACATCGTCGCCCGGGGTCGCACGGCGCGCGAGCCGGCCGTCTGGGGGCCCACGCCGGCGAGCGCCTCGGGCGGCCGCCCGAGGCGCTCGGTTATGCGTTTCAGCTGTACGCCGTCGCGGGCTCTTCGAGCCTGCCGTGGTTGGAGCGGCTGCGCCAGCCAACGCTCGTCCTGGCCGGTGATCGAGATCCGAGCGTGCCACTGCGCAACGCCCGCTCACTTGCCGAGCGAATCCCCGGTGCGATCCTGCACGTGGTAAGCGGCGGCGGTCATCTGTTTCTGCTCGACGAGCCGGAAAGCGTTATCGAGACGATCGGCACCTTTCTGGACGATGACTGATCGGCATCCCGACCACAACGGCCCGGCGGCATCGGCACGGCTTCGGCTCCGACGCGCTCCCGGTTGGGCGGGCGCTGACCAATCGCATCAGCCGCGCGCGTGCTCGGTCGGCCAGACGAACGGGAGCGCCGCCGCGGCCACCGCCCAGCGAGGGTACCCCGCCATGCGCTTCTTGCCAGCTGAGGACGGAAAGGTTCTCGGGCTGCCTCACCGGGACATGAGGTCGAGTTCCGGCCGACCGCGCTGCACGCCATGTCCGACACGCAATTGACACAAGACCGGCCTACGCGCTGCTATCCAACCCCGCAAGAGAGGAGATCGAGATCAGGATGCACGGCATCACCACCGCGAGCCATTTGAGCGTTGATAGCCGGATCAAAGATCTCGAGAACCATCCGGCATTCGCGGGCTTTGCTCGGTTGATGCTGCCGGAGGACGGTCGCGCCTACGACGGCAACATGCGACTGCGAGATATCCGCGCGCTCTTGCCATATCACAGCCATGTCAATCCCGCGATCGTGGTCGCCTCGTTGAATCGGATGATCGACGACGTGACCGACGGCAGACGCGTGTTCTACTCCTTCTACACCGAGCGGCAGAAGTGTGCGGAACCGTCGAAGGAGAACACGGGCTTGTTCTTCTTCCGGGCGAGACCGGGAGCACCCTTCGCCGTCATATCGCCGGGGGGCGGGTTTGTCTATGTTGGCTCTCTGCATGAAGGCTTCCCCTACGCCGCGGCGATCAGTGACGAGGGATACAACGCTTTTGTCCTGAGATATCGGGCTGGGGCCAGTGGCCGGGTGGCCACGGAGGACCTGGCGGCGGCGATCTCGTTCGTCTTCAGGATGGCGGGGGACTTCGGGGTCGGCGTCCTTGGCTATTCCCTTTGGGGGAGTTCGGCCGGCGCGAGGATGGCGGCCGCCATTGGCTCGCACGGCACAGCCAGCTACGGCGGTGACGACCTCCCGAAGCCCTCAGCCATCGTGATGGCATACACCGCGCATTCCGATCACACAGCCGCCGAGCCTCCAACCTTCGTGGTAGTCGGCGGCCAGGACCAGATCGTGGCTGCATCCACCATGGAAAGGCGAATTGCCCATCTGCAGGGCGCGGGCACGCCAGTCGAGTACCACAAGTACGCAGAACTAGGTCATGGCTTCGGGCTGGGCACCGATACGAGTGCAGAGGGCTGGGTCGCGGAGGCGGTGCGCTTCTGGGAGAAGTACCTCCGGCCCGGTGACCGGTAACAGTTGGCATCCGGAGGTCAGGAATTGCGCCATCCCGTCGGCGGAGTCCACGACGTCTCGCGTAAGCCCGGTCTGTCCGCGAGGGGGGCCTCCAAGTACCCCTCTGACAAGGCCTCTCATCTTTCGCTGATCGGTGAAACGGTGAAGCGACTCATGTTGCGCGACCCGAGAGGAACGAACCCCACCATGCTCCCTATGCAGGAGTTGAACACGGGGTCGAGATGCCGTCCGTCGGCCTGGGTGTCTGCCAGACCCCCCGAGGAGACCCGAGACGCCGTTCGGGCCGCCCTCGGCACTGGGTACCGGCACATCGATCCCGCCTCGCCGTACGGCAACGAGCGCCAAGTCGGCGAGGGAGTGCACAGCGCCGATATCGAGTACGGCGGCCACGCCAGCGACGGCGGGCGCACCACCGCCACTACCGATGGCGAGCTCGACAGGAGCAAGCGATGACGGGCGCCATCACGTCAACCGAGCCGACAGCTGCCCCCATGGCGATCGTCGCGCAGGGCAGCTTCGCCGTTGGCGGCACCGTAGCGACCAGGGACGGGACCTTTGACCCGCTTCACCCGATGAACCCGCGGGGCAGAAGCTCCACGGCGATCACGCCCGCGTCACGTTCCAGATCCCGGTCGACGCCCGCTCGTTGCCGCTGCTGTTCTGGCACATGACCGACACAACAGCAGCGGCCGAAGTTCGAGCCCTGGATTATCGGCAGAACCCGTTCGGCCTCGTCTACGAGTACGCGATCCCGGAGAACGAGCACGGCAAGGTCAACATCCACCCGGTCACGTACACGCTTCATGGTCTGAAGATCGCCGCGAACGTGTACACCCGGGCCAACTACGACCCGGACGGGAGGTTCCCCGCGATCACGGTGGCGCACCCGAACGGCGGCGTCAAGGAACAGACCGCGGGCCGCTATGCGCAGCGCTTGGCCGAGCAGGCGTACATCACGATCGCCGCTGACGCTGCGTACCAGGGCGCAAGCGAGGGCGAGCCTCGTAGCGTCGACAAGCCGTTCTACCGCACCGACGACGTCCACGGCATGGCCGACTTCATCGCCGGCTTTCCGGGCGTCGATGTCGACCGACTCGGTGCGGTGGGCATCTGCGGCGGTGGTGGTTACACGTTGAAGGCGGCCCAGTCCGACAGGCGATTCAGGGCCGTGGCCACCGTGAGCATGTTCAACTCCGGCCGCCTGCGTCGCAATGGTCTGCAGGATTCGCAGCTGGACACCATCCAGGAACGCCTGCAGCAGGCGACCGCGGCCCGCGCCCAGGAAGCGGCCGGCGGAGAAGTCCTCTACGTGGGGACGCCGGCATGACCGACGAGCAGATCGCGGCTCTGCCGTTCGATCTCTACCGCCAGGGCTACGTGTATTACTGGCGGACGCACGCCTCCCCGGGCTCGACGTTCAAGTACACGATGAGCAGCCTGCTGGATCTGATGGCCTTCGACGCGACCGACCAGCTCGAACTGATCGACAAGCCGTTGCTGATGATCGCCGGAGGCGAGGCCGACACCCGATACATGAGTGAGGACGCGCTACCCCGGGGCCACCAGCACCGACGACAAGGAGTTGTTCCTCATCGAGGGCGCAAGGCACATCGAGACCTACTGGGTGGACGAGTACGTGGACGCCGCGCTCGGCAAGCTGACGGCGTTCTATGCCAGGACGATCTAGTCACAACAGCCCACAACGCTCAACGCCAGGCAGCCCCCATGAGGGTGGCGGCGGTGCGTGCCCTGCGGTCACCGCGAACACACGGTCGCGACCAACCGTCGCAGAGTGCCCGACGGAAGTTCAGGAGGAGTAGATGACCAAGTTGACAGTGCTGGTGGTCGGAGCAAACGGCAGCATCGGCCGCCTGGCTGTGGCCGAGTGTCTGCGGCGCGGCCACCGAACCCGCGCCTTGGTACGGGACACGAGCCGGGGAGCCTCGTTGCCCGCCGACGCCGAGATCGTCGTCGGCGACCTGACCAGCGCCGCAACCCTTGCGGACGCCGTAGACGGCGTGGACGGCGTGGACGGCGTGGTTTTCACCCATGGCTCTTACGGGGGCGCAGCGGAGGCGGAGCGCGTCGACTATGGAGGCGTGCGAAACGTTCTCGAGGCGCTCGGCGGTCGTCGGGCTCGGATCGCACTCATGACGGCGATCGGCGTGACCAAGCACACCCCGGGGCACGACTGGAAGCGCCGCGGAGAGCGTTTGGTGCGCGCCAGCGGCCTGCCGTACACGATCGTGCGTCCCGGCTGGTTCGACTACAACAGGCCTGACCAGCAGCGTCTCGTGATGCTGCAAGGAGACCGCCGCTGGGCGAGCGACCCTTCCGACGGCGTCGTCTCACGCGCTCAGATCGCCCAGGTCCTCGTCGCCAGTCTCACGTCCCAAGCCGCCGACCACAAGTCTCTCGAGCTCGTCGCCGACCACGGCCCGGCACAGACCGACCTCGACCCCCTATTTCAGGGTCTGCAACCGGATCCCGCAGGTGCGTTGGACGCTGTTCTCGATCGGGAGAACATGCCGCTTGACCAGGAGCCCCGCGCTGTCATCGCGGATCTCGAGTCAGCACAGCGGCGCACGCGCCGACCGGCGCGCTGATCGAGGACTGCGCGACCGGGCCCGGCAGCCAGCGGACTGGGGGCCAGCAGCCCAACATGTCTCCGTCCGGGCGCCGATTCGGCAGATCGGCTCGGCTGATGCCGCGCCAAGTCGGCGCTCGGGATTGGCGGGAAGGTGCTCGCCGCTCGACCCTGGGCGGGGTCCGCACGCTGATCGCCCCGGCGATCGGAGGTGGGTTCGCAGCGCCGCGCGCCGTCTGCGGCCGTGTGTTCGGCCGGCAGCTGTTGCGTGTAGCGGTCTGGCTGGTGAGGAGCTTGACAGCCTCCTCGGATTGGCTACCGGGTTCGGCGGTGAGACCGCCGGGCGCAGCCCGGTCTCGGCGGAGAGCTCCATGACCTCGTAGCTCACCTCGAGGTCGCCGACCACCGGGTCGTGCAATCGCCTGGAGGTAGCTAGCTTTCCACGAGTTGGCGTAACAGTTCGACCGCGTTGCCGAGGATGTCGTGGTCTGCCGCCGAGAGGTTTTCGGCGATCGCGCGGGCAAGCCAACCATCCCGGGCTGCGCGGTCGGCCTGAAGCGTCGCGAGGCCTTCTGCGGTGAGCTCGACGAGGGCCCGTCGGCGGTCGTCCGGATCGGGGCGGCGGGTCACGAATCCGTCGGCCTCGAGGTCGGCGACCGTCTGCGCCATGGACTGTGGGCGCACCCGCTCCGCAACGGCGAGGTCGCTCACGCTTCTGGATCCACAGCGATCGAGCCGGCCAAGGACCGCAGTGTGAGAGAGGGGGATGCGATTCTCGGCGCGTAAGCGCCGGTTCAACTGAGCGAGCACGACCCTCAGGTCGCTTGCCACGCGGGCCGGGTCGGTCTTTGTGGGCATGACCTCAGAGAGTATACGGCGATCTCTACAGGCAACCTGAACAGATTACCTGTAGAATGTCGTGACGTGACCAACGACCGCTACAAGTGGATCGCGCTATCGAATGCGACCCTGGCGGTGCTCTTTACCACCCTGGACGCGTCGATCACGCTAATCGCGATGCCGGACATCTTCCGCGGCATCAAGCTCGACCCGCTCGTTCCGGCGAATAGCTTCTACCTGCTCTGGATGATCCTCGGCTACATGGTCGTAGTGAGCGTCCTCGTGGTGAGCTTGGGTCGGCTGGGGGACATGCTCGGTCGGGTGCGCATCTACAACCTGGGTTTCGTGATCTACACGGTGGCGTCCCTGATGCTGACCATCGATTGGATGACGGGGCGCCCAGCGGCGATCTACCTGATCGTGTTTCGGATCTTCCAGGGAGTCGGAGGGGCCTGCCTACTCGCCAACTCCGCCGCGATCATCACCGACGCCTTTCCGGCCAACCAACGGGGTATGGCGCTGGGGATCAACAACATCGTCGGGGTCAGCGGGACTTTCGTCGGCCTCGTACTGGGCGGTCTGCTGGCGCCGATCAGCTGGCGCCTAGTCTTCTTGATCTCGGTCCCCGTGGGCGTCTTCGGAACGGTGTGGGCGTATCTGAAGCTCGAGGAGCGCTCGGAGCCCCGGCGGCGCCCCGTCGACTGGCTCGGCAATCTGACCTTCGCCCTGGGGCTGATCTGCTTGATGGTCGCGGTCACCTACGGGATTCGCCCCTATGGCGGCCACAGCACTGGCTGGACGAGCCCCGAAGTGCTCGCCCTGTGCGGTGCAGCGATCCTCTCCTTCGCGGCCTTTACGGTCACGGAGCGCCGCGTTCCCGATCCGATGTTCCGATTGCCTTTATTCCGCATTCGCGCGTTCACGTTCGGGTCCTTGTCCACCTTTCTGTCCTCGGTGGCACGCGGCGGGTTGATGTTCATCCTGATCATCTGGCTGCAGGGCATCTGGTTGCCTCAACGTGGCTATGACTTCACCAAGACACCGCTGTACGCCGGCCTCTACATGCTCCCCCTCACCGTTGGCCTGCTGCTCGCCGGGCCTGCCTCTGGGTACCTGTCTGACCGCTTTGGCGCCCGCGGGTTCGCGACGGGCGGCATGCTCGCTTCGGCGCTGAGCTTCGTCCTCCTATGGCTGCTCCCGACCAACTTCGAGTACCCGCTGTTCGCGGCCGTTCTCGCCCTGACGGGGATCTCCATGGGGATGTTCGCGTCTCCCAATCGCGCTGCCGTCATGAACAGTCTGCCGAGCGGCGACCGCGGGGTCGGCGGCGCCATGAACCAGACCTTCCAGAATTCCGCCCAGGTCCTGTCGATCGGGATCTTCTTCACGCTCATGATCCTGGGCCTGGCGAGCAGCCTGCCGACGGCGATGACCCGCGGGCTTCAGGCACACGGGGTCGCGGCGACCACCGCGACGCACGTTGCCCACCTACCGCCGGTCTCGATCCTGTTCGCGGCGTTCCTTGGCTACAACCCAATCCAGCACCTGCTCGGGGGGCCTGCTCTGGCGGTCCTCACCCCCGAGAACCGGTCGCTGTTGGTGGGGCACTCATTCTTTCCGAACCTGATTTCGGGTCCGTTCCGGGCGGGTCTCCATGAGGCGTCCGCGTTCGCGATCGTGGCCTGTGTTGTTGCGGCGGCAGCATCGTTAATGCGTGGTGGCCGCTACTACGATGCCGAAGAGTCGCGGTCGGAAACCCATGGGGGCCGTGCTCGGCGGCAGGGTCGAGCCTACGCATGCGAGGGGGAGCAGGCGGCCTGAGCGGTGCGCGCAATCCGCACGGACGCTCAGAGAGCCGCCAGGACACAGCACCGGCGGAGACGTCGTTCCCGACGAATTCGCGTACGGACTGCAGCGCGCCGAGGCCCGTACCCGCGGCGCTCGCGGCGGCCGCCGCCTGCCGGCTTGGTCTTGCCGCCGCGGTTTATTGCGGGTGCGCGATCGGAGGTTGGGGGAGGCTTACGAGTTGGCCCGGCTGTACGCTCTATGGCGTGGCGGAGAACCATCGGACAGTTGATCGCGTTACACGCATCCTCGAGGAGGTCGTCTACAGGCCCGGGGTAACGTTCGCCGAGCTGACGCGGGCATTGGACGCCCCGAAGAGCACCGTGCATGGGTTCATTCGTGGGTTGTTGGCCAAGGGCTGGCTGTTCGAATCGGACAGGGGTTTCTATCTGGGTCCCGCGGTATACGGACTCACCCTTGTGAGTGGCCACATCCGAGCCGGCTCGGTGACGCACGAGGACCTCGTCGCGCTGCACGACGAGACCGGAACCACCGTGTTCCTGGGCGTTGAAGCCGGCGATCACCTCGTCTACGTGGATGAGGTCGGCGCCGATACCGTGGAAGGATTCGAGGCGCGGTCAAACATCCGTCGTACTCTCGTGGCGACGCCCGGTGGAAAGGCGCTGCTGGCGGCCCGTACGGACGCCGAGTTGGAGCCTTATCTGCGCCGTCGGAGTGTCGAGGAGGCGGATGCAGTTCGAGATTTCCTTGAAGAGCTCGAGGAGATCAGGCGAACCCGGATCGCGACGAACGTGCATCGATCGGGCAAACGCTTCGCAATTGCCACGGCACTCCGCAATCAGACCGGACAGGTCGTGGGGTGCATCACCCTCCGTGGGCCCATTGGAGAGGTGCAGCCGCGCACTCCAAAGCTCAGCCGGGTGCTTGTCGAGCACGTCGACGCGTGGTCCGAACGCTCACTGAGGCCGCGAGAAGCCGTCTGAGGTTGCGAGTCGTAGCAGCCTGACACGGACCTCTGCGACGGTGGTGAGGCCGACGGGCGCCAACATGCGCTGTTGTAGCGATGGCGGCTCGCGTGTCCGACCGTCCGACAAGGCGCGTATGAGCTCGCGCGAGTGCAACCGGATCCTCAGCGACCCACCGAATCCGTGGACGTATCGTGCCGTGGTTGACCGACAGCGAGGCGCTGAGTGGGGCGACTTCAGATCGGCGCGCGTGGTTTCGATCGACCGTAGTGTCAAGGGGACGAACGAGCGTAGGTGACGCGCTCGTCTTGAGCTGAGTCATCAGGAACGGTCGTCGCGACGGCGAGCGGGCCGCGGGGCAGGGCCGACGCTGGTGGCAATCCGGGTCGGATGGATGTCGACAGATGTCCTCGAGACTCTTCGAGACAGTTACGTACGAGGCCTTCCTCGTCTCGGCCCCGGCATCGCGGTGCCCATGCCGCTCTATGTAGAAACGGGCGACGATTAGGCGGCTTGGAGCGAGCCGGCGCCAGCGGTGCTCCGGATGTTCGATCGCGCGTCGAAGCCGGTAAATGGATCGGTCCTCACTTTCGTGATGTAGGAGCGGTGGTGGTCATTACATGGGCCGGCGCTTGCAAGCGCGCCTCACGAGGTCAGGAGGTCATCGTCGGTCTTAACTGGGGCTTGCTTGAGGTCTTGACAGCGCGTGGCCGCTGGGATAGAGTGTTCGTAGATTCGCTCATCCGTTCGTACTTACGAACAGGGCTGAGAAGGAGAGGCAGTGAGAGATGTCGCCGCGCTCAGGCAACGCGTGCGTGCTTCGGGTCCTGCCGGGCCGACGGCGGATTGTCCCCTGCTCTGGCGCTCACGGGAGGGGCTCGTCGCGATCGTTTTCCTCTCGCTCGACGCCGCCGCCTACGGGTCCTGCGTGGGAAGGCCCGACCGGTGAAGACGCAGGATTATCCGCCGTTTGTCCTCGTCCATGGCGGCCGTCATGGCGGTTGGTGCTGGAAAAAGCTGACGCCACTAATCTGCGCCGCTGGACATCGGGTGTACACCCCCACGCTGACCGGACTCGGGGAGCGCTCGCACCTCTTGCGACCTGAGATTGGGTTGGACACCCACATTCAGGATGTCGTTGCAGTCTTCGAGTACGAGGACATTCAAGACGCGATGCTCGTCGCACACAGCTACGCCGGCGTGGTGGTCAGCGGTGCGATGGAGCAAATCTCCGCTCGAGTCCGAAAGCTCGTGTTTCTCGATGCCCACATGCCTCGAACGGGTGAGTCAACGCTCGACCAGGCTGCTCCTGAGATCACGGATCGGCTGCTGAACCTCGCGGCCGAGATGGGTGAGGGGTGGTACATCCCGCCGACCGACGCGAGCTACTGGGGCGCTTCTGACCCGGAGGACATCGCCTGGGTCAACGGCAAGGTCACGGCGCAGCCCCTGAAGACCTATACCGATCGAGTCGGATCGACCGAGCGCGCGTGGGCGCACCCCGGGATGTTCATCGAGTGCCGGGACCCTTCAGACAGGCGGCACGTCCCGATAGCGAGGCCGCGTGAGCGAAGTGCCGCCGACCCGCGCTTTGACTATCGCGTCCTCAATGCCCCGCACGACGCGATGGTCGTGGCACCAGAAGCGCTGGCGTCGATTCTCCTTGAGGCGGTGTGGTCGGGTTCGTGTGATCGCGAGGCCGTGTTGCAGGGCGAGGTGTGGCATTGAGACCACTGGAACTGGATATTGATAAGCACGACTAATGGAAGGAATGCCACATGGCGACACT
>Ga0335078_10006908_pt1 | contig 16811 bp, 14 predicted proteins | sample Lox_Sample_32_FD_206711 | JGI IMG/M metagenome (GOLD analysis project Ga0335078, IMG submission 206711) | Soil microbial communities from Loxahatchee National Wildlife Refuge, Florida, United States - Lox_Sample_3.2 | ecosystem: Environmental > Terrestrial > Soil > Wetlands | place: USA... | reverse complement strand
ACGATCCTAGACGACATACTGCTCTCCGACGGTGCCCTTCAGGCTCAGCACTCCGTCCGCTTCCAACTGCCGGACAACCGCGATAATCTGCTGCTGCGCCCCCTCGACTTCCTTGATCTTGATGGGTCCGAGAGCCTCCATGTCTTCCCGCAGCATGTCGGCGCCGCGCTGCGACATCGAACCCAGAACCTGATTCTTGAGCTGTTCGCTGGTCCCTTTCAGCGCCACCGTCAGCACCTTGCGTTCGACCTTCGCCAGGACCTCTTTCAAGCCCATGGGGTCGATCAACAGCAAGTCCTCGAACACGAACATCAGGTGCCGGATGGTTTCGGCCATGTTGGTGTCCTGCTGCTCGATGTGCGTCAGGATCTCGCGCGTGGAGGTGGAATCCAGCCGGTTGAGCATTTCCGCCACCGCCCGCACGCCGCCGTAGGATTCGCGGGCGAATTCTCCCAGGGTCTTCAGCTTCTGACCGATGACCGAGGCGATCTTGAGAATCACTTCGGGCGAGATCTGGTCGAGGCTCGCCATGCGCAACGCCACATCGGCGCGCATCTGCGGCGGCAGTTGCGTGAGCAGCGAGGCGGCCTGCGTCTGGTTCAGGTGCGAAAGCACCAGGGCGATGGTCTGCGGGTGCTCGCTATGAATAAATTTGGCGAGCTGCCCGGGGTCAGCCTTCTGGATGGCGTCGAAAGAAGCAGCTTCGGCGCCCAATGCCTTGGCCAGGCGGTCCAGCAGACGCTTGGCCACATCCGAAGGAAAGGCCGTCATGAGGAGTTTGCGCGCGAACTCCATACCGCCGCGCGCCACATAATCTCCGGCCGTGGAAATGTGGTGAAACTCGTTCAGAACCGACTCAGCCTGATCGCCGGAAATGGAAGTGATCTTGGCAACTTCTCGGCTTACCTTTTGTACGTCCTCTTCGGAGAGTTGCTGGAGCAGTTCCGCGCTGGTCTGCTCGCCCAACACGACCAGCAGCATGGCGGCTTTTCGGAGGCTGCTTACGCCCTCTTCCAGTTTAACGGCATTGTTGTTGAGGATCATAGGCGGAGACTTATTGGTCCTCCTCGCGAATCCAGGTGCGTAGAATCTGTGCGGATACTTCCGGGGCCGAGGTGATCTTCTCGCGCAGGTGCTTCGCCAGCACTTCCGCTTTCTTGGTGATCACCGGCGTCAGCTTGAGGCTGTTCAATACCTGCGCATCGCTCCTCTGCTGCAAGGCGTCGCGCTCGGCGAGTTGCTCCTCCAGACTTTTCTCCCCCCTGCCGGCCGCCAGAGCGGCGCGCGCCTCCGGTGTGTCGGCGCCGGCAAGCTCCGCTGCCATGACTGCCGCCGCGTTCTTCCGGGTTTTTTTGCGGAGCAGAATAAAGAGCGCGACGAAGAGGGCCATCGCTCCCGCCAAGACGCCGCCTGTCATAAGCAAGTCCTTGCGATTCATTGGAATAGGTAGGCCCACCATGGTCGTTGGCTTGGCCGCCGTCGAGGTAGCCCCGGGCGGCGACGGAAGCTCAATCTCGCGCGTCGATTCGAAAGGCAGCGTCTCGATCACCAGTTGATCGCCGCGATCCTGATTGAAGCCGGTGACGCCGGCCACCACATCGTGAATGATCTTCATGGTCTCGGGCGTGGGCGGCACGAGCACTTTTTTCATGCCGGTTCCGTCTTTTTGCCACGAAACCGACTGGTCCACCAATACCGCGACCGACACCTTCTTCACCGTTCCCGCCGGCAGGCGAGTCTTTTTGACGGTTCGGCTGGTTTGATAGGCGATATTCTCCGTCGTGCGCGAGATCCGGCTGGAGCCGCCGCCCGGCCGCGAGCCGGGACGGGGCAAACTGGAGGCCGTCCCCGGTACGCCGCTGGCCACCGCGCCGCCGCTGGTATCCTCCGTCCGCTGCGAAGTGCTCATCACCGAATGCTCCGGATCGAACACCTCTTCACTGAGTTCCGAGCCGCTGAAATCGCACTCCACGGAGACATTGGCGCGAAACTTGTCCGTCCCCAGCAGCGGCTCCAGCGTGGAATTGATTTTGGCCAGCAGGTCCGCCTCTACGTGATGGCGATAATCCAGCGCGGCTTCGGACGGTTCCGGACCGTCCAGGCCTCCGGGCGCTCTGGGCCGGCCCAGCAGGTTGCCGTTCATATCCAACACCGACACCGCATCGGGAGACAGTCCTTCCACCGCGGCCGAAACCAGGTGATCGATCGCCAGCACGTTCTGTGGGGCCAGCCGGCTTCCCGGCCGCAGCTTTACCAGTACGCTGGCCTTGGCCGGCTGCTGCGATTCCAGAAACACCGAATCCTTGGGAAACGTCACATGCACCCGGGCCTGCTCGACTTCCGCCAGAGACATCACCGACCGCTCCAGCTCCCCTTCGAGCGCCCGCTGGTAATTGATATGTTCGGCAAACTCGGTCGCGCCCAGATTCGTTTTATCGAAGATTTCGAAGCCGATTCGCCCGGTTTTCGGCAAACCCGCGGCCGCCATATTGATGCGCAGCTCGGCCAGTTTCGCCGACGGCACCAGGACCACGCCGCCATCCGCGGGCAGCCGGTAATCCACGCCTGCCTCTTTGAGCTTCTGGACAATGGCGGAAGCGTCTTCCGGCGCGACCCCGGTGAAGAGGGGGCGGAAATCCGCCTCGCGCTGGTGCTGCACCAGCAGGAAGATGCCGCCCGCGGCGGCGAGCAGCACCACCGCGATGGTGACCCGCTGCCGCATCGGAAGATTTGCCAGGAGCTTCTTCATGAATCTCTTGGGGCCCGCAAAGCGCCCTGGTAATTAGATCGGCGGGATGGGCGGAAAACCTGAGACGGCCCATCTACATCTGCATTTTCATGATTTCCTGGTAAGCACTGACCACTTTGTTGCGCACCGCCTGGAACATTTCGAAGGCGAGATCCGCCTGTTGGGTCGCCAGAGCCACCGTGTGCAGGTCTTTCCCGTCGCCGGAGAGAAATTTTTCCACCGCCGTGGAGGACTGCTGCTGGAGCGATTCCACCTGTCCGACGGCGCTCGAAAAGATATCCTGGAAACCGCTTCCCGACGGCGTTTCCCCCGCCGGCTTGATGGAACTCGGCAACGCCGGAGCGGAAATGGGGGTAATGGGGGCGGGCATAGCAGGTCTAGTGGAGCAGGTCGATGGAACGCTGGATCATGTCCTTCACCGCTCCCATCGCGGCCACGTTCGCTTCATAGCTGCGGGCGCTATCCATCAGATCGACCATGTCTTCAGCGGGATTCATTTTGGGAAACGCCACATAGCCATCTTTATCCGCATCCGGATGTCCCGGCATGTAGCGGCGCTCCGGTTCGCTGGTATCGGTGAGGATGGCCGAGACCGCCACGCCTGTGGGAGCTTCCAGTTGCTTGCTGAAGATCGAGGAGAACGGCGATTCGACGGAATCGCTTTCGAAGACCACGTCCTTGCGCCGGTAAGGACCGCCTTCCGGGGTGCGGGTGGTCTCGGCATTGGCCATGTTTTCCACCAGCAGTTCGGCGCGTGTCCGCTGCGCCGCCATTCCCGATGCTCCCACCGACAAAGCCGAGAACAAGCTCATGACCCTTGACCCTCCTTGATCGCCGACCGCAGCGCGCCGATCTGTGACCGCAGCAGGCTGGCCGCGGCATTGAAACGGAGCGCGTTTTCCGCCAGCAACCGCGATTCGCGGTCCAGGCTGACATTGTTCCCGTCGTTTTTCATGGGCAGACCGGCTACTTCCAGCACATTCGGCGTCCCAGAGAGGGCATTCTGAAATTCCGTTTGAAAGTCAATGTCCTTCGTGTGGTAGCCAGGCGTATCGGCATTGGCAATGTTGGACGCGACCAGCTTCTGCCTGGCGCTCAGCAGATCCAGGTAGTGCTCCAGTTGTCCAGTAAGCCGGTCAAGCATGACGTTCTCTCACAGAGCAGATCGGTTGCCCGTCCGAAATCCTTTAGATTGAGCAGGCGCGCCCACTCTTCCGCGGCACGAATCTGCCGCGCGGCAATCCGTTGGCGCCGCCGGATATGTCCAGTGTTCCTTTCGATATGCCCAGCTAAGATATTAAGAAATATGACGATTCTTTCTCGCACATGTAATCCATTGAAAACATTGACTCCCCACAAATCAACATGGGACTAACCGCATTTGAGGGCAATCAATTTAAATTGGAATACTGATAGGATTTCTATTCGTAGTTATTATTCCAAAGGAGTACATCGAAGGTTACATGGGTGGACTTGCCTGTGGATCCGCGTTTGCTTTGGACTCGACCCGCGGTTCTCACTACCGTTCGTCATTACGGCGCTCAACCCGGTTCCGGCCGGAAATCCGCTATTCGTTCCAAGAGGGTGCTTGCCGATGAGTTTGCCGCCACAGGTGAACCCCGCCGATTCCGCCGAGACCCCACAGCCATGGGCCAGCATGGTGCAACGTATTCAAGCCGACGACCCCTCCGGAATGGAGGAGTTGTACGCCGTATTTACCAACGGTATCCGATTTTATCTGTGCCGTCAGCTCGGGCCTCAGGACCTCGACGATAAGGTGCACGACGCCTTCCTGACCATCGCGCAGTCCATCCGCCGGGGCGATCTGCGCGAGCCGGAGAGGCTCATGGGGTACGTGCGCACGGTTGTCCGCCGCCAGGTGGCCGGTTATATCGGCTCGGCGGTGGAAGCGCGCCGCACCCTGGTCGATACCGACCACGGCGCCATCCTGCGCGATCGCAAACCCGATCCGGAGCGCTCGGCAATCGAGGAACAGAACAACGCTCTCGCGATGCGCGTGCTGAATACCTTGCCCCGGCGCGATCGCGAGGTGCTGGTGCGGTTCTATCTACAGGAGCAATCGCCGCGTCAGATCTGCCGGGACATGGGCCTGACGCCGACGCAGTTCCGGCTGACCAAATCCCGCGCCAAGGCCCGCTTCACCGAACTGGGTCAGGCGAGATTTGCTCGCCGGCGGGGGTTCTTGCCTTCCGCCGAATCCCGGCGCAAGCCGGCCGAGGCGTGCTGATCCGGCGTTGCGCAAAAAATCATTTGAGATTATCGCCCCCTTCTCCGGCACTTTGCGGTTCTATGGCGTGTGGTGCACAATTGAGGCTAATCGTGATGCCCGGCTCGCGCAGCCGGCATTTCGACGAAGAGGCCGCCGAAAAGTACTCGATGGGCAAGCTGTCCTCGAGAAAAACGGCGGAAATCGAGGAACACCTCCTCATATGCCAATCCTGCCGCCAACGGGCGGCCGGGGCCGACGTCTACGTTGCGGCCATGAGGCAGGCAGCCGCCACCCTGCGCAAAGCGGAACGCCGGCCGCGCCATCGCGGCGCGGGCCGATAAGCCCTCCCCGCGGCATCACCTGGCCGGCGTTTTGTCTAGCTGCTGCTTCGCCCAGACCCGTTTGGGGTCGAGTTGGAGCGATTTCTCGAAAGCCTGGCGCGCTTCGGCGCTACGATTGTCCTTGCGCAGGCTCACACCAAGCCATAAATATGCCTCCGCATTGTTGGGATCGAGCTGGATCGCCTTCTTGAAATCCTCGATCGCCGGCTTCGGTCCGCCGCCCAGCATTGCCGGCAAGTAGTAGTTGCCCACCCCGCGGGCGACGTACACTTCCGACGATTTCGGCGCCTTTCCCACCGCGCGGTTGATGGCGTCCTTGGCCTTCGCGCCGTAGCTCAGCCCGCTGGGAATGTCGACGATCGCCTGCCCGTACAGCGTTCCCAACACGCGCAGATATTCGGCGCTATTGCCGTTGAGCGAGACCGCCTTTTCGCCCGCCGCGATACCGCGCAGAGCCGCCTGCTGGCCGGCCTTCTTGTCGTGGAGTTCGATATCCACTTCGGCCTGGTAAGAGCAGGCGAGCGCCAGGTGGTACTGCGCATCGGCATTGGTGGGCGCCCTGGCGGCTGCGGCGGCATATTGGCTCACCAGTTTTTCCAGCGCCGGCCGATCCTGGAGATCCCGCGCGGTGTCGAGCGGAGTGGGAGGAGCGAAAGCCAGAAATCCGGCCATCCAGAGGACCAGCATAGGCGTCTACCACTATTAAATCAAAGCGCGGCGACGCGCGTTTAAATCAAAGCGCGGCGACGCGCGTTCAAATCAAAGCGCGGCAACGCGGCGCTGCACCAGGAAATAGTAAAGTCCGAGAGATACCAAAAGGGCGCCGTTCACCGCCAGCACCACCGGCGCCGTAAACACCGGGACCAGCCAGCCGGCGATCAGGTTGCCCATCGGCATCCCGCTGCGGAAAGAGAGATTGTACACGCTCATCACGCGCCCGCGCATTTGATTGGACACGATCAATTGCACCAGCGAGTTGACCATCGCGAATACCCCCATCATGGAGGCCCCCGAGAAGAACAGCGCGAGGCAACTGAACCATACCGCCGGCGAAAGCGCGAAGGCAGCCACCCCGACGCCGAGCGACATCAGCATCAGGAGCGCCCATCGGCCCTTATTCCGGACATTGCCCAGGCCCGCCACAGCCAGGGCGCCAAGCACCGATCCCGCGCCCGAGCAGGAGAGGAACCACGCCGCGATCGATGCCCCTTGATGGAAGACCTTGTCGGCGAACACCGGGAGGAACGTGCGCATGGGCACGCCCAAGGCGGCCATCGAGAACGCCAGGACGATGAGTCCTTCCATGGCGCCCTGCCGCCGAACGAAGCGAATTCCTTCCTTCAGGCTGCTCAGCACGCTGCCGCCGGTCTTTTCGGGCAGGAAACGCGTGTTCAACATCAACAGCGTGATCACCGGCGCGAGAAAGGAGAGCGCGTTGAGGCCGAAACACCAGGTGGCGCCGAGTTCTTTCATCGCCACGCCGCCGATCGCCGGCCCCACCGCGACCGCCGCATTGAACTGGATCGAGTTCAACGCGATGGCGTTGGGCATGTCCTCTTTCGGCACCAGCGTGGGGATGAGCGCGGAATAAGCCGGGCCGCCGAATGCCTGCGCAAAGCCGACAATGAAGGAGCCGGTCAGGAAATGCCAGACCTTTACCACATGAAATCCCACCAGCACGGTGAGGATGGTAGCCACAGTCATCTGCACGCACTGCGAGAAGATCAGCATGTGGCGCCGCTCGAAGCGGTCGGCCAGAACGCCTCCCACCAGCGAGAAAAGAAAGATCGGAATGGACTGTAAAATCGGATCGAGGGCCAGCAGGCGGGCCGACCCGCTCAGCTTCCAGATCAGCCAGCCCTGCGCAAACATCTGCATCCAGGTGCCTATGGCGGAGAGGCAGGCTCCCGTAAACATGAGGCGGAAGTCGCGGTATTGGAATGCCTTGAAGACGCGTTGCAGCACGGAATCTGGCGCCGGTACTCCCTTTGATGGACGCGGGAGCACGAAAATGGATTGTAGCAGTTTCGTTATGGGCGTTTGCTTGCACCGGGCTGTATCCCATCGGTTATAATGGGACTTCGCGGGGGTGGGTCTTCTCGAGTAGCAGGCGAACCGCAATCGTAAACTTCGGTCCTTCGGCAGTCCGAACAGCTTCCCGCGCTCTTTTTTCCCTTTTCTTCCCCGACGATTGCCGCATTTGTGCCCAACCTTTGCGGGAGATTACCCGTATTCCGGTGTGCCCCCGTTGCCTGAACGACCCGCAGCCGCTCGACGCGGAGTTCTTTTGCGTCAGTTGCCGGACGCCGTTCCGCAACGCGTTTCCATTGGATGCCGAAGGCCGCTGCGCGTTGTGCCGCGCCGGCCTGCGGGGTTTCGATGCGGCTTACTGCTACGGCTCCTACGAAGGCGTCCTGCGGGACCTGATCCATCTTTACAAGTACAGCCGGATCCAGACGTTACGGGACCCGCTGGGGGAGTTTCTGGCGCGCGCGCTGCCGCTCGAGGAGGTTTTCGACGCCGTCACGCCGGTCCCGCTGCATTGGCGGAAACAGTGGCAGCGGGGGTTCAATCAAGCGGAGTTCCTGGCGCGGGCGATTGCGCGGCGGCGTGGCATTCCCGTGGTCCGCGCGCTTACGCGCCTGCGCTTTACGAAGACGCAGGCGGGACTGAGCAACCGCGAGAGGCGAAAGAACGTCGCCGCGGCGTTCCGCTGCCGCCGGGCGGCGAAGACGCTGGCGGGCAAGCGCATTTTGTTGATCGACGACGTGATGACCACCGGGGCGACGGCCGCCGCCTGCGCGCGGGCGTTAAAGCGGGCCGGCGCGGCCAGAGTGGTGGTGGCGACGGTGGCCCGCGTGGACCGGCGGTTCGAAGGCGCCAGGGCGCCGGTTATGTCAAGCTGAGGAGAACAAGTCTCATGATGGCGAGCGAGCGACTGCAAAAGCCGGTGCTGGTGCTGAACGCCAGCTACGAACCGATCAACATCTGCGCCGCGCGGCGCGCGCTGGTGCTGGTGCTGAAGGGCGTGGCGGCGGCGGAAGAGGAGTCGGCAAGCACCGTGCATTCCGCCCGCTCCCTGGTGCATCTGCCCTCGGTCATCCGCCTTCTGGAATACCGGCGCATCCCTCATCAGACGCGGGCCCTCTCCCGCAAGAACATTCTGATGCGCGATCGCTACACCTGCCAGTATTGCCACCGCGTCATGCCTTCGAGCGAGCTGACCCTGGATCACGTGGTTCCGCGTTCGCGCGCCGGTGAGACCGCATGGGAAAACCTGGTGGCGTGCTGTCATCCCTGCAACAACCTCAAAGGAAACCGCACGCCGGAAGAAGCCGGCATGAAGCTGGCGCGCGTGCCCCGCCCGTTCAGCCTGCACACCAGCCGGCACTTGATGCGCATGCTCGGCAAGGGCGATGCGCAATGGCGGAAGTATCTGTTTTATTAGGCTCTCAGCGGGCGGGGGAACGCGCGCGGCGCGGTTCAGCTATGTGAAACAGGGGCCGCCAAAACTCCCCGGCCCCGCCATGAACTCATGTAGGCCTTGCCGCAAATAAACGGCTGGGTCCTTGACCGCATGAATCTGTCCCAAAGTGAAAGCACCGAGCGAGTAGTGCCCCAAACCGGCGATCTTCATCCGGGGGTGGTGAGCCGCGGATCATGGCGGCTGACTAACCGCATGCCGCTGACTACTACTCTGAGAGCGTACGTGTTTTCTTTGGCTCCATCCGGCGCCCGCCGGAGGCCCCGCTGAGCCGGGACTGAGATAAAAGGCGCCGCCCATCCGCGGCGAATTCTATTTTCAGGGGAGTCGCATTCGCCAGCCGGCGGCGCCCCCAGGGCCTCCACGTGCGGGGATCTGGTTCCTCTGGAACGGCGGCATATAATAGCTTGTATTCTGGGTGAAGGAATCCAATTCGGATGGATCTTTCGAGCACCGGTGGTGTTCCTTCTGTGTCTCCCACGTTTGCCTGCGCAGCCAGCGATCTCCCGCCCCGTGCACACCTGGGAATTCGCCGACGCCACCGGGCCGAGAGCCGGGCTCTTCGGCGACGAGCAGGGGAATCTCGAGGCCTGGGTCTATCCGCTCAAGATCCTGCGCGATTTTCATTTCGTGTTTCATTCGGCCGACCACGAGATTCCCGCACGCAGCGCCGCCCGCCGCATCGTCTCGAAAGCCGGCACCTACACGATCCTCTACAGCGGCGACGATTTTCTGGTGGCCGAAGAATTGTGTGTGCCGCGCACTTCGAGCGGCGCGCTCATCCGCCTGCGAATCGATGCGCGCAATCCGCTGCGCGTGGATCTGCGCTTTACCCGCGATTTTCAACTGATGTGGCCCGGGGCGTTCGGGGCAAGCTACGGGCAATGGGACGCCGGCAGCGGCGTTTATCGAATGGGCGCCGACGGCCAGGCTTATGCTGCCGTGGTCGGCGCTCCGGGCGCTTCCCCGGTGGCGATGGACTTTGCCACGAACTACGCCTCCGCCGCGGACACCGTGCTAACTCTCGGGACGTTCAAAGGCCACGAGGAACGCACCATCGCCATCGCCGCTTCTCTCAAGAGCCGCGACGAGGCTTTTGCCACTTATCGTGACTTGACGGCGCGTCCGGCCGAGCTCATCGCCGCGACCGAGCGCTTCTATGAAGACTACCTGTCCCAGACGGCCGGGCTGCGGCTGCCCGATCCGGCTTTGCAGCAGGCGTACGATTGGTCGCGAATCAGCCTGGTGAAATGCCTGGTGGATAATCCGCTGCTGGGGGAAGGGCTGGTGGCCGGTTACGGACCTTCCAAGGGCGGTTACCGGCCGGGGTTCGCATGGTTCTTCGGCCGCGATTCGTTCTGGTCTTCGTTCGCGCTCGATTCCGCGGGCGATTGGGAGAACGCGCGCCGCGCCATCGCGTTCATCGCGCATTTCCAGCGCGATGACGGCAAGATTCCGCACGAGGTTTCGCAGAGCGCATCGCTGACGCCCTGGTTTCGCGATTTTCCTTACGGATATAACGCCGCCGATTCGACCCCGCTGTTCCTCGCGGCGGTCCGCGACTACGTGATGGCCAGCGGCGATGTGGCGTTCGCCCGCGAGCAGGCTCCGCGGCTATGGAAAGCCCTCGACTTCATGCGCTCCACGCTGGATGCGGACGGCTTCCCGCAGAATCTGCATGTCGGACCGGGATGGGTGGAAGGCGGACCGCTGCTGCCCGTACGCCTGGAGCTGTATCAGGCCGGCTGCTATCTGGAATCGTTGCGCTCGCTGGCGTGGCTGGCGCGACTCTTGAACGATGCCGACCGTGCGCAGGCTCTCGAGGCCGAGTTTGCCGCCAAACAGAAAGCCCTGGAACGGATGTTCTGGCTGGATTCCTCCCACAGCTATGCGTTCGCCATCGATCCTTCGGGTCACCCGGTGGAGGAAGCGAGCGTCCTCTCCACGGTGCCGATGTGGTTCGGTCTTCTGGATGCCGGCCACGCTTCCGCCATGATCGACGTGCTGGCGCGCGAAGAGCACGCCGCCGACTGGGGCATGCGTATCGTCTCCTCCCGCAGCAAACTTTACGATCCGTCGGGCTACCATTTCGGTTCGGTCTGGCCGTTGTTTACCGGGTGGGCTTCGGTGGGCGAGTACCGGTATCATCGCCAGCAGCAGGCGTTGGCGAATCTCGAAGCCAACGCCGAGTTGGCGCTGATGGCGGGAGGCAATACTACCGAGGTGCTTTCCGGAAACACCGCCACGCCGCTTTCCACGGCCTCGCCGCACCAGACGTGGTCCGCCGCCATGGTGATGGCGCCGTTACTTCGTGGGCTGGCCGGGCTAAGCGTGGACGCCACCCTGGGAACCGTGCGCTTCGCCCCTCATCTTCCCGCCGATTGGCCCACGCTGGGCATCGATGGCGTGCGAACTCCCGGCGGCCGTCTGACTATGGATCTCGCTCGCGACGAGTCCACGCTCACCTTGAAGATTGTGAACTCGTCAGCGCGCGCCGTTTCCTTCGAGTTCGCGCCTGCTTATCCGCTCTCCGCGCAGGTGACGGCCGCGGAGGTGGATGGCGCGTCCGTGCGCTGGGAGACGGAGAAAACCAGCGCCGACTGGCACCCCCGCATCCGCTTCGCCGCGCGCCCGGGCGCGACTCGCGTGGTGCTGCGCCACGGCGGGCTATTCGGATATACCGTCGAGCGCCTTCCCATCCGGTTAGCGGAACCGAGCAGGAACCTGAAAATCATCGGCGAGGAATGGAGCGAGTCTCCGCGCGCGCTGCGCGTGAAGTTGTCGGGCCTGAGCGGCGAGAAATACCGACTGCATCTCGCCGGAGCGTCTCAATTGGCGGCGGTGACCGGCGGAAGACGCGAAGCGGGCGATGTGGTGGTGGTCGAGATGCCGGCGGGCGCGCCGGGTGAATACACTTCCCTGGAGGTGACCTTCGGGTTGAAATGAGAACCACCCTTCGGGCCGCCGCCGCGTGGGCAGCGCTCCTCACTGCGGCGCTATGGGCGCAGGCGCCCGCGCCGGCGCGCGAGCCGATTCTCCAATACATCGCGGAGACGTGGACCACCCTCACCCGCACCCACAAGGAACTGGCACGCGCCGCCGCCGATCCCAAGTTTCCGGAGCCGTCCGACGGGCGCTGGCCCGTTTATGTCCCGGCGAGCGCCGATGCGGCGGCGATCGCCAAGGGGCTCGCCGCCGAAATGGCGCCCGAGAATTTCGCCAAAATCGCAATCCGCCGGCTGGCGCCCGGCGCGCTGGCGGTGAAGGAGCAAGGATTGCTCTACCTGCCCAATCCGTACGTCGTGCCGGGAGGTCGATTCAATGAGATGTATGGCTGGGACAGTTATTTCATCGTTCTGGGCCTTCTGCGCGACGGGCGGACCGCTCTCGCCCGCGACATGGTGGATAACTTCCTGTACGAAATCGCCAACTATGGGAAGATTCTGAACGCCAACCGCACTTATTATCTGACCCGGTCGCAGCCGCCGTTTCTCACCGAGATGATCCTGGCCGTCTATCGCGCCACCAATGACAAGGCGTGGCTGGAGCAAGCCCTGCCGCGAATCCTGGCAACCCACGAGTTCTGGACCACCGCGCCGCACCTCACTCCGGAAACGGGGCTCTCGCGCTATTACGATCTCGGCGAAGGTCCCGCGCCGGAGGTGCTCTCCGCCGAGAAAGACGCGCAGGGCCGCACTCACTACGACCTAGTGAAGCAATACTTCCGCGATCACACCGTGACCGACTACGACGTGGGCGAGTATTACGACCGGCGGCGCGACATGCTGACGATGCTCTTCTACAAAGGCGACCGGTCGATGCGCGAATCGGGATTCGACCCTTCCGACCGCTTCGGGAAGTTCAATCTCGACGTCATCCATTACAATCCGGTCTGTCTGAACACGCTGCTCGAGCAGATGGAACAGCAGACGGCCGAGATCCTCCGCATTCTGGGGCGCGCGAATGACGCGGCGGTTTGGGACCAGCGCGCCGCCGAACGCGCCACGCTCATCAATCGCCTGCTCTGGGACCAGGCGAAAGGGTTGTATTTCGATTTCGAATTCGTTCACCGCCGCATGCGCGATTATCCGTTTCTCACCACGTTCTTCCCGCTCTGGGCGGGAATTGCCAGCAAGGAACAAGCCGCCGCCGTGGCGCGCAATCTTCCGCTCTTCGAACGGCCCGGCGGCCTCCAGACCAGCACGCACGTCAGCGGCAATCAATGGGACGCGCCGTTTGCGTGGGCGCCGCTCCAGAAGATCGCCGTCGAGGGGTTGCGGCGCTACGGTTACACAACGGAAGCAAACCGTGTAGCGCGCGAGTTTCTCTCCATGGTCGCCGAGCAGTACCGGCAGCGGGGGATCATTGTCGAGAAATACGATGCCGTCGTGCGCAGCATCGATGTCAGCCGCGGGATACAGTTCGGATACAGCTCGAACGAAGCCGGGTTCGGTTGGACGAATGCCGTCTTTACGGAGCTTCTGGACCAGTTGCCGGCGGAAGAGCGAAGACAGGTTCTGAGCGGTAAGTAGCCGTCATTGCCGTTCGGCGCGAACGCCCAGTTCCAATTCCTTGGTCCGTTTGACGCGTTCGCCCTCCGCGAACATGCGCTCGCTCTCCGCGATCTGCCCCTTCTGGCGGAGAAGCTGCCCGAGCGTGTTGTACGGTCCTGGATTGGCGGGGTCGAGCTGGATTGCCGTGCGCAAGGCCTCTTCCGCGGCGCCGCGATCGCCTTTTTGCTTGAGCACGGTCCCCAGCATGAAGTACGCTTCGGCATAATCGGGGCGCGCGCGGATGGCCGCGCGCATTTCGCTCACGGCGCGGTCGAAATCGCCGGATTGCCAGTACGCAATGCCGGTCATGTAGTGGGCTTCGGCGAGGTTCGGATCGATCTCCAGCGCCCGCGCCAGTTCCAACAGGGCGCCATCGATATCGTCCTTGTTCTTCAGCGCGACCCCCAGATTGTAGTGGGCGGCGGCGTTATTGGGATCGCGGGCGAGCAACTCGTGGAACGTGGATATGGCGCGCTCCAGTTCATTTTTCAGCAGGTATGTGAACCCCATGTTGAAAAGGGCCGCGTTGTTGGATGGGGAGACGGCCAACACTTTCTGGAACTCGCTCATGCCCTCGTCCGGCCGGCGGGTCTTCACCAGCATCATGCCGAGGCCGTTGCGGGCGTCCACGTTGGAGGGCTGGAGTTGCACGGTATGGCGGTAGGCGGCGAGCGCTCCCGGTGCATCGCCGGTTTTGTCCAGGGCCGCGCCCAGATTGAGCCACGCATCGGCATCGGCCGGTTGCGCCGCGACCGCCGCCTTCAGATGCGGAATGGCCTCCGCCGGTTCGCCCGTCGCCACCAAAGCCTCGCCGAACTTGGACTGGTACGCGGCGTTGCCCGGGTCGAGCGCCGCCGCGCTTTGCAGAGGCGGGATGGCGCTCCGTGGATCGCGGTCCAGAAAATACGCCACGCCGAGGTGAAACTGCGCGGGCGCGTAATGAACATCCAACTGAAGCGCCCGCTGGAAATACGGAATGGCCTCGGCGCGCCGGTTCATCACCGCCAGCAGAAACCCGATTTCATCCTGCAAACGGGCGGAGTTGGGATCGAGCGCCGCCGCTTCGCGGTATGCGGCGAGCGCGCCAGAAGCGTCCCCTTTGGCCTTCAGCGCGGCAGCCCTCGTCTCCAGTTCCTTGAGGTCGGCAGCCGGCGCCGCGGCCAACGACAGGGCCACCATCAGGATTGGCGTGAGGCGCACGATGGTTATTCTATCCCAGGACGGCTCGGCCGCGGGCCTGCGCCGTTCACGCTTGTTTCTCCGGCGCGCTTCAATAGCGGCTTGACGCAGTTTGAAACTGTTACTTTGGGGCGATTCTTCACCAATTGACCATCTGTGGCTACGTTAAGTGTGACTATTCTCGCGGACAGATGGTACTAATCGATTGATACTACCTCTACGTCTCTTATCGTGGAAGCAGAGCCGATAGGTCGATAACAGGTTGGAGGTGGAATCGCCATGTCTCGCGATAGCCGTTGCTCATTTTCTTTTTGCGCAGTTTCGCTTGCAGTCTCCCTTGCATTTTTCAGCGGAAACCTGGAAGGCCAGCAGGTTTTCGGCAGCATCATCGGCACCGTGACGGACCCTTCCGGAGGCGCCGTTGTCGGAGCCAGGGTTACGGTAACGGACGTTGCGAAAGGTACCAAGTTCGAAGCTACAACCAACGAGTCCGGCAACTACACCGTGGGTCACTTGATCCCCGGATCGTACCAGGTTTCCATTGAAAACGCGGGCTTTCAGAAAGTCGCCTCCAGTCCCATAACGGTCCTGGTGGACCAGGCCTCGCGGTTCGACGTTGCGCTGCAAGTCGGCAACGTGACGCAGGAGGTGAACGTCACCGAAGCGGCGCCGCTGCTGCAAACCGACCGGGCGGACGTGGCGCAGACATTCGACGCTCATCAAATCGAGGAATTGCCCAGCGTCGGCCGCAATCTTCAGGCTTTCGAATTGTTGAATCCCGGAACCGCGCCCCTTGGTTGGGCGCACGCTTCCGATGAAAATCCGCAAGGCAGCATTCAGATGGAGGTGAACGGCCAGGTATTCGATACCATGGGATACGAACTGGACGGGACCACCAACCAGGACCCCATTCTTGGCATCATCGTGATCAATCCGACCTTCGATTCCATTGCGGAGGTCAAGCAATCGGTCCAGAATTTCGACGCCGAGTTCGAGTACACGGGTGGCGGCGTCGCGAGCTACTCCACTAAATCCGGCACCAACCAGTTTCATGGGGATGCTTTCGAGTACTTACAGGTAAATACCCCCGGATTCCAGGATTTCGGCCGGAATCCGTTCACTAATTTGAATCCGCCGTACCGCCAGAATCAGTTCGGCGGGTCTATCGGGGGCCGGGTGATCAGGGATAAGCTGTTCTTCTTCGCGGATACGCAGTTAAACCGCCAATCGCAGGGCGGATCGCTGGTCACCACCGTGCCCACGGCGCAGGATCGAACGGGGAACCTGAGCGACTGGCTGGCGGCGAGCTCGCAATATCAGATCTACGATCCCATGACCGGAAACCCCGCTACGGGTGTAGGCCGGACGCCGTTCGCCGGCAACATCATCCCCACCAGCCGGATCAGTCAGCAGGCGCAAAACCTGCTCGCCTACTTTCCGATGCCGAATACTTCGGCGTTCGGCACGACCTACGAGAACAATTACGACGCCAGCGGCGCCGTGGCGATTACCGGGAACCTGTGGAACACCCGGTGGGACTACTATCTGAACCAGAAGAACGCCATCTTCGGCCGCTACAGCTATGCGGGGTATACCGAGCAGGCACCGGGCGCCTTCGGGTTGCAGGCCGGCGGTCCGGATATCGCCAATTACGCCGGTAATTCGCAGGCGTTGAATCAAAGCGTCGCGGCGGGTTGGACCTACACGCTCTCGCCGACCCTGGTGAACGAATTCCGATTCGGGTATATGCGGTATCACGTGACCGACACGCCCAACGGCTTTGGCACGCAGCCGGCTACGCAGGCAGGCATACCCGGGTTGAATCTCGACAATACGTACACTTCCGGAATGCCGGCGTTCGAGATCCAGAACCCGGGCGGATCGGTGGGCAATTCGGGCGCCGGAGCCTCGTCGACGTATTCGCAGCTCGGATACGCATTGGATGTGAATCAGTGCAACTGCCCGCTGACCGAGCTCGAGCGCCAGATCCAATTCGTGGACAACGTTCAGAAAACTCACGGCAATCACACGTTCAAGTTCGGCGCCGACCTGCGATACGCCCTGAACCTGCGAGTGCCGAGCGACAGCCACCGCGCCGGACAGGTCTATTTCACCGATGCCTATACCGGCTTTGTGCCTTCGGCGGGTGCGTCGCCGGTGGATGGCCTCGCCATCGCTTCGTTCCTGTTGGGCGGCGTCAATAACATGCAGCGATATGTGAGCTCGAGCACCAATGCCCAGGAGCGGCAGAAGCGCTTCTTCTGGTACGGGCAGG
>Ga0335078_10006907_pt1 | contig 16811 bp, 6 predicted proteins | sample Lox_Sample_32_FD_206711 | JGI IMG/M metagenome (GOLD analysis project Ga0335078, IMG submission 206711) | Soil microbial communities from Loxahatchee National Wildlife Refuge, Florida, United States - Lox_Sample_3.2 | ecosystem: Environmental > Terrestrial > Soil > Wetlands | place: USA: Florida... | reverse complement strand
GCCTCGAAGCATCTCCGACCGAGCCCGTGGCATTCGCCGTGCCGATTCAGGCTGACCTTGTGCAAGCTCTGCCGGAGGATTTCCGTGCTGCCTGCCCATCCTTGATGGAAAGCTGGGGTAACATCTCCAAGGGAACGGGCGAGTGGCGCGTGCGCGTCCTGCTTCGCCAAGCCGATCAAGTGTGGCTGTCCTTTCGATGTGCATCTCGCGCCCCCGACTATGAGAAGGACTATGACGAGCGCCCGGCCCTCCTGCACCTTGCAACCGGCATGCTAGAGCTTGTGCCGCTCGGGGCGGACGCCGAGAACGACGCCACGCTCTATCACCTCGAGTTCTCCGAACTCCTGCCCCTTGAAGGTGCGCAGGGAGTGGCGCTCAAAGTCACTGAGCCCGCCGACAATCCCTGTTGCGATGGGCCTGAATCGCGCTCCGGTGAAACCTGGCGGGTCTTCGCGAATTCACCGCACGGTGTCGTGGAACTGCTTTCGGTCACGACGGCGCGGAACGACTCGAGCCACAGCGACGACCCCGAAATCGACATCGAGACCACCTACCGGGCCCAAATCGCCGTGGATCGCGACCCGCAGAACCGAGCCAGAGAAGTCGCGGCCACCTTCCATGAAGAGGTCAAGAACACCACTTACGAAGGCGAGAAGGCGAACCCTCACATCGTGAGCCAGCGCTCCGGCACGCTGCGCTACCGCTGGATTCCCGCCTCTCTGCATTTTGAAGAAATCAAGTAGCGAACATCACCATCGGCAACCAAGTCGGCGCCCGGTGTGCCACGGAGACCATTCTCGGTTGGCCGGCTACGTCACTCTACCCTGCTAGCGCGAAGAAATGTTTGATCAATGATGAAGAATCATTCGCGACCGCAACCAGATTCAGAAATTCTCAAGGAGCCATGCATTGGAATCCCAACTCTGTTGGGTAAAGGCGAGGTAGCGGCCGTTCGGTGACAGCGAGGCTGCGCTGAGCCACTGATTCCTCCCGCGATCCAGCAGCACCCGTGTTTTGCCGTCCATATCGAAGCGAACAAGAAAATAGTCCGCTCCTTGCGCGGCGGCATACAGAGTCTTGCCGTCCGGAGCCCAGCTTGTGCCGAAGATCTTCATCGAATTCGGAAGGGTGCGCTCTGCCCCGCTTGGCAACTCAATAATCTCGAGACCGCCGTCAACGTCAACCGCGATCCGTGCCCCATCAGGGGAGATGCTCCAGGCTCTTCCTTGCTCTTTTGTTTTGGCGACTTGCTTACCCAGGCCTCGGACAGGATCCATTTCGTAGAAAGCCAGGTGATCCTGTTCTTTCTGCCCAAAGATGCAGGGGCCAGGGGCGCGATACGGGCAGTCTAAATTAGGGAGCGGGTCGGCCGAAGCCTCCAGGATTTGCTGCGATGGTCCTCCTGCGACTGGCGAACGCATCAGTCGATATGACTTTGGCGATGACTCGCCATGATTCGAGGCCCAGTAAAGAATCCATTCCTTATCGGGCGAGATGTCGGCAGAACGCTCATCGTCCGGCCCCTGAATCAATGGTGTGGGTGTATTGCTGTCGAGCTTCTGTTGGAAGATTTCATATCGGCCCGCACGGTTCGACTCAAACAACACAGCTTTGCTGTCTCGCGTCCAGCCGTCGACGAAATCCTGGCTGTCGCTGAAAGTGAGCCGCCTCGGTGAATCCAGCCGCGTGCCTCCGTCCTTTAGTTCTGCCACGTACACATCGTCCCGGCGGCGAGTTTTGGTCACCACCAGGCGCTTGCCATCGGCGCTGAGGCTTGGTTCCCAAAGGTCGTAACCGTACCAATTCGTGATTCTTGCTGGCGCGCCCAAGGGCTTTCCGGTCTCAGGATCGGCGGCGATCGCCCACAGGTTGGCCTCCGAGCTGTCGGGGCGCTCTCGCATGGCGAAGATCAGGCGGCCGTCGCGGGACCAGAACAGCGGCGCCAACCGCATGCTGCTCATACGCGGGTCGGAGATAAGGGAATCGGATGTCCCATCTTGCAGCGTCACGGTTTCCAGGCTGCCTCCGAACTCAGCGTTCTTGGACGGCCGCTTGATGTACGCGAGTCGACGGCCCGTAGGAGACCAGGCGAGGGCGACAAAAGCCTCACTGTCGCTCGCAAGGATCTTCCGCGGGTTTTCTCCGTTGACTCCGATCACCCAAACCTCGTGATCACGACTGACATAAGCAATCAAAGAACCTTGCGGCGAAACCACGGGGAACCGCGCATCGCTCGCCACCTTGCGTGGGCTGCCGCCGAAAATCGAAGCGACCCAAAGCACGAAACCCGCCGGACTCTGGACACCAAAGACTACTTTCTCGCTATCCGGGAACCACGCCATATCCCAGATTCGCGCCTGAACCTCTTGCGGAAGAAGAATGTCATGCACCTCCCCGGTATCGACCACCCTTAGATGAACGCCGCTCGTATCGGCAGAAAGCAGGAGCTTGCCGTCAGGTGAGATTTCACTGGAAATGACGCGAATCTCGGAGGCATTGTGGGTTAACTGCCGTTCGCTCAAAGTCCGGGGAGTGGACGAGCCTTTGCTCATCAACTTCCATCCCAGGCCAAGGCCAATCAGGAGCGCCCCGGCGATGATTCCATAGAGCAGCTTTGGGCTGCGAAGTTTGGGCTTTGCAACGAGTACAGTCCCTGCCCTGGGAGTAATCGGGTTGGACTCCGTGTCTCGTTTGAAGCGCTTTAGATCCGCCCGAATCTCGGCGGCGGACTGGCAGCGAACATCGCGGTCTTTTTCCAGCGCTTTGTTGATGATTTCTTCCAGCCGGTTCGGAAGCGCAGGGTTCAATTCTCGGGCCGGCAGAGGCGCACGATGCAGAATGGCTTCTTGCACGTCAGCCGCTGTTCCCTCTTCGAAGGCCTGTTTTCCCGTCGCCATTTCATAAACCACCAAGCCAAAGGAAAACAGGTCGGTGCGGGCGTCGAGTTTGTCGCCGCGTACTTGCTCCGGCGACATGTAAGGCATCGTGCCCATCGCCACTCCTGTAAGCGAGAGGTGGGCACTATGCGCCGATGGGGTTTGCGTCTCCGCCTGATGAGGCGTCTCCGCATCGCCTGCCCCGGCTACCTTTGCCAGGCCGAAATCCAGAATCTTGGCTTCGTGTCGATTTGTGATGAAGATGTTCGCCGGCTTGATGTCGCGATGGATGATGCCCTTTTCATGTGCTGCCGAAAGTCCGTCCGCAATCTGAATCGAGAGGTTCAATATCTCCGGCACGCTGAGCGGCCGGGCGCGCTCGGCTAGCCGGTCTCGTAGCGTCTGCCCTTCCAACAACGCCATCGCAATAAAGGGATGGCCTTCATGCTCGCCGAATTCGTAAATGGTGCAGATGTTAGGGTGATCAAGCGCAGATGCCGCCCGCGCTTCACGCTCGAAGCGGTCCAATGCGTTCGCATCCCGGGCGATCTCCTCCGGCAGAAACTTCAAGGCGACGCGCCGCCCCAGCTTCAAGTCTTCCGCTCGGTAGACGACACCCATGCCTCCGCTGCCCAGAACATCCAACACGCGGTAGTGAGTTACCTGCTGGCTGAGATTTGAGATGGAAGGCTTGGCGGCAGGTGTCGTCACTTCTTCCGCGGCAACAGCGCAGAGCGGCGTCTGGCTTCGCTCCACCGGAACCATCAGGCGATAGCCGCGCCGCGCCACCGTTTCGATATATTTCGGAGCCTCGCCTGAGTCCCCGAATGCCTTCCGCAATTTCTTGATGGCGGTGTGGATGCTGTGGTCGAACTCGACCACGGTGTTGTTGGGCCAAAGCTTCTTCTGGATCTCTTCGCGCGTCACTAAACCGCCGGCGCGTTCCACCAGCATCAGCAGAATCTGAAAAGGCTGCTCTTGAAGACGGCGAACCTTCCCATCGGCGTCACGCAGTTCGCCAGCCCTCAAATCCAATTCGAAGGCCCCGACTCGAACCCGTTCTGGCGGTCCGCTCCCCACGGCGCCCATCCTTGGGGCGAAAGTTTATCACTGCTTCCGGGCCGCCCGCAGGCTTTCCAGAGGTTTTTCTCGCTTGTATGGGTTCTGAAGATTGCCTGGGGTCTTTGGCTTAACTAATTGTCATTCAATTGGTTAGCAGGATCAGCCCGGGTTCAGCAACAGTTCAGAGCCCGTGCATTGCCGCCATCTGCAGCTTGCGGCAAAGTCGCCCGAGTTCGCGGCGTGCCCGACGGAGCCGCATTCCGCGGAAGCCGAGAAGTCCGCGGCGACTTGCTTTTCAAACGGAGGATCGTATGCTGCCAAACCGCGCGGTGGTAATTGCCCTGTTGCTGGTACTTTTCTGTGCCGTCGCACAGGCGCAGCAGACCGCGGCATCGAATACCAACGTCACCGTACCGCCGCTGGTCAAGTTCAGCGGTGTATTGACCGACCTCAACGGCAGACCACTCAACGACGTGGTCGGGGTTACCTTCTGTCTTTACAAAGACCAGCAAGGTGGAGCTCCGCTCTGGCTCGAAACGCAAAACGTTCATCCTGACAAAGCGGGCCGTTACGCGGTCATGCTGGGCTCGACCAGCAGTTCGGGATTGCCTGCCGATCTGTTTGCTTCGGGGGAGGCGCGCTGGTTAGGCGTGCAGGTGCAAGGGCAAATGGAGCAGCCGCGGGTGCTCCTGCTAAGTGTGCCCTACGCACTAAAAGCCGGAGACGCGCAGACCCTGGGGGGATTGCCCGCTTCGGCCTTCGTGCTGGCCGCGCCGTCAACGGGAGCTCCCACAGCAACGTCGAGCTCCTCGGCGAGCCCGAATGCTACGGTTCCACCTCAGGCACCGTCGGACGTGACGACCAGCGGCGGGACCGTGGCTACGCTGCCCCTGTTTGCGACGGCGACCAGCATTCAGAATTCGCTGGTCACTCAGACTGGCACGTCCGCCATCAACGTCGGTGGAAAGCTGAATCTGTTTGCCACGGGGACCGCGACTGCGGCAGGGGGAAAGAATTCACATCCGCTGAACATGAGTGCGTCGGCGTTCAACACCACTACGAACGCGTCGGCCAGCCAGACCTTCCAGTGGCTGGTCGAGCCCTCAGCCAATGCCACTCCGACTCCGTCGGGTGCTCTCCATCTGCTGTTTGGCTCAGGCCCGAGTCCGCCGGCAGAGACGGGGTTGAGCATCGCCAACAACGGGCAAATCACCTTCGCCCCAGGGCAGACATTTTCCGCGACGAATTCCGCGTCTTCCTTTGGCGTAGCCGTGACCGGAACGACGACCGGGACGGGTCTTGGCGATTACGGCGTCGAAGGAATTGCCACTGCGACTTCGGGTCTCGCGGCGGGCGTTTACGGCAGCGGCGCTTCCCCGAGTGGGTTTGGTGTCGTGGGCACCAGCAGCGCCAATGTCGGCGTTTACGGATCGACCAATGGCACCACCTCGACGAGTTACGGAGTGGAAGGCTACGTGAATGCCCTCGTCGGCCCGGGAGTGGGCGTATATGGCAGTGGAGGCGCCAACAGCGCTGCCATCGGTGTGGAAGGCGTGAGCAGCACGGTTGGCGTGCTGGGCAGCGCCTCCGGAACCGGCTACGGCGTGAAGGGCACGAGCGCGAATGTGGCCGTATTTGGGAATGCCAGCGGTGCTAGTGGAATTGGCGTAGACGGCCACGGATTCATCGGTATCAAAGGAATTGCGACGGCGGCAGGCGGCTATTCGGGATCGTTTGGCGGCGGTCCGGTTTCGGTGGCCGGGAAAGGCAATAACACTCTGATTGGCGATGCAGGATGTGGCTCGGGATACGCTGGGATTGGATTTACCACCGGAAGTTTGTCGAATTGCACGAACTACGCGCTGCTCGGCGACACCAAGGGCAACACCTTCATCAACAGCAACGGCGGAACCGCGATTCACTTCCGCGACAATAACAACGGCAAGGGCGCCAGCGACCTGGTGACGATGAACGGGAATGGCAACATGAGTGTAACTGGCAACGTAAGCGTCACTGGCGTCATGAGCGTGGGCGGCACCTTTCACAGCGGAAATATTTTCACGTCAGTATCGGCGTCCAATATTGCGAACGCGAGCACCGGCACCTGCCAGGCCATTTTGAGTGCCCCGGACGCACGCTGCCAAACTCCGAATATGTCGCTGACAATGGCATCGACGGGCGGACCAGTCCTGGTGATGGCCAACATCGGCACTGTGGTTACCACCAGTTGCGTCATTGCAAATTTCTATCTGGTGATGGATAAAGCGTTCATCGGCGGCGCGGTGGTGATGCTCGCTCCCGCTGTCGGTGCGTACTCCGCGACTCCAGTGACCATCATGTCTTTGCAGTTTCCCGCAGCAGGTGAACATACGTTCCAGGTGCAAGCGACCGACGACCAGCAGTTCCTATGCGGCGATTATTTGCCAACTACGGTTTCCGGACAGTCCGATGTGTTTTCGCAGACTGCGCCACGCACTCTGATCGTACGCGAGTTCTAAAGAGACAGAAAGTTGTCATGAAGAAATGCCGCGAACCGAGTACATCCGGAAGCACGCTTACGAAAAAACACCCGCAGTAATGGAGGCAATATGAAATCGCAAAAATGGATTATGCTGGCCGCCGTAGCGCTTCTCGCCTCGCTGACCACTGCCAGGCTGTTCGCCGAAGATAGCGCCCACAACTCAGGACACGTCATCACCTTCGACGCTCCCGGTGCCAGCGTCGCCCAGGGCGGGACGGTGCCGTTGGCGAACAACGACTGGGGAACCATCGTGGGGTATTACACCGACAAACATGTTGTGCCACACGCTTTTGTTCGGCTGCCCTGGGGCCAGTTCATCTCGTTTCAGGCTCCCGGTGCCGGAACCGGCCATGGGCTCGACCAGGGAACCGTCGCCTTCGCCATCAACGATAAGGGTGCGATTGCTGGACAGTTGGAGAACTCCAGCAATGTGTTCCGCGCCTTCGTGCGGTCGCCGGAGGGAAAGTTCAGGGTTTTCGACGCTCCGGGTACAGGCACGGGAGCCGGTCAGGGCACGCTGGCTTTTGACATCAATCCGGAAGGCAAAACCGCCGGCATATCCATCGACGGCAGTAACACCGTGCATGGCTTTGTGCAATTGCAAGACACCCAGATCGTCACGTTTGATCCTGACGGCTCGATCTACACCTACGTCTGCGAGGAAACGTGCCTCAACCCGGAAGGCTGGGCGACCGGATTCTTCCTCGATGCGAACCTGACTTTTCATGGCTTCCTGCGCGCACCCGATGGTGATATCACGATCGTCGACGCGCCCGGAGCGGGCACGGGCAATTACCTTGGCACAACCGCGGGAAGCATCAATGTCGAAGGCGCAATAACCGGATACGTCGTGGGTTCGGACGGGCTGTATCACGGTTTCCTGCGCTCGCCAAGCGGTGAGTTCAAAATCTTCGAAGCGCCGGGCGCCGGCACCGGAAACAATCAAGGCACCGTCGCCTATTCCATCAACGTCTTTGGAGCGACTACCGGCCAGGTCACCGACGCGAGCGGAGCCAATCACGGCTTCTCACGTTCGCCGTGGGGACGCTTCGCGACCTTCGACGCTCCCGGCGCGGGCGCGGGTGGCACTCAGGGAACCCGCCCCTCGACCAATAACGCGGCTGGCGAAGTCACTGGATGGTATATCGATCAGAAGGGTGGCACTCACGGATTTCTATGGTTTCCCTGCGAGGAGTGACGTGTCGGAACCAATTTGTACCGAGGCGGGTGGCACACTCAATCCCGGTTTTTGGCTTGAGTGGGGATTTCGGGCTGCCGTTCCAATTAGCGTTTTGAACCTGTGCGAACACAAGATACGTGATCCCGTCCACCTGCCGAAGTTAAATCCCCAGGCACTGAGATTGTGCCTGGGGAAGGAACAATGTTAGGAGAGTCACGGGAGCTAATGACTTTGCCGCAGGTTCAGCTTGTCGAGCGCGCGCTTCAGCTCTTCAAGCTTCTGTCCAGCCTCGCCGAGTTTGCCTTCCGCGGTCAGGCGCTGGTAGTCGGCAAGGTCTTTGGCGGCTTCCGCGATGAGAGCGTCAGTATCAGCCGCAGGCTGGCGTGACGTGGCGGATGCCGGTGTGGCTCGCACCGGTTCTGCGGGAGCTGCCGCGGCGCTCAACGACGAGATCGCCCCGCCAAAAAGTGACGCCATCGCCGACTCGAAGGTTGGTCCGTACGCCAGTCGATCCTGCAGCGCCAGCACGACCAGACGCAACTCCGGCATCGGACTGCGCTCGGCCTGCAGGTAAATCGGTTCCGCGTATAACAGCGCGCGGCCGCACGGAATCACTAACAGAGTCCCGCGCCGAACGTGCGAACCCTGTTGATTCCACAGCGTCAGCTGTCCGGAGAGCTGTGCGTTCTGATCGATTCGCGCCTCGATCTGCAACGGTCCGTCGACCAGCTTTGTCTTGGGAAAGTTGTAGACCACCGACGTGCCGTAGTGTGCGCCGTCGCTGCGTCCGGCAATCCAGCCGATCAGATTATTCCGGTTGGCCGGCGTGAATGGCAAAATCTCTACGAACTCCACTCCCGCTTCGCCCGGGAGTTTCATCAGCACAAAGTTTGGCTCTATCGCTTGGGTCGTTTGCTCGCCTCCCTCGCTCATGCCGACTTCGCTCGCGACCGTCCACAGATCTTCACGGTTATAAAACGCTTCTGGATCCGTCATGTGATAGAGCCCGTACACTTCCGCTTGCAGTTTGATCAACAATTCGGGGTAGCGCACGTGTTTGCGAAGCCCGGGCGGCATCATGGCCGCATCCTTGAACAAGCTCGGAAAGATGCGGCGGTAGGCTGCGATGATCGGGTCCTGCGTATCGAAGACGTAAAACGTGGTTGTACCGTCGTAGGCGTCGATCACCACCTTCACGCTGTTCCGCATGTAGTTAATGAGATCGTTGCCCAGACGGTAATGGCTGGAGTACGGATATGTGTCTGAAACCGTGAAGGCGTCCATGATCCATGACAGGTGGCCGTCGTCGTCGAGCACGATGTACGCGTCTGGATCGTAAGTGAGAAACGGAGCTAATGCCGATACGCGCTCCCGTATGTTACGCCGCATCAACAACCGGCTGTTCTGATTCACGTCATCGCTGAACGGCAGCTTGGCCAGGTCGCTTTGGTCGAGCGCAATGATCATGCGGCGAAGGAAACCGCCCAGAAGGATACCGCCGTTGCCTTCGTAGGACGTGAGATTGTTGCTCTCGCCCTGCGGGTAGTTAAATTCTTTCTGCCCTGTCTTTACGTAGACGTCCGTGTTGGTCAACTCGCCAAAGTAAATCTCTGGGCGCGTCACGCTTAGACTGCGAACCATGCTCTGGACCGGCATGTTGCTCAGAATCAGAGTGGGCAGCCCTTCCGCAGTGAACCCGTTGACCGGGTTCATGGTGACGCCGTAGCCATGAGTGTAGACCAGTTTTTCGTTGATCCAGTTGCGGCTGCTCTCCGGCAGCTTATCGACGTTCAGTTCACGCCCGGCCAGCATCACTTCGCGTGTCGTGCCGTCAATTTCGTAGCGATCAATGTCGATGTCGGGAAAGTCGTAGTAAGTGCGGATTTCCTGAATCTGGCGCAATGTGTCCTGGAGTGCGTGCCAGTCCCACAGCCGGATGTTCTGCAGCGTGGCCTGATTATTCGCCGGTTCCGCCGCCTCGACCGTTGTCTCCGCGGGGAATTCGCGCTGTGAAACCAGGTTCAATCCGTAGGCCTGCCGCGTCAAGTCGGTGTTATAGACGATGTAGGGCTTCTCGCGAACCAGTTCGTTCGGTTTGACGATAAAGCTGTTGACATACCAGGCGACTACTTGAAGACCGACATAACAGAACGCGGCCGGCAGGATGGCCGCGACAAGCCAGCGCCCGCGTTGCATCGCCACGGCATTGAGAGCTGAGATCAACGCGCCAAGAACGAGTGCCGCGCTGACGACAAGCATCCCGGTGAGGGTGACGTGTGCGTCGGTGTAGGTCACGCCTCCAAAAATCGTATGATCCTCGAATAATCGCTCGAACCGCCCGATATACGCGAGCTTTGCGAGAACCAGCAACAGGAATGCAAAGGCGATGGAGTAGCCGCGCCAAGGCAGTATGGCGAAGCTGCCACGACGGGCGAGCACGCGGGTTCCACCCGTGATCAGGATGAAGAAGGCGGCGAGTGCGCACGTAATCACAGCCAACATAAGCAGCCAGCCCAGGATCAGCTGCCACGCGGGCAGGGTAAACAGGAAGAAGTTCAGCGGCTTGCCAAAAATCGGGTCGACCACGCCACCACTGCTGGAGAGGGAGTAAAAGAAAAGCGCGAGCGTCGGCCACTCCACCATCATCGCGGCGCCGGTCGCCAAGGCAATGCCAAGCGAGACGCCAAGCGCGATGAGGCGCAGCACGGGCTCAACCGGCAGTTTCACTGGCTGTCGACCGATGAAAACCGTGTGACCGCTCGGCAGATCGGGAAGGTGAGCCCGCTTCAGCGTCAGAAACGATCCATAGAGAATGAGAAATGTGGCTGCTGCAAAAGCCGCGAAGACTTCCCACTGAAGGCTTAATGTCTTCCAGAAGACATCTCCATAGCCGAGCGACCTGAACCAGAGCACATCCACGTAATACGACAACGCGGTCCGACCGCCGAAGAAGATGATGGCGAGGCCGGCGAGAATGAGAAGCAAACGGCGGCGACGGCGAGGCCGCCCGGGAAGCGCTGGCGGCCAGTCAATCGAGTCGTGCATCGCTCAACTCCATTTTCATTAACTTCATATGGTTATCCGCATAATACTCCCTTCATTCCGCGGTATGGGCTCAGTCGCTCGCGCCTCACCCCTGCGGAATGCGCGGCGAGAGCATGGTCATCGTCAAAGTCTCTGGATGAGATCAACAATTGCGCTTGTTTTGTCGCTTTTTCTAGACTTCATCGAGTCGCTAGCTCCCGCGTGCGAGGTTAACTTTGGCCTTTCTAGATCGCGTGCTCCACAGACCAGTCTCGTTGGAGACACAACTACAGGTCCTAGCGGAGTGTGGCATTCGACTCCACCCGGACGTCACCGTCAACGACCTGCTGTTCAGCTCCGAGCGTGAGCAATACGAGAAGCAACCCTACAGACTACTATTGTGCGTTCTCGGATCGGAGTCAGAGCGCGATCCGACGAGCTTCTTGTGTGACGATATTGGCACTTGGATACGGAGTGCATTGAGGGGCCGTCCAGGTACGTTCGTATCGCAAACAGAATGTCCACGCTTGCCGGGGATCGCTGCCAATGTCTGATGTGCGTGACGATGTTGATCTCAACTGCGGGAAGGCGTGGGTATCGTTCACTCTGAACCGGAGCGAGTTTAAATGGGACGCGCAGGTCAAGGATGACTGGATTGATCCGGCGATTCTCAGCAACTTCGCGTTGCTCCTTGATGCTCAAAAGACGCGGAAGCACTTCACGTATCTCGATCTGAAAGGGCAAGACTGCATCATCGGCTGTTCGACGGAAGATCAGCGAGCGGAGTTGCGGAAGAAAACAGGATTGCGTTTTGAGTGGTTGCGTTAGCTCAGTCAGTTCATGAGGTTCCTTGGTTGTGTGAAAAGTCGCCTTATCACCTATCGAGCATCCGCAAGGTATCGTATGATTTCGGCAACTGACAACCGCGCCTTGGTTTTGTTGCGCCAACGCCGAACTTCCGAAAGCGATGAAAGATCATCCGCCACTCGCCTAAAAGTGGATTTGCGCTTTCAGTTGGATCATGCGCGGGGAAACATCGCCTCCAAGGCCAGATCCCAGGATGCTGGTCGGTGGCATCTCCATCGTCCCTATCTCTCCGAACGATGGGTCCGAGCTGTAGTTGTCGGGCGGGCCGAAGTTTGGGTGATTGAAGAGATTAAAGAATTGGAAACCGATGCCCAGCACCACTCTGTCTCGACCGACAAGGCTCGTGTTCTTCATGACGGTGAAGTCAGTATTGAAATAGCTCGGATATCGGAAACGGTTGCGTCCTTGCGCAAAGGAAACGGCAGGGCCCGAACAAGGTCCCTGCGGACCAGGCGCGTTCCCCGCATTGAACGAGGTCTCGCAGCCCGTCTGTACAAACAGAGCGCCCGGATTCGAGGCCCCATTGGCGAGCACTTGAGGAGGCCAACAAGGATGCGGGAAGGGTGGGATTACGGCTCCCGCTCCGCAGGAATGGGGCTGGCCGAGTGGGGCAACTGGCACAGAATAGATTGTTCCATAGAACCTTTCCTTGGCCAGGTTATCGGATTCTGCCAAATCGATCACGGTGTAGGGAAATCCGGTTCGGGCAAAAATCGTTCCCGAGAACTGCCATCCGTTCACCAGGTAATCGGCGCCGCGCCCGTGGAGCATGGTCTTTACCGGGAGTTGCCACACATAGTTCGCATTCAAGGAGTGACGAACATCGTAATCTGCCGCTCCGTAGCTGCCTCGCAGATGAAAGGGGTCCTGGGGGAAGTCGGAACTGCCCGCCGCGAATGGGGCTTGCCCGCCGTTGGAAACTTCATCCAAAGCATGGCCGTAGGTGTAGTTCACCTGGAATAATCCATTCCCGAAACCAGTAAATCGCCGCCGAAAGGAAACAACCAGGCCATTGTAGTTCGAGACTCCCGGAGTCGTGTATTCAGTGACACCAGCGAAGCGAGGGTCGCCGCAGGGCGGAACCGGCGGGCTTGCACAGACTGTGGCTGGAAATGGGCCGAATCCAAAAGCATTGGCTGAGGGATTTTGCACGAACTCATGAATTCCATGATTGCCGTAGTATCCCAGAGTCAACGAAGTTCTGGCACCAAACCTCTGCTGCACTTCCAGGCTCCACTTCTGATACTGGGCTGAGTGGGTCGTATTATTCGGAACGGTAATATTGGGGGGAAAGAACTCCGGATCCGACGCCTTGATCTGAATAAAGTTTTCGCCGGCTGCAAATCCTTTGACAAAGGCGGCATTGGAGGCTGCGGCTACTTTAAAGAGGCTGTCGGCTTCTGCCGGAGCGAGATTGTAACCTCCAAATACGGTCACGCGGTTAACAAGCGGTGGATTGTAAGAGAAAACGGGTCCGAACCCGCCAGAAAACAGTTCGTAAAATAGACCGAAACCGCCGCGTACCACGGTGTTATGTGAAACTCCCAGCGGTTGCCAGGCGAAACTGAATCGCGGCTCCCAGACAACAGGGTCGGTGTGAAGAAAGGCTTGTCTACGATTCGAGAACGCCTGATTGTAAGGCTGTGCGGGGTCGTGACTGATCGACTCAAACGATCCGGAGAATTCGGAAAAGCAATCATGGGCGCAAACCGGGTTTGATTCATGTTCTACGCGCAGGTCCAGACTAAGGGTCAAGTTGGATTTTACGTGCCACTCATCCTGCCCATAGCCCGCCAGGGTGTAGTTAAGGAAGAGCTCTGCCCGCTGCGTCGGAAAGGATTGAATCAAGCGGGTGGAGTCACTGGCGGGAGATGCCGGGTCCACGCCTCCAGAATAAAATGCGTCGATGGTTTGTGGAATGATATCTCCGACGGCGTTCTGGGTATATTGGGAGTGTCTCAAATATGCTCGGTAGAATTCTCCCCCGAATCCGAACTTGTGCTTGCCCCACGTTTTCAGGAAATCGTCGTCGATCTCGTACGCCGTGAGGCCGGTACCGAGGGGATAGCCGTATGAATAGTCGGATCCTCCCAGCGACGTAAACGGCTGACCCGCGTTGGCCCAATCTAGGGTGGTCGGAAAAGCAGCCAGGGTCTGCGTGGGGTTGACGAGGCTCGACACGTCGTCTTTGTAAATACCCGCCAATAGGAGCTGGTTCGCGGCGGTAGTTCCAAATGTGTGAGTTTCGCTCAACTGGGCTTGCCACCATGGCCCGTTCTCATAGACGTTGAAGAGTGAGCTTATTGGATCGACGACAATGGGCTGACGGCCATTGTCGTATTGGAGGAGAAAAAAAGCACGATCGTTGGTACGGATGTTCCAATCCATACGGCCGGACACAAGGGATTCACTCGTCGGCTGCCCAAGGGTTTTCTGAAAATGGATTGCGCACGGAAGATTCACACCGAATTGCCCTTGACGGGTCTGCGGGCCAATGAACCCACCACTCGGGCTTGCGTCGAGACAGCCAAGAGGGTCGGCGAAGCTCCCCGGAGTAGCTGCTGCTATTCCAGGGGTTTGGTTGTACAGACTGAAGATTTGCTTGTAGAAAGCATCGGAAGCGGATGCAGAGCCAAAGATCGAATCGATATTGGCGATGGTTGCCGCCTCGAACTGTGGGCTGGGGAGAACCACCTGAACAGGAGAGGGCAGCAAGACGCGCACGCCCTCGGTATCAAAAAAGAAAAACAACCTATTTTCTTTGATGGGTCCCCCCAACGAACCCGCCCACTGATTGGCGATATTGAAGGGCCGAGGATTGCCGAACGCTTTCGTGATCCAGTCGGTAGCGTTCAACACGCTGCCATTCCAAAAGTACTCGGCGTTCCCGTGGAAGTCATTCCCTCCGGACTTTGTGACGTAGTTCACATACGAGCCCGCATCGCTTCCAAAATGTCCCGAGTAGCCATTACTCACCACAGTGGCTTCCTGAATTTCGTTCAGCCCCAGAAGCATACCCGTAACGCCAGTAAGATTGAGATGACCCACATTGTCGTGCATGCCATTCAAGGTGAATTGATTTGAAGTCCCCGGCATGCCCAGGATTGAAAAGTTCCCGCCCCCGCCTCCCGTGCGTGCATTATCGGTGTTCATGATTGCGCCGGGAGCGGTCTGGGCGATGTAGGTGAGGTCGTTACCGGGATTGGGTAGTTCCGAGACCTGCCTCTGGCTCATAGTAATCGAAACATCGCCGTTGTCTGCCTGAACGAGCGGAGCTTCTGCGGTCACCAGAAGTTCCGTGTTTGCTTTTGCAATCTCCAGCGTGATGTTGACTGTAACTGGTGTCCCTAACAATACAGTCACTCTCCGGCTTTCCTTGCGAAAGCCGTCGTGCTCTACGGTTAGCGTGTATTGGCTGGGAGAAAGAAAGAAGAAGCGGTACACGCCATCGCGGTCTGTTTTAGTTGATTCTGTCGTGCCTTTGTCGATTTCCCTGATCTCTACATCCGCATTCGGCACAACCGCAAGGCTCTGATCAGTAACGACGCCGGTCACTGCGCCGGAGGTCGTGGTCTGTGCCGTCACTTCATTTGCTAAGCAAATCGCCAGGAGAAGGACTGAAAAGCAGCGTCGGGGTCGCAATCTCATCAAAACACCCTAAGCAAATTCGATCGAAGCGGACCTGCGATTTGTAGTACGGCATCATATCCGAAAACCGGCCAAGTTGCGCACGCCTAGAAGATCGCCTGTGCGTCGTAGGTTGGCGAGAAGGAGCATCTAGCCCCCATCGAGTATTTATGAGATGACTTAATGACCATCGGCGAACCAACTTGAGCGCGAGAAGCAGCAGGACTGGGTTCAGGTGTGACCTGTTGGAAACGCGGAAAAACCTGGCTACCGGGGCTGGTCAAGCCCAACGCGATGAACCAGATCCACAAAACGCGGGTCGCTGCGCAAGGGATCAAAGTAGGGATGGACTTTTATCAATTGCAGGATGTTTGACTGTTCCTGGTAGGCCCGCTCCAGCCAGGCAAGTGCCTGTTCGTTGTCACCGAGTCCCAAATAAGCGTTCACAAAGGGAGCAGCGGCAACGTAGCCTGTCTGCTTCCGTCGTTTCAACTCATCAACCAGGCTAAGGGCTTCCCTGCGACGCCCAGCATGCGCATAGGCCCGAACCAGCACGCCCATTACGGCCGGATTCCGGTCGGTGCCGAGCGCCTTTTCCAGCACCGTAATCGCTTCGTCCGGTTGGCCGTTGGCAATCAGGGCGAGCCCCAGAATCCAATGGTCCGGGTCGTCGTTTCGCAACTCCCTGATGGCTTCGTCGTAACGTCTCGCATGAAACAAAATGAAGCCGTTCGTGATGGCAGGGCCTCCAAGCGGAGTACTGCCGGCGCCTCCAAGCGGATCAAGTTCGCGGGCACGCTGGACCCACGCCAGGGCTTCGTCCGTCCGCCCCTGGCACAGCAGCCACTTAGCGTATCCGACATGAGCGCCAGCATCGTTCGAGTTTAACTCCAGGGCCCGCTTGAATTCCGCTTCGGCGTCGCTCCACTGCCACTGTTTCTGATATACCGCCGCAAGCAAGACGTGTGGTTCCGCAAGGTCCGGATCCAGTTCAATTGCTTTTCGGGCCGCACTCATCATCTTGGGGTGCGTTTCCTTCGGGGGGGCGCCGCCAAGAACTGATCCGAGCCGCTCGTATGAGTTTGCGAGGCCGACGTAAGCGGGCGCAAAGTTAGCGTCCTTGCCGATCGTTTCCTCGAAGTAGGCGATACTCTGTTCAAGCTCGGCCTGGCTGCTACTGTTGCTGAATTCATTCTCGGCTTTAAGGTAGCTCTCGTAAACTTCAGGCGAGACATGCTGCGCCGTGATCAGCCTGTCATGCTCCTCTCCGGTGACCTTGACCTCCACTCTGCGTGCGATGGATTGCGCCACCTCGCTCTCGAGAGCAAGGACGTCCCCCAACTCGCCGTCGTACTCATCCGACCAAAGGTGCTCGTCGGTTGAGGCACGAATCAACTGGGCGTGCACACGAATCCGGTTGCCCTGCCGTATCACCGAACCTTCGACGAGAGCGTCCACCCCAAGTATTCTGGCAATCTCTGGCACGGAGAGCTTCGTACCCTTGAAGCGCATGGACGAAGTACGGGAAATGACGCGCAGATCATGGATTCTGGCCAGGCGTCCGCACAGCTCTTCGGTCATCTCGTCAGCCAGGTATTCCTGGGTTGAGTCGCCCGACAGGTTGCTCAAGGGCAGGACAGCCAGCGACCTGATT
>Ga0335078_10006906_pt1 | contig 16812 bp, 12 predicted proteins | sample Lox_Sample_32_FD_206711 | JGI IMG/M metagenome (GOLD analysis project Ga0335078, IMG submission 206711) | Soil microbial communities from Loxahatchee National Wildlife Refuge, Florida, United States - Lox_Sample_3.2 | ecosystem: Environmental > Terrestrial > Soil > Wetlands | place: USA... | reverse complement strand
CATTCTGGGCTTGACACGATTCGCGGGACTTGACACGATTTAATCAAATCGGTCTCGAAAGACCGACACTTAAGGGCCCTTAAGTCCCTCTTCGAGGCCTTTCGGTGCGCATGTTTGGTTAAAATTGGTACGATTTTGTACCCCCAAAACGTCCGAAAACCCACAGTTGCTCCGATAACCCATTTGTTTGCAATAGAGGCTCCCCTACTAGGGTCGGGAGAAATTGTAATTAATTCCCAGGTTAATTTTCTATATTTTACCATAACTGTAACCATAGAAACAGATCGCATCATCAATCCCGCCGGTGATTCGGTGACCCGCCAGCCTCCGCACCTCGCGGTGGGGCCCAGCGGCGCATGGCCCCCGGCCTGGATGCGAACCGCCCGGTTTTGCCCTCGCCCGTGCAGCGCTTGACCTTTTTGCCTGGGCGGGAATCGTCGCCGAACCCGATCCCCCCGTTCAGACAGAAGCAACTCCAAACCCACCATCGCGTCCCTCCGATTTTGCTCGGGGCCGAACGCGGCTGAAGCGCTACCTCCGTCTTCAGGAGATAGCCTAGCATGTGTGTAGTTGGAAGTCAACTCCTTTTTATGCTATGGCGTCGCTTTGTCCCTATCCATTCGCGCGCCGCCACTGATACCCCCGCGTGCCGGTTTCTCGAACATCTTCCGTTTTCAGGTTGCTGCCGCTGATGTCGTGTAACGCGATCTGCAGTCCATTGAGCAGGTTTCCCTCGCTCTCGGTAAGTTTATCCAGCACCGCCGTGTAAACCTCGTCCGGGATCCTAGGCCCCACCTCCGTTTCAGAACGAAAGAAATTGCATAGATTTGCTCCGTGCAGTGGGCCGTCGTGCCACCTCATGAACAGCTTCAGTACTTCCGCGTCCGAGGTCAGCAGGGCTTGCATGATGACCGGGCTGATGAGTCCGAAACCCCGCAGAATAGGAAGGGAGCGTTGCCGGTTTCGGGATGTCAAGAATTTTGTTCCCACCTCGGTGTGGTCCCGCACTCGGGTCAGCCCTGCCACGATGGATCTGCAAGCACCAATGTAATCATCCAGGTGGGTCCGCGCGACGTTCTCATTACGGAATAAACAGGCTGCGTTGTTGACTTTGAAAGAAACGTTCAAGCGGCCGCAACCGTCTTTTTCGACCCAAACCTCCCGGCAGTACCCGTATTGCAAGTGCGGATCGAGACATAAACCGCGTGGGTTCAATATTGCGACGTCGGCATCGATCCAGACCACCCGGTCAAAGCCTTCCTCAAGGCATTGCCGCGCCAGAAGCAGTCGGGCGAGATCCGTCACGACGGTAATGCGTTGGCCCGCTTTCCGGCGGTACCACTCGGGCACCAGGTCGAGAAACTCATCGCCTATCATCCTGTACGTGAATCCCGACTGCATCGCCCACGCCCGCACTGTGGATAGGCAACGCTTGATCCAGCCCGGGACATCTCGATCGCGAAATGATTGCACCACGATCGTTTCAGGGCAGGCATCCATGGGAATCCAAGTCTTACTTCTCGGAATTAATCCTTTTCCTTTCAGCCATGTGCTTTATTGCACCTCAGAGTTGCACTCTGCGCCAGCCGGCCTGGAAGCATATCCACCAACAGTGGTCAGTTACAAATTGCAGTCCGCACAGGGTCCTCATTGAGGCGCCGAGTTGCCCAAGTACTCCTTCAGCTTAGATGCTGTCCGCTGCAGGGCGTCTGAATAGGAGTCGGAATTGTAGTGACTCCCGCCCTTGACGAAGTCGTGTTCGGTTTTGGGGTAGGTGATCAGCTCGAAGGGCTGGCCGCTTGCTTTTGCGGCTTCGGCCAAATTGCGCGCCGTTGCCACGAGGCAGCAGCCTCGATAGGTGTCCTTTTCACCGGCGAACATGAGTACTGGCACTCTTAGCCTCCTCACGAAGCCCGGCACATCCTTAATGAAGGTGGTTGCCGGATACCAAACCACGGCACCGGCCACCAGATCGGGCCATTGCGTGCCGTAGTAGAGAGAGAGGCCGCCGCCAAGGGAAAACCCCAGCACCGCGACCTTGCCGGGGAGCGCGTGCGGCATTTTCTGTGCTTGTTGGATAGCCGTCTTCAACCCGTCCCCATGGGTTCCTTCTATCGCATTGCCGTCGAACAGCACCGCGTCATAACCGAGTTGGGCGATCTCACGGGTTACGGTGGCGTAGTGCGCCGGGCCTGACATGCCCGAAACCACCACGACCACGCGTCCTTTGCCTTGGGGCGGTGGAAACTCCTGTTGCGCGTGTGCGCCCGGACCGGCGGTGAAAGCCGCGAGCATGCCAATCGCTACCGCGGAACGGGAAAAGGCGATCATCGTCTAGCCTCCTGACAGTTTTTTAACGAGTAGGAAAGTGTATCACGCGACAGCGGTTCCCGAGAACTTCCGCCAGGTGTTGACCTGCGGAACGCGACGGGAATCATTCGGGGCGCTCGCGGCTGGGCGCAACCCGCTCAATCTCGCCAGCATGTCATTCTGAGAAGACACCACCGCGTTACGCGACACTAACGCATCCCGGAAAAATACGCTCACCAAGATTTATAACTCATAATAAACGAATCGGTTATCAGCTTACCTTTTCCTTCCCAAAAGCTCAGCCCTCGTGCATTGACTGTTTGTCGCGAATGGGTCAGCCTGTTCCCGGTCGACCCGGTTCGTCAGGGCAGAGTTCAATCAAAAAGGGGGACCTCGTCATGCGAATGGCAGCGCGCATTAAGCGGATTCGACTTGCGCGTTCGGTATCTCTCGGAGCCGTGGAAGTGAAGGCGGGATTCGCGAAGGGCCTTATGGCTCGTCTCGAAGCGGGCCAGGAGGTTCCCCCGCTGGCAACGCTGGACACCCTGGCGGAGGTCTTGGACGTGCCCTTACATGTCTTCTTCTACGATGCCGAGGAGACGGGATTGACGCCGAGGTCGGCGCCGCGTCTTACTTTGCAAGAACTGGCTGAAGAAAGCCAAGGCTCGGCCCGAGGCGGCGTGTGGTCAAGTCCCAAAGGGTCGGTCGGCGCGGCAATCAAAGCTTGGTCAGGGTCGGCCGTACGAGTCCTCACACGAGCCCGGCCCAAAGGGACTTAGAATCTAGCTAACGGCCTGTAACACCTGACTTTTGAAAGTGGCCAGCAGTAACCAGGGCGTTTTCTTTTAATCGTTAAGCGTCAATCTGCAATCGGCAGTTCTTCGCCTTGTCGGGAATTGGATGTACAGCACGCCAGAGTTAGTGTCCTGTTACACCCTAAGATGCAACAACAGCAGGGCGGTGGAGCCGCGGCGCGATTGTCAAGAATTAGGCGTGACAGTTCCTTGTGTCACGGAAAATCGACGTCGAGAGCGTAGACGTCAGCGTTGCTTCGTATCAGAGTTGCCAGCGGTGAATCATCGGGCGTGAGGCCGGTGAGGCGGTAGCCTACGACGTCGGCGGGGAAGGGCTGCGCGAAGTTGGTGACGCGCACCACCTTGCGATCGGCGATGCGTACCTTGTAAATTGGCTGATCGAGGCCTTCGAAGATATCCTGAAAGAACACCTCGCGACCGTCGTGGGACCAACACGGATAGTACAGGGCGGCGCCTTTGGCGAGTTCAGTCCGCCGGTGAGTTTGAAGATCGAAGAGCGCCACTGACTTGTTACCCTCGGTGAGTGCTGCCACCTGAAGCCCGTCCGGGGACAGCGCACCATGGTGCAGGCCCTCCGATCCCGGCAGCAACGAAGCCTGATGCGTCTTCAGGTCTAGAAGGTACAACGCCAGCTTCGGATCTGTTCCGGTTTCCGATTGTCGCCAGACAATCAGCGACTCTCCGTCGGGCTGCCATCCAACGATATCAGCATTCCTGAGGACGAGCTCGGGCTTGCCACCCTCTTCCGTCGGCAGCAGACAGACTCCTCCCTGCCCTCCCGCGCCGCTCGTCTGCAGCGCTTCGAAGGCTATCTGCCGGCCATCCGGCGACCAGCGGGCTCCCCCGGTACGCATGGGCGGAAAGGTCAGCGGGTGGCGATCGCTGCCATCCACTTTGCTCAACCAGACCTCAAAGTCAGGCGAAAGGGTATAAACCACCCGTTGTCCATCCTTCGAAAAGCTGATATCCCGCGCGAAGATTCCCGAGAGGTAGGGGACAAACTGTCGAAACCTCGAGTCATACCGCACCAGTTCTCGTCGCTCCTGGTCACCAATGAAAAAGACGACCTTCCCATCATTGCTGACCAGCGGCGCCCACAGCTGTTGCGGCCCAGCGTACAGCTCCACCGGTTTCCGGGACGGCCTCCGCAAGACGCCCGCGGGTTCCCGAATCGCCCAGATGCTGGGCGTGGAGTCGTCGAGGGAGCGATACACAAAGTACCGGCCGTCCGGCGTCCAGCTTCCGTAGCCGTCACCGGCTCCAGGCTCGGATCGTGGTCTGGCGGGCAGCGGGTGCAGGTTCGACCCGTCCGCGGAAACCTCCCACTGCGAAAACTTCTCGTCGGCGATGGTGAATCTCAGTACTTGGCCCGATGGGGACCATCGTACGCGTGCCACTGCAGAGCCATTTGCCGCCGGAGTGCTCACGAGCCGGCGCGACGTATTCCCATCCCGGCTGACAGTGTAGAGATCCGAGCCCTGAGTAAAGGCTATGGTCTGGCCATCCGGCGACCAGGCGGCGCTGGAGCCGAGCGCGTCGCCCAAGCGGCGCGGAGCACCTCCGGTGACCGGCACAATCCACAGAGGCTCTGCCTCTTCCAGTCCGGCAAAGCTGGCGACCAGGAGTTCGGTATGATCGGGCGAGATATCGAAGACCTCCGCGTTGGGGAATGGAAGTGGGATCGGAGTAGGCTCGCCTCCGGCTACCGAGACCTGATCCACGGCGTAACGGCCGCCTTTGACCTCAGAAAAATAGATTCGTGCTCCGTCCGTGGCCGCGTAGCTTGGGGCTCGGGCGCGGCCAAAATGCGTGAGTTGGCGGATTCGCTGCACCCGAGGTGGCGGCGTGGGGTTCAGCCGGTAGACACCGACCGCCACGAGCGCCAACGCGACAATTCCGAACGACCAAGGGAGGACTCGCGAGCGCCGCGCGATGGGTTTGGGCAACGGGAATGGCAGCAGCTCCGGTTCCTCTCGGTGCGGCTTGGGCGCGGCCGCCAGGGACAATCCCTCCGGGACCTCGTTGCGCGGGTTTTGTTCCCCAGGCCCCGGCCCAAACCCCGGTCCGGAGCCAATCCCGGACTTGGGCTCGCACCTGGGCTCGGACCCAATCTTGGATTGGGGCCTGCGATAAGCGACGTCTCTGTTGGCCGGCTGCAGGTTGCGGGATTCATCCGCCGGCGGCGACGATTTTACCTGCTTCACCGGAGCGACAAAACGATAACCCCGCCGGGGGAGGGTCTCGACGAACCGAGGCGTTTCCGCATCATCCCTCAAGGCAGCGCGGATGCGGCTGACGCAGAAGTTCACGCCATGCTCGAAGTCGACGAACGTTTCCTCGCCCCAGATCTCGCGCTGAAGCTCGTCTCGCGAAATCAGCTCACCGGGGCGTGAAGCGAGCAGGGCGAGCACTCGCGCCGGTTGGGGCTGCAGGCTGACCGGCTGTCCGTCTCTGCGGAGCTCTCCCGTGACCGGATCAAGTTCGAAGACGCCAAAGCGGAATACACAATTGTCAAAAGGCTTGGGAGCCACTAGCATTACCTTAACAGACAAATCTCACCTGACTATTATACGCCAATCTCAGGCGCAGGCAACCCGCGCCGAGGACTCCCAATCCGCCGTTGGACAGCACATCTCGGTAGCGTAGAATCGTTAGACGCCATATCGTTCTGGCTCTGGGAAAAGCACTCAGACAGAGCCGGGTAGCGCAAACCCCGATTTGGGGTCTGCGGCTTTTACTCTTGATCGACACCATCGATAGCGGCTCCCCTCCGATGAAGCCGCGACACTCTTAGGGAAAAGCCGCAGACCCAAAACGCGGGGCCTGCGCTACCCTCGCTCCTTGAGGGACTAACCCAAGTAAGCCTCGGGGAATGTGAAGAATCTTGTTATGGCAGGTCGCCTGAGCGTTCTAAGAATGCTGATAGTTTCTTGTTTTCTCTGTTGGGCGCCGACCGCGGTCGCACAGCAGGCGAACGAAGACTTGAACGTCTACATGATGGAAGCGACAGTAAAACTGCAGGGCAAGAATTCACTGGGAACAGGGTTCATGCTCCTGAGGCCGATGCAAGTACAGAGCGGGCCACAGGGCTCCGTATCTGGATACGTTGTTTTAATCACGGCCGCGCACGTTTTGGAGGAAATCCCAGAAGACGAAATCACGGTGGTCATGCACTCGCGGATGTCTTCTGGTGATTGGAGTCGGCACGAATCTAAACTGCCAATTCGGCGCAACGGTCTGCCTTTGTGGAGAAAGGACCCAGAAGCGGACGTGGCTGTAATGTACGTCCTACCCGACGTCCCGCCTTTCACGATGGCAAGGACCCCGACGGTCGATCTTCTGGCAACCGACGAGCTCCTTCAAAAGTATGATATGGCTCCCGGAATAAATCTTAAGTGTTTGGGCTTTCCTCTGGGAATGGAGAGCAGCCCTGCCGGGTTCGCGATACTCAGGACCGGCGACATCGCGTCCTATCCGTTGTTGCCAACCGCCAGAACAAAGACTTTCCTTATGGATTTCCGGGTCTTTAAGGGCAATAGTGGTGGCCCCGTCTATTTCTCTCAACCGCTGTTTCGAGGTAGCGCTTCGATCGGAGGCGGGGCGAACTTCATCATGGGGCTCATCAGTAAAGAGGCACTGTTTTCTGTCCAAAGCGTTGGTCCGTATGAATCTTCAGTCAACGAGTTACAGCTAATGCTTGGGGTCGTGACCCATGCCAGCATTATTAGGCGGACCATCGAGATGCTACCCGCGCCGGATAGCGCCGAGGCGACCAGCCAAGTCATAAAAATGCATCCCTCTCAGTGAAATATCACTTGGAACAGAGCTGCCGCATTTATTCCAACTCCTGCCTTGAGACTCTCCGTGTTAGTGAATGACACTATCTTCTTGCTGTACGTCCGTGCAGAGCATGGCGAAGGTTTCTTCCGGGCGATGAAAAAACATCCCGCACCATGCTGAATTGAACTCGACTAGAATTGGCCAGGAGGGGGTGAAATGAGCCTCGACACCAGCTACGAACGATGCCCTAAATGTAAAGAGCCGTGCGCGCCGGGAAAGAAGTTTTGCGCCGACTGCGGGGCCCCCCTTGATCCGGCATCCGCCCACATTAGAGCACTGATCGAGGACCAAGTGGACCGAGCATTTGAAACAAGGTTCAAAGATCAGCGCTACGTTGCCTTGGAAACCGCTGTCGCAGCCGCCGACAAACCTAGGGAATGGCTTACACACTTCCTGTATTGGGCGGCCATACCGCTAGCTCTCATCGCCATTCTGTTGGCCATTTTAGGCTTCCGGACGTACAACGACTTCACCTCGAAAGTCACTGCCGCCGAAAAGCAAGTCGAAAGGGTATCTGCAGCCGCACAAAAGACAGCAGAGGCTGCGCAGCAGAAGGCATCGGACGTCTCGAAGACCCTTGGCAGCATTGGACGACGCGGTGATGAACACCGACCGAGACTGGGCCGCCAGCTTGCGCCGCACGCGGCATATCGGCGACTTTCGCCACTGGAAGGATCACGATGCCTTCGAGAAAGCCTTCGAGCGATTGCTGCGTGACCTCAAAGCCGGGGAGAGCAAGGGGAAAGGGTGAAAGGTTATAAGGGTAAAGGGTAAAAGGGGCTCACTCCCACCAAGACCGAGGTTTGATTAACCCCTGGTTGTGCGGACGCTCAGGCGCAACCGAGCGCGAAGCCGAGCGCCCCGCAGATTTCCTTCAATCGCTCCGAGTTGAGCACCGCAACCCGGCGTCCCAAATGGGCCTTGGACACCGTGACGAGGTTGTGGAGATTAACGGCACACGGACCCTTCATTCCGTCCGCCTCGGTCAGGGACACTTCGGAGGGGACACCACGGATGGTGGAAGTGATGGGCGCCACCGTGACGGCGGACAGGTAGCCGATGGCACTCTCCCTGGTGAGCACAACCACCGGTCTTTGCTTGTCCGGGTCAGAGAACCGGTACAGGCGGACTTCTCCGCGGGCTATCGACCCGGCCATGATGCTGCCCCCTCCCAGGATTCCACCTCGTCTGAGGGCTGAGGGTGCTGTTGGTAGCCTCGGCGGTCGCGTGCCTCGGCCTCGCGCCGGCGGAGTTCTCTCAAGTGTTCGCGAAGGGCCTCGCGAATGAGGGCGGAACGGTTTACTCGCGCCCGTCTGGCGGCCCCATCCGCGGCCCGAAGCAATTCCGAATCCAAAACCACTTGGATGGTCTCCATACTGTGGAGGATACTCCACAGTCAGGTCTCCAGTCAACGGGACTTAAAACCATTCCATCGCCAGCCCGTGGGTGGAGGAAGAGGTGGAGGCGGCGCTCGAAAAGGAGTGGAAGCAGTCCGGGAAACTCGTGCTTTTTACCATCCGCCTGGACGATGCATTTGTCGAATGCAACCCTCAGACAGAAGGCGCCCCTGAGCCGTCTCCTTGCAGGATGCGGTAGAGTTGCGCGCCGTATTTCTCGACGGTGCTGATCCCGATTCCCGGCACCGCCAGCAGTTCGCTGGCGGTTTGCGGCCGCGTACTGGCCATGGCTCTCAAGGCCCGATCGCTGAAGATGCGGAAGGCTGGGACGCCTCGTCTTCGGGCCTCGGCCAGACGCCAGGCGCGTAGCGCTTGTTCGATGGGGGTATTCAGTCCGCCTTCCGGCTCTTTCGCCTTCACCACCGGACTCGGCCGGGCAGCGGTTTCCGGCCCTGGTGCCCGCTTGCGGCTCGCGGGGCCAGTGGGCTTCCTCTTGCGCGGGCGGTCGGCTGAGGCCAGCGGCGCATCCTTCATCATCAAGTCGACTGGAGTGGTTGCGTCCAGCGCGTGGCCGGCGCGCGTAAGGTCCACCTTACGATACGGAATCGCTCTGCCGTTCTTCTCGAAGACCGCGTCCGTTAACCGCACGATGCCCGCCCGCGCCATGGCTCCCAGCACTTCTTCAAAATCGTCGCGGCTCATCTGGGCGCTGGGATACAGCTCGGTGTAGAGCCTCCCCGTTGATTTCATGACGCCGGAGCGCAACGCCGCTACCACCCGGAACAGCGCCTCATGTTCCGCCTTGGTGGCGGTCCGGAAACGCTGGGTGACGCATTGGCCGGGAGCGCAGAAATCGCAGATGCCGCACGGCTTCTGGCTGTCGGCAAGATCGCCGAAATGACGCACCACGGCGGCCATCCGGCACTGGTTGCTCGACGCGTAGCGGATCATCAAGTCGATCTGTGCCCGCTTTTGCTCGCCTTGGGCGATATACGACTCCCGCCATTGGTCGTGGCCGCGGCTGACGTTCTCGGCGAAGTCTACCACGGCGCCGCCATGGGTCCACAACTTCTCCAGAGCTTTGTCGAACACCTCCTCCTCGAGGAGAATCTGGCGTGCCAGCGCCCGCTTTTCCTGCGGCTCCGCCCGAAGCCGGGCGAAGATTTCGTCCAGCACCGTGACGTCCGGATAATCGCGTTCGAAGAAGAAATCATGGGTGTAGCGGTCGGCGTAGGAGTGCATCAGGATGGCGCGGCTGGGTTTCCCGTCACGCCCGGCGCGTCCCATTTCCTGGTAGTACGCTTCGAGGCTACCCGGCAAAGCCGTGTGGACGACGGTGCGGATGTCGGGTTTGTCGATCCCCATGCCGAAGGCGATCGTCGCCACCATCACCTCGATCCGGCCTTCGAGGAACTGCTGCTGTACTCGCTGGCGGCGCTGAGCATCCAGTCCGGCGTGATAGGCCGCGGCGGGAAAAAAGGCGCCGAGTTCAGCGGCCAGGCTTTCCGCTTGCTTGCGGGTCGGGGTGTAGACGATGGCCGGCCGGCGTTCGGCCTGGCGCAACAGCCCGCCCGTGAGCTCGGCGCGCAGGGAAGGAGCGATCTCCACCACCTCGATGGCGATGTTGGCCCGTCGAAAGCCGTGAACGAACCGGGCCGGCCGCGCCAGCCCCAACTGCTCGGCGATGTCATTCTGAACGATGGGCGTTGCCGTGGCGGTGAGAGCGATCACCGGCGCCGGACGCAAGTGGGGCAGGTGCTGGCCCAGTTGGCGGTAATCCGGACGAAAATCGTGGCCCCACTGGGAGATGCAGTGAGCTTCGTCAATGGCGATGAGGGAGAGCGGGCGTTTGGCCAGCATCTCCGGGAAACCAGGCACGCGCAGCCGCTCGGGCGCGATGAACAGGAACTGGAGCTTGCCGTTGAGGTAATCGAGGCAAACCCGGCGCGAGTCAGCGCGCGGGCGGCCCGAATGGATGCGCTCTACGGCGAAGCGGCGTTCTTTGAGTTTGGCCACCTGATCTTCCATCAAGGCAATCAGCGGGCTCACCACCAACGTGGTGCCGCCGAGCGCGATGCCGGGCAACTGGTAGCACAGCGACTTGCCGGATCCGGTCGGCATCACCAGCAGCACGTCCCGGCCCTCGATGGCCGCCCGGCAGACGGCTTCCTGGTTCGGCAGGAAGCTGTCGAACCCGAACGCGCGGTGGAGGAGAGCCTTCAGGTCACCACTCAGAGAGCCAGCAGGGTGCTGAAGAAGGCCGAGGAGCGCGCCCCCGGTATTTTCAATGGTTTTTGTTGAGGGTCGCGGTGCGGCGGGGCTGAAGCCCCGACCTTCCGTGATGGTTGCTCGCGGCGGCGCGGGGACAATCGGCGGACTCGGGCTCTCCACAGCGACTGCGGCCTTAGCCGGGTGCGGCGTCTCGCCCACCTTGCCGACCACTTCCCTGACGTAATCCTCGATTCCTTTCAGGAACGGTCCCAACTGAGCGGCGCCGCGCTGGATCCGCTTCAGATACGCTTCCCACTGCCCCGTCATGGCGGGGCTTTTCACCTCGGGGTGGACGACTTCGATCAGTCGGACTCCTTTTTCCGTGGCTTCAAGGCTCTTCCCTTGCCGCACGATGTAGCCGCGCTTGAGCAGCACCTCGATGATGGCCGCGCGCGTCGCGGGTGTCCCCAGGCCCGTCTCCTTCATGGCGTCCGACAGTTCCTTTTCTTCAAGCGTCTTGCCTGCGGTTTCCATGGCCGTGAGCAGCGTGGCTTCAGTGAGGCGCTTGGGAGGCCGCGTCTTCTTCTTCAACGCCCGGACGTCGACCAACTCCTGCGGTTGGCCTTTGGCCAAGCCCGGGGGCAGGGCCTGCTCCCTGCGGTCTTCCCCACTACTTGCCGGATCGCTGCCTGCCGGCCCTTTCCGCGCCTGCTTCTCGACGAAGATATCCAGCACCTTCCAGCCCACCTGCTGCACGGCGGTTCCTGACGCGTGATAGCGGTCGATGATGTCGCCATTCGCAATCGCGGTGATCACCGTGGTCACCGACCAGATGTGGTCGTCCTGCCAGGCGCTGAGCAGGCGCCGGCAGACCAGGTCGTAGATCTTGCGCTCATCGGCCGACAGGTTGGCCTTCTCGGACGAGGTGGCGGTGGGAATGATGGCGTGGTGATCGGTCACCTTGGCGTCGTCGACGAACCGCTTGCCCAAGGCACGCTCCCCCGTGCCGGGCGCGAGGTGCTCGCGATAAGGCCCTTCGATGCCCTTGACGATCCGGGGGAGTGTCCGCGACACGTCCTCAGTGAGTTGCCGGCTGTCCGTGCGCGGATAGCTGATGAGCTTGTGGCTCTCGTAGAGCGCCTGCGCCAGATCCAGCGTCTGCTGCGCGCTGAAGCCGAACAGGCGATTGGCATGCCGCTGGAGTTCCGTAAGATCGTAAAGCAAGGGCGGCGGCAAGCGCTGCGTTTGGGCCTTGATAGACTCGATGGAGGCCTTCCCGGTGCGCGCCCGCTCGACAATGCGGTTCGCTTCTTCTCCACCGGCGGGCAGCCGCGTCGCCTTCGCCAGCGATTCCTTGTTTTGGTCCTCGTCTGGTCCCACTTCCGCCCGCGCGCGGAACCACGTCCCTTGATAAGTACTCTCCTTATCCGCGCCGGTGGGACGCCCGACGCTGGGACGGAAATCAGCGACGACTTCCATGTAGTCTTCGGGCACGAAGCGGCGGATGGCGAGTTCACGCTCCACCACCAGGGCCAGCGTTGGTGTCTGGACCCGTCCGACGGAAAGATCCTCGTTATAGGTGAGGGAGTAGGCACGCGACAAATTCATGCCTACCAGCCAGTCGGCCCGGCTCCGTCCGCGCGCCGCATCGGCCAGCGGGTCGTAATCCGCCCCTGGCCGCAGGGCCTCGAAACCCTTGCGGATGGCCTCCGGCGTGAGGGAAGAGATCCACAGGCGGCTGAACGGCTTTTGGCACCGCGCCGCCTCGTAGATATAGCGGAAAATCAACTCGCCCTCACGCCCGGCGTCGGTGGCGCATACCACGCGCGAGACCCGCGGCGAGTTGAGGATTCGCGCTACGACCTCGAATTGGTCCTTGGTTTTTTCGTAGACCACCAGCGGCCAGTGGTCCGGCAGAATGGGGAGCCGGTCGCGCCGCCAAGTGCGCCATTCCGGGTTGATCTCGTGCGGCTGGGCAAGAGCCACCAGATGTCCCAGCGCCCATGTCACCACGTAGCGGTTGCCGTGCAGGTATCCGTCACCCCGGCTGGTCGCACCCAGCTCACGGGCGATATCACGCGCCACCGAAGGTTTTTCCGCCAACACGGCGATGGTACCGGATTCCGGATTCGCCATGATAAAGCTTCTCGTTCCACGCGCCGGGGAAGCACTCCTACCCGCCATTGCCGTCCCACATCTTTAGTGACAGTTTACTCGATTCGGTTACTGGCCTTCACTGCTCAACCCTTATTGCCACCTTTCCCTGCGCATGTCCTTCTTCAAGATAACGGAGGGCTTCAGCCACGTCGCCTAACGCGTAACGCCTGTCGATGACGGGTACCACTTTTCCAGCTTCCACAAGATCTTTCAGAAGAACCAAATCCTTGTTGTTTACCTTCGCCAGAAAGGAACACATCTTCTTGCTCCCCATCAGTGACAGGAATGGTCCCAGTAACATAGCTTGGAGCCCTTGTACCAAGCCACCTCCGGCCATGACATAAATTCCAGCCTGACTTAGCGCACGCCGGTAGTCGAAGATTGAATGATGAGCGTTCGCACCCAGAATCAGGTCGTAACGCTTCGCGCTTTGCGTGAAATCCTCTCGAGTGTAATCAATGACATGGTCTGCGCCAAGCGATCGCGCCGTGTCCACATTCCTCGTGCTGCACACGGCGGTGACTTCAGCGCCGAACGATTTGGCGATCTGGACGGCAAATGTACCCACGCCCCCCGACGCGCCATCAACCAGAACCTGGCGGCCTGGCTGGATGCGTCCCTTATCACGAAGCCCCTGAAGGGCGGTGATTGCCGCCAGGGGCAAGGCGGCGGCGGCCTCGAACGATAGGTTGGCTGGCTTCAGCGCCAATCTAGCTTCAACGGCACACACATACTCGGCAAATCCTCCCACACCTTTTGCGCCGAACACCTCGTCGCCTGGCTGAAACTGTTTTATGTGTCTGCCAACCGCTTCCACTCGCCCTGCGATATCGCAGCCGAGGATCTTGTGTTTTGGCTTGAGCAACCCCCCGGCCATCAGGCGGACGAAGAACGGTTCGCCTCTCATCAGGTGCCAGTCCAGCGGATTTACGGAGGCCGCGTAGAGTCTTATCAGGACCTCGTTGTCCGCGGGCGTAGGAGTTGCTACCGCCTGGAACTGCAACACATCCGGTGGTCCGTATTGCGAGTATACAATCGCCTTCATAAAGTGCTCTTCAAAGCGACCCGTTCCGCTTCGCCACCAGGCCTTGCGCAGGCTCACCGCGCGCGTGGCCTCCAGGCTGTAACTTGATCCAAGTTGCGATTGTCTCGCGGGCCGGACGTTTACGCACCGAAACCGGAATTGGCTGTTTGGCGTTCCGACGCCTGAGAGTATACACCCGTTCCCTTCCGACGGACTCCTTTCGGTGCGTTTTCGAGGCACGTACATGTGTATCGGCTCCAGCTTGAGATGTTTCGGCTTTACCCGGCTTACGGAAGCCTTCGGCAATGTTCGCTCTGTGCATGAGCCCAGGGAAGTACTTCCCGGTGTCGAGGCATCAGTTCGTGGTGTTTAAGATAGAGCCTTCCTTGCCGTTGACGTTCCGTCTCGGGATTTTATCGAGCCCGGCGCTCGAACGCCGAATTCAAAGGTGGTTTTCAAACCGTGTTGACATGTAGAATTGGGTTGCAGGCGGTCGGCAAATCGAGGAAAGCCGGCGGCGCGTTGAGGCGGACCATGACAGTGATAAGCCGTATTTCGAAAGGTGCGCTTGTTTCAGTAGCGATTTTTATGAGTGTAGCAGCGACGCTCAGCGGGCAGACACCGGCTATGAACTTGATGCCGGAACCGGCGCAGCTCACGTTCAGGCAAGGCAGGTTGCCCATCGACGGTACGTTCCAGGTTGGCCTGGCCGGCTACCAGGAACCGAGACTGCAAGCGGCGGCGCAGCGGCTGATCAGCCGCCTCGCCAGGCAGACGGGAATCCCCCTCAGCGACGTGCTCGCGTCCGATGTTTCCCAAGCCACACTGCTCATCGAATGCGAGCACGCGGGCGAGGCCGTGCAGTCGTTCAAGGAAGACGAGTCGTACATGCTGGAAGTCGGCCCCAAGCAGGCGCGCCTCCATGCGCCGACGCCGGTCGGGGCGCTACGCGGGATGGAGACTTTTCTGCAACTGGTCGATCTGGACGCCACCGGCTTTGGCGCGCCGGCGGTGGAGATCCACGACCAGCCGCGCTTTCCCTGGCGCGGCCTGAGCATGGACGTCAGCCGCCATTGGATGCCCATCGAAGTGGTCGAGCGAACTCTGGACGGCATGGCCGCCGTGAAGTTAAACGTCTTCCACTGGCACTTGTCGGACGACCAGGGATTTCGCGTCGAAAGCAAAACGTTTCCCAAGCTCCAGGGGATGGGATCGGACGGGCACTACTATACGCAGAAGCAAGTGAAGGAAGTCATTGCCTACGCGCGCGATCGTGGCATTCGCGTAGTGCCTGAATTTGATATGCCCGGCCACACCACGTCGTGGTTCGTGGGGTATCCGGAGCTGGCGAGCGGGCCGGGACCGTACCAGATCGAGCGGCACTGGGGCGTTTTCGATCCGGCTATGGATCCCACTCGCGACGAGGTCTATCGGTTTCTCGACGCCTTTGTCGGCGAGATGGCCGCCTTGTTTCCGGATGAATACTTTCACATCGGTGGCGACGAAGTGAACGGCAAGCAGTGGAAGAGCAATCCGCGCATTCAGGCCTTCATGCAGGCGCACGGGCTGCGGTCCACCGCCGACTTGCAGACTTATTTCAGCGGGCGCGTGCTGCAGATTGTCGAGCAGCACGGCAAGAAAACGATTGGGTGGGATGAGGTCCTGCACCCCGGACTGCCCAAGAACATTGTGGTGCAGTCCTGGCGCGGCCAGCAGTCGCTTGCCACCGCCGCGCGCCAGGGCTACATGGGCATCCTCTCGGCGGGCTACTACCTGGACCTCATGCAACCGGCATCGCGGCACTACCGGGTTGATCCGCTCGAGGGCGCCACCGCCGGCCTGACGGCGGAAGAGAAGGCGCGTATTCTCGGCGGCGAAGCGTGCATGTGGGTGGAGTTTGCGACTCCCGGCAACATCGATTCACGGATCTGGCCGCGCATGGCCGCGATCGCGGAGAGGTTTTGGTCGCCGCAATCGGCGAAGGATGTTGACTCGATGTACCGGCGGCTGGCGGTAGTGAGCCGCGAGCTCGGCTTTGTGGGATTGGCGCACCAGTCGAACCGTTTTCTGATGCTTGAGCGCCTGACGGAGATGAACCCGGTCGAAACCCTGGCGACGCTCGACAGCATCCTCGAACCGGTGAAGGGGTACAACCGGCTGATGGGTCGCGTGTACACCAGCTTTACGCCGCTCAATCGCCTGGTGGACGCGACGCCGCCGGAGAGCGATGAGGCACGCGAGTTTGCCGCCCTGGCGGCGAACTGGAAGGCGAACGAAGGTGAGATGCGGAAGCGATTGACGCGCTGGCACGATGCCGCGACAGGTCTGGTTCCGATGATGAAGCAGAACGCCTTGCTCCAGGAAGACGTGCCTTTGGCCGAAGACGTCTCGGCCGCGGCGGCGGCCGGCCTCCAGGCGCTGGATTACCTCAAAGCAAGCCAGCCCGCGCCGTCATCGTGGGTGACGGAGCAACTCAACATCCTCGCCGGCGCCGCCAAACCCCACGACGAATTGCTTATCATGGTTGTCCCGTCGATTAAAGCTTTGGTCGAGGCAGCGAAATAGCGTGGGCATGACAGGCGCAGCGGCTGGCGGCGAGTGGTGGGCGGCCAGAAAGAAAGGCAGCGGCACCTTTGCCCGCCACGAGTCGCCTCTTAGAGACTTCCAAGCGTAGATTCGACGCTCATTCTCTGCTACGCTGCTTGAGTACTTCAACTCAAGCACGGTGCTGGCTCGACGCCAACATAGTTCGTGGGCAGACGGCGGCACACGTCCTAGACCTACTTTGACGATGACAGGCGAGTTTGAAACCGACTGGACCTCGACCACCTTGCGCGTCCGTTATGCCGAGACGGACCAGATGGGGATCGTTTACTACGCCAACTATTTTGTGTGGTTCGAGATCGGACGCACCGATCTCTGCCGCCAGCTTGGCTTCACCTACGAGGAGATGGAACGCGAGGAGGGACTCTACCTCATGGTGGCGGAGACTCGCTGCCGTTACAAGGCTCCCGCGCACTACGACGAGGAGATCGTGGTGCGTACAAGGCTGCGCTCC
>Ga0335078_10006905_pt1 | contig 16812 bp, 14 predicted proteins | sample Lox_Sample_32_FD_206711 | JGI IMG/M metagenome (GOLD analysis project Ga0335078, IMG submission 206711) | Soil microbial communities from Loxahatchee National Wildlife Refuge, Florida, United States - Lox_Sample_3.2 | ecosystem: Environmental > Terrestrial > Soil > Wetlands | place: USA... | reverse complement strand
GATGGCCCTGGGCATCCCGGCATTCCAGGCGCACATCTCGCGCAGCATCGGCACCGACATCCTCGCGCCCGAGGGCGACCGGCGCGTCGTCATGGCCGTGCTCGACATCCAGTCGCACCCGACCATCAGCACCGACACCGCGCGCACCCTGCAGCGAGGGCTGGACTAGCCCGGCGGTCGACGCCTACTGATGGTATTCGGCCAGGAATGCCCCGAGCCTGCCGACGGCGTCGTCCAGCACGGGCACCGGTGCCAGGAATACCAGCCGCAGATGGTCGGTCGTCTGCAGGTTGAAGCCGCTGCCATGGGACAGCAGCACGTGCTGCTGCTCCAGGAAATCCATCATCATCTGCTCGTCGTCGGTGATCTTGTAGACCTCCGGGTCAAGCTTGGGGAAGAGGTACAGCGCGCCGGCCGGGCGGACGCAGCTGATGCCAGGGATCGCGGTCATCTGCTCCCAGGCGTGGTCGCGCTGGTCGCGGAGCCGCCCGCCGGGCTGCAGCAGGTGCCTGATGTCGACGCCGCCGCCGAGGGCGGTCTGGATCGCGTGCTGCGCGGGAACGTTCGGGCACAGGCGCATGTTGGCCAGCAGTTCCAGCCCGTCCAGGTAGTCGGCCGCGTGCTCGCGCGGCCCGGAGATCACCATCCAGCCGGACCGGAAGCCGGCCAGCCGGTAGGTCTTGGACAGCCCTCCGAGCGTCAGGACCAGCAGATCTGGCGCGAGCGCGGCGGCACTGTAGTGCACCGCCTCGTCGTAGAGTATCTGGTCGTAGATCTCGTCGGTCAGCACCAGCAGCCCGTGCGTGCGGGCCAGGTCGAGCAGGCCGAGCAGCATCTCGCGGGAGTAGACCGCGCCGGTCGGGTTGTTCGGGTTGATGATCACCAGCGCCCTGGTGCGCGCGGTGATCTGGCTGGCGACGCTGTCCAGGTCGGGCTGCCAGCCATCCTCCTCCAGGCAGTCGTAGTGCACGGCGTGCCCGCCGCAGAGGTTGACCGCGCCGGTCCACAGCGGATAGTCGGGACTCGGCACGAGCACCTCGTCGCCGGTGTTGAGCAGCGCCTGCATGCTCATCACGATGAGCTCGGAGACGCCGTTGCCGAGGAATACGTCGTCTGGGCCGACCCCTGCCACCCCGCGCCGGACAAACGAGTCGGCGACGGCGACCCTGGCGGCCTGGATGCCGCGGGCGTCGCTGTAACCCTGCGCAGACGGGATCGCCTCGACCACGTCGCGGAGGACGTCGTCGGGAGCGTGCAGGCCGAACGGAGCCGGGTTGCCGAGGTTCAGCTTGATGATCTCGTGGCCTTCGGCCTCAAGCTGCCGGGCCCGGCGCAGAACCGGACCGCGGATGTCATACGTGACGTTCCTCAGCCTGCTTGCCTGAATTACCTCCACCACAGGTCCCTCCGCTTGGCCGTCCGCGATCCGCAGCCCCCTTCGCCGTCGAAGAACGCGCCGTTCCGGAACCCTATCCTGCCGCGTGACGTGAGCCACACCCGGTTACCCATGGCCACGCGCGAGACCCGGATCAGTGACGGCCGGGGCTGGGCGGACGGCGCCGTGCGAGGGCCTAGCGGGCCGCGAGGACCTCGGCGATTTTGGCGGCCGCGGCCGGCGGGTCCGCCGCGTCGTGCAGCACCTCGCCCCAGGACCAGCGGAAGTACCAGCGCAGGTGGCCGTTGTCGTCGGTGCCTGGCACGCAGTCGATGCTCTCGGCGAGCATGGCCGCGCCGGGCATGAAGACATGCAGGACAGCCGGATACGAGGTCTTCACCGTGGCGTGGAAGCCCTCCACGTCGAGTGCGTTAGCGAGCCGGTGTAAGTGGTAGCTGCGCGCGTGATCGCGGACGCCGTGCTGCATGTCACCTGCCTTGCCGGGTCCGCACATTGTGGGCGCTGACGCCGTGGTCTTGTCAAGCCCGTGCGGGCTGCGGGCGCCTAGCCGCCGGTGCCATATCGCGGGTAGCCCTGGTAAGCATCCCGGCCGTACCCGGCATCCTGGACGGCATATCCGCCCTGGTCGTACTGCGTTGCAGGGTACGCCGGCTGGTGGTAGGCGGGGGTGTGCGGCTGGGCCGGACGGTTTCCCGCCTGATGGTCGTACCCGTTCGCTGCGGCGGGCGACGGCAGATAGCTGCCGATCGCGGGATACCAGCCCTCACCGCCGGGGATTTCCTGGCTGGTGTAGGCCCCGTACGACGGGTCGTCCTGCTGGGTCGGCGCGGGCTGATAGCTGGCCGCGGGCGGGGCTACGAAGCTGCCGTACGGGTTGCCGGCGGGCGCCGCGGGCTGCACCGGGTAGCCGTTCGGCGCGCTGGTCGATCGCTGGGCGTCCGGGTAGCCGCCGAACTGCTGCGCGGGCTCGCTGTAGGCAGCGGGGCCGTGGCTCGCGCCGGGCTGGGTGTCGGACCGGCTGGCCCGGTAGGACCGGCTGTCCGCGGCGTTGATGGCCGGGAACGACGGACTCGTCAGCGGGTCGTCGTCGAGTGGCGCGGGCACTGGCCGGGGCCGTGGCTGCACGTCTCGCGGCTGGGGGGACGAATGCCGGGAACTGCGGGACGTAACGTCTCGCGGCTGGCTGGTGCGCGGCTGCAGCGGAAGCGGCTGTGAGTGCCGCGCGGGCGGCGCGGGCGGCGCGGGCGGCTGCGCAGGCGCCTGGCTGTTCGCGAGCCGGGCCAGGGCCGCGATGCTCTGCGTGGCTGGCTCGGACGAGCCGTTGGCGTACCGGCCGGGGGAGTGGGTGGGCCGCGAATCTGCGGGCAGCTGGCCGAAGTCGGCCTGGCGGCCTGCGGCCGCCGCAGCCGGACGGGGCTGGCGCTGGCGTGCGGGCAGCACGCCCGGGTCGGTGCGGTCCGCCCGCTCGGCCCGCTCGGCCCGCTCGGCCCGCTCGGCCCGCTCGGCCCGGCTGGCGGGCCGGATCGGTGCGGGCTCCGGGGGACGGCGGTTGCCGATCGCTGCGGTCGGCGCGGGGACGCTGTCGCTGCCCGCGCTGCCCGCGCTGAACGGCTTCTCGGCCGCCAGCTCGGCCCAGTAGTCGACGTCGGACATCGTGTCCCAGTCACGCCCGTCGCCGGAGTCTGCGGGCCTGGGTGGCTTGCCGGCCCTGGCCGCTACCGGTGCCGGGCGGGCCGGGTTGCCGGGCTGCCCGCCGCGCCGGTCGGCTGCGGCGGGGCGCTCCACGGTGCTGCGCTCGCGCGGGCCCGCGTCGCGGCCGCGGTCGCGCTCCCTGTCCGGGCGGGGCCGGTCGGCGCGGGGATCCAGCCGCTCCCGGTCAGGCCCGCGATCGCCGCGGCCGCCTGCCCAGGCCATGTCGTCGGCTGGAACTGGCCGGATCTGGGAACGTCGGCCCGACGCCATGGCAGGCGCCGTATCGCGAACGCGCGTGTCCTCGGGAGCCCGGCTCGGCCGATGCGGCTGGTCCGGGACCTCGTCGAATGGGTCGGCATCGTCTGCCCGCAGGAATCGCAGGGCAGCCCACGCAATGATGATGATCGTTACGACCACTGCAGCGAGGCTGATCAGGATCGCGTTGTTCATCGCACCGTCCCATGACATGGCCTCGGGGAGGTGCCAACCAGTCTCGCGCGGCCATAAACGCGATAACTCCCCCGAGTTGCTCAGCACCATGTCTAGTTGCGACGATTTGGAGCACGCCTGACTAGTGATTGTGTCGGACGCTATACGCCTTGTCACGCAATTCGGGAAGTTTTACCAAGTGTGTCGACGGCACGGACACGCTCGGTTACCTACGGACGCGAATTTGATGCAGGCTTGCAGGCGGCGGCCGGCTCGCCCGCGCCTGGCGCCGGGCACGCGGTCACGGTCATCGTGCCGCGGGCGATCACGTGCGCGGCGACGGCGGTCCAGGTCGGCAGCAGCTGCGGCTGGCTGGGCAGTGAGCTGCCGAGGACGGTGTTGAGCGCGTAGACGGTGATCCGGTACTTGTGCGGGGCGTCGTCCGGGCACGGCGCGTCGTATCCGGGCTGGCCGGTGCTGTTGCGTGCCACCCGGGCGCCGGGCGGCGTCGTGTTGGGCTGGATATAGGTGGTGGCCGATCCGATGTCGAACACCAGCCAGTACACCCATGGCGTGATCGGGGCGTCGGCGTCATCTATGACTAGCGCATACGACCTGGTGCGAGCGGGCGCGCCCGACCAGGAGACAGGCGGCGTCATCGGTGCCTTGTGCGCGTGGCAGGTGTAGGCCGCGGGCAGCACGCCCTTGCCGACCTGAGGGCTGCTGACCTCCATGATCAGCGGGGCGTCCGCGGCGAGCGGCCGTGGCCCGCTGAGCAGGCCGCAGCCGCTGAGCAGCAGGGTGCACGCCGCCAGCATGGCGGCGGCCGCCCGGCTCCGAGTGCGATGATCACCGCGGCGCACGATGCCTGCTCTCTGGTCGCTGATGGGCTGCCTGCTCGCGCCCGGGCCGAAACCGGCGCGCGCCGATACCCGGCCCTCGCGGCGCCAGCCGCGGCCGCCGGGCAGCTGACGGGCCTAGTCCGACTGCCTGGACGTCCCGAACATTATCTCGTCCCAGGACGGGACCGAGGACCGGCGGCCGCGGCCGCCAGCGGCCTTCCTGCCCGGCTGGCCGCGGTCGGGACGCTGCGGTGTGTCGCCGCTGGCGGCCGGCTGCTGGGCGGCTGGCTCGGGTGCGGGCTCCTCGGCTGGCCTCTCGGCGGGCTCAGGCGGAGCGAGGACAGCGCCGGTCCCTCCGGCCTGGATGCCGCGTCCGCCGCCGGTGGCGTCCCAGGTGGCTGCCGTCGCGCCGGCCAGTCCGGCGTCCCTGGCCGGCTCGGCGTGGGCCGCGTGACGAGCGCTTATCGGCGTCACGGTAGCCCCTGGCTGCGCCCGCTCGGCGAACTCAGCCCCGCTCCAGTCCGCCTGCTGCAGGCACAACCGGACCGCCTGGTCGTCGTCGGGGATCACGTGCCGCCGGCGCGGATCGTAGATCCACTCGGCAGAGCCGACCCGGCTGGCGATGCTGAACTGCAGCCGTACCTGCCAGTTGCCGTCCGGTCGCTTGCGCGAGTCCCACTCGGCCGACTCCGGGCTCGCGCCGGCCAGCGTCAGCCGCTCCGCCACTATGTCGCCCAGCCGCGGGCCGGGGCCGCCCGAGTCGCTGTGGCCGCGGATGGTAGCCCGTTGCGCCTGCTCCGCCTGATACTGGCGCTCGGCCAGGATCGGCCCCTCGAACCTGCGGATCCGGTCCGGCGGGATGCCCGCCGCGTCCGCGATCTCGTCGGCGGTCTCGCCAGCCCGGATGCGGTCCTGGATCTCCTTGGGTCGCAACGGATTCTCCACTTCGATCTCGTACTGAGCGAGCCGCGAGAACTGACCCTTGGCCACCGTCCTCAGCCGGTCGTCGAGCGGCAGCAGAAACCGGCCGCTCCGCCCGGGCACGGCGAGGATCGCATAACTCCCGTCCTCGCTCACTGCGACCAGGCGCAGCTCCTGCATCGCTGTCCCTCCTGCGGCTGCCCGGCCGCGCAGGGCGGAGCCCGGCCAGCCCAGCCTTAGACGAGTCTGGCGGGATTAGCCCGGTCAGGCCAGTACCTCGCCCGGCATGTCCCGCACTATCCCGGCATCGGAACCAGCCTGGTCAGATGGCCGCCGCGCGTCCCCGTTAACCAGTACTGTTCGGCAGGGTATTCATCGCCGCGCCTCAGGGTGCCGGTAACCCGGATAATCGCCCGCGATCCGTCCCGGGTTGAACGGTCCGGAGGTGACCTGCGAGCAAGGCCGGAAAAACTGCGCCATGACCATCGGATGCACATCTGCCGACGCGCTCTGTACCCGGCGGATCCCGCGGGCGGGAGTCGAGTAGTATCTCGGTCCATGCGAGTCGACGCGATCTACGGGGCAATCGGGCGATTCAGTGTTCGCTTTCGGTGGCTAGTACTGCTCATCTGGATCGTCGGCGTGGTCCTCGCCGGCGCTCTGCTGCCAGCGCTGTCCAGCGTGACCCAGAACAACAACCAGAAATTCCTCCCGGCCAGCGCGGCGAGCTCACGGGCCGCAGACCTGGCCAAGCCGTTCGGCACGTCGGGGCTGGTCCCGGTTCCCGTGGTAGCGGCGGTGTCGGCCGGCAGGCTCACCACCGCAGACACGACGGCGCTGACGTCGCTGCAGGCCGCGATGACCAAGGTGCCGAACGTTGCCCGGGTCATCGACGCCGGGCAGTCTTCCGACGGACAGGCCGAGCAGCTGACCGTCCTGGCCAATCCCGCCGTGAACGGCAATCAGGGCGCGGCCACCGACCTGATCGACGGGCTGCGCGGCGCGATCGCCGGCGCGCACCTGGCGTCTGGACTGCAGGCGCACGTAACCGGTCCGATCGCGATCGCGGTCGATCAGCAGAAGGCCTCTGGTAACACCGGTAACAAGGTGCAGGCCCTGTCGCTGCTATTCGTGATCCTGCTGCTAGTGCTGATCTTCCGGTCGCTGACGCTTGCCCTGGTGACGGTGCTGCCCGCCGCGTTCTCGGTGTCGATCGCCGGGCCGCTGGTCGCCGAGGCGGCCAAGCACGGACTGCAGGTCTCACCGATCGCTCAGCTGCTGCTGATCGTGCTGGTGATCGGGGCGGGCACCGACTACGGGCTGTTCCTTGTCTTCCGGGTCCGCGAGGAGCTCCGCAAGCGCGAGCACGACACCGAGGGCGAGCTGTTCCCCGGCAGGCGCGGCGCCTGGCGCAGCGCGCTGGCGGACATAGCGCACCCGCGCCCCGCCGCCAGGGAGGCCATCGAGTACTCGGTCATGCGGGTCGGAGAGTCGATCAGCGCCTCGGCGCTGACGGTCATCGCCGCGGTCCTGACCCTGCTGCTGGCGAGCTTCTCGTTCTACTCCGACCTCGCGTGGCCGTTCGCGATCGCCGTGGCCGTCATCCTGGTGGCCGGTCTGACCCTGCTGCCGGCGCTGCTGTCGATCCGGCTGTCGCTGCTGTCGGTCAAGCGCACCGCGTTCAGGGCCATGTTCGGCAAGCCGAAGCTGCTGCCGTGGAGCATCCAGGGCCGCGGCAAGGCGGGCGTGTGGGGACAGGTCGCCGGCCGCATCGTCCGGCGCCCCGCCGCGACCCTGATGATCGGCGTGGTGTTCTTCGGCGGCCTGGCCTTCGCGGTGCTCGGCTACTCGGCGGCGGGCTTCGGCGGCAGCACCAACGCGCCGGCCGGATACGACTCGGCCCACGGGCAGGCGCTGCTGAACAAGCACTTCCCGCAGTCTGCGGCCAACCCGACGGCCGTGATCTTCAGGCTCAGCCAGTCGGTGTGCACCGACCCGGCACCGCTCGCGAAGATCACGTCCGAGCTGCAGTCGGCAAAGCAGGTCTTCACGAAGGTGACCGGCCCGCTGAATCCGGTCGGCGGCATCACGATCACGCCCGCGCAGTACGCGGGCCTGTGCGGCGCGCTCGGCCCGGCCAAGGCGCTTCCGGCCACGCCGCCGGCCCAGATCCTCGGCGGCAGGATCCCGCCGCAGGCCTATCAGCTCTACCGGGCGACCTCGAACTTCGTCAGCCCGGACGGCAAGACGGTCCAGTTCCTGACCGGGCTGACGGCAGGCGACCCCGGCACGACCGAGGCGCTCAATGCCGTGCCCGCGATCCGGGCCGAGGCGACCAGCGTGCAGCACTCGGTCGGGGCGGTGGCGTCGGGCGTGAACGGCGAGGCGCCGATCATCTACGACATCAGCAACATCTCGACCAGCGACCTGAAGAAGGTCATCCCGTTCGCGATCCTGGCCATCGGAATCCTGCTCGCGCTCGTGCTGCGCAGCCTGGTCGCGCCGCTGTACCTGATCGCCTCGGTCGGCCTGTCCTACCTGGCGGCGCTCGGGCTCTCGGTGCTGCTGTTCATAAAACTTGGCAACAGCGGCGGCCTCGAGTTCTTCATGCCCTTCCTGATGTTCATCTTCCTGCTCGCGCTCGGCGAGGATTACAACATCCTGGTGATGACGCGGATACGAGAAGAGGCGCACAAGCGGCCGCTGCGCGAGGCAGTCACCAGGGCCATCGGCGCGACCGGCTCGACCGTCACCTCGGCGGGCCTGGTGCTGGCCGGCTCGTTCATCGTGCTGACCGTCGCCGGCGGCGGCGGGAACAGCCAGGTACGCGACATCGGGCTCGGTCTCGCGCTCGGCATCCTCATGGACACCTTCCTGGTCCGGACGCTGCTCGTGCCGTCGACGGTGGTGCTGCTCGGCCGGTGGAACTGGTGGCCGTCCAGGCTGGAGATCGACCAGGCCGAGGACGGCTCGCCGGCCGGCGGCGGCGCTACCGCGCTGGACGCGGCCGGCGCGTCGAGCGGCGACCGGCACTGACGGGCAGGCCGGATGGCAGGCGTGCCGCGCATCTCGGTCATCGTGCCGGTCTACGGCGTGGCCGAGTTCCTGCCGGCGTGCCTGGACTCGATCCTCGGGGCTGACGGGCAAGGCCACCGCGACGACCTCGGCATCGAGGTCATCGCGGTGGACGACGCGTCGCCGGATGCCAGCGGCGCGATCCTGGACGACCAGGCAGCCGCGGACTCGCGGCTGCAGGTCATCCACCTCGACCGCAACGGCGGCCAGGGCGCGGCCAGGACCCTGGCGCTCGCCCGCGCCAGGGGCGACTACGTGTGGTTCGTGGACGCCGATGACGCCGCCGCCGATGGCGCGCTCGCCGCGATCGCCGCGGCACTGGCCGTGAGCAAGCCGGACGTGCTCCTCATCAACTGGGTGAGCTGCTATCCCGGCGGGCGCACCGCGCCGAACGTCTACGAGGCGCTGCTGTCGGCGGTGCCGGCGGGCGGCTGCACGCTCGAGGAGCACCCGGAGCTCATCCGCCTGACGATGACGTCCTGGAGCAAGGTGTTCCGGCGGGAGTTCCTGACCGGACTCGGCGTCAGCTTCGGTGCTGGCATCCACGAGGACATCCTGGTCACGTGCGCCGCGCTGCTGACCGCCGACGTGATCGGCGCCGTCGGCCAGGTCTGCTACTGCTACCGCAGGCAGCGGCCGGGCGCGGCGATGTCCACGACGAGCCGCGGGCAGGCGGCGGTCTTCGACGCCTACCACCGTGTATTCGAACTGCTGGACAGCCGCGCGGCGGCCGGCCAGCCTGCCAGTGACGCACTCCGGGCCGCGGTCTTCGAGCGCGCGATCCAGCATTACTCGACGGTGCTGGAGACGACCGGTCCCGGCATCGGCAGGTTCGGCCTGCCGGGCCTGGTGCCGCGGTCGGAGCGCAAGCAGTGGTTCGCGAGGATGCACGGCGACTTCGTCCGGTACCGGCCTGCGAGCTACCAGCATCCGCCCGGCGCGCGCGGGGCGAAACTGCGCCTGGTCGAGCGCGGCGCGTACTGGACCTACTCGGTGCTCGAGCCGCTCAACCAGGCGCGCGTAAGGCTGCAGCAAGCAAGATCAGATTAACGCGGATATTCAGTGTTCTGGCAGGACCCTGAATATCCGCGTTAATCCCACCGCTGCGCGCCCACTGCCTCCAGCCGGGCCACCTCGGCGTCCAGGTCGTCGGTGTGGATGTCGACGTGCACCCTGGCTCGGCTAGCCGCAGGCCGGGATCGCGTCGGCTGGAGGGACAACGCGATCCCGGCGAGCGGGGTCCGGGCTGATCCGTCAGTGCGCGTGCACGAACTGCTCGGCTTCGGTGGAGCCGGCCAGCGCCGTCGTGGACGAGGCCGGGTTGATGGCCTGGGTGACCTGGTCGAAGTAGCCGGTGCCGACCTCGCGCTGGTGCCGCGTCGCGGTGTAGCCGGCTGCCTCGGCCGCGAACTCCGCGTCCTGCAGTTCCACGTAGGCGGACATGCCGCGCTCGGCGTAACCGCGCGCCAGCGTGAACATCGACTCGTTGAGCGCGTGGAAGCCGGCCAGCGTGATGAACTGGAACTTGTAGCCCATCGCGCCCAGCTCGCGCTGGAACTTCGCGATCGTGTCGGCGTCGAGGTGCGCGCGCCAGTTGAACGACGGCGAGCAGTTGTAGGCCAGCATCTGGTCCGGGTAGGCGTCCTTGATCGCCTCGGCGAACCGCCGCGCCACGGCGAGATCGGGGGTCGAGGTCTCCATCCAGAGCAGTTCCGAGTACGGCGCGTAGGCCAGGCCGCGGGCGATGCACGGCTCGATGCCGTTGGTCACCCGGTAGAAGCCCTCGGCGGTGCGCTCACCGGTCACGAACCGCTGGTCGCGCTCATCGACGTCACTGGTGATCAGCGTCGCGGCCTGCGCGTCGGTCCGCGCGACGATCAGGGAGGGGACGCCGCAGACGTCGGCGGCCAGCCGGGCCGCGCTCAGCGTCTTGATGTGCTGCCCGGTCGGGATCAGCACCTTGCCGCCGAGGTGACCGCACTTCTTCTCGGATGCGAGCTGGTCTTCCCAGTGCACGCCCGCGGCGCCGGCCGCGATCATGCCCTTCATCAGCTCGAACGCGTTCAGGACGCCGCCGAAGCCGGCCTCGGCGTCGGCCACGATCGGGGCCAGCCAGTGCGGCGCGCCCTGGTTGCCCGACTCGGCCCAGGTGATCTGGTCCGCGCGCAGCAGCGCGTTGTTGATCCTGCGGACCACCTGCGGCACCGAGTTGGCGGGGTACAGGCTCTGGTCCGGGTAGGTCTGGCCCGCCAGGTTGGCGTCGGCCGCGACCTGCCAGCCGGAGAGGTAGATGGCGCGCAGCCCGGCCCTGACCTGCTGCACGGCCTGGTTGCCGGTCATCGCGCCCAGCGAGTTGACGTAGCCGTCCTCCTGCAGCATGGCCCACAGGCGCTCGGCGCCAAGCCGGGCGAGCGTGTGCTCCTCCTGCACCGAGCCGCGCAGCTTCACCACGTCGGCGGCGCCGTAGGTGCGCTCGATGCCCGACCAGCGCGCGTCTGCCGCCCACTGCTCCTGCAGCGCCGCTGCCTGGCTCTCAATCTTGCTGGCCACGTGGTGCCCGTTAGCGTGGCCATTCGGGTGCGCTGATCCGTTGAGCGTGTCCTCGAGGCGACTCTCGTCCATTTCGACCTCCAGCTGTGTCGTCCCCGGGTTAGGTAACGAGGGTGCCCACACGAGGCCGCAAAGCGGTAGGGACTTTCGACCTGAAAATCGTCTGGACTTCTGTTAGAGTGAAGAAATGCAAAGTTTCACAGCGCAAGAATCTCGATCCTTGCCAGTTTCTGTGCTTGATCCCGGCATGTTCGGGCAGCGATTGCGACATATCCGGCGTTCGCGCGGCCTGACGCTGGCGGAGCTGGGGGATCGGGTCGGGCGGGCGCCTTCGGCGCTGTCGCTGCTGGAGAACGGCCGGCGCGAGCCCAAGCTGTCGCTCGTCGAGGCGCTCGCGTCGGCGCTGTCGGTGTCGTCGGCGGAGCTGCTGCACAATCAGCCGCCGAGCCGGCGCGCGCAGCTCGAGCTTGCGCTCGCCGAGGTCCAGCAGGACCCCGCGTATGCCGAGCTCGGGCTGCCGCCGCTGCGGGTGGGCGCGCGGGTGCCGAGCGACGTGCTCGAGCACCTGGTCGCGCTGCATGGCGAGCTGCGGCGACAGCGAACCCGGCCGACCGCCACCCCGGAGGAGGCCAGGGCTGCGAACGCGGACCTGCGGACGATGATGGGGGAGCGCGGCAACTACTTCGCCGAGATCGAGAAGGCGGCGGCTGAGGCGCTGGCACCGGTTGGCTACACGGGCGGCGCGCTCTCGCAGGGCATGCTGCTGTCGGTCGTGAGCCATCACGGCTTCTCCGTCCGGTACGTGCAGGACCTGCCGCGCTCTGCGCGGTCCGTCACCGACCTGCGTAACCGGCGGATCTACCTGCGTCAGGAGCCGCTCGGCATGCATACGCCGCGGGCCGTGCTGCTGCAGACGCTGGGCCACTTCGTGCTCGGCCACTCGACCCCGGCGGACTTCGCGGACTTCCTGCGGCAGCGGATCGAGTCCAACTACTTCGCCGCGGCGGTACTGGTGCCGGAGGAGGCGGCCGCCAAGTTCCTCCAGGCGGCCAAGAACGCACGGGATATCGCGGTCGAGGACCTGCGCGATGTCTTCTCGGTGTCGTACGAGATGGCCGCGCACCGGTTCACCAACCTCGCCACCCATCACCTCGGCCTGCCGTGCCACTTCGTGAAGAACGACGAGGGCGGCATCATCTACAAGGCGTACGAGAACGACGGCGTCGTGTTCCCTGCGGACCCGACCGGGGCGATCGAGGGCCAGCGGATGTGCAGGCAGTGGTCGGGCCGCCAGGTGTTCGGCGCGGCGGACAGGTTCAGCCCGTACTTCCAGTACTCCGACACCCCGTCGGGCACGTACTGGTGCACGGCGCTGGTGGACTCGGGCCGGGAGCGCGGCTTCGCCGTGACGCTCGGGGTGCGGTACGAGGACTCGCGCTGGTTCCGCGGCCGGGACACCACGATCCGGACGACGTCGCGCTGCCCGTCCGGGGACTGCTGCCAGCGGCCGCCGGCCGCGCTCGCGGCGCGCTGGGAGGGCATGGCCTGGCCGTCGGCCAGGGCGCACTCACACGTCCTGCTGGCCCTGCCGTCCGGCAGCTTCCCCGGCGTGGACGAGTCGGACGTGTTCGAGTTCCTGGACCGGCACGCGAGCAGCTGAGGTCCGGCGGTGCCGTCAGGTCTGCTCGGGCCGGCGCTCGGCCGCGAGGATCCAGACCGAGAACAGCACTAGGAACAGCCCTGTCGCGCCGATGTACAGGGCGAACAGCACCGCTACGGCTGTCAGCAGCGGATTCGGCCAGGAGAACCGGACCAGAAAAGCCGCGCCCATCCCCACCAGGCCGAGGCACGTCAGCAGCACCATCGCCCGGTTGTTGCGCAGCGGGTTGGGTGCGTAGTGGGCCGGCTCGTGCGGGTGCGCCGTCTTCGCCTCCTCGGCCGCCTGGGTGACCTGCCACGCGATTTCCTCGGCCGGCGTCGCCATGTGCAGGCAGCTGACCAGCCAGTTCGTGCCCAGGCAGACCTGGCGCCCGGCGACGAAGGAGATATCGATCCCGGTGCGCTTCTTCTTGACCGAGCTGATCCGGGTCAGCGGGAACTGCCGGCTGAGGAACCCGGACCTGATCGTCACCATGCCCGTCTCCCGGCCGAGCGTGATGGCGATGGGCCGGCCGCTGACCAGGATCGACATGACGGCGACGATCAGGATCAGCGGGATCGCGAACACGGGCACGAACATCAGCCAGATCAGGCCGATATTGACCACGGCGATCAGGATCGACACGGCCTGGAAGGCGAACGGGAACCGCCACCGTTGATCCGGCATACGCGGATTATCGCGATTGAGTGCCGGTCACGGCCGAGATTTCCGCATTCTGCGGCGGTCAGCCGAATTCGGGCGAACGCTTCTCCCGCAGCGAGGCGAGCCCCTCGCGGATGTCCTCGCCCATGAACGTCAGCATCTCGTACGCGGCCGACTGGTCGAAGATCGGTCCGGCGCTGCGGACCCAGCCGTTGAGCGCGCGCTTGGTCAGGCGGATCGCCAGCTGCGGCCCGGTCGCCAGCTGGTTCGCCACCCGGACGGCCTCGGGCAGAACCTCGTCGCGAGGCAGCGCCTTCGAGACCAGCCCGATCCGCTCGGCCTCCGCGCCGGTCACCATCTCGCCGGTCATCAGGTAGTACTTCGACCGCGCCAGGCCGCACAGCAGCGGCCAGATGATCGCCGCGTGATCGCCGGCCGCGACTCCGAGCCGGACGTGCCCGTCGCCGAGCCTGGCGTCGGCGGCGCAGATGCTGATGTCCGCCAGCAGCGCGACGACCAGGCCGGCCCCCACCGCGACGCCGTTGATCGCGGACACGATCGGCTTCTCGCAGTTGACCATGTTGTAGACCAGGTCGCTCATCTCGGCCAGCATGTGCGTCACGAGGTCGTAGTCGCCGATCTGGCGCTCCACCATGGCCAGGTCGCCGCCGGCGGAGAAGGCCCGCCCGGCTCCGGTGACGACGGCCACCCTGGTCTCGTCGTCCCGGCTGATGTCGGCCCAGACGCGGGCCAGCTCGGCGTGCATCTCCTCGTGCGCGGCGTTGAGCACCTCGGGCCGGTTGAGGGTGACAAGCAGCACGCCGTGCGGCTGGCGCTCGAGCCTGAGGTGCTGGTAGCTGTCGAGGTCCATGTCGGGCAGATCCCTCCCGGATGTCGGCACGGTGCCCGCGGCCGGTGGCAGCCGCGCTGGCGACATTTTGGCAGGCATCCTCACTTCGCCTCGCCGCCGACCCGGCTCGGCGCAAGACCTGCTGGCCGGAGTGCCCAGCCGGGCGGCGGGCTAGACGAGCGTTGAGGCCGGCCGTCGCATTGCCGCATAGTTCCGAGATAGGAACGTCGGCGCACGATGGAGGCACGCGATGACGACACCAGCCCCGGCGACTTGCTGCCCCGTGGGCGAGTCGTTCGACCCGCTGTCGCTGCACCGCGTCAACGCCGACGAGCACCTCGCGTTCGGCAAGGGGCTGCACTACTCCTCGGCGCGAACTTCGGCGGGCTCGAGACGCAGATCGCGATCGGCGAGCTTGCCCGGCGCTTCCCGCGGCTGACACTGGTGCCAGGTCAGGAGCTGACGTTCCATCCCAGCATCAGCTTCCGCGGGCCGCAGCGGCTCATGGTGCGGGACTGCGCTGGCGCTGCCGTGAGCCTACGGTTAGTATTACCAGCAAGTAACTTACGCTGTACCGCGCGGCCGCCTCGGTCCGCAGGCCGGCCCGCGTACCTGGCGCAAGGAGTGCGATGACCAGCCCTGATCAGCCCGCCGGCGGCTTCTCGCTCGAACTGTCCGCCGACGTCCGGCAGATGCGCGACTGGCTGCATGAGTTTGCCGCCGAGGTGATCAGGCCGGCGGCCGCCGAGTGGGACGAGCGCGAGGAGACGCCGTGGCCGATCCTCGAGGAGGCGGCCAAGATCGGGCTGTACTCGCTCGACTTTTTCGGCACCCAGTGGATGGACCCGAGCGGCCTCGGCATGGTGGTCGCCTTCGAGGAGCTGTTCTGGGGAGACGCGGGCATCGGCCTGTCACTGGCCGGCAGCGGGCTGGCTGCCGTCGCGGTGGCGAGCAACGGCACGGACGAGCAGGTCGGCGAGTGGCTGCCGCAGATGTTCGGCAGCCCGGGCGACGTGAAGCTGGGCGCCTTCTGCTCGTCCGAGCCGGACGCCGGCAGCGATGTCGGCGCGATCCGGACCCGCGCCGTCTACGACCAGGCCAGGGACGAGTGGGTGCTGAACGGCACCAAGACCTGGGCAACGAACGGCGGCATCGCGGACGTGCACGTCGTGGTCGCATCGGTCGATCCGGCGCTGGGCAGCCGCGGCCAGGCGACCTTCATCGTGCCGCCGGGTACGCCGGGACTGTCGCAGGGGCAGAAGTTCCGCAAGCACGGCATCAGGGCGTCGCACACCGCCGAGGTGGTCCTGGCCGACGTGCGCGTGCCCGGCCGGTGCCTGGTCGGCGGCAAGGAGCGGCTGGACGCGCGGCTGGCACGGATCGCCGAGGGGCGCAGCGGCGGCGAGCAGGCCGCGATGCGCACGTTCGAGAAGTCGCGGCCGTCGGTCGCGGCGATGGCGGTGGGCGTGGCGCGGGCGGCGGCGGAGTACGCGACGCAGTACGCGACGCAGCGGGTCCAGTTCGGCAGGCCCATCGGGCAGAACCAGGGCGTGGCGTTCATGCTCGCCGACATGCACGCCGCCGTCGAGGCGGCGCGGCTGCTCACCTGGCGGGCGGCCTGGATGGCGCGGCACGGGCTGCCGTTCGACCACGCCGAGGGCTCGGTCTCCAAGCTGGTCGCGGGCGAGACGGCGGTGAAGGTCACCGAGCAGGCGATCCAGATCCTGGGCGGGAACGGCTACACGCGGGACTTCCCTGTGGAGCGCTGGCACCGCGACGCGAAGATCTTCACGATTTTCGAGGGCACGTCGGAGATCCAGCGCATGATCATCGGAAGGGCCGTCACCGGGCTTGACGTGCGGTAATAACCGCAGGTCATGGCGCTGGTGCGGATCTTGAAAGGGCCCGTGAACTCCGGTTTCTGGCGGTCGGTCGTTTGCCCGTTATTCCTGGTTGGTTCCCATCAGTTCCCGATAGCGTGCTGAGTTGGTGCTGACTCTCTAACCGTTAGGGTAGGTCGTTTCACGGGCTGGAAACGGAGCATCAGCCGGGCCACGAACACCACGGCCAGGACCAGGACCAGGGCGACGGCGAACAGGGCGAGCAGCACGAAGAACATGCCGCCCGAGGAAAGTACCCGCAGGGTGAGGCTGCGCAGCATCGCCCCCGCCTGTGCCGGGTCCAGGCCCTGCCCGGCGATGGCGCCCGACAGCCCGTCGGCCAGGGCGATCGCGCGGGAGGCCAGCGGCAGTGACAGGTTCGCGGCCAGGAACCCGACGACCAGGCGGGGGGCGATGTCCTTGACCGCCCACGAGGACTGGACGGTCTGGTGGCCCATCACGGTGATCCCGCCGGCCAGCACCAGGAGGACGTAGCCGGCGTCGGCGACCGCGAGCGACCCGGTCCACAGGCTGCGGACGGTGGCGAACTGGCCGGCCTGCGGGGTGGTCAGCAGGGTGCGGCCGATCAGCGCGAACAGCGGGCTGACCGCCGAGGTGACCAGGCTGGTGAACCAGGAGTCGACCGCGCCCGCGACGTGGCAGGACAGGTCGAACACCCCGCAGGCCGGCGCGGCGGCGGTCATCAGCGGCCGACCAGGGACTTCAGCACGGTCACGATCACCGGGGCCAGGATCGCCAGCCCGTAGCCGATCGCGGCGGACTTCAGCGCGGTCTTGGCCCGCTCCACCTCGGCGGGGTCGCCGCCGGCCATCAGGTAGCGCAGCCCGCCGACGGTCAGGAACAGGGTCGCGACC
>Ga0335078_10006904_pt1 | contig 16812 bp, 9 predicted proteins | sample Lox_Sample_32_FD_206711 | JGI IMG/M metagenome (GOLD analysis project Ga0335078, IMG submission 206711) | Soil microbial communities from Loxahatchee National Wildlife Refuge, Florida, United States - Lox_Sample_3.2 | ecosystem: Environmental > Terrestrial > Soil > Wetlands | place: USA: Florida... | reverse complement strand
GTTCGGCATGGACCTCGAGTTCACCGAGGGCATGCAGTTCGACAAGGGCTACATCTCGCCGTACATGGTCACCGACCAGGAGCGGATGGAGGCGACCCTCGAGGATCCCTACATCCTCATCGCCAACCAGAAGATCGGCTCCGTGCGCGATCTGCTGCCCGTGCTCGAGCAGACGATCCAGTCCGGCAAGCCGCTGCTGATCATCGCCGAGGACGTCGAGGGCGAGTCGCTCGCGACGCTCGTCGTGAACAAGCTCCGCGGCACCTTCACCGGCGTCGCGGTCAAGGCTCCGGGCTTCGGCGATCGCCGTAAGCGCATGCTCGAGGACATCGCGATCCTCACGGGCGGCGAGGTGATCACCGAGGAGATGGGCCTCAAGCTCGAGAACACGCAGATCTCGCAGCTCGGCCGCGCTCGTCGCGTGGTCGTCGCCAAGGACACCACGACGATCGTCGATGGCGCCGGCGAGAGCGACGCGATCAAGGGCCGCATCAACCAGATCAAGACCGAGATCGAGAACACCGATTCGGACTTCGACAAGGAGAAGCTCCAGGAGCGTCTCGCGAAGCTGTCCGGTGGCGTCGCGGTGGTCAAGGTCGGCGCTGCCACCGAGACCGAGATGAAGGAGAAGAAGCATCGCGTCGAGGACGCGCTGCAGGCCACCCGGGCCGCCCTCGAGGAGGGCATCGTCCCCGGCGGCGGCGTCGCGCTCCTGAACGCTCAGGACGCGATCGACCTCGACGGCTACGGCGAGAGCGATGAGCGCACCGGCGCTCGGATCGTCCGTCGCGCGCTCGAGGAGCCGATGCGTCAGATCGCCGAGAACGCCGGGCTCGAGGGCTCGGTCGTGGTCAACGACGTGCGCCACGCGGACAAGGGCAAGGGCCTGAACGCCGCCAACGGCGAGATCGTCGACCTGGTCAAGGAGGGCATCATCGACCCGGCGATGGTCACGCGCTCTGCTCTGCAGAACGCCGCGTCGATCGCCAAGAACATCCTCACCACCGAGGCCATCGTGGCCGAGGTGCCGGAGAAGGAGTCCGGCGGCGGTGGCGGTGGCATGCCCGACATGTCGGGGATGATGTAATCCGCTGCGACAAGCAGACGCTTTCGTTCGAGGGCCCGGCGTTGTGCCGGGCCCTCGGCCGTTTTTGGCGGCCCGATTCGCCGGGTGCTGCGGACCGCTTGGGATAAAACTGGTGCTATAGGCGAGTTTTCTCCCAAGGGGCGCGGCGGATGTGCTGCCATAGCCCGGCGACCGTGCGCACGTGGCGGTGGTCGCGGGTTCGGCACGCCCGCAGCGGGTCGAAATGGATCGGGGTGATGCCGGCGGCGCGGGCGCCGGCGACGTCGGCCGCCAGCGTGTCTCCGACATGGACGACCTCGGCGGGCTTGATGCCGGCGCCGGCGCGGTGCAGCGCGGCTTCGAAGATGCGGACGTCGGGCTTCTCATAGCCCACGACCACCGAGTCGACGACCGGCACGTCGCGCACGCCGCAGTCCGCGAGGTTCTCGGCGGCGTGGCCGTCGGAGTTCGTGACGATGACCACCGCGAACCCGGCGCGCTGGAGCGACGCGATCGTCTCGAGCGCGCCGGTTGTGAACTCGCCCCACAGGACTGCGTGTGAGCGCGTGCGGTCACCGAGCTCGGCGAGCGTGACCACCGCTTCCTCGATCCGTTCCGGCGGTACGCCCAGGCCGGCGAGGAACGCCCGCACGTATATCGGGTTCGACGCGCCGGCACGGTCGAAGGCGGGGAGGGCGCGGTAGTGAGCCAGCGGCACTTCGTCCGGGTCGATGTCGATGCCGGCGCGCGCGAGGGCGCCGGCGAGCAGGTGGCGATCAGGAAGGACGATCACCCCGCCGGCGTCGAGGAACACCGCGCGGCAGGCGATCCGCGAGCGAGTCATCCCGTCCGCGTGGTCGCTCCCGCGAGAACGGCGTAGACCTCGGCGGTCCGTCGCGCCACCTCGGCCCAGTCGAAGCGGAGCGCGTGCTCGCGCCCCTCGGCCACCAACTGGCGGCGCTCGGCGTCATCGGTGAGCACGCGCTCGAGAACGCCTCGCAGCGCGGTGGCGTCGCGCGAGGGGAAGCGGAGGCCGACGGTGCCCTCGACGGGCACGACCTCGCGCAGGCCGCCGGTGTCGGCCACGACACACAGGCAGCCGGACGCCATCGCCTCGAGCGCCACCAGCCCGAACGGCTCGTAGATAGACGGCACGATGCACAGGTCCGAGACGCGGTACAGCGAGTGGAGCATGTCGTCGCCGATCCAACCGAGGAACGCGCCGTGGCCGGCGAGCCCGAGCTTTCTGGCCTGGCGCTTGAGCTCGGCCTCGGCCGTGCCCGTACCGGCGACCACGAACCGGACCCCGCCGATCCGGCGCACCAGCGGGGCGAGCGCGTCGAGCGCGAGGTGGAAGCCCTTCTCGTAGACCAGGCGCCCGACCAGTAGCACGAGCAGCTCATCGGGGGCCGCGTATTTGGAGCGCAGCCCCGGGAGATCGGCCGAGACCGGCTCGAGGTCGCGCGGGTCGATCCCGTTGGGAATCGCGGTGATCTTCGACGGCCGGACGCCGAACACGTTGGCGACGTGCACGCGCATGTAGCGCGAGCAGGTGATCACGTGGTCGGCGCGGCGGACCATCGCGCGCTCGGCGGCGTGGATGTGCGACTGAGGATGGTTCTGCACCCAGCCCTGGTGGCGGCCGTACTCGGTGGCGTGGACGGTCACGAGCCAGGGCCGCTCGATCTCGCGGGCCGCAAGATGAGCTACGCCGGCGACGAGCCAGTCGTGGGAGTGGACGAGATCGAACCCGATCCGGTCGCAAAGCTCTGCGGCGAGGGCGTGCATGTGGGCGTTCATCGCCCCGACCCAGCGCACGAACGCGCTCGGGTCCTTCGGGAACTGGGGCTCCCGCACCCGGTGGACCATCACGCCATGCTGATCGGCGTCGGCCGGGAGGCGCCCGCCGCCGCGGGTGAGGACGTGCACCTCGACGCCGTCGCGGACGAGCTGCTCGGACAGCTTGCGCACGTGGCGGCCGAGGCCGCCCTCGATCACGGGCGGATACTCCCAGGAGACGAGCAGGACGCGCATCGGACGGGGCCGGACCCTATCGGGTGCGCGCGGTTCATGACACCATTACGTGTCATGAACGGGCCCCAGGGCAGCATCACCCCGATCGCCAGCGCGCCGGACCCGATCGATCCGGGCGTGCGGATCGGGCACACGCACCTGCGCACCGCCGACATCGACCGGATCCGCGACTTCTACGTCGGGGTGCTCGGGTTCGACGTGATCTCGGAGGCGCGCGACGTCCCGGGTTGGGGCACGACCGGCGACATCCTGTTCGTGTCGGCGGGCGGCTACCACCACCATCTCGGCTTCAACACGTGGAAGTCGAAGGGCGGTCCACCGACGCCCGACGGGGTCGCCGGCCTGCATCACGTGGCGATCGCGTATCCGACCCGGAAGGCGCTCGCGGACGCCTACCGCCGACTGCAACAGGCGAACTGGCCGATCCGGCAGCACACCGACCACGGCACCCACGAGGCGATCTACATCATCGATCCCGACGGCAACACGCTCGAGCTCATGTGGGACCGTCCGCCCGAGCAGTGGCCGCGCGATGCGCAAGGACACATCGCGGTCGAGTTCGGGCCCGACCTAGATCTCGACGACCTGCTGAAAGAGCTCGGCTAGTGGCCCCTCACTAGAGGCGCTCGAACACGGCGATCCCGAGCTCGCCGGCGACGTCCTGTACGGGCGTCCGGGAATCGAACGAGCGCTCCTCGCCGCGGAGCACGTCGCGCCATTGCCCGCCGGGCGCGTCGATCGTGCCCGGAACCACGCCGGCGCGCACCGCCACGACCGTCAGCACGTCGCCGCCGCGTAGGAAGGCGCACGCCGAAGGGCCGGCTTCGACCGGCTCATACGAGCCGGCGAACGGCTCGGGGCGCCGGGCGCGAAGACCGAGCAGCCGCAGCGTCACGAACAGCTTGCGCGTCCCGGAGACCGGCGGAGCGCCGCCCATCAGCCGGCGCAGCATCGCCTGGCGCCAGTCGAAGTCGACCGGCCGGCGGTTGTCGGGATCGACGAGCGCCCGGAACGCGAGCTCGTCGCCCTCGTACATGTCTGGAACCCCGGGGGCGGTGAGCTTGAGCACGAGCTGGCCGAGCGAGGCGCGCTCGCCGACGGTCGCCACCCGTGCCGCGAACGGCTCGAAGTCGGCCAGGAACGCCTCGTCGGAATACAGCGAGCGGCAGAAGCCCTTGACGGCCTCCTCCCAATCGGCGTTCGGCTCGATCCAGTTCGTGTTGCGCTTGGCCTCGCGAAGGGCCTTTTCCATGTAGGCCTCGATCCGGTCCTCGGCGATCGGCCACGCCCCGACGAGCGTCTGGAACAGGAAGTACCGCTCGACGTCATCGGGCGCGCCGAGGTCGCTCCGGTTTTCGGTGATCGCGAACCACCGCTCGACGTGGTCTGACCACTCGTCCGGCATCGACGACAGCGCGTCGATCCGTGCGCGGACGTCCGCCGAGCGCTTGGCGTCGTGCGTCTGGGTGGTGAGCAGGTTCAGCGGGAACCGCTCGGCGCGTTCGAGACACGCCGCGTGGAACCGGGAGACGCCGATTCCGAACCGGGAGGGATCCCCGCCGACGTCATTCAAAGAGATCAGCCGGCAGTAGCGGTAGAACGCCGTGTCCTCGACGCCCTTGGCCATGATCGCGGGCGTGGTCTGCTGGAAGCGGGTCACAAATCCCGCGGGCGCCTGGCGCTCGAGCAGAAGCATGGCGGCGATCTCGGGGCCCATCCCGGACGCCTTGATCCAGCGCCGATCCTCGGGATCGACCGTTCCCGCGATCGGATCGACGTAGGTCCGATAAACCGGGAGCGAGGCGAGGGCATGCTCGAGGTCCGCGCGCTCGGGGCGCAGCTCCGGCGGGAGCTCGCCCATCAGACGGCCGACGTCCTGCGCGAACGGCCCGCGCACCTGCTCGAGCTTCGCCTCGTCCGCGTAGGCCGAGAACGTACAAGGGTCCTCCGACACCTCCTCCCACAGCTTGGTCAGCGCCGGCTTCCCGGCGGGGTCGACGAAAAGCGCGCACACATCGTTCAGGAACTCGTACCCGACCGTCCCGCACACCGGCCAGTCGCGCAACCGCTCGCCCGGGTCGAGGATCTTCTCTACCCACACCTGGCCGACGCCGTGGTCACGGAGCTGAGCGAGGTAGCCGGCGGGGTCGGCGAGTCCGTCGGGGTGGTCGACGCGGAGGCCGTCGATCACGCCGTCGCGCACCATCGCGATCACCAGCTCGTGCGTCTCCTCGAACACCGCCGGATCCTCCTGGCGGACGCCGGCGAGCTCGCCGATGTCGAAGAACCGCCGGTAGACGCCGGTCTCGGGATCGATGTCGAAGAACCTCTGGCGAAGCTCGGGGTCGGCCCAATAGCGGTTCTGCGGGTCGGCCGCCATGTGGTTGGGCACGACGTCGAGGATGATCCCCATGCCGGCGTCCCGCGCGTTCGTGGACAGGGCGCGGAGCTCCTCGGGTCCGCCCAGGTCCTTCGAGAGGTGCCGGGGATCGACGACGTCGTAGCCGTGCGTGGAGCCGCGGCGCGCCTGCAGCGACGGCGACAGGTAAAGGTGCGAGATGCCGAGGTCGCGCAGGTACGGGACGAGCGCGCGCGCATCGGCGAAGCCGAAGTCGGATGACAGCTGCAGGCGGTAAGTCGCCCGCAGCTCGATCGACGAGGTCACGCGCTCATCTCAGGGGGCCCGCTTCAGGACCACGATCGACCTCGCGATCACCTTGACGTCGGTGCGGGCGCCGTACCGCGCGCTTCCCGGCTCGGCATCCGGCTCGGCGGTCGAGAGCTCGAGTAGCCACTGCGCGCCGAAGCGCCGGCGGGGGAGCGTGAACGCGCGGTCCTCGGGCTCGGCGTTGACCAGCAGCAGGAACGAGTCGTCCTCGATGTCCTCTCCGCGCGGTCCCGGAGTGGTGATCTCGTGGCCGTTGAGGAACATCCCGAGCACGTGCTCGCCGCCCTGCCAGTCGCGTCGGGTCATCTTGTTCCCGTCGGCGCGGAACCACCACACGTCGGGCAGCCCCGACCCCTTGACCTCCTTGCCCCGCAGGAAGCTGTTCCGGCGGAACACCCGGTGCTCCTTGCGCAGCTTGATCAGCCGCCGCGTGAACTCGCGCAGGCGGAGCTTCTCCGGGTTCTCACTCCAGTCGTACCAGGAGATCTCGTTGTCCTGACACCACCCGTTGTTGTTGCCGCGCTGGGTCCGGCCGATCTCATCGCCGCCGAGCAGCATCGGCGTGCCCTGTGAGAGGAACAACGTGACCAGGAAGTTCCGCTGCTGGCGGAAGCGCAGCGCGAGGATCTCGGGATCGTCGGTCTCGCCCTCGGCCCCGTGGTTCCAGGAGCGGTTGTCGTCGGTGCCGTCTTGGTTGTCCTCGAGGTTGGCCTCGTTGTGCTTGTGGTCGTAGGACACGAGATCGCGCATGGTGAAGCCGTCGTGGGCGGTGATGAAGTTGATCGACGCGAACGGGTCGCGCCCGTCGGCCTCGTACAGGTCGGCCGATCCGGACAGGCGCTCGGCGAACTCACCGCAGTTGGCGAACCCCCGCCAGTAGTCGCGCATGGTGTCGCGGTACACGCCGTTCCACTCCGACCACAGCACCGGGAAGTTGCCGACCTGGTACCCGCCGGGACCGACGTCCCAGGGCTCGGCGATCAGCTTGACCTGTGACAGGACCGGGTCCTGATGGATCACGTCGAAGAAAGCCGACAGGCGATCGACGTCGAAGAACTCGCGCGCCAGCGCGGAGGCGAGATCGAAGCGGAAGCCGTCGACGTGGCATTCGGTCACCCAATATCGGAGCGAGTCCATGATCAGCCGCAGCACGCTCGGGTGAACCGGGTTGAGCGAATTGCCCGTACCGGTGAAGTCCATGTAATAGCGGGGGTCGTCAGGGACGAGCCGGTAGTAGGCGCGGTTGTCGACGCCCTTGAACGACAGCATCGGCCCGAGATGGTTGCCCTCGGCGGTGTGGTTGTAGACCACGTCGAGGATCACCTCGATGCCCGCCCGGTGAAGCGCCTTGACCATCCCTTTGAACTCGCGCACCTGCTCGCCGCGGCGCCCGGTGGCGGCGTACTCAGAGTGAGGCGCAAGGTAGCCGATCGTGCTGTAGCCCCAGTAGTTGCTGAGACCGTTCTCGGCCAGGAACGACTCGTCGGAGATGTGATGCACCGGCAGCAGCTCGACGGCCGTGACGCCGAGGTGGTGCAGGTACTCGATCGCCGGCTCGGAGGCGAGCCCCGCGTACGTCCCTCGCAGGTCCTCGCGGATCTCGGGATGCAGCATCGTGAAGCCCTTGACGTGGGTCTCGTAGATCACGGTGTCCGCGAACGGGACCCGCGGCGGACGGTCGCCCTCCCAGATGAACGCGTCGTCGATCACGACCGACTTCGGCATCGCGGCGGCGTCGTCTTCGTCATCGGGCTCGAGGTCGGCGTCCTCGTCGCCGGTGGGCACGTACGGGAGCACGTTGGCGTCGTGGGCCCAGTCCACGACGCCGTCGATCGCTTTCGCGTAGGGGTCGATCAGCAGCTTGGCGGGATTGAACCGCTGGCCCTCGAGCGGAGCGTAGTCCCCGTGCACCCGGAACCCGTAACGCATCCCGGGCTCCACTCCGGGGAGGTAGCAGTGCCAGTTGTGCGCGGTGCGCTGGGTAATCTGTATCCGGGTCTCGGCGTCCTCGTCGTCGAACAGGCACAGCTCGACGCCGGCGGCGTTCTCGGAGAAAACGGCGAAATTGGTGCCGCCCCCGTCCCAGGTCGCACCCAGCGGGAACGGGCGGCCAGGCCACATTTCGGTCACGCGATCAGCGCTCCGGACATCGCGTCGAGATGGACGTGCCCCCGATCGAGCTTCGGGTCGGCCGTGGTCGAAAGCACGATTTCCTTGCCCGAGCACGGCACTCGCCGTGGCTCCGTGGCGAAGTTCATGGCGAGGTCGAACGCGCCCCGCCGGACTCGCAGCCACCGCGCGCCTTCGTCGAACTCGATCGCGTCGACGTCTCCCGGGGGTAGCCGTTTGCGGACGCGCAGCAGCTCCGCATAGAGGCGTGTGACCTCGGGGTCGTGATCGCGCGTGAGCTTCGAGCGCTCGAACGTGGCGCGGTCCTGGGGGTCGGGGATCTCCTCTTTGGAGAACGCCGCGAACGACGCGAACTCCGCGCGGCGACCCTCGCGGGTGGCCTCCGCGATAGTCGGGTCGATGTGGTCTGAGAAGAACTGGAACGGGGCGTTCTCGCCGTACTCCTCACCCATGAACAGCATCGGGACGTACGGCGAGAGCAGCGTGCAGAACGCGGCCAGCGGCCGTGACGGCGCGGGAAGCCGGTCGCCGAACGCACGGTTGCCGACCTGGTCGTGGTCCTGGTCGAAGACCACGAACCGGTCGGTGGGAACGTCGTCGGCGGGCGCACCGAAGCGCCGGCGGCGGAACGGCGAGTACGTCCCGTCGTGAACGAACGGCCGGTGCCAGGCCTTGGCGAGATCCGCGACCGACCCGAAGTCCGCGTAGTAACCGTCGAGCTCGCCGGTCACGAGCGTTCGCAGGGCGTGGTGGAAATCGTCGGCCCAGGCGGCGTCGCAGTCCCATCCGCCGACGGCGCGATCCCGCATGACGCGCGGATCGTTGAGGCCGCTCTCCGCGATCACCAGCGCATCGTCGCGAACCTCGTGGACGCGACGCGCCACCGCGGCGACAATGTGCTCCGCGCTCTGATCGAAGATCGCGTGGATCGCGTCGAGGCGCAGGCCGTCGAAGTGGAAGTCGCGGATCCATCCGGTCGCGCTCTGGAGCACCCACTCGCGGACCGGGTCGCACTCGGCGTCGTCGTAGTTGATCGCGCTCCCCCAGGGCGTCGAGTACTTGCCCGTGAAGTACGGGCCGAAGGCCTCGAGCGCCGGCGTCCCCGAGGCACCGATGTGGTTGTAGACCACGTCGAGGATCACCGCGAGGCCGGCGTCGTGGGCGGCGGCGACTAAGCGGGCGAGCGCGTGCGGTCCGCCGTACGACGACTGTGCGGCCGAGATGTACACGCCGTCGTAGCCCCAGCCGTGGTCGCCGGGGAACTCCGCCACGGGCATGATCTCGATCGCGGTGATACCGAGCTCGGCCAACCCGGGCAGATGCTCGATGGCGGCATCGAATGTGCCTTGATCCGAGAAAGTCCCAATATGTAATTCGTAGATCACGAGGTCGCGCATCGGCGGGGTCGGGTGAAGTGCCGACTCGCCGCGGATCGCGGCGGGGTCGACGACGCGGGACGGGCCGCGGATCCCGTCCGGCTGCCACCGCGAGCACGGGTCGGGCAGTTCGCGGCCGTCGAGCACGAACATGTAGTCATCGCCGGCCTGGGCCGGCGCGGTCGTCTCGTAGATCCCGTAGCCAGCGTTGGGCAGCCCGACGTCGTGGTCGCCGAGTCGGAGCGCGACCCGGTGTGCGTGCGGCGCCCACACGCGGAAGTCGACAGTGCCGTCGGCGCGCGGGTGCGCTCCGAGGGGGCGCTCCCACGGGTACTCGGCGACGACGTCCCTTGCCGGCGCGGAGATTGCCGAGCTCACTGGGATTCGGGCACGAGCCAGACTGCAGCCAAGGGCGGCAGGGTAACGAGCGCCGACACGAGCTGGTTGTGCCACGGAATCGGCTCGGCCTCGATCGCCCCCAGGTTTCCCAGGTCACTGCCGCCGTAGTACCTCGAGTCGGTGTTGAGCGCTTCCTTCCAGCGCGTGGCCCGCGGTAGCCCCAGGCGGTAGCCCTCGCGCGGCACCGGCGACAGGTTGGCGACGAACACGACCACGCGGTCGCCGTCCTTGGACGCGCGCGCGAACGCGAGCACGTTGCTGTCGGCGTCGTTGGGCTCCAGCCACCAGAACCCGGAGGGATCGGAGTCGACTTCCCACAGCGCGGGCTCGTCCTTGTAGAGGCGGTTCAGGTCGCGGACCAGCGCCTGGATCCCTGCGTGGCCGGGCTGCTCGAGCAGGTGCCAGTCGAGCGAACGCTCGTAGCTCCACTCCTGCTCCTGTGCGATCTCCGAGCCCATGAACAGGAGCTTCTTGCCGGGGTGGGCCCACATGTAGGCGTACAGGGCGCGCAGGTTCGCGAGCTTCTGCCACTTGTCGATGCCGGCCATCTTCCGGTACAGCGAGCCCTTGCCGTGCACGACCTCGTCGTGCGACAGAGGCAGGATGAAGTTCTCGCTGAACGCGTACATCAGGCTGAACGTCAGCTCGTGGTGGTGGTAGCGGCGGTAGATCGGGTCCTGCTGGAAGTAGCCGAGCGTGTCGTGCATCCAGCCCATGTTCCATTTGAAGCCGAAGCCGAGCCCGCCGAGGTAGGTGGGGCGCGAGACGCCCGGCCACGCCGTCGACTCCTCGGCTGCGGTGATGACTCCGGGCTCGCGGCCGTAGACGACCTCGTTGAACTCCTTGAGGAACGACACCGCGTCGAGGTCCTCGCGCCCACCGAACTGGTTCGGCACCCACTCGCCCTGGTTGCGCGAATAGTCGAGGTACAGCATCGAAGCCACCGCGTCGACGCGAATCCCGTCGACGTGGTACTCCCGCAGCCAGAACAGCGAGTTCGCGATCAGGAAGTTGCGGACCTCGTGGCGCCCGTAGTTGAACACGAGCGTGCCCCAGTCGGGATGCTCCCCCCGGCGTGGGTCTGCGTGCTCGTACAGGGCCGTTCCGTCGAACCGGGCGAGCCCGAACTCGTCGCGGGGGAAGTGCGCCGGCACCCAGTCGAGGATCACGCCGACCCCGTTCTGGTGCAGGCGGTCGACGAACTCGCGGAAATCGTCGGGCGAGCCGTAGAACGGCGTGGGCGCGAAGTATCCGGTGACCTGATACCCCCACGAGCCCTTGAACGGATGCGCCATCACCGGCAGCAGTTCGACGTGCGTGAAGCCCATGTCCTTGACGTACGCCGACAGCTCATCGGCAAGCTCGACGTACGAGAGCGAGCGGTTGCCTTCGAGCGTGTTCAGCCGCCACGAGCCGAGGTGGACCTCGTAGATCGAGATCGGGCGCACGAGCGGCGGCCGCTCCTCGGCACGGAGGCGGAGCCAGTCCGCGTCCTTGGCGCTCCACTCGTGATGGGGCTCGAACACCATCGATGCCGTCTTCGGCGGAACCTCGGTGGCGAACGCGTACGGGTCGGCCTTGAGCAGGATCTGATGGTCCTGGGTCAGGATCTCGTACTTGTAGTTCGTACCCACTCCGACGCGGGGGATGAACAGCTCCCAGATCCCAGTCGACCCGAGCGAGCGCATCGCATCCAGCCGGCCGTCCCAGGAATTGAAGTCGCCGACGACGCTGACCGCGCGGGCCGCCGGCGCCCACACGGCGAACGCGGTGCCTGTCACGCCCTGATGCTCTCGCACGTGCGCGCCGAGCTTGTCGTAGAGCTCCTCGTGTCGCCCCTCGGCGATCAGGTGCTGGTCGAGCTCGCCGATCGTGGGGAGGAACGAATACGGGTCGTCGATCGTGAACTTGCCGCCGTCGCCGTAGTCGACCTCGAGCTGATAGCGCAGCGGCAGCTCAGCGTCCTTGATCTCGCCCTCGAACACGCCGCCCGGATGGATCTGCTTGAGCTCGACGTCCGGTTTGCCGTCGGTGTGGACGGTGACGGAGGCCGCGGCCGGCCGCAGCGTTCGGATGACAACTCCTCCGTTTTGCGGATGCGCTCCGAGGACGGAGTGGGGGTTCGCGTGCTCGCGGCGGACGATCGCTTCGAGCTCGCTGCTGGCGACGGTGGTCATGCGCCCTCCAAGATCCGCGCGATGCCCGCGACCGGGATCGAGATCCAGTCGGGTCGGTTGTTGAGCTCGTATCGGAGCTCGTAGATGGCCTTCTCGAGTTCGTAGATCGACAGCAGGTTGTTGATCACGGCTTCCCCCCCGGGCATCAGCGTCGGGTCGACGGCCCCGAAGTAGTGCTCGAGGAAGCGATCGCGCGCCCGCTGCTCGAAGTCGGCCGGAGCGCGCCGGCGGGTGAGCAGCTCGACGGCCGAGGTCACGTACGCGAACGACCGCAGCATGCTCGCCACGTCACGCAGGGGTGAGCGCTTCTGCCGGCGCTCGGGCAACGGGCGGCCCGGCTCGCCCTCGAAGTCGATGATCACCCAGCCCCGCGGCGTGAGGAGCGTTTGCCCAAGGTGGTAATCGCCGTGGGTCCGGATCACGCGGCCGCTGACGCCGATCTGGGCGCGGGCGGCGAGGCGCTCGCGCACATCCTGGCCGCGGCCGGCGATCGGCGCGAGTCGCTCATCGTCGGGCAGGCGCAGAAAGATCCGCTCGATGTCCTCGTCGATCGTCGCGGTCAGGAGAGACAGGGCCTCCTGGCTCGGCTCCTCTGGCGAAAACGCCGGATCGGACGCGTCCGAGGCCAGACAGGTGTGGAGCTGGGCCGTGACCGTACCGAGGCTGCCGAGGCGCTCGAGGAACACCTCCGGAGCGGACCAGATCTCATCGAGCGCGAGCTCCCAGCCGCCGACGGCCTCGGGCAGGAAGGTCTGTGCCACGCCGAGAGTCGAGGCGAACGCCTGGCCCTCGTAGTCGTACCAGCCGTGGAGCGGGGCGATGTTGGGGAAGCCCCGCCAGGTGAGGAAGCGGAGCACCTCGAGCTCGGGATTGACGCCCGGCTCGAGCTTGCGGAACACCTTGAGCACGATCTTCTCGTCGAACACGACTGACGAGTTCGACTGCTCGACCCCCATCAGCCGCACGTCGCTCGGCCCCGACAGGTGCGGCACCACGCCGTCGAACTGGTGGAAGCTGAAGTGCCCGTCGGCGGTCGTGATCTCGTCGGTGCTCTCGATCCGCCGCAGCAGCTCGATCGCCTCGGCCGGTTCGGCGAGGGCGTCGTACACCGTCCACTCGTCGGTGTGCGCGATCGCCTCACTCGGCGGGCCGTCGTCCGTGGCTTCCCCGGCGTCGGGGGCGCGAAGAGCCAGCGGCAGCTGGTAGAGCTCGTGGGTGCCGGTGGCGAAGCGGGTCTGGACGAGCGCGAGCAGGAGCGGCGGATCCTCGCGGAGCGTGATCGTCTCGACGATGTCGATCCCGGTCACGTGGCGAGACTTGGAGGCGTACCAGCGCTGCTGCTCGACCCACTCGCGCAGGTCGTCTTCGCCGAGCGCACGGGCGATCTCATCCGGGGTGATCTCGACCCGCTCATTCATCCTCGTCTTGCTCCTCCTCGACCAGCTGGAACCAGAAGAATCCGCGCGGTCCGAGAGTCAGCAGGTAGGGCAGCTCGCCGATTCGCGGGAACCTCGAACGGCCGAACAGCTCTACCGGATAACGCCCCTCGTAGGCACTGAGATCGAGCTCGACCGCCTGCGCGGACCGGGCGACATTATGAACGCACAGGACCAGATCATCCTCGAATCGGCGCAGATGGGCGAAGATCCGGGGGTTGGAAGGCTCGATCGGCTCGTACGTCCCGAAGCCGAAGACCGGGTGCTCCTTGCGGAGCGCGATGAAGCGATGCAGCCAGCGCAGCTGCGATGTGGCGGTGCGCAGCTGTGCCTCGACGTTGACCGCCTGGAACCCGTACACCGGGTCCATCAGCGGCGGTGCGTACAGCTGGGCGAAGTCGGCTCGGCTGAAGCCGCCGTTGCGGTCCCCGGTCCATTGCATGGGCGTCCTTACCCCGTCTCGGTCGCCGAGGAACACGTTGTCCCCCATCGCGATCTCATCGCCGTAGTAGAGGACCGGCGAGCCGGGCAGGGAGAACAGGATCGCGTGCATCAGCTCGATCTCGTCGCGGCCGTTGTCGAGCAGCGGCGCCAGCCGCCGGCGGATGCCCAGGTTCAGCTTCATGCGCGGGTCCTTGGCGTACTCGGCGTACATGTAGTCCCGCTCCTCGTCGGTGACCATCTCGAGCGTCAGCTCGTCGTGGTTGCGCAGGAACAGGCCCCATTGGCAGCTCTCGGGAATCGTTGGAGTCTGCTCGAGGATTTCGTAGATCGGCACCGCCTCCTCGCGCCGGATCGCCATGAACATTCGCGGCATCACCGGGAAGTGGAAGGCCATCTGGCACTCGTCGCCATTCCCGAAGTACTGGACGACGTCGGCGGGCCACTGGTTGGCTTCGGCGAGCAGGACGCGGTCGGGGTAGTTCTCGTCGACCTCCTTGCGGACACGCTTCAGATAGGCGTGCGTCTCGGGGAGGTTCTCGCCATTGGTCCCCTCGCGCTCGAACAGGTATGGGACGGCATCGAGCCGGAAGCCGTCGAGCCCCAGGTTCAGCCAGAACCGGAGCACGTCGAGCATCGCCTCCTGAACCTCGGGGTTGTCGTAGTTGAGGTCGGGCTGGTGGGAGAAGAAGCGGTGCCAGTAGTAGGCCCCGGCGGTGTCGTCCCAGGTCCAGTTGGAGGTCTCGGTGTCGGTGAAGATGATGCGCGCGTCCTCGTAGCGATGGACGGTGTCCGACCACACGTACCAGTCGCGCTTGGGGTTATCCGGGCCCGAGCGCGACTCCTGGAACCAAGGATGGTCGCTCGAGGTGTGGTTCATCACGAGGTCGGCGATCACGCGGATTCGGCGTGCGTGGGCAGCCTCGATCAGCTCGTGGACGTCGTCGACGTTGCCGTAGTCGGGGTGGACCGCGGTGAAGTCGGCGATGTCGTAGCCGCCGTCGCGGAGGGGGCTCCGGTAGAAGGGGAGGAGCCAGATGCAGTCGATCCCGAGCCACTGCAGATAGTCGAGCTTCTCGGTCAGCCCGCGGAAGTCGCCCGATCCGTCGCCGTTGGCGTCAAAGAACCCGCGGATGTGGATCTCGTAGAACACCGCGCGCTTGAACCACAGCGGCTCGGCCTCGAACCACTGGCGGGCCTGCGCCTGGGTGTCAGGCGTCGGGTCGTGGATCGGCGCCGTTGCCGTCGCCATGCTGCTGCGCTCGCGGGCGATCAGGTGAGTGAGGGTGGGCGGGCCGACGGACACGGTCAGATCTCCACTCGCATGACGTGTGCCTGGCGGATGCCAGGCTCGAAGCGGATGTAGTTCGGACCGATGCGCCACTGGTAGCGCTCGCCGGTGAGAAGGTCGTGTGCGGTGAAGCTCGGAGGCAGACCGAGATTGGCGGGCACGATTGCGAGGCCCTCCTGAGCCTGGTGTGGATCGATGCTGACGACGGTGATCACGGCGTTGCCGCGCGACTGCTTCGCATACCCGATCAGCGCGTCGTTCGCCGTGTCGAGGAAAGTGATGTTAGGAAGCTCTTGGAGCGCGACGTTTTCCTTGCGGATCGCGTTGACCTTTTGGATCAACGGCAGCATCGGTCCGTCGAGGGCCCGCTCCTTGACCTCGTATTTCTCGGAGTGCATGTACTCCTCGGAGCCCTCGCGCACCGGCACGTTCTCATAGTGCTCGTAGCCCGAGTAGATCCCGTAGGTCGGGCTGAGGGTCGCCGCGAGGATCAGCCGGGCCTCGAATGCCGGCCGGCCGCCGTGCTGGAGGTACTCGTGGAGGATGTCGGGGGTGTTCGCGAAGAAGTTCGGGCGGAAGTAGTCGCTCTCGTCGGTGAGCGCCAGCTCCGACACATACTCGGTCAGCTCCCAGCGCGAGTTCTTCCAGGTGAAGTACGTGTAGGACTGGGTGAAGCCGATCTTCGCGAGCTGGCGCATCACGGAGCGCCTCGTGAACGCCTCCGCGAGGAAGATCACGTCTCGGTTGTGGTCGTGGACGTGCTTGATCAGCCAGCGCCAGAACTCGAACGGCTTCGTATGCGGGTTGTCGACGCGGAACACGGTCACGCCGCAGTCAACCCACTGGATCACGATTTGTAGGAGCGCGTCCCAGAGGCCTTTCCAGTCGGGCGACTCCCAGTTGACGTTGTAGATGTCCTGGTAGCGCTTGGGCGGGTTCTCGGCGTACTTGAGCGTGCCGTCGGGACGGCGGTGGAACCACTCGGGATGCTCGTGCAGCCAGGGGTGGTCGGCCGAGGCCTGGATCGCGAAGTCGAGCGCGATATCGATGTCGTGTTTTCTTGCCGCTCGCGTGAGTTGCTTGAGGTCCTCGATCGTGCCCAGGTCTGGGTGGACCGCGTCGTGGCCGCCGGTCTTGTCGCCGATCGCCCACGGTGAGCCGGGGTCGTTCGGTCCCGCGGACAGGGAGTTGTTGCGGCCCTTGCGGTTGGTCAGCCCGATCGGGTGGATCGGGGGGAGGTAGACGATGTCGAACCCGAGCTTCGCTATGTGTGGCAGCTGACGCTCGACGCCTTTCAGGCCGCCCCAGGAGCGGGGAAACAGCTCGTACCAGCTCCCGAACCTGGCTCTGACGCGGTCCACTTCGACGGGAACCGGTGCGGGGAGGGTGACGGCGCCGTGGCGGGGCTCGATCCGTTCGATCGTGGCGAACAGCTCGGGGCCGAGCGCGACGTCGTGCTTGGCGGCCTCGGGGACGTCCTCGTCCGCGAGGGTCGCGACGGCGTGGTCGATTAGCGCCTTGTCGGCTTTCTCGGTGGCGTTCTTCGCGGCGGTTTTCAGGAGGAGAACGCCTTCGGAGATCTCGCCGGCGAGGTTGTGCTGGCCGGCGGCCACCTTGCGCTCGAGCTCGTCGCGCCAGGTGCCGAACACGTCGGTCCACGCCTCCACCGTGTACTCCCATCGGCCCTGCCGGTCGACGTCGAAGCTGCCGGCCCAGCGCACGCCACCGAGGCGGGCGTCGATCCGGTGCATCTCGGCCTCTTGGTAGTGGTTGTCGCCGGGCCCCTTGTATTGG
>Ga0335078_10006902_pt1 | contig 16813 bp, 16 predicted proteins | sample Lox_Sample_32_FD_206711 | JGI IMG/M metagenome (GOLD analysis project Ga0335078, IMG submission 206711) | Soil microbial communities from Loxahatchee National Wildlife Refuge, Florida, United States - Lox_Sample_3.2 | ecosystem: Environmental > Terrestrial > Soil > Wetlands | place: USA... | reverse complement strand
CACTCCGAGAAAAATCTCGGCCTTGGCGTCGGCGATTTTGGCGAGTGTGCCGAAAAACTCCAGATGCACCGGCGCGATCGCCGTAATCAGCGCGACGTGCGGGCGGGCAAGCCGCGACAGCGGCTCGATTTCGCCGGCGTGATTCATTCCCATTTCGAGGACCACATAGCGCGCGCCCGCCGGACAACGGGCAAGCGACAACGGTACTCCCCAGTGATTGTTGTAGGAAGCGATGGAGGCGTGCGTCTCGCCGTCTTTTTGCAATGCCAGCAGCAACGCATCCTTGGTGCTGGTTTTGCCGACGGAGCCGGTGACGCCGATCACCTTCGCTTGCGTCCGCTTGCGCGCCGCGGCGGCAAGCTCGCGCAGCGCCGCCAATACATCGGATACCACCAGCAGCGGAGCGTGTTGCCGAAATTGCGCGCGCCGGTCGGCGGCGACGACGGCGAGGCCTGCTTTGGCCGCCAGCGCGGCGTCGACGAAATCATGTCCGTCGCGGCGGTCGGCGAGCGCGAAGAACGCGTTGCCGGGCGTTATCGTGCGGCTATCGATGGAAATTCCCGATATCGCGCCCGGCAGCGCGCCTTGGCGCTCCGCACCCATTGCCGCCGCCATCTCGTCGACGGTCCACAGCGGACGGGCGCTCATGCCGCTTGCTCCTTCAGCGCCGCGGCGACTTCCTCGTGATCGCTGAACGGCACCACCCGATCACCGAAAATTTGGCCGGATTCATGGCCCTTCCCGGCAATCAACAGCACGTCGCCGTTGTGCAGTTCGGCGATCGCGGAACGGATCGCTTCGCGCCGATCGCCAATCTCAATGGAGCCCGGCGCCGCCGCCAGGATGGCGGCACGAATGGCCGCCGGATCCTCGCCACGCGGATTATCATCGGTCACAATCACCCGATCGGCCTTGGCCGCAGCCGCCGCGCCCATCAGCGGGCGCTTGCCGCGGTCGCGGTCGCCGCCCGCGCCGAAAACGACAACGAGCCGGGACGTCGCCACCGGCCGCAACGCGTCGAGCGCCTTGGCGAGCGCGTCAGGTTTGTGCGCATAGTCGATAAAAATCGGAGCACCGCGGCTCGTGCCCACGAGTTCAATCCGGCCTTTGGCGCCCTTAAGGTGTTCGAGCGCCGGAAAGACCAGGGCTGGATCGCTGCCGGTGGCGACGGCGAGTCCGGCGGCAACGAGTGCGTTTTCGATCTGAAAATCGCCAACCAACGGCAGCCGCAAACGAAACGCTCGACCGCGATATTCGACCAATAGACGCTGGGCAAAACCGTCGGCAACACTTTCAGCAATATACATGTCGCTGCCTACTTTGCGGCCCACGCTGATGATCGCGAGCTTCCGCCCTTTGGCGAGCGCGACCACTTCCTTCGCGTGCCCGTGGTCCACTTCGATGATCGCGGCACCACCCGGTTCGATCAAGGCACCGAACAACCGGAGCTTGGCCGCCAAATAGGCCTCAAAGCTTTCGTGATAATCGAGATGGTCGCGGGTGATATTGGTGAACGCCGCCGCGGCAATGTGCAAACCGTCAAGCCGGTACTGATCGAGCCCGTGCGAGGATGCTTCGATCGCGAGATGGGTCACTCCATCGCGGGCCAATGCGTCGAGCGAACGATGCAGCGCGACGGGATCGGGCGTCGTCAGCGCGCCGTAAGTCTCACCACGCGGCGACACGACGCCGATGGTGCCGATGCTGGCGGCCTGAAGGCCCAACGCCGTCCAAATCTGCCGTGTGAACGAGACGACCGAAGTCTTTCCACTCGTCCCGGTGACCGCGGCGATGACGTGTGGCTGGCGCGGAAAAAACTTGGCGGCCATGAGCGCGACCGCGCGTCGGCTGTTGCCGACCCGCACGAAAGTGATTCCACGGGGCAGCGGCGTATTTAGGTCACTTTGTCCGACCACCGCGGCGGCGCCGGCCGCGACCGCCGATGCCGCGAATTTGAAACCGTCGGTCTTGTTGCCGGCAATCGCCACGAACACATCGCCGCTTTTGACCGTGCGGCTGTCCGTCGACACGCCGGTGACTTCGAGCGCGGCGGAACCGGCCTCGATGCGGGCATCGGCGGGCAGGATGTCGGCAAGCTTCATGAAGGCTCGCTGTAGCGCGTCATCGCAAAGAACGGCGACCGATTTCGGCGGACGTCGTGCTGCGCCTAAAATTCAGGGCGACAACGAGTCCGCACGGCGGTTTCAACCGCCCCGCCTTACCTGCTTTCCCTCGCCGAGGCCAGTATCAGGCGATCGGCGGGCGGAAGGTCCAAACGTGGCTCGATGCCGAGAAGCGGCGCAATGCGCGCAACCACCGCGCCGCCGACCGGCACCGCGTTCCAGCCGGACGTTTTAAAGCCGTGAGTTTCCGGAATCACTTTCGGATCGTCGAGCATGATCAACAAGAGATAGCGCGGCTGGTCGGCTGGAAGTACGGCCATGAAATCGGTGAGCACGCTGCTCTTCGAATAATGCCCATTGATGACCTTGTCGGCAGTGCCGGTTTTGCCGCCGATATAATAGCCCGGAACGTCGGCTTTGCGGGCGGTGCCCTTTTCCACATTGAGCCGCATCAGATAACGCATCATTTCGCTGGTCTCGGGCTTTATGACCCGCCTGGCGAGTGCGCCGGCCTCGGCCTGCGTGCGCTTCAGGAATGTCGGCGGAATAAGAAGGCCACCGTTCATCAGCGCAGCTACGCCCATGACCGCTTGCAGCGGCGCAACCGAAAGCCCGTGTCCAAACGCGATAGTGATCGTGTTTAGTTCGCCCCAGTGCTTGGGTACTATAGGTTCGGCGCTCTCCGGCAATTCCGTGCGCAGCCGGTCGAGCTGACCCATTTTTTTCAGGAACGCTTTGTGCGCCTCGACGCCCATTGCCAGCGCGGTGCGCGCGGCGCCGATATTCGAGGAATAGGTAAAGATTTCCGGGATGGTGAGCATCCGGTTTTCCGGTTCGAAATCGTGGATCTGAAAGCGGCCGACTTGCATTGGACCATGCGCGTCGAATGACGATTTGAGCGTGACTTTGCCCGAATCGAGCGCCATGGCGATGGTGAACGCCTTGAAGGTCGAGCCCATTTCATAAACGCCGGTGGTCAGGCGGTTGATGCGGGTGGGATCGAGCGCTTGATGCGGATTGTTGGGATCGTAATCCGGCTCCGACACCATAGCGACGATTTCGCCGGTGCGCACGTCGAGCACAAGGCCGGCGGCCGCGAGCGTCTTGTACTTGGCGTGCGCGGCGGCAAGCTCGTCGCGCAGTGCGTGCTGCACGCGCAAGTCGACGGCGAGCTGGACGGGAGTCTGCAGGCGGTCCGTGGCAAGGCCGGCCATGTGCAGCGCGGCCAGTCCGTTACCGTCAAGCCACTTCTCCATGCCGGCGATGCCCTGGTTATCAATGTTGACATGGCCGATCAGGTGCGAGACTTCCGGCCCGTTCGGGTAAACCCGCTTGTTTTCGTTGAGAAAGCCGATGCCCGGCAAGCCTTGACGATAAATGCGCCGTTGTTGTCCGGGCGTGATGTCGCGTTTGAGCCAAACGAAGCCCCGCTTCGAGTTCAGGCGTTCGCGCAGTTCCGCCGTGTCGATATCGGGCAGATCCGCGGTGAGCAACTCGGCCGCCTCGTCAGCGTCGATGAGCCGGCGCGGTTCGGCGAAAAGTGAAGGCACCCGCACATCGGTCGCCAATACTTCTCCGTTGCGGTCGAGGATGTCGGGACGCGCGGTTGCCATAGCATCGCCCGAGCCACCGCGGTGAGCGGTGCGGCCGTCGGGCAACGCGGCGAACATGACAAGCCGCAAAGCGATGATGGAGTAGACGACGGCAAAGAATAGAATTGCGAGTCCGACGCGTGTGCGCGCCTTGGCGCTGCGATCACCGACGCCGCCGGATGCAAGAAAGCCGCGCACGATCTGCCGCCAGGATCCGAGCGGACGCATCATGGTGTTTCGCACAATGGCGATCATTGTTCAGCGGTCGCCACCGGCGCCCACGCTGTGCGCCGCGTTTATATTCGTCCCACTCGACGGTTTTTCAGCGCCTACCGCCAAGCTGCCGGTCGTCGTGGATGATTCATCGGAATTATGCAGAAAAGCCCCGATTGGATCTTGACTACCGCGCGGCACCGGTTCCGCCGGACGCTCCGGCAGCTGATCGAGCGAGCTGAACTGTGTCGGCTCAATGGGCTTAAGCGGTAAAAAGCGTTTGGCGAGCGCTTCGATGCGGGCGGGATTGTCCAGTTCGCCCCACTGTGCGCGCAACGTGGCAATGGTATCGCGCTCGCGGCGCACTTCGCCGCGGATTTTGGCTAACCGTTCGGCCTGCACCGTTGAGTCGAATTTGATGCGGTAGACATAAGCCGCCGCCAGAATAAGGACGCCGACAACGACGAGATTGAGGATGCGCAAGATCATGCGCGGCCCCGCATGATGTCGTCGAGCGTAGGCAGCGGCGGCAACATCGCGTCGCTCGACGCCGGACGCGGCGGAGCTTCGGTGCGCTCGGCGGCGCGCAGCTTCGCCGAGCGGGCGCGCGGGTTGGCTGCGATTTCAGTTTCGTCCGGCGTGAGCGGGCGCCGCGTCAATACGCGGAAGCTCGCCGGCATCGCTGTAGGCTCCGGCCGATGGCGGGACGCGGCGGGGGCGCGGCTGCGCTTGGTAAGGAAGGTTTTGACGACGCGATCCTCGAGCGAATGGAATGCCACCACCACCAGCCGACTCGAGGGTTTGAGCGCCCGCTCGGCGGCAAGAAGGCCGCGCACGAGCTCCCCCAACTCGTCGTTGACGAAAATCCGCAGCGCCTGGAAAGTCCGGGTGGCGGGATGAATTGTGCCTTCCCGGGCGCGGACGACCCTGGCGACCACATCAGCCAGCGCGCGGGTCGTCTGTATTGGCCGAACCGAACGCACTTCCGCCACCGCACGCGCGATGGCTCGTGCATGGCGCTCTTCGCCCAAGACAGCGATGATGGTCGCAAGCTGATGTTCGCTGGCGCGCGCGACGACATCAGCGGCGCTTACCGCACTCTGCCCCATCCGCATGTCGAGCGGTCCGTCAAGCCGGAATGAAAATCCGCGCGCCGCGTTGTCGATTTGCATGGAGGAGATGCCGAGATCAAAGACGACGCCGTCCAAGCCGACAGCTCCATGCCGCGCGGCGATCGCGTCGAGATCAGAGAACAAGCCTTCCGCCAGCGTCAGCCGGCCCTGCGCTTCGCGCACAAGAGACGTCCCGGCGGCGATGGCATCGCGGTCGCGGTCGACGGCGATCACCCGCGCGCCGGGCGTCTGCATGATGGCGCGCGTGTAACCACCGCCGCCGAAAGTGGCATCGAGATAAACCCCGCCGTGGCGCACGGCCAGGTAATCCATCGCCGCGGCGGCGAGTACGGGAATGTGACGAGCCGGTCCGCCAGCGACAGCATTGCTGTCGCCGCCCGTCATCATTCCCGTGCTCCGAGCGGATGTTCCGCCGCCGTCCGGGTTGCCAGTTCGGCTTTGAAGGCGCGGACCTTTTCGGTGGCCTCCGTCAGTTCCGCGCGGAAGCGCCCTGGCTCCCAGATTCGAAATTTGTGACCAAGCCCGACGAACATCATGGTGCTGCTGATGCCGGCATGCGCTCTGAGCGCGTCGGTCAAGACAACGCGGCCCTCGCCGTCGAACTTGAGCGTCTCGCTCGTGCCATAGAGCGCAAGCGAGAACTGCTCGCGCTGCTCCGAATAAGGCGGGAACCGGGCGATCAGCTCCTCGATCTCCGCGAGCAACCCGTTGCCGCCGGCATCGAGCGCCGGCCGGTCTAATGCCGGGTAGCAATACAGGCCTTCGAAACCGTCGCGCGCAAGCACGCCGCGGAATGAGGCTGGCACGGACACGCGCCCCTTCGCATCCAATCGTTGAACGTAGGTTGAGACAAAGCGGTGCATATCGCCGTTGGCTCCGCGGGCCGTGCGTGCCTTGCGGACGCCCGCTGAAGCTCCCCGCACCCGCGGCGCTACCCCTTTGTCCGCATCTCGGCAACGCGCCTGGGATATTATGGGCTATCATGGGATGCTATGGGCGTCAACGCGTCGGGAGCGGCACGAATGCCGCTTCCCTTTCCTCCGATTAATGAGCCGTAAGCTTAAGGAATAGTTGAGCTGCTGCCGCCCGCTCCCTCTCGGTGGCGGTCTCCTGCAGCGTCAGAGGACGACCGCGCCGGCGTTGCCCGCAGGTCACGGAATGCGGGATTTTTGGTTTTCGCGCGGCCGCACATCCAAATGTGCTTGCCGCAAGAAGAGCTAGTCCTAAATTCGATCCATGACGCCGCGCAACGCCTTCGCCGCCGAATCCTGTCTCGTCGCTGAATTTCGCCCCTCGCCCAACCATGGCGAGCGCAAAGACGGGCGGCGGCCGGACATGATTCTCCTTCACTACACCGGAATGCCGGACGCAACCGAGGCGCTTGAACGCCTATGCACCCAAGGGAGCGAAGTATCCGCCCATTACCTCGTCTTCGAGGACGGGCGGATTATTCAAATGGTGCCGGAAAGCCGGCGCGCCTGGCATGCCGGGGAGTCTGTTTGGGCGGGCGAGACCGACGTCAACTCTTGCTCGATCGGAATCGAGATCGTTAATCCCGGCCACGATTACGGCTATGTCGATTTCCCCAAACGGCAAATTGCTGCGGTGACCGCGCTCTGCCGCGGCATTCAAACGCGACACTCTATTCCGGCGGTACGCGTGCTCGCGCACTCCGACGTGGCGCCGGCACGCAAACGCGATCCGGGCGAGAAGTTTCCGTGGCGCACGCTCTGGGATTCTGGTGTAGGCCACTGGGTCAAGCCAGCGCCGATCAAGGAGGGCGGCCAGTTGCTCGCGCTGGGCGATCGCGGCGAGGCTGTATCCACCATGCAGGATTTGCTCGGCCAATACGGCTACGGCGTCGTGGTTAACGGCATTTACGACTCGGTCATGCACGACTTGGTCACCGCCTTCCAGCGCCACTTCCGCCCCGAACGCGTCGATGGCGTGACCGATGAATCGACCCGCACCACATTGCGGGATTTGCTCGCGACGCGCGGCCGGGTTCGCACAATCGCCGGACGCACCCGCGATCTTGCTCCGCTTGCCCCTTGACGGCGCGCGCCGGCGCGCCCATTCCCTCTTTGTCAGTTGGTTGGACGGCCGCTCCGGCAAAACCGAAAGGTTGCCGGGGAGGAAAGTCCGGGCTCCATGGACGAGCGGTGCCGGATAACGTCCGGCGGGCGCGAGCCCAGGGAAAGTGCCACAGAAAACAAACCGCCGTGGCGCGTTGTGTAGGCTGCGGTAAGGGTGAAAAGGTGCGGTAAGAGCGCACCGCGCCGGCGGCAACGTCGGCGGCATGGCAAACCCCACCGGGAGCAAGACCGAATAGGGACGGCACGAGGCTTTGCGCGCGTGCGCCAAACCTCAGGTCAAGTCCGGATCCGCCGTCCGGGTAGGTTGCTGGAGACGCCGGGCAACCGGCGTCCAAGAGGAATGGCCGTCACGCATGCGGATCGGTAGTCCGCACGCCCTCCAGAACCCGGCTTATAGGCTGGCTGACGTTGACTGTAAGGGCGCTCGGCGGAACTCCGCCGGGCGCCCGCCAAGTTTTAGGTTTCGGCGCCTTGTTCGGAATATCCGTTCGGCGTTTGGTGGGTCCCCGCAAATTTGTTTCCACCGGTATCGCATGTCGGAGAAAATTGAGGTTGAACAGATTGCACCGAGCGGGGAAATCCACAGCGAGCGCGCATCGGTTTGACATCAATTCGCAGCAATCAAAGCGACCAAGAATGTGTTGCGAACCCCCACCCCGCCCGCCTATCTAAGCCCGGCATGAATACGCTAACCGAGACAGCCGCAGCGCCGGGAACGGCCCGCGCCGTGCTTATTGAAGTACAGCTCGCGGCGGTCGAAACCGTCGCCCGCGACACCAACATCTACACATTCCGCCGGCCGGATGGCGGCCGCTTGCCGCCCTACAAAGCCGGCGCGCATATTGACATCCATCTGCCGAACGGATTGATGCGGCAGTTTTCGCTGGTGGTGCCGAGCCTGGACCCGGACAGCTATGTCGTCGGCATCAAGCTCGACGCGGCAAGCCGCGGCGGGTCGCGCTACATTTTCGACGAGCTGCGCGTTGGGCACACGCTGAAAATCAGCGCCCCGCGCAACAATTTCCCGCTGGCCGAGAATGCCGAGCACGTCGTTCTGTTCGCCGGTGGCATCGGCATCACGCCGATCTGGTGCATGGCGCAGGAGCTGGCCGCCCAGAACCGGCCGTGGAAGCTTTATTATTCCTGCCGCTCACGACCCGACATGGCATTTCGGCGCTGGAAAAATTGCCGGCTGACTCCGTGCACCTGCATTTCGACGACGAAGCCGCCGGCAAGTTTCTTGATCTTGCCGGCATCATCAACGCGGCGCCGGCGAATGCGCACTTTTATTGTTGCGGTCCCAATCCGATGCTGACCGCGTTCGAGGCGGCTGCAGCGAGCCGGCCCCGCGCGCAGGTTCACGTTGAATATTTCACCCCCAAAGCCGAGATCGAAAGCAACACGCTTGGCGGTTTCTGGGTCGAGCTTGCGCGCTCCGGCGAGGAATATTTCATCCCTGAAGGCAGGAAAGTTCTCGAAGTGCTGTTCGACGCGGGAGTCGACGTCGATTACTCGTGCGAGCTCGGCATCTGCGGCGAATGCGTCACGCGGGTGATCTCCGGCATTCCCGTGCACCACGATTCCGTCCTCAGCGAAGAAGAGCAGGCAACGAACGAGAAGGTCATGATTTGCTGCTGCGGCTGCAAGACGGAACGCCTGGTTCTGGACATGTGAGCGCGGCGTTGCCCTGCGCCTGCAATTACGCTAAGTCCGCAACGCCAGACCCGATTGGAGGAATGTGATGGCCGACCATGCCGAGGCCGAGTACGCGACAGCGACAGGCAACGATTTGGCCGCGCACGAGCAGACTTACCAAAACTTCGTAACCCTGGTGAGAACCGGGCTCGGGGTGATCGTGGTCATTCTGATCCTGATGGCGATTTTTCTCGCCTGACCGGAATTAGCGCGCCGCGCGAGATTCCGGCGGATCGACCGCGGACGCCTGGTTCTTGACCGGAGGAACAATGAAAATTGCGGTCGCCGCCGAAATTGATCCGGGCGAACCGCGGGTCGCGGCTACGCCTGAAACGGTCAAGAAAATGCTTGGCCTCGGCGCCGAGGTCGCCGTCGAACCCGGCGCCGGGATCAAATCCGGAATCCTGGACCAGGATTTCACCGCCGCGGGCGCCAGCATCGGCGCAGACGCCGTCAGCAGCGCCGATATCGTCTTGAAGGTCAGGCGGCCACAATCGTCGGAATTATCGCGCTACCAAAAAGGCGCCATCGTCGTCGCCATCATGGATCCTTTCGGACATGACGACGCGCTTCGCCGCATGGCCGAGGCAGACATCATCGCCTTTGCCATGGAGCTGTTGCCGCGCATCACCCGCGCGCAGGTGATGGATGTGCTTTCAAGCCAGGCCAATCTCGCCGGCTACCGGGCCGTCATTGATGCCGCCGCCGAATACGGGCGTGCGTTGCCGATGATGATGACGGCCGCCGGCACCGTGCCGGCCACCAAGGTTTTCGTCATGGGTGCGGGGGTCGCCGGCCTCCAGGCTATTGCGACTGCGCGGCGGCTTGGCGCCATTGTCACCGCAACCGACGTTCGTCCGGCCGCCAAAGAGCAAGTCGAAAGTCTCGGCGCCAAGTTTATCGCCGTCGAAGACGATGAATTTCGCGCCGCCGAAACAGCGGGCGGCTACGCCAAGGAAATGTCGAAAGAGTATCAGGCCAAGCAGGCCGCGCTGGTTGCCGAGCATGTCAAGAAGCAAGACCTGGTGATCACAACCGCGCTCATCCCCGGTCGCCCGGCTCCACGGCTCATTACCGCGGCGATGGTTTCCTCCATGCGCCCAGGATCGGTAATTGTCGATCTCGCCGTCGAGCGCGGCGGCAATGTCGAAGGCGTCAAAGCTGACACGGTGACCGAGGTCGGTGGCGTCAAAATTATTGGCTATAGCAACGTGCCGGGTCGTCTTGCCGCGACCGCTTCAAGCCTCTACGCCAAAAATCTTCTCGCGTTCCTCGATGTGCTGATCGACAAAAAGACCAAGACGCTTGCGATCAATTGGGACGACGAGATCGTCAAGGCGACCGCGCTCACTCGCGACGGCGCGATTGTGCATCCGAACTTCAAGCCCAAAAGCGCGGCGTAGATGCGGCCGCTAGGAAATCCGCAAAGAAGAGGCGTGTCATGGTGACCCTCTCGGTCCTCGCTCAGCTCGACATCATCTCCATCGCCCAAGGCGGTGCCCATGCCGCGAGCGAGATTGTCGATCCGTTTGTTTTCCGCTTGTCGATTTTCGTCCTCGCCGTGTTCGTCGGCTATTACGTCGTCTGGTCGGTTACTCCGGCACTGCACACGCCGCTGATGTCGGTGACGAACGCGATCTCGTCGGTCATCGTCGTTGGCGCTCTGCTGGCGGTCGGCGTTACGCTTGTTGCCGACGATAGCGGGCCGATCTGGGCGCGCGCGTTCGGCTTCGTCGCGCTCACCTTCGCCTGCGTCAACATTTTCGGCGGCTTTCTCGTGACCCAGCGCATGCTCGCCATGTTCCAGCGGAAACCGCGGCAATGACGCGCAGCAAATCCGCCGCGGACCTGGAGACGCGGCCATGAGCGGAAATCTTGCCGCGCTGGCTTATCTGATCGCTGGCGTCCTGTTCATCCTGGCGCTGCGTGGGCTGTCGCATCCGGACACCAGCCGCCGCGGCAATCTATTCGGCATCATCGGCATGCTGATCGCGGTCGCGACCACGCTCGCCGCCCATCCGCCGGCCGGGCTCGCCGCCTGGGGACTAGTAGCTTTGGCGGTCGTGCTCGGCGGCGGCGCCGGTGCGGTCATCGCGCGGCGCGTGCCCATGACATCCATGCCGGAACTTGTCGCCGCCTTTCATTCGCTGGTCGGCATGGCGGCGGTCCTGGTCGCCGCCGGCGCGCTCTACGCCCCGGCCGCCTTTGGCATCGGCTTCGAACACGCCATCCACGGCCAGAGCCTGATCGAAATGTCGCTCGGGGTCGCCATCGGCGCCATCACCTTTACCGGGTCGGTCATTGCCTTCCTGAAACTCTCCGGCCGCATGAGCGGCAAGCCAATCGTGCTGCCCGGCCGGCATGTCATCAACATTGCGCTCGCGGTCGCGCTCGTCGCGCTCGTCGTCTGGTTTTTCCTGGCGCAGCCGCATATCGCCTTCTGGCTGATTGCTGCCGTATCGTTTCTGCTTGGTGTGTTGATCATCATCCCGATCGGCGGCGCCGACATGCCGGTCGTGATCTCGATGCTCAACTCGTACTCTGGTTGGGCCGCCGCGGGCATCGGCTTCACGCTGGGTAATTCGGCGCTGATCATTACCGGCGCGCTGGTCGGTTCGTCCGGTGCGATCCTCTCCTACATCATGTGCAAAGGGATGAATCGCTCGTTCATCTCGGTGATCCTCGGCGGTTTTGGCGGCGAGGTTGCCGGCCCGAGCGGAGCGGCTGAGCAACGCCCGGTCAAACTCGGGTCGGCCGAGGACGCCGCTTATCTCCTGAAAAATTCCTCGCGCGTCATCATCGTGCCCGGTTACGGCATGGCGGTGGCACAGGCGCAGCATGCGCTGCGTGAAATGGCCGACAAGCTCAAGGCCGCGGGCGTCGAGATCAAGTACGCGATCCACCCGGTCGCCGGCCGCATGCCCGGCCACATGAACGTGCTTCTGGCGGAAGCCAACGTGCCCTACGACGAGGTGTTCGAGCTCGAGAATATCAACTCGGAATTCGCACAAGCAGACGTCGCCTATGTCATCGGCGCCAACGACGTGACCAATCCGGCCGCCGAGGAAGATCCGAAATCACCGATCTACGGCATGCCGGTGCTGCAAGTGTGGAAGGCCGGCACCGTGATGTTCAACAAGCGCTCGCTTGCCTCGGGCTATGCCGGCATCGACAACCCGCTGTTCTACCGCGACAACACCATGATGCTTCTCGGCGACGCGAAGAAGATGACGGAAGAAATCGCCAAAGCGATCTGAGCAAAGGTCCGCTTGCGCAATAGCGAGCGGAGACTGATCTATTCGGTCATGAATGCCGACCCCTCGCCGCCTCGACCGCCGTCACGGCGCTCCGCGTTCTCCCCCTCCCCCGGCCGGCCCAATCGTTTGCTATTGCGCCTTATCGCCATTCCGGCCCTGGCGATAGCCGGCGTGCTGATCTATCGCGGCCTGCAAGACCGCTTGGTGTTGCCCGAATGCGATTCAAGCCGCGCCAAAGACACGCTCGCCGGCGTCCTTAAGGGTGTGGAGGCAGAGCCGCTACGCTTCGAGCCGATCGAAACCATCTCCAGCAGCAACAAAGAAGTTGTCTGCAACGCGCTTTTGCCGCTTTCGGACGGCTCAAGCCTCAACATCGATTATCGCTTTTTCTGGCAAGGCAGCACGGCGCAAATGAAATACTCGATCTCGCGCAAAGAACCGAAGAGCTCGGCTGCTGGAACCGCGGCGCCGGCAGACTAGTTCGTCGCCGGCGCGCGATAGGCGGCAAGAAAAGTTTTGACCGCTATTCGCACCACGCGCTCGATCCGTTCCGGGCTCGGCGCGGAAGCGAAGTTGAAAACCATCGATTTGAAGATCATCGCCTGGCAAGCTTCCATGAGCTGGGCGGCGGCAATCTCGCAGTCCTCGACGACGAGGATCCCGGCTGCGACCTGAGCCTCGATATAGGCTGCGAGCTTTGCGATCCCTCTTGCTGGACCGGTCTCATAAAATTTTCCGCCAAGCTCCGGCATGCGCTCGGCAATCGCGATCACCGTGCGGATGGCTTGCGCCTTTTCCGGCCGGCACAGGAAGCGGATGTAGGCATTGCCGAGCCGCGTCAGCACTGCCGCCACGTCGTGATCGTTCGGGTCGAGATCGAAAATACCTTCCGCTTGGGCGTCGCATTCCTGCTCAACAATGGCCTCGAACAATTCCTCCTTGTGCTTGAAATACACGTACAGAGTGCCCTTGGAGACGCTGGCCGCGCGGGCAATATCGTTCATGCTCGCTGCGTCAAACCCCTTGGCGAGGAAGACGGCGCGCGCTCCGTCGATGATCTGACGCCGCTTGGCGCTTTCGTCTTCCGCGGGCCCGGTTTCTGGGCGTTCAAGGGCGGCTAACTGCATCATTTCGGCATCCTCCCGGGCGATAAGCGCCCCGCTCACCGCTAACTGCCCGTATTCTTTCGGCAAATCTTCGTATCTATATATATTGACCGAACGGTTCGGTCAATATTGACATCGGCGTTGTACCCTTATATTAATGACCGAACGGTTCGGTCATTTGTTAACCGAACCTTAATGGAGTGCGAGCCATGTATCGCAACCGCGCCGAGGAAACTTCCATTCTTCATGTTGTCCCCGCCGTTGGCACTGAAAGTCCGACCGGCGAAGTCGGCGAGCCACTGGGCAGGCAACCGCACCCAGACGCACCGGTTCAGCCTCCTCCGGCGTCAGTTCCCTCAACGCGCAACACGGCAACCCCGCCCAAGCGATCTCGCCGCAAGCTGATGCTGGGCGCTGTGGCCCTCTTGGCCATCGGCGTCGCCGGCTACTTCGGCCACGAGTGGTGGACGGTCGGCCGGTTCACGGTCACGACCGACGACGCCTACGTGCAAGCCTACAACACCACGCTCGCCGCCAAAGTCCCCGGCTATCTCGCCAGCGTGCCGGTGACCGACAACACTTATGTGCACGCGGGCGACGTGATTGCGACCATTGACGACGGCGACTACCGGCTTGCAGTCGATTCCGCGCGCGAGAAAGTCGCCACGCAGGAGGCGACGATTGCGCGCATGGGTCACCAGATCGAAGCGCAGGAAGCCGCCGTTGCGCAAGCCAAGACGCAACTCGCCTCGGCGCAGGCGGCACAGACGCGGACCCAGCTCGAACTCGACCGCCAGATCCAGCTGGTCGCGCGTGACGCCTCGAGCCGGCAGCTTCTCGAGCAGGCGCAGGCCAACCGCGATCAAGCTGTTGCCGCCGTGCAAGGCGCACAGGCCGCAATCGAGTCGGCAGCCGCCAATGTTGACGTCCTCAAGGGGCAGCGGCAGGAAGCCGTCAGCACGCTCGACGAACTCAAGACTGCGCTCGCCAAAGCCGAGCGCGATCTATCCTTCACCGTGATCCGCGCGCCGATTGACGGCGTCATCGGCAATCGCGCCGTGCAGAGCGGCGACTTTGTCCAGACCGGGCAACGGCTCGCCAGCCTCGTGCCGCTCGACGAGGTCTTCATCAACGCCAATTTCAAGGAGACGCAGCTGGCGCGGCTGCGGCCTGGCCAGAGCGCGTCGATCGCCGTCGACGCGCTGCCCGAACATACAATCGAAGGCACGATCGAGAGTTTCTCGCCGGCCTCGGGCGCCGTTTTCTCGCTCCTGCCGCCGGATAACGCCACCGGCAACTTCACCAAGATCGTGCAGCGGCTGCCGGTGCGCATCCACGTGCCGCCAGCCGTCGCGCGCGAGGGCCTGTTGCGCCCGGGCATGTCGGTGGTGGTGAGCGTGAACACCAAGGCGAACAACGCCGCCAGCGGCGCCGCCGCGCGAAGCGCGTCTCGCTAGAACCACGAGGCCCGTTATGGCCCAGGCAACCGCGCTGACGCCGGGTGCAATCGCCACCACGCTGCCCGCCGAGACCGAGCGCGTCGATCCGTTGCGCCTCGTTGCGTTCCTCGCGATGTGTTTCGGCATGTTCATGGCGTTCCTCGACATTCAGGTGGTGTCGGCGTCGCTGTCGGAAATTCAGGCCGGGCTCGCCGCCTCAAGCGACGAAATCACCTGGGTGCAGACGTCTTATTTGATGGCCGAGGTGGTGGCCATTCCATTGTCCGGCTTTCTCGCCCGCGCGCTTGGCACGCGCATCATGTTTGCGACCGCCGCCGCCGGCTTCACCATCGCGAGCCTGATGTGCGGCCTGTCCTCATCGATGGGCGAAATGATCGTATGGCGGGCGCTGCAAGGCTTCATCGGCGGCGGCATGGTGCCGACGGTGTTCGCTTCCGCCTACGCCATATTCCCGCGCTCCAAGCAGCCGGTGATTACGCCGCTGATCGGGCTCGTCGCCACGCTTGCGCCGACCATCGGCCCGACCGTGGGCGGCTATCTGACCGACATGATGTCCTGGCACTGGCTGTTTTTCATCAACATAGTGCCGGGCATCGTGGTGACGATCGCGGCGATCACGCTGATCGATTTCGACCAACCGAATTGGTCGCTGTTCGAGCGGTTCGACATTCTCGGCCTCATTTTCATGGCGCTGTTTCTTGGTGCGCTGGAATACGTGCTCGAAGACGGGCCGCGTTATGACTGGTTCGAGGATTCCACCATTGCCTTCGCGGCCGTTGTCTCCGCGAGCGCAGCGGTGCTGTTTTTCATCCGTGTGCTGACCGCCGGCGAGCCAATCGTCGATTTGCGCGCCTTTGCCGACCGCAACTTTGCGCTGGGCAGCATGTTTTCCTTCGTGCTCGGCATCGGCCTCTACGGCCTGACTTATCTCTATCCGGTGTTTCTCGGCGAGATCCGCGGCTTTAACGCGCTCTTAGTCGGCAAAACTTTGTTCGTGTCCGGGATTACCATGTTTCTGACCGCCCCGATTGTCGGCCGCCTTATGGGCAAGGTCGATCCGCGCCTGATGCTGGCGTTCGGATTCACCGTCGTGGCGATCAGCAACTGGCAGGCGACCTACATCACCAGCAACTGGGAATTCGGCGAACTCTTCCTGCCGCAGGTGCTGCGCGGCTTCGGCATGATGTTCGCGATCGTGCCGATCACCAGCATCTCGCTCGGCACGCTGAAGCCGGAAATGCTGAAAAACGGCTCGGGGCTGTTCAACCTGATGCGCAATCTCGGCGGCGCGGTTGGGCTTGCCGGGCTCAACACCGTCCTCGACAAGCGCATCGATCTGCATTTGGCGCGGCTGCACGATTCCATTACCTGGTCGCGGCAGCCGGTGGTCGAGGCGTTGCACAATTTCGCCGCGCGCATGCCTGGCTCCGACGCGCAGAACATGGCGCTAAAATATCTGTTCCTGTTCGCGCGCCAGCAGGGCATCGTGATGGCGTTCGCCGACGTCTTCCTGCTGCTCGGTCTCCTTTTTCTCGTGTTTGCGCCGTTTGTCTGGTTCATGCGCCGCCCGCCTCCGGTCACGCAGGAATTGAGCGCGCATTAGAGGTGCGACCATGCAAACTGCCCTGCGTCAACTCGCCGAAGATTTCCTCAGCGCCTTTGTTTTCCTCGGTCTCTATCTTGCCACCGGCAATCTGCCGCTCGCGGTCGGGATGGCGATGGCGATCGGCGCCGGCCAGCTTGCGCTGGCGAAGTGGCGGGGCCGGCGGCTTGAAGCCATGCAATGGCTCAGCCTTGGACTGGTCATCGCACTCGGCGCGGTAACGCTGGTGACCAACGATCCCCGTTTCATGATGGCAAAGCCCAGCCTCATCCATTTCGCCATCGGGGCGGTGATGCTGCGGCCGGGCTGGATGGACCGTTATCTGCCGCCGATCGTGAAGGACAATTTAGCGCCGCGGATTATTGACTTAACTGGCCACGCCTGGGCGCTCCTGATGTTCGCGCTCGGGCTCGCCAACTTGTACGTCGCCGCCAATTATAGCCCGGTCGTCTGGGGCTATTTTCTGTCGATCGGTGCGACCGGAGCGAAGATCGTGGCGTTCTTCGTGCAATATATCTTGTTTCAGATTCTCGTC
>Ga0335078_10006901_pt1 | contig 16815 bp, 6 predicted proteins | sample Lox_Sample_32_FD_206711 | JGI IMG/M metagenome (GOLD analysis project Ga0335078, IMG submission 206711) | Soil microbial communities from Loxahatchee National Wildlife Refuge, Florida, United States - Lox_Sample_3.2 | ecosystem: Environmental > Terrestrial > Soil > Wetlands | place: USA: Florida... | reverse complement strand
GTGGAGCGGTTCGATTACGGCGAGCGCAAAGCCTACGTCAAGAGCGTGGATTGCGACTATTACACCGACGCCATCGACTACACGCAGGTGAAGGTGCTGGAGGAATTCGAGGGCGAACCGCTGGCCGGAGCCCGCCGCGTACATGGCGACGTGCGCGTGAATCGCCAGATCGTGGGCTTCAAGAAAATCAAGTTCTACACCCTGGAAAACGTCGGGGCGGGGAAGCTCTCCATGCCCGGGCAGGAGATGCACACCACGGCGTTCTGGCTGCATTTCCCGGGGCAGTTTCTGGCGCAATTCGCGGAATATAGCCCCACCGAGAAACAGAGCGGCATCAGCGGACTGGGCAACGCCCTGCGGACAGTAGCGGCATTGCTCCTCATGTGCGATCCGCGCGATCTCGGAGTGGCGCTCGGGGACGAGAGCGGAAGCGGCCAGACCATGTTCGAGCCCAACCTTTATTTATACGACGCGTACTCCGGCGGCGTCGGGCAGAGCGCGCCGCTCTTTCGCCTGGCTCCCAGGCTGCTCCAGCAGACCGCGCAATTGATCGCGGCGTGCCCCTGCGATGCGGGATGCCCGTCCTGCGTCGGTCCCGCCGGGGAAGTGGGTGAGCGCGGAAAAGAAGTGGCATCGCGGATTTTGCGGGCCCTGAATTTGTGACTGGACCCCATAAAATTCGCCGCGCCGGCAGGTTTATGGGGGCCCAGGGGGCGGCGAAGGTGGGCGTCAACCAGGCGTTCACCGATTCCGGTCGGAATAGCGCAACTCGTATGGAGCGCTCTGCGAAGCACATTTTCCGATAAGCTCCCATGAAGGTGGGTTTCGCTTCCATTGCCCACCGGCAAGCCTGACCGACGAAGTCCCGGTTCCGGGGTCGCTGTCCGCCACCGTCAACGCTCACGATGGGCAGGGGATATAGTGGCGCTTTGGGAGATTGGACACACATGAAGATCGGCGGCCCGCACGTTATGCAGCCCGGCGGCGGCGCTTCTTTTTGGGAGCGATTTCCTCGCGCTGGCCTAATGCTCGGGCCGCGGCCGAAACGACCAGCATGTTTAAACTCACTCCTTCCCTTTCGGCTTCGGCCACCAGTCGGGCGTGCAGAGTCTTGGGCATCCGTACCCGGAACTGTCCACTGGAACGGGCAGGCGAGTCTGGCCTCGGTATCGGATCGCCGTGCTTCCTGCAACTCATCAGGTAGGAGCGCACTGCGTCCCGCCCGTTTACGATTGCCTGCTCGGGAGTTTCACCGTCCGAATGGCACCCCGGAAGGTCCGGGTATTCGATCAGATATCCGCCGCCATCTTCGATGGCAAGCGGGCGAATCGTGAAGGGGTATTTGTCGATTTTCGCAGACTCACGCATGATCGTGTTCCTCCAACTTGCCGATGAACTCCACAAAGTCGCGGACGTACCAAGGCTTGATCGGGATATGCGTCGGGACTGTAGTCCTGCCAGCGTCAGGATGCCGAAGCGTCACATGACTTGAACCTGCATGGCTATCCACATCAACTCCGAATCGCCGCGCTACGATTTCGAGATCCTCTATCCGCCAATTACGCGGGTTTTTCCGCATACCGGCAAGGATCTTCCTGGCATTCGACATTTATTAAATGGTACCGAATACGGCACCATGTGGCAATGCGTTGCGGTCTTGATGTGGGATATCGGCAGGTGGGCGGCCAGCCAGTTGGCCGTATCACGCCAGACTCACCATCTGACGGCTCCTGGAATGGCTGGCCGGCCAAAATCAGCAACGCCGACTACACAGCCAAGTGGAAGAGTCCAACTGCTCCAATCGTCTTATACTGGGTGTAAGGATATGGAAATGCAGCTAAACGAGAGGGAAGCTTCGTTGGTGGACGCCTTCCGTCGCCTACCTCCGGATGCAGCGACAGAGCTATCCGCGCTCGCGGAACGATTAGCGGAACTTGCGCCGAACAGGCGGATCGACTGGTCCGATTCCTGGTCCGATGAGGACCTGAATGAGTTCCGAGCCGCGTCGCTGCGACGGCTCGACGCTGAAGAATCAGAGGACCAGGGTTGAAGCCCGGCGACGTCGTGGTCGGGGTCCTCGTCGGCGCCCATGAGACGAAGGTCCGGCCAGCCGTCGTGATCGCAAGCGCCACATATCTCGCCGAGCGCCCGGATGCGGTCGTCGGTATTCTTACCACGAAGCTGCCCAAGCCGCCAGACACAACAGATCACGTTCTCCTGGACTGGCGATCTGCCGGACTCCGCGCAGAATCTTGCTTCCGAGCATACGTTTTGACAGCCCATCGTTCGGAGTTGACCGTCATCGGGCATCTGAGCGCCCGCGACTGGGACGCCATTAAAGAGCGAGTCCGCGCGGCCTTTGCCATTTGATAAACCTACACGCGTTTTCATCTGTGCGGACTTGGAGCCCCCACACATGAAGCGAACCAAGCGTCGTCAGCCAAAGAAGTCTTCAACGAAGCACAGCCCCACCTGAATGCGGGCAGCCGATGCGTCCTCGGCGGTGGCGAGGTCGTACTTCGCTTGCAGGTTCATCCACATCTGAGGCAGGGCCACCGATTTACGGCACATTCGGTGTCGCGGCCCCCAAACGGCGTTTGAGGAAGTTTCATCCCGGCCGCTCGGAGATCGTGGCCCCCGTTTAGCGCCCGGTGCTGATATTTGCCGGACTCCGCGAATCGGTTCCCCCGGACGCCGAAGCGCCGGCCAATACTACTCGGGCCGGCGCCAGAGGGAGTGCAACTCTGTTTGCGACCGACACCTGCACCAGCTTGAGATCCTGGCTCTCAGAGGTCCGTGGGATTCGCGCCTCGACGATAGACCGTTACCGCGATTTCAACTGCTCGGGAAGCACCGCATAGCCATCGGGCGGCGGAAAGAGCGAGATCAGCAATTCCAGGCGGCGGCGGATGTAGCGGCTGGGCATCTGCCGCGGCCCGGTCTCCACGTCGATATCGCAGCACGTGCCGTGAAGGTAAAGCGTCAGGGTGTCTTCGAACGCCTGGCGGGCATATTCCCGGAATAGCTTCGTTTCTTTGCGCACGTTGGTCTGGCGGCGCTGCAACGCCTGTTTGAGATGCCAGCTTCGTTCGTCGATCTCGCCATGCACATCGGCGCTCAGTTCCTCGCGAATGGTGCGGAAGAAGCGCTCCTGCGCTTCCGCCGGCCAGCGCTCTGCCACCAGCGCGGCCAGCGCGCTGTAGAGTTGATAGTGATAATCGGCGACTTCCACTTCCTTGATGCCGAGCGCCAGAATCGTCATGCCTTCCACGTCGCGGCGGACCACGGCCAGGTAGCGCGCGTCGGCCGGCCGCTCGAATGTGACTGCGTCTCCGCCTTTGCCGTTGCCCTTTTCCAGGTATGGCGCGAGGATCAGGCCCATTTTGGGCAGCGCGGCGATGATGGCCGGCGAGATCGCGGCAATCGGATCGTTCAGATATTGCCGCAGGTCCTCTTCGGCCACTGGCAGCGTGGTGAAATACGAGAATTTGCCGGTGAGGGGAATCATCTCGCCGCGAAAGCGGGCCGCGAGGTCTTCCACCGTCAACCTGGCGTGATCTGTGTCTGTGGACATCCCCGTGGTTCGATTGTATCAGGGTTAAAATAGCTTTCAGTGGCTGCGTCTGGGTGCGCGGGGACACCGCGGCGCGGTTGGCGCATATGCCTCGGAAAATTCTGGTTTCGGCGGGTGAAGCGTCGGGCGATCTGTATGCCGCGCTGCTGGTGGACCAACTGCGCCGGCTGGCGCCGGATACCGGATTTTTCGGGTGTACGGGTCCGCGGTTGCGGGCTGCGGGCGTGCGCACCGTGGTGGATGCCGCCAGCCTGGCGGTGGTCGGCCTGCTCGAGGTAGTGCACCATATTCCAAGAATTTACGGCGAATACCGCAAGCTTCTGGAGGCGGCCGAGCGGGAGCGGCCCGACCTGGCGATCCTCACGGATTCGCCTGATTTTCACCTGCGCGTGGCGCGCCGCCTGCATCGGGCCGGAGTTCCCGTCGTCTACCTGGTAGCCCCGCAGGTGTGGGCGTGGCGCCGCGGCAGGCTCCGCCAAATGCGCCGAACCCTCCGCCATCTGTTGTGCATCTTTCCGTTTGAAGAGGACTTTTTCCGCCGCGAAGGCGTTCCCGCCACCTATATCGGCCATCCACTCGCCGGGTTGGTGCGCCCGGCCCTCACCCGCGATGAATTTTTTCGGAAACACAGACTGGCGCCGGCCCGTCCAATAGTCGTGGTGCTCCCCGGAAGCCGGCGGGGCGAAGCGGAGCGTCATCTGCCGGCGCTGGCCGATGCGGCCGTCCGGCTTTATCGGGAGCATGCAGTAAATATACTCTTGCCGGCCTCGGTGACGACTGGGGCCGCTTTTTTTCGAGAGCGCCTGGGCGATTCGCCGGTTCGGGTGATCGAAGGGGAAAGTTGGGATGCCATGGCACACGCCAACGTAGCGTTGGCGGCCAGCGGGACCGTGACGGTGGAGGCCGCCCTGCTGGGAACGCCGATGGTGACCTTTTATAAGGTCGCTCCGGCGAGCTGGATCGCCGGGAAGTTCCTGGTGAATGTGCCGTTTTATTCGATGGTGAATCTGATTGCCGGGCGCGCGGTCGTCCCGGAATTGATGCAGGGGCAAATGACCGGAGAATCGCTCGCCCGCGAGGCCAATCGCCTGTTGCAGGATGCGCCGGCGCGCGAGGAAATGAAGGCCGGGTTGGCCGCTGTCAGGGAAAAGTTATCGCAGCAAGGACAGGCGGCGCCGGAGCGCGCGGCTCTCCTGATCGACGGTATTCTGGATGGACAAATTGCACATGCTTCGTGATTTTCGTACTCGTTCAGGCTGGTCCGCGGTGGCCGGCCTGCTGATTTTTACCGGCCTGCACAACGCGGCCGCCCAGGAGCGCCGTCCCAATCGCATCGACGTGGAGCAATACACCATCGATGCCGAAATCGCGCCCGACAAATCGACGCTGGCGGTGAAGGCCGCCGTCCGGCTGTCCCCCGTGGACGACAACATCGGTTCCGCCACGTTCGAACTGAACAACGCGCTCAGCATCGCGCGCGTCACCGACGATGCCGGCAAGCAGATTCCCACCACGCGCAATACCAACGATTCCACCATCCGGCTGAATTTCGATCAGCCGCTCGCCAAGGGCAAGCCGGTGACCATTACCTTCGAGTACGACGGTAAGCTGACGGGCAACGAGGAATCTCCGGTTTACGGCATCAAGTTCGCGGCCATTCATCCCGATTTCGCGTACCTGATGTATCCGGCGCGCTGGTTCCCGGTGTACGGGTACACCACCGATCGATTTGCCGCCGAAATGCACGTCACCGTCCCCACCGGCTATACCGTGCTGGGCACGGGCATGGATAACCAATCGGCCGCCGGCGACAAGACCACCTGGAATTTCAAATTCTCGCGGGCGTCGTTTCCGGGCAGCATCGCGGTGGTCAAAGACCAGCCCGTAAAAGCGCTGGCCGCCGGCGTGACGACGTCGGTTTATTTCCGCGGTCCCGAGGCTGCCGAGGCCCAGCCGGTGGGCGAAAAGGTCGGCCAGATGATGGAAGACTTCACCGGGCTTTTCGGCATTCCGCCCTATGCCAACCTCACGGTCGTCGAGACTGAGCCCGGTGCGCCCAAGGGATATGCCGCACCCGGACTGATTTTTCTCGCGCCCAATTCCATCACGCCCATAGTCAGCGACAACGTCCTTGCCAACGAAGTATCGCGCCAATGGTGGGAAGAATTGCTCTCCCCCACCACTCGCAATCACCTGTGGATTACCAACGGATTGGCGGCGTATTCGGAGCTTTTGTGGACCGAACACGACATCGGCCCCGGCGCCATGCAGACCGCGCTCAAGGGGGTGATGGTGGACGCGCTCACCGTGGATACCGTCCCCGTCATCCAATCCGCCCGGCTGGAAGATTATTCGCCCGAGTTGTGGGCGCTCACCGGCGCCAAGGGCGCGACTGTATTGAGCATGCTCCGTAACATGCTGGGCGATGCCACGTTTTTCGAGGTGCTGAAAACATTTGCCCAGCAGGATGGCTGGAAACCCGTAAATACCGACGATTTTCAGAAAGTGGCGGAGACGGTTTCCAAAAAAGAGCTGGGTTATTTTTTCACCGAATGGATCGAATCGAGCGGCGCTCCGGAATTTAAGCTGGATTATACGATTTTCCGCGAACAGCAAAAAGGCTTCCGCGTCATGGGGAAAATTACCCAGGATCTCGACACTTTCCGCATGCCGGTGGAGTTAAAGATCACCACCGAAGGAAATCCGGAGGAAGCCAAAGTCGAGGTGGTGGGAACGTCGTCGGAATTCAGCGTGGATACTTTCGGCAAACCGAAGACGGTGGAAATCGACCCCAACAGCATGGTGCTGCACTACGAACCCAGTATTCGCGTGGCCGTCGCCATTCGCAAAGGCGAACAGTTCGCGGAATTGAGCGATTTCGGCAATGCGCTCAAAGAATATCAGAAGGCGCTCGAAACCAACCGCAACAGCTCTCTGGCGCACTACCGCATGGCTGAAGTTTATTTCCTGCAACAAACCTGGCAGTCGTCGATCAACGAATTTCGCGCCGTGCTCGAAGGAGATCTCGACCCGAAATGGACCGAAGTCTGGGCGCACATCAACATGGGCCGGATTTACGATATCAGCGGCTCGCGCGATCGCGCGGTGAACGAATATAATCTCGCCATCCGCACCAAAGACAATACCCAGGGCGCCCAGGCGGAAGCCGCCAAACTCCTCAAAACGCCGTACGAAAAACCGAAGCGCGTCGAACAGTAGCGGCGGGCCACGGCGCCCGCCGTCGATCATTCAATTCCTCCTGTTTTCCCCGCAAAATGCGGCCGCCCAAAGGCCTTGCACGCTGTCTTTGGAAATCGGGTAACTCCCCCATTTTCTGCGACTAAAGGGAGCCTTTTTGCTCTCACTTATGCAGAAATCGTGAACGATTCATTGCAGAATGAACCCCTAACGCACTTTTCTGTCTCAAATTGCCGGTTTGCTATTGACTTCCATTGCCCCGCGTGATTAGGTAGATGAACAGCGACAAGTGTGTGGAGTGTCACTAATCTACGGAGGTAAACTGTGCGTCACTCTAGGTATCTGATTGCGAGTTTCGTTCTTCTTCTTGCGTCCGCCTGGCTCATCTTGCTGCATGCTCAAAACGGCGGGGTGACCCTGAATGCATGGAGCGCTGGATCCAGCCTGTCGGCGGCGCGTAGCGGAGCATGTTCCGTTACCATGGCCGACGGCCGTGTCATGTTCGCTGGTGGCGCCGCGGCGTCGGGCGTCGTGAATACGGTGGACATCCTGGGAACGAACGGTGCGTTTACCGCGGGGCCCCCGATGCTGACGGCCCGCGCCAATGCCGCCTGTGCCTTGTTGCAAGACGGCCGCATATTCGTCTCCGGCGGGAACGACGGCATCAACGCCCTGGATTCGGCCGAATATTTCACGCCCGCAACCGGAGCCTGGACGTCCGCCGGCTCCATGCACACCGCACGCTACGGTCACACCGCTTCGGTTACGGAAATGGGCGCCGTGCTGCTGATGGGCGGCAAGACCAACAACGGCGTCACCTCGCAATTGGAAGTGTTTCGTCCCGCCAACAACCGGTTCACGGTGTTGGGCAACCTCTCCTCGCCGCGCACGAATTACGCCGTCGTGATGGTGGATAATCACCGCACGCTGATCGCCGGCGGCAGCGACGGCCAGCACACACTGAACAGCATCGACGTTTTCGATTCCTACACCAATGGCATCACGCCCGCCGGCGCCATGCTGGCGGCGCGCAGCAGTTTCGGCGCTGCCAAGCTGCTGGATGGCACCATCATGTTTACCGGCGGCTTCGATCAGAACGGCGCCCCGCTGGCCTCCACCGAAATCTTCAACGCCGATAAGCGGACCGCGGTCGCGGGACCGAATCTCAACGTCGCCCGCGGCGGCCACCAGACGTATGCCCTGCCGGGTAACGGCAGCGTGATCGTCTTCGGCGGCAGCGATGGACAGAATCCGCTTTCCTCCAGCGAAATCTATCAGCCCTGGACCGGCAAATTCAGCAATGCCACGCCGATGAACAGCGCCCGCAACGGCGCGGCCACTTCGATGATGGCCGGCGCGATCGTGGCCGCCGGCGGCCGCAATGCCGCCGGTCTGTTGTCGGGAGCGGAGAACTACCTGTTCTCCACCGTTCAGACGGACAAGGCCGATTATCAACCGGGCAACACCGCCACCTTCACCGGCGCCGGCTGGAAACCGGGAGAGAACGTGGCGCTGACCGTCACCAATCTCTCCACGCCCGCTCCGGTAACGGAGTTCGCGGGAACCGCGGTGGCTGACGGCAGCGGCCGGATTTCCGTTTCCAGCTTCCATATTGCCCAGAAGTACTTCGGCACGAAATTCCTGCTCGACGCCAAGGGCAGCCAGTCGGAGGCGCAAACCGTCTTCACCGACGCCGATGTGACGCAGATCCTCGTCGGACAGCAAGGCCCCGTCTATGGCACGGGCATTCCTACGCCGTGCGCGGTCGCTCCTCCGAACTGCGCCGAGCCCTACGGGACGGCATTCGGTTTCCCATTCGAGGTCACCGATGTCACCACGCCGGCCAACATCCCCATTGGCAACGTAATTCTTTACGACAACAACATCACCCTCGCTGCGGCCAACCTGTCGCAGACCTTCACCAATAACCAGGCCGCGCAACCCGTTCCGGTTGGAACGCCGAATCCGGAGACCGGCAACATCACCGCTGACGTGAACGATCAATTGGGGATCGATAGCCCGGGTTTCAACGCCTTTACGCTCCAATTTATCGCCCAGGACACCAACTCGTTCGAAAACAGCACGACCGCATCGATCACCGTTCAGGTCAGCCAGGTGCAGACCGACACCGCTATCCAGAATCCCAATCCAACCAGCTCCATTGCCTACGGCGCTCAGGCGACCCTCACGGCCACGGTGACCACCGAGACCACCGTGCTGCCGATCGACGCAAAATTCAGCCTGCCGCCGGAAGGAACCTTGACCTTCAAGGACGGGAACCACGCGGACGACTGTGCCGGCGTGCGCACGGATGGACCCAATTCCGGTGAGTCCACCTATACGTGCAAGACTCCCCTTACGCTGGGCGTAGGCACACACAATTACGGAGCGAGCTATGACGGGATCCAATACATCTGGCAGGGAAGCGACACGGGCGGGACGACGGTCCCGGTGACCGTCACAGCAGTCGGCACCACCACCGCCATCACCACCAGTTCGGGCACTCCGGCGGTATACCCCACGCCGATGTCCATCACGGCGACGGTGACCCAGGCTGCCGGTCCCGGTCCCGCCACCGGCACCGTCAATTTCTATGACGGGTCGAACGACCTGTGCGGCGTGGCCTATCCGTTGAGCGGAAGTCCCGCGACCGCCACCTCGTGTAATTTTATTCTGGCCGGCGGCGCGCACAGTTTGACCGCTACTTACACGCCAGGCAGTAGCGATTTCCTTACCAGCAGCAGTGGCGCGACGTCATTTACCATCACGCCCCAACCTACCGTCACGGTGGTGACCGGCGGCGGCAGCTCCACCTTGGGCGCTAACGTGACCATGACCGCCACGGTGAGCTGCAACGGTTTCGATAAGGCATATTGCGGGACTACGGTTGGCAGCGTCAGCGGCGTAGGCGCCACCGTCGGGACACCGGCCGGAAGCGTCTTTTTCTACGACAGCAACAATGGCGACACGCTCCTCAACACCGGGGGGACCCTTCTGACCACGAATGTTGGGACGGGTACCAGCTCGGCCAGCTTTAGCACCACCAACCTGGCGGGCGGGCTGCACAACATTGTGGCCGTCTACACGCCGGGCACGGGAACCGCGGCCGATTGGGGCGCCAGCGACAGTACCGCCACCCCGGTGGCCTTCAATGTCAGCCCCGTTAACCCGACCTTCAATATCCAGATCTCGCCGGCCAGCCCGTTGGCCTACCAGGCTCTCACGTTTACCGTCGCGGCCGTCCCCGCGGGCGGTCAGACTCCCACCGGCTCGGTAGTCCTGACGGTCGGTGGAACCGGGGGATTCGTTACCTCGTCGCAAGTCCTGAACAACGGCACCGCGACGTTTAATACGTCCGGTGTGGGGTACGGCAACCACTCCCTCGCCATTGCCTACACGATCGGGGCAACGGAGATGAACTTCAGCGCCACCCCCAGCGCAGCGGTGACCCCCAGCAGCTTCAATGTTGGTTCGATGGGCACGACGACGACGGTGATTTCCTCCCTGCCTTCACCTATTCAGTTCGGACAGAACGCCACCTTCACTGCCACCGTGGCCGCCGCGTCAGCGGTTGCCGCGGGATCGCCCGCGCCCACCGGCACTGTTACCTTCGCGATCGGGTTGAACACTCTTTGTATGACTGTCGCTCTCACCAATGGTTCGGCGCAATGCACGCCGGCGACTGCGATCGCAGCGAATACCAGCGCGCAGACCATTGCGGCGACCTATAACCCGACCAACCTGGATCTCGACTATCTCACATCGTCGGGCTCGATTCTCATGCAGGTGAACCCGGCCACCACCACCACCACGGTCAGCGCCAACACGAACCCGATCAACCTCCTCGGGTCGGTTACCTACACCGTCTCGGTTTCCGCGGCGCAAAGTGCCGGCAACCCGACCGGCGCCGTCACTCTCACCGACAACGGCAACGCCTTGAGCGTTACCGCGACCGGCGGCTGCCCGCTCACCGGTCTGAGCGCCGCCAATCCAGCCACCGAATGCTTCTCCGTGACCTATACCGGGGCGGCCAACCTGGCCGGTGGAACGCACAATATCATCGCCAATTTCGCCGGCTCCCAGAATTTCGGCGCCAGCTCTTCCTCCGCGATCACCGAAACCGTAAACCCGGCCACCGTTACCATTAACACGCTCTCGGTAATGTCCGGCGGAAACTCGATCACCACGGAGCCTTACTATAACGGCGGCGCCGCCACAACCCTCAACTTCAATTACAGTTTCGGCGCCAATCCTCCGAGCCCGACCCCGAGTCAGTCGTTCCAGATTTACGACGGCGGCACTCTGCTCGGCACGCTCCCCGTTCCGGGCTCCGGCACCTCGACTTTGTTTACGCTCCCGCTCACACTCGCTGTCGGCAGCCATACGTTCTACGTGAAATATCCCAGCGGCGACCCGAACTACAGCCCGGTGAGTTCCGCGGGCTTTGCCTTCAGCGTCACCAAATTCACCGACACGGTAGGCCCCAGCGGCAGCGTCACTGTGGGAACCGCGGGCAGTCCGAACAAATACGGCACACAGGTGACGCTCGGCGGCACGGTCAGCACCCCCGGCAGCAGTAATCCGGCTCCCGCGCCGCCCACCGGCACTCTGACGTTCAGCTACGGCGCCGCCACTCTCGGCAATTGCACGCTGACCGCGGCGAGTAACGGATCGTGCAACCTGACTGTCACCAGCGCTGCCCTCACCGTTGCCGCCACGCAGCCCGAGACCTTCGGCATCTCTTACAACGGCGACTCCAACTACGCCTCCGCCACCGGCTCCGGTACGATATACGTCGGCCAGAACACGGTGACCGGCTCCATCAACACCAGCCCGTCGGGGTCGGCCGCCTTCGGCGTTCCGGTGACCGTTACCGCCACCTTCGGGCCGGCGGGTACCGGTTCGGTAGGCACTCCCAGCGGCACCGCCACCATCTACGACGCGTTGGGAGCCGCCGCGGCGGTCTCTATCGGCATGGTTCCTTTGAACAGCAGCGGTATTGCCACGCTGACCACCTCGTCCCTGGCCCCCGGAAGCCACGTGCTTTCCGCCGCCTATAACGGCGATACCAATTTCTCCTTGCTGACACAGGGGTCGGGACCCAGCACATCGCTCACTGTGAACACCGGCAATACCACGGTCAGCTTGTCGCCGTCGGCGAACCCGGTTTCGCTCAATCAGACGGTGACGTACAACTTCACCGTGACCGGCGGGCCTTCTCAGCCGACAGGCACGGTGACCCTCACCGATGCCATCGGCGGAGGCCCGGTCACGATCCCAAGCTGCAATGGAGTGGCGTTGATTCCCGCGGCCAGTGGAAACACCTCCAGTGGCGCTTGCAGTGTGACCTACGATTCGAGCGACCACACGATTCACGCCGCCGGTGCGCACCCCATCGTCGCCACCTACACACCCACCGCGGGCACCACGAGCTGGACCTCGGCGAGTTCCGGGCTGTTGACGGAAAACGTGGGGCAGATTGCTCCCACCATCAGCCAGCCGGTAACCAATCCCAATCTCCCCATCACCTTCCCGACGTCCGTGACGTACTCGGTCAGCCTGACGCCGGTCAATCCCAGCCCGGCCTATGGCGCCAACACCGTGCAGTTCTATGACAACGGCGTCGCCTTGGGAAGCCCGGTGAGCGTCACTACTCTCGCTACCTCCACCTTCACCACCCCCGCGCAGGTTCCCGTGGGCGGACAGCACACCGTTACCGCGCAGTTCATCGGCGATACCAACTATGCGCCTTCGCTGCTGTCGCCCAAGTTGGTGTACACCGTCGGCAAAGGCACCCCGACCGTCACCACCGCCACGCCGCTTTCGATGACGGTACCGTATTTCAGCATGATCGGGAACGCGACATATCCGCTCCCGCAGGTTACCGTGGCCGGCACCGGCGGTGTGAAACCCACCGGATCGGTTTCCCTGATGGCGGGCACCACCAATTTGGCCACCGGCACTCTCGATGCTAACGGGCAGATCACCTTTACCAACATTCAACTGCCCGCTTCGCTCGTGGTGCCCAATTCGCCGTTTAGCTTCTTTGTGCAGTACGGCGGTGATAACAACTGGGCGGCTGCGCAGAGCACGGCCGCCACGCTGACCCTCACGAAAGCCCCGGACAACGTGACGGTAACCTCCTCCAGTAGCAATCCGGTGTTTGGCCAATCGATCACCTTGACGGCCACTTTCGCCTCCGTCGGAAACCCGGTCAGCGGCAATATCGATTTTGTGAGCAGCAACGGCAGCAGCCCGAATCCGGTCTGTTCCGCGGCTATCATTACTAATGGTGTTGCCACCTGCACCACCAGCGCGCTTGCGCTCGGCGCCAACACCATCACAGTCAGCAATCTCCAGAACGAAGCCAACCACACGTTGGCCGGCGCCACCGTCACCACCACATTGGTGACCGTGGGCACCTCGACTACGGCAACGTCAATCGTGAGCTCGCAGAATCCCAGCGCGCCCGGAGTGGCCGTCAGCTTCACGGCGACCGTTACGGTGCTCCCGCCCGGCAACGGCACCGGCACTCTCAACGGGACAGTGACCTTCACCTGGACCCAGAATTCGCCAACGAGCAACCCGCTCACCAATGCGTGCGCCAACCTGACGCTGAGTTCCAAGAATAGCGGCGCAACCGTCACCTGCACCGTGCCGGCCAATTCCGTGCCGTTCAACGCCTCCGGCCAGTACTTCATAACTGCGACCTATTCGCCGGCGGTGAATGAGACCAACACCACCAGCAGTGTGACCATCACCCAGACGGTCGGTCAGCCGGTGCCGAGTTTTACCAGCATCGCTACGCCGACCAACCCCGCGGTCTATGGCCAGCCGGTCACAATCACGGCGACATTCATCACGGCTCTCAGCAGCTTACCCCAGGCTACACCTCCCACGGGCATGGTGCAGTTCTACGATGGCGTCAATCAGTTAGGTACCCAGCAGCCGATCGCTTCCGTGACTGGCCAGAACAACACCTATATGGCCCAGATCACCGTACCTTCGGGCTCCATTCCGACCTTCACGGTAGGCAATCACAGTATCAGCGCAGCGTACGTTCCAGGCGCCGCTGACAACTACGGTGCGGATAACTCGGCCACGCAGCTTAATCCTAAGATTCTGTCGCTGGTAGTCGGCCAGGGCGGTACCGCCTCGGGCGCCACCTCGATCGCTCCGGGACCCGAAGTCTTCGCCACCCAGGGCATCCCGAATGCTCCCGTCTACGGCGAGCAGATCATGTTCTCGGCCACCATTACACCGGTTTCGCCTGCCACCGGCTGCCCCACCGGGTTCGCCTACTTCAGCGACGCCGGCACGCAGATCGGACCTACCATCCAGGTGGTGGCGAGCTCGCCGTGCACCAATTCGTCCACCGTCAGCATCACCACCAGCAGCCTCAACGCCGCCGGCCAGGTGCCGAATCTCGGCGTCGGCACGCACGCCAATATCAAGGTGACCTACCTCGGCGATGCCAATTTCTCGTCGAGTAGTTCGACGGCGTTCCCGAGCGTCATGGTCAGCCCGGCTCCCACTATCACCGCGCTGACCGCTATTCCGGCAGCGGCCCAGAAGTACGGCACGGAATTCACGCTCAATGCCCAGGTTTGCGCGGAGAACGTGAATGGCGGCCCGTCGAAGCTCAACACTTGCGAATCCACTCCGTTCCCCGGGTTCAAGGGCCTGATGATGTTCTACGATGGCTCCACGCTGCTCAATCCGGGCGGCGTGGGTATCGCCGTAGACGCGAATTCCGGAACCGCCGGCATCACCATCACGCTGGCTTCGCCCCCGCTGCAAGCCGCGCCCGTGGGCACGCACAACATCACCGCGCAGTACATCACGGCCACGCCGACCAATCCGCCGACGACGATCGATCCCAATTTCGCCGGCAGCGCTTCAGCCCCACAGCAGTTGCAGGTTGGCCAGGGCCCAACGACAACGACGGTTACTTCCACCGTGAACCCGACCGTGTACGGCCAACCGGTGACCTTCACCGCGACCGTTGCGGACGCAGCCTCGTTCGGAGTTCTTCCCACGGGATCCGTAACGTTCCTCGATGGCGCGCTTCCCCTCGGAACTGTCGCCCTGGCTAACGTCAGCAATTCCGCCCAGGCTCAGTTGACCGTGCCGAACGGCATCGATGTGGCATTGGCCGGTGCTCCAGCGCCCGGCGCGACCCACGCGATTTCCGTCCAGTACTCGGGCGATATCAACTATGCCGCCAGCACAACGGCATCCGCCCTTGCCCAGGTTGTCAACCAGGCAGCCACCCAAACGGTGCTGGCCTCGAGCCAGAACGGGTCGACTACCGGCCAGCAGGTCACTTTGACGGCTACCGTCACAGTGATTGCCCCCGGCGCTCCAGTGCTGTCGGGCGCGAATGCCGGCCCCACCGGCACTGTTACCTTCTATACCAACTACAATACCTCCACCCAGGCAGTGCTCGGCACCGGAAACCTGACTCACGCCTCTGGCGCTGCCTACGTTGGTACTCTGACGCTCAACAGCCTCACGTTGTCCGGCGGTAACGGAGAGGCTCAGGTTTCAGTGACTGCAGTCTACTCCGGCGACCAGGATTATCTGGGAAGCGCAGGTTCATTGAACCAGAGCGTCTCCAAAGTGCAGAGTTCCGTCACGGTCACCAGCAGCCAGAACCCGTCCGTGCTCGGGACCCCGGTCACTTACACCATCCAGGTGTCGGCGATCAGCCCCGGCACCGGAACTCCCGCTCCCACCGGCGCGGTCACTCTGTTCGACGGATCGAACGTGCTCTCCACCCCGGCGCTCACCCAGTCGTGCGGCGCCACCTGCACGGGCGCTTCGTTCACCACGGCCCTGCCCATCGGCGGACATCTGCTGTCGGCCGGCTACAATGGCGACCTCAACTACCAGCCGGCATCCGGCGGGACGATGAACGAGATCGTCAACAAGATCGTCTCGACCTTGAACTTGACCAGCAGCGTGCCCGCGGGCGCGGTTGCCAGCCAGGTGATCACCTTCACGGTGCAAATCCAGCCGAACCCGCCGGTGGGCGTGCCATATCCCACCGGCCAGATCGGCTTCTTCATGGATGGCGCCACGCAGATCGGCGCTGCTTCGCTGGCTTCCGGCGTGGCCACCTTGAGCACCACGCTGCCGGCGGGCAACCACCAGATCCAGGCGTTCTACGTGGGCGACGCCAACTGGACAGCGGCCCAGTCCATCTACCTCGCGCAGGTAGTCGGCACGGCGACCACCACCACCCAGATCGTGTCTTCGGCGAATCCCTCGGTCTTCGGACAGCCCGTCGTCGTGACCGTCACGGTCGCGGTGCCCTATCCGGGTACGATTCCCGCCACCGGTACGGTGCAGCTCTATGACGGCGGCAACGCCATCGGCACTCCGCTTTCGGCCAACAACGGCACGTTCAGCACCACGCTGACCAACCTCTCCGTCGGCACGCACAGCATTACGGCCCAGTTCCAGGCCAACGGCAGCTTCAGCCAAAGCACCTCGGCGTCCTTGTCGCAAATCGTCAACAAGGCTCCGACGGTGACCACTGTGGCGGCCATGCCCAACTCCACCACCTCGAATCAGAGCATGACGCTGACTGCGGTGGTGACCGTGCCGTCGCCTGGCTCTACCGCCACTGTCGCTCCCACCGGCACCGTGCAGTTCGTGGACGCGACCACCAGCCAGGTGCTCGGGTCCGCGCCCTTGAATTCGGTGGGCGGCGTCTGGACCGCTACGTTGAATACTTCGGCCCTTACCTCGGGCAGCCAGACGCAACTCCTGACCGCCACATACTCCGGCGACGCCGACTTCGCCACCAGCACTTCGCCGGCGATCCCCGTGAGCGTCTTCACCACCACCATCACGGTGGTCAACGCCGCCGGGTATACCGGGACCAACTTCGCGCCGAATTCCTTCGCCGCGATGTTCGGTTCGAACCTGGCTTACACCACGGCCACCGCCACCGTCACTCCGTGGCCGAGTTCGCTCTCCGGCACCACCGTAACGGTGACCGACAGCAACGGTGTGGCGCGTCTGGCGCCGCTGTA
>Ga0335078_10006900_pt1 | contig 16817 bp, 12 predicted proteins | sample Lox_Sample_32_FD_206711 | JGI IMG/M metagenome (GOLD analysis project Ga0335078, IMG submission 206711) | Soil microbial communities from Loxahatchee National Wildlife Refuge, Florida, United States - Lox_Sample_3.2 | ecosystem: Environmental > Terrestrial > Soil > Wetlands | place: USA... | reverse complement strand
GAGGGCCACTCCGACGCCGACGTGCTGGCCCACGCCATCACCGACGCCATCCTGGGGGCGGCCGCACTGGGCGATATCGGCATGCATTTCCCGGATTCCGAACCCCGCTGGAAAGGCGCCGACAGCCTGGTATTTCTGCGCCATGCGCAACAAATGGCGGGCGAAGCCGGTTACCGGGTCGTTCATGTGGATTCCACCGTAATCTTAGAGCGCCCGAAGCTGAAGGACTACCGGCAGGCGATTCGCGAGCGCCTGGCCAGCCTGCTCGGCATCGCGGTAGACCGCGTTTCCGTTAAGTTCAAGACCGCCGAGAAAATTGGCCCGGTGGGGGAAGGCCGCTCCGCCGAAGCACAGGCCGTCGTCACGCTCGAACGGTGACCGCACAGCGTCCGTGGCGCCGGCACCCCTTCGCGCGCGCACACAGCGGCCCCTCGACTTCGATTGCGCGTTCTGAGCCGCGACCCGAGGAAGCGGAATCGGACTGACGTGTATCCAGATGGGCGCTAGCTGGCCAGCAGGCACATCCGGCGGGCAGCCCGGCGAGCCTTCAGGCGCTCATTGGCCTTCTTTTGCTTTTCCGCGGAAACCACGCTCTGGCATGCGTCACAGCGTTTTCGGATACGTGACCGCGTCACGAATTCCGCGCCGCAGCGGCGGCACTGCTTCTTCATGGTCTCCTCGAGCGGGAGAATGCCCGGTTTCTTGGGCAGCAGATGGGAATAATGAAAATCGCAATGATTCATTGCTGGAACCTCGCAATCTTAGGTGAAGAAGGGAACCCGGGGCCAAGCACGCTCCTCGCCGGTGAAGCGGCGCCGGAGGGTTGCGCCGCAACGCTGACGAAAAGGGTGTCAGACCCGATGCTCCCGTAACTGGGTGATACTGCGCTAACAGGCTCACAACTGGGGGAAAAGCCCACACCTGTCATCAATCGTAAACTCCTGCGGCGAATCGGAAGGGCATTTGTAATCTGTTGAGCAGCAGGGATTTCGGATCGCGGGCAAGCTTGTCTTGAACCACCCTCGCCGACTGCCTCCCACCCGCGCTCGTCATGGATCGCATACAGAATGCACGCCATCGGCCAGTTCATGCCGCCGGTGCCGCCTGGGGGCGGTACAACTCTTCCGCCTTCAGCAACTCCCAACGCAAATGATTGATATAAAAAACCAGCACCACCTCTGGTGCCGTGGCCCGAAACTTCTCGTAAACCCGCGCTTCCCATCCATCGGTAAAGTGCGGCTTGGGGTCCATATCTTTCGCAAAGAAACCGTTCTCGTGCGGCACGCCGAGGAAATCGAGCACCGCGATAATCAGGTCGAGATGCGATACCAACACAGCCTGCGCGAGATCCGCGCCAAACGCCGTATCGCCTTCCATCACCCGCGCCCAAAGACGCGGCGCCGCCTTGCGCAGAGTTTCGGTGTTCAACTTGTGCAGGCGCGCCCGAACCTTGAAGCCTTCGTATATCTGGTAGGTCCTCAGCTTGCCGATGGAAATGCTCCGCAGCAGCTGGGCGAAACCTTCTTCACCCATTCCGCCGTACAGGTCCGAAATCTCCATGAATATGACAGCCTATCATGAACGGCGCTTCCGCGGAGGTGGGGGTCTGATAATCCGCTACCCGCATTTGAGGGCGTCGATGCCGCCCAGTTTGGCCAACTCATCGCCCGGGCTGACGCCCCGCCATGCCTCGGGCGGCGGGCGTGATACCATTCTCCTCATCGCACTCTTCCGAGAGGTTTCCTGCATGCTTCGGCGATTGCTCCTTATCCTTGTCGGTCTGTGGTTAGCGGATTCCCTGGCGCAGACATCCGCAAGCGAGCTGCTCGACATCAAGCTGGGGACCTGGCAACTCACCGTGACCAGTCGCATGGTGCCGTACCAGCCGGATATCGACAAAGCGCTCGAAGCCGTCGCACCCAGCCAGCGCGCCCAGGTGCTCGCTTCGCTCAAAGCCTCGTACGCTAAGGGAACGGTCGCGAAGCGGACCATTACCATCCAGCGCGAGAATCTGGTCAGGGGCAGCCTGGTGACGGGCGACGCGGACTGCCCCAAGCAAATCACTTCATCGAGCCAGCGGCTCGAGGTCCACTTTCAGTGCGATCAGCTCGATCTGGTTTCCCGGTTTGAGCGAATCGATTCCGAGAGCTTCACCGGCTCGATCGAACAGACCGTCAAGGGAACGCCTCCGCGACAGTCGAGCCAGACCGTAGTGGCGAAGTGGATCGGTGAACCTCCCGGCAAGCCCCCGCAGCAAGCGGCCGGCGAACAAACGATCACGGCACGCATCATCCGGCTGGGCAATGATTACTACAGCGTGGTCTCGAATCGCTCCCGGTCCGCGATGACCGGGTATGCGATCGGCATAACCATGTATGGCAGCAATCAGAACATGCGCCACTTTTACGACTTGCGGATGCTGAACCGGCCTCCCGTCAAAGCCGGCGCTTCCGTGCAGGAACGCCTCCACGGAATTGTAGTCGGCGCAAGACCGTTGGTGGCCGTATTTGCCGATGGCACGACCTTCGGCGCGGCGGCGGAAGTGGCCGATCTGATGAACCGGCGAAACGCCAAGCTCAAGTCTCTGGCGGAGATCGTGTCCATCCTCTGCAACGCGCAGCAGCAGGGGCTCGATCAGCCAACTGCCATCGCTTCTCTCGAGAACGCGAAGAGTAAGTTATCGAACGCGGGATCTGTGATGCTCAGCTCGATCGAGGACGCGATGTTCGCCGAAGCCATCGAAAAACTGAAACGCCCGGCCCCTTCGCGCCCTATCTCGATTCAAGAAGTGTTGCAGGGCGTGGCACCGCTTGGCATGCCGCTGCTCGAAGATCCCGTGAAGGACCCGAGCGGCGCTGCCTATATCAAAACCACCGGCGCCCAGCTCTCCTGCAAGGCCGCGGGCTGAGTTTTACTTTCAGGTTGCCCGTATCGTAACTCACGCATCGTCCGCTTTAGCACCAAATGCCGTCTTCCCGGCATATCCCGTTATCTCCGCGCCGCGTCTACCTAAATAGGGAAAGGAGAAAGGTAAATGATACGAGAGCACTTAGCCATCTTAGGAGTTCTGGCGGGAAGTCTCGTATGGGCGCCCGCTGTTTCTTACGGCTCCAGCGCGCCGCCGGAAGGGCCGCGGCTCCTCGAACGGATTCACGCTGACGCTGCCCTCGCGCGAGTGCGCGCCAATCGTCTCCAGAGCGTAGCCGCGGATCAGTTGATCGATTATCAGGTGGATGCAACCTATCTCTCGGAGATTCGCCACTGCATTCTCGACATGGATAACGCCCTCGAGCAACTGGGATACCTACGCGACATCACGCCCGTCGAGCGGCAGGATGCCGACCGGGCCGGCGCGCTGATACACGACCTGTCGCTGGACACTGACCGGGCGATCCGGTTTCTCGACCAGAACCGCCACACGCTTTGGATGCCCGCTTACCGGACCTACACCTCGAACATCTACCTTGAAGCGCGCCGGCTGGCGCGAGCTACGCGGGCTATTGGCTAGTAAATATGAGCCGGGCTTTCATTGCCCGACCCACACAGTGGTTGTCTGGTTCCCGATCCCGCTGAGGTATGGGTAGAGCGGCAATTGGATCGGCCCGGGCCAATTCGGCACCGTGAAGTTCAGTTGAAAGATGGCAAGCGGCAGGGTGGGCGCGGGGCCGAAGTAGTCCACCAGCCCGGAAGTTCCGAAGACACCGGAGTAGTTGTCGGCAACCGCAACGACGGCGCCTGGGTCGCCCGGGAAGGTAAAGCCGGTTCCCCATACGGCGAGGATGCTATCGGGCGGCGCCGGATGCGCGGCCGAATTCACCGTGCCATCCTGATTGATCGCCAGCGCCGAACCATCCACGGCGCGAAAAATCTGCGGATCGGCAAGCTGAACGCCCACGGCAAAGCTCCCGGCAGGTGTATTGTTGTTGACGATTTCGACCGTCGCGCCGCCCTCTGGGATGGTCTCGGTCACCGCATTGATTTGCGTTGGCGAAACGTAAAGAAGCGGTACCGGCTGGCCGTTGATCAGGACTTGCAGACCCTGCCAGGATGTCTGCAGCTCGCCATTGAGTGCGGGGATGGAGGCGGTTGCCGCGCTCAGGCCGATTCCGTAAATTGAAATCGCCGATCCTCCCACAACGGCCGACTGCATGCCGGGTGTGGCGGCGTTCCCGGCGCCGAGCTGGATGGGCTCCGCCTTCCCGTCCAATACCAGTTGCGATACCAGCCCGCTGGTTCCGGCCGCGATGATAGCGGTTCCAGAGGGCGATAGCAGCGCGGCATCGGCAACCCCGCCGGGCACTCGAACCGCGTTCAGTACCTGAGATGCCGTGGCATCAAGCCGTGTCACGAAGTTGCTGCCGGTGGGGAAGACGCCGGCGCCATCCGGGAAATCGGACGAAGAGGTCGTGCCCGCGAGCAGCATCGAGCCATCGGCACCCACCGCCAGGGCGGTTGCGGAATCCGATCCGGAGCCGCCCAGCAGCGTAGAAAGAACCAGGCTGCCCGTCGCATCGAACTTGGTGAGGAAGGCGTTTTGCGCGCCGCTCAACTGCGTTTGGAGGGCGCCGCTGGTGGTGGGAAACTTCGCGTTGGCCGCGCTCCCGGCCACGTACACGTAGCCGCCCGCATCCACGGCCAGGGCGTTGATCTGCTGCGGTGTGCCGGCCGATTCCTGGTTGTCAATGGTGCCGCAAAGGTAGGTTCCGAACAGCAGACCCGCGCCGGTGGTATCCATCTTGACCAAAAATGGCACCGCAGGGAACGGGCCCTCGCCGGAGGTGAAATAACAGGCGGTCTGATATGCGCCGGGCGTGGTCGGGAAGCCAAACGAATTGGTCAACCCGGCGATGTAAGCCACCCCGGCGGAATCGACCGCGATCTTGCTGGGGGCGTCGTCCAGCGAGAGGCCGAGACACCCGCTCCCGCCATAACAGAAAGGCGAGCTCCCTCCCAGATACGTCGAGTAGACCAGGGTGCCGGACGGGCCGAACTCGGCCACGAATCCCACCCGCGTGGAAACGAAGCCGTTCGGGAAAAAGTCGTCGGCGGTTTGAAACGCGCCCGTGGTTGTGATCAGCGCGTTCGAATTGGTCGAACCGGCTACGTATGCGTTGCCGGCCCCGTCCACCGCGATTCCGTTGATGGTGCTTTGCGCCGTGGCGGTTTGCGGCGTCGGCACAATAGGGAAGGGAGCTTGCACGCCGCCGAAGAAGGTCGACCACATCAGCTCGCCCGTGGGCGAGAGCTTCAGAATGAATCCGGCCTGGCTTCCCACATCTGTCTGCAGCGCGGAAAGCAGCGGAAAATCCGGCGATGTGGTGTTGCCCACAATGAACGCGTCGCCCGCCGCATCGGCAGCGATTCCCAGGCCGTAATCGTTGCCCTTGCCGCCGATGGTCAGAACATACACCGCTTCGCCCGAGGGGTCGAACTTCGCCGCCAGCACGGACACCGCCGAGTATTCCACGGTTACCGGAGGCCGCGATGGATCTACCTCCACCAGGCTGGTGCCGGTCAGATAAAGGTTGCCCGCGACATCGGTGGCCGCGGCGGCGATATCAATCCGCGTGCCCGGCGCGGCGCGCAGCAACGGAGCGATCAACGCATCCGCATCCAGTTTCGGCGACGCGGCCGAATGAGGCATCGCGAGTCGAACGATCCCGCCCGGTTTGGCCCAGCTCATTGCCTGGGCTGAGAGAACAATGGTTGTCAGTAATGCAACACGGTATCCCAAGTAATTCTCCTGCCAACAGCTCTAACATCTAAGACCCGGAGGTCCGCTATTTAACTACACCCCACCACGAATAAATCTGCCATATCCGCGCGGGAACCGCGTGCGGCAGGCAATCGTCGTGCCCATCGCGCACCGCCATCAGGGGGTTGCGCTTTCCCCTTGCGCCTCGTTGCCAGACGCCGCAACAGAAGGCGCGGAGGTATATACTGACCAGAAGCCGGGGTCCGGCGAAAGATCCCGGGTTGAACCATGGCTCATCGAGCTTCCTCGTCCGCGGTGACATCCGCACCGCTTACCCAGCCCGCCGGCACGGCGCCGGCGCGCCTCCTCTCCCTCGATGCCTTTCGCGGCGCCACCATCGCACTCATGGTGCTGGTGAATACGCCCGGCGGCTCAAGCTCCTACGGCCCGCTGAATCACAGCGAGTGGAACGGGTGGACGATCACCGATACGGTGTTCCCCTCCTTTTTATGGATCGTCGGTGTCGCCATCACGCTGTCGCTCGGCAAGCGGGTTGCGGCCGGAGTCCCCAAACAACGCCTCTTTCTTCAAGTGCTGCGGCGGTCGTGCATCATCTTTGGTTTGGGCCTTATCGTCTACGCCGCGCCCGATTTCAGCTTATCGACGCAACGGCTGCTTGGCGTGCTCCAACGGATCGCGATCTGCTACCTGATCGCCTCCGCGATTTACCTGACAACTCGCTGGCGCATGCAGATCGCCTGGATCTTCGCATTGTTGCTCTCCTATTGGCTGATCATGATGCTGGTGCCGGTTCCCGGTTACAGCACAGGCGATCTGGCGCCGGGCCACAACATCGCCAATTACGTGGACCACATCGTGCTCGGCGCGCATAATTATGCAGGGACAAAGCTCTGGGACCCCGAGGGCCTGATCAGCACCTTGCCCGCGATCGCCACGGCGCTGCTCGGCATCATGGCCGGCCACATTTTGAAAGGTGAGCGCGACCTGGCCGAGCGCACCACGTGGCTATACCTCACCGGCAGCCTTCTCCTTGCCGCCGGGCTCATCTGCAACACCTGGCTGCCCATCAATAAAAAGCTCTGGACCAGTTCGTTCAGCCTCTTCATGGGTGGGCTGGATTTCATCGTCTTCGCCGGCTTCCTGTGGCTCATCGATGGCCGCGGTTATCAGCGCTTGGTGCGGCCGCTGGTCATTATGGGAATGAATGCCATCGCCGTCTACCTGGCTTCGGAGCTGGTGGAAGAAGCGCTGAGCATGATCCATGTCGGGGGACCGGCAAGCTCGAGCGTTCACGAATGGATCTACCAGACCCTCTTCGCGCCGCTGGCTTCGCCGCTGAACGCGTCGCTCGCCTACGCAGCCTGCTATGTGCTACTGATGTACGCAATTGCTTACGGCATGTATAAGAGGCGCTGGTTTCTGAAAGCATAGACCTTCAATGACCTAAGTGAAGCCTGCGTCTGACATCCGGGAAGAATTCATGGAAAAGGTTGATGCCGGCGTCGATCAAGATGGTGTCCGATCCAGCGGCCAAGATCTCTGACTTCGTGTGGTAACGGTCCGGCCACCACGACCGGGAGAGGGCAGCAGCGCCGTAGTCACCGATGAATTCACTATACGCGGGCATCATTCCGCCGCTGTCGTCATGGCGCCACACGGTGTGAAGCAGGGCGTCGCCGATTCGTCCTCGAATACTCTTTCGGGACGAGCGGAAATAACGCGGGTCCTCGTGGTTCATGGCCTGCACCGCGCCCGCAATGCTGCGCTGAATCGCGTACTGCCCCAGGTGCGAAGCGTAGCGCTCTGCAAACGGCCCCCATCCCTGGCCCCACTCGCCGGGCCGGTCGCGCTCCTGATCGAGGGCAGCGCCGATTCCAGCGAATACGATGTTGTCGATCTCGAACAGATGACGTGCATCGTAGCGAAGCTTCTCCTTGACGCTGAGCCGGCTCCACTGCGAGGATTGAGGCCCGGACACGGGGTCTGCACGGGGGGTCGGCGTGGCTTGGTTCGATTGAGCACAGAGGATGCCGCAAACAACCAAAACAACCGCCGCCGTACGGACCAGCATATCTTGACGGACGTCGCCTGCCACACTGCGTTTCACGGATCAGCCGCGCGATCGGCGCGGTTGGGAGATGCAGGTACGGCCTAGGACGGCAGGTCAGTCGGGCGAAATTCTCAACACGCTCCGGCGACCGAAACACCTCGCCTGCGGCGGCAGGGTGACATTGCGAACCCCGGCCATCCACACTCGGGGGGCGGGGTGCGATCGCCCACGAAGGCCGGTGACGCAGGGAATGACCCGCGGCCTTCGGCGTTGTTCGCCAGCAGCCATGGACAAGCGCCCGCTGCTGCGAGCGGGCACGCGCCGCCGGAGCTAGATTGCAAGGATTCGCACAACTCTATCTGTTGTAGGCACAGGGGTACCATGACGTCTCCAGAGCGTCGGTTAACCTTCGTTAGCTTGTCCCGGCCCGCCTCAGCCCGTTAGTCTTGAGCCTGAAAAACAGAATCCGGTGTCAGCTGCAAGCTTTTGGCGCTTCAAGAAGACGCCGCTCCCGGCGCTGGTTCCTCAGGGCGGAAAGAGGAGGCTATTTGCGCAAGGTGCGATTGATTGACGCGATCAACGAGAGCAAGGGCCACCGGTTTGGGGGGAATCCATGAGTGTTGAGATGTGGGCCGTGCCGCTAGCGTTCACGTGCCTGGTGGTGTTGCTGGGATATGTCGCTAAAGAAGCCGTCCATCTCGTCTCCTACTTGCGCGAGAAGCATAAGACCCTGAGCCGCTTATCGACGGCGAGCGTTCTGTTGATGCATGCAGAAGCTGGCGCATCCGTTGATCCGTCGGCCCACGATGCCGGCTCGCATTCAGTAAGCTCGCACGGGCGATGGTAAAAGCGACGGTCGCCGTGCCAATTCGGCCGGCGATCCCGGGTACCCTTCCGCGTTGATCTTGAAAGCCGCTCACTCGAAGCGCCGCCTTGCGATAATGTTGAGGTGGCAACGCCCCGCCCGATCATCATTGACACTGACCCCTCGCCTGATGACGCGGTTGCCATCCTGGTCGCTCTCGCCTCCCCGCTGGAGTTGGAGGTGCTCGCCGTGACCGCCGTGGCGGGAAATGTTCCGGTGCATCTGACCTCGAAGAATGCCCGCAAGGCACTCGAGCTCGCCCGGCGGACCGATACGCCGGTCTACGCGGGTGCCACCGGGCCATTGCTGCGGCCGCTGGTCACGGCGGAGGAAGTGCACGGCAAGACCGGGTTTGACGGATACGATTTGCCGGACCCCGTCATGCCTCTTGCCCCGGGATTCGCGCCGGACGCCATCATCGATCTGGTGATGCACAGACCGCGCGGAGCCGTCACCTTATGCTGCCTGGCGCCGCTCACCAACATCGCATTGGCGATGGCGAAGGAACCGCGCCTCGCCGGACACTTGCGGGAGATCGTAATGATGGGCGGCGCGTTTTCGGAGGGCGGGAATATCACGCCGGCCGCGGAGTTCAACGTCTATGTGGACCCGGAGGCCGCCGCCCGCGTACTTGGCTGCGGAGCGCCCATTACCATGATCCCGCTCGATTGCACCCACCAGGCGCTGACTACCGCGCCGCGCCTGGAGAAACTCCGCAGCGTCGGCACCCCGGTGGCTGAGGCCTTCTATCATCTGTTGAAGTTCAACAAGATTTTCGACGAGCGGAAGTATGGATGGGAAGGGGGGCCTTTGCACGACGCAACGGTAGTGGCTTATCTTCTGGCGCCGCAGATCTTCTCCGGGCGAAAGGTCAACATCGAGGTGGAGTGCTCGAGCCCGCGCACGCTGGGGATGACGGTGGTCGATTGGTGGGGCGTGACCGGCAGGGCACCCAACGTGCAATTCCTGCGGAATTTGAATGCCGACGCCTATTTCGATCTGGTGATCGGGCGCATGGCCCGTCTTTGATGTGGCCGCCGGTCTGACCGGAAGGGCAGACTTTATCCTCACCGGAAATTATGTACTTCGGCCGCCGCGCCTTCGCGCAGGGCGGCTACGCGCGCGGCTTTCACCGAAACCACATCATCGACGTTTTGCAGTACGCCGGCGATCAATAGAAATGGCTCGGTCAGCACTGCGAATTTGTTGCGATCGAAAGTTTTCGGGTCAATGATGACGTTGAGAACGCCGGTTTCATCTTCCAGGCTGAGGAAAACGAATCCCTTGGCCGTGCCCGGGCGCTGGCGCACAATCACCGAGCCGGCGATCTTCACCAGGCGGCCATTGGGCATGTGCGTGAGATCCGCGGCGCGGGTCACGCCGAGAAGGTTCATTTCCGCGCGCCGCTGCGCCATGGGATGACGGCCGATAGTAAGCCCGGTGCCGCGGTAATCGGCCCATAGCCGGTCCTCAGTGTCCATGGGCGAGAGCGGCGAAGGCTCGCCGGTTTCCTCCTGCGGATCGAGCAGCGGCCCGACCGGGAGTATGGCGCGCTGCGCCTGCCAGAGAGCGTCGCGGCGATGGAATCCGCGGGTTGCCGCCTGCGGCGATTGACGGGTGGAAGAGCCCGCCGGCCCGCGCGCCATGCCGCCGATGGAGTTGAGCGCGCCGATTTCCGCCAGACGGTTGATCTCGTCCTTGCGCAATTCCGGCACGCGCAACGCCAGGTCATCGATGCTGGTGAACGGGCGCGCGCGAACGATGGCGCGGCCGGCCTCTTCGCGCAGTCCGCGGGCGTAGCGGAGGCCGAGGCGCAAAGGCATGCCGGGACGCGTCTCCACCTTGCAGTCCCAATCCGATTCCGAAACGTCCACCGGCAGCACACGCAGCCCGTGCCGCTGCGCGTCCTTGATCAACACGGCAGGTGAGTAAAACCCCATCGGCTGGTTGTTCAGCATGGCGCAGGTGAATGCCGCCAGGTAATGGCACTTCAAATACGCGCTGGCGTATGCCAGCAGGGCAAAACTCGCGGCGTGCGATTCCGGAAAACCGTAAAGTGCGAAGGATGTGATGGAGTGCACGATGGTATCCTGCACCGCTCCGGTGATGCCGTTTGTTTCCATTCCGGCGCGCAGCCGCACCTCAAGATCCGCCATGCGCTTTTCCGAACGTTTGAATCCCATGGCACGGCGCAGCTCCTCGGCTTCGCCGCCGCTGAACCCGGCAGCGATCATGGCCATGCGCAGCAACTGTTCCTGGAAAAGCGGCACGCCCAGCGTGCGGCGCAGCACCGGTTCGAGCGAAGGGTGCAGGCAATCGGCCGCTTCCCGGCCCTGGCGGCGGTTCAGATATGGGTGCACCATTTTGCCCACGATCGGCCCCGGCCGGATGATTGCCACCTGGACCACGATGTCGTAAAAGCGGCGCGGCTTCATGCGCGGCAGGCAGGACATCTGGGCGCGGCTTTCCACCTGGAACATGCCGATGGTGTCTGCCTTCTGCAGCGCCCGATACACGGCTGGATCGTCCTGCGGCAGCCGCCCCAGATCCACCGGCTCGCCATAGACCTCGGGAATCAGTTTCAAGCTGTCCTGAATGACGGCCATCATGCCCAGGCCGAGCAGGTCGACTTTGATGATCCCCATATCGGCGCAATCTTCCTTGTCCCACTGCACCACTACGCGGCCGGGCATGGTGGCCGGTTCAAGCGGCACCACAGAATCCAGTTGGCCCTGGCAGATCACCATGCCGCCTGAATGCTGGCCGAGATGCCGCGGCATATCCTGCGCCATTTGGTATAGCTCGAAAAACTTGCGCACGCGCGGATGGGCGAGGTCCAGGCCTGCTTCGCGAAACTGGCGGCCAGTCGTGTCTTCGGAATCCCTCCACTCCCAGGTGTGCGCGAGTTTGGAGAGCTTTTCGAGCGACGTGATTTCGAAGCCCAGCGCTTTGCCCACTTCGCGCGCGGCGGAGCGGCCGCGGTAGGTGATGACGTTGGCGGTCATGGCCGCGCCCAGCTTGCCGAACTTCTGGTACACGTGCTGGATGACGCGCTCCCGCTGGTCGCCGCTGGGCAGATCGATATCGATGTCGGGCCATTCGCCGCGCTCTTCGGAAAGGAATCGCTCGAACAGCAGGTCCATGCCGACCGGGTCGACCGCGGTGATTTCGAGCGCATAGCAGACCGCGCTGTTGGCCGCCGAGCCGCGGCCCTGCGCCAGAATGCCATTCTCTTTAGCGAAGCGCACGATGTCCCAGACGATGAGGAAATAGCCGGGCAGATTGAGCTTTTCGATCAGCGCCAGCTCTCGCTCAATCTGGCGCTGCGCACGCTCGTGATAGGGCTGGTAGCGGCGGCGCGCGCCCGCATCCACGCGAGCACGCAAAAAGCTGATCATGGTTTCGCCTTCGGGCACGGGGTAGCGCGGAAATTCGTAGCCCAAGTCGGCGAGCGTGAATTCCAGTCGCGAGGAGATCTCGAGCGTATGGGCCAGCGCTTCGGGCCGGTCTGCGAACAGGCGCGCCATTTCCGCTGGAGTTTTGACGTGGCGTTCGGAATTGCGTTCGAGCAGCCGGCCGGCGCCGGCTAGCGTTACATGGTTGCGAATGCAGGTGAACACATCCAGTAGCTCCCGCCGGGCGGGCGTTGCGTAGGCGGCGCCGTTGGTGGCGGCAAGCGGGATATCGAGACGCCGCGCGCATTCGATGATGGCTTGATTAGCCGCCTCCTCTTCCCGGATGTGATGGCTCTGGAGCTCGGCATATACGTTGCCGCGGCCGAAGATTTCGAGCAGCCGCGCTTCCGGATGGCGGGTAAGGCAGATCAGGCCGCGAGCAAATTCGGCCAATTCATCGAGCGTGGCTGCGCCTTCGCCTTTTTTCGCGCGCAGCTTCATGCGGGTGATCAGGCGGCAGAGGTTTTGATAGCCTGCGCGTGTTGCTGCCAGCAGCGGGTATGTGCTGCCGTTGGTGCAAGTGATTTCCGAGCCAATATGGGCGCGGATGCCGGCTTTCTTCGCCGCCATGTGAAAACGCGGTGCGCCGTAGACACCGTTGCGGTCCACCAGCGCCATAGCGGGCGCGCCCGATTGCGCGCAGGCCCCGGCCATCTCTTCCGGCGCCGAAGCGCCTTCGAGAAAACTGAAACCGGAGCGCGCGTGCAGTTCCACGTACATAGAAAGTGGCGAGGCATGCCCGCCCGCACACGAGCGGCATGCCCGGGCTCCTACGGGCGACCGTCAGTCATAACTGCCTTCCACGAACCAGCCCCTGATCTCGCAATAGATCCGGTAGAGGGCGCCATCGGAAAGCGCGACGTCCCATTCGTCGCGCGACCAGGGATCATTGCTCCACCAGCCGCCGGAGGAGCGCCAGGGGCCGGCCCGATCGAGAATCCTGCCACGGATGCCTTCGGCAGCCAGGTAACTGGGCTGGCCGGATGTCAGCCTGACGCGGGCAGTGAGCGGCGGGCGATATATGCGGAAGGCAAGCTGGGGACTGATTCCACTGCCCCACGGCGCTTCATGGGCGACGCGTGGACACGGGTGTCGGTCCTGCGGAGCGGCAGGCGGAAGAGCAGGAATAGAATGCTCGGCCCGCACAGCGCTATCACCCAGCCGTGGAACAGGGTGGTCTGCCCCCAGCTTCGACATGCGAAATGCGTCGGGACGGTGAGTGTCGAGCAGCTCCGGGCAGCCGGCACGGCCCTCGCCGACAATCGCCTGAATGCGCGCCATCGTCAGCTCCAGTTTCACGGGCTCCGGTGCGGCGGGCACGAAAAGACCGCCCTGCGCTGCCTGCGGCTTTACCGGGTTCACGCTCAGATGGATCCGTTCGATAGGCGCCGGGGGCGGATGGCCGGCAAGATCGAGCCGCATCAACTTCAAAAACGACTTGCCGTCGAGCGATGGCGCCGGCAGCCGCAATGTCCGCTCATGAACGCCGCGGGTTTCCAGATGCAGGCGTAGACGCAGCTCATTGGTGGCCAGTCCGCGCGTGGCCAGCCGCATGGTGAGGCCGTTCAGCAGGCGCGCCAGCAGGAACTCGAGCGGCTCCAGCAGCTCTACCGGATATTCCAGCTCGATCTCATCTTCGAACCGCGGCGGCTCTTCGAGCGGGACCAGCTTGCGCTCCGCTTCCCCGCGCGCCAGTTCGCGCAAACGCAACCCTTCCGCGCCCAGGCGTTCTGCGATTCCCAGCGGCGGCAGAGCGCCCAAATCCTGAAAACGGCGAATCCCCCAGCGCGCGAGGGTTTCCTGCAGTTCCGCGGAAGGACGCAGCAGCGCAATCGGCAGCCCGCCCAGAAACTTGGCCTCATCGCCCTGCGGAATGAGGCTGACGCCCTGAAATCCGCGTGCGGCACAGATGGCGGCATCGGGATTGGCTGCCAAAGCGACAGCAGCCTGCGCCCCGGTTTCGGCGGCGCGGCGGGCGATTGCCGCGGCCAGTTTCTGCGCCGCACCAAAGAGGCGCTCCAGTCCGTCCACATCACAGGTGACCGTGCCGAGTGCGGTCTGCTCCACCAGCGGCGAAAAATCGAACGCCACCGCCGTCAGGTTTCCCGTGCCATGCAAGCAGGCGAACATGATTTACTCGGGAACTGACGCCTCTGTCCCAGGGCGCCGTCTTTGCAGCGCGTGGACAGTGCTCCCCGTCCCCCGCTTCCTCCCCTTGGTCGCAGCTCCGGCACGTATCGCCCTGGTATCGAATGCGGCGGCGAGCGCCAACCCCGGCTTGCGCCGCGCCACGTTTACCCGCATGCCGTCGAGCAGGCGAGAGGAATCCAGCCCGCCGCCCGCCCAATGGGCGCGCTGCCGCGACAATTCCAGCATCAGGCTGGCGCAGGTTTTTGCGTTCGATTGCCTGGACACAGCAATCAGCACCGTCGGCGTGTGCTCCACGGCGCGGCGCAAACGGAACCAGGAAGTGAGTGAGATGCGGCGCGCCGCACGCGCCGGAGTATCGCCCAGATCCAGCGCCACCACGCCGAAACCGCCGCCCTGCAGCAGCAGATCCGCCGCGCGGAGCGCGTGCTCCGCGTTGTGGCCGCAGCGAATCCACAACAGCCGTGACAGTTCTACGCCGGCCGCCGCGGCGGAGAGCGGATCGAACCCATCCTCGGCATCCACTAAGGCGCAGAATTCCTGGCGCGCGGCTGCTCCGGCCAGAATCGATACCAGCAGGCTGGCGCGGCCCGATGAGGGCGCGCCGAATATCTCCGTAAGGCATCCGCGCGGCAGACCGCCGGTTACTCGATCGACCTCCCGAACGCCGCTCGGAACTGTATCGATAGCCTGCTTCGCTTGCCATGCCAGGCGCCCGCCGAGCAGCGATTCGAACTGTTTCCGGAGCACCGCCGCGCTCATAGTTTCGCTTTTTATTCGCCTACTTGATTTTTACCGAAATGCCCGGCAATGTCAATCGTTGCGATGAAGCTGAAGGCCAAGCCAGGTTTCAATGGCAGCTGAAGAGACGAATATAAGAATTAGAAAATACAGGCTTTATCTTCCAAACCCAGCCCGCTGGGTCGTGCCAGACCGGGTCTGTCTCCCGGACGGACAGCACATCGATCGGCAGACTGCGGCAAACCTCCTCCACGCCGGCTTCGACCGGCTGACCGGCGGCGGGATAGAGCCGGTCGAGGAGGGAGACTACCGGTCCGCAGAGGTTGGGATCGCCGCCATAGGGCGTGTCGCACTGCGCACCCGCGGCTGCGAAGCGGCGATCGGCGTACAGCATGGCGTCCGTCTCCTGTTGCACCACGCGGGGGTTGTATTGAAGCACGGCTGTCTCCGGCGTGTTGGCTCGCACCCACTCAAAGGCGGCGCGCGCGGCGAAGTTGCGTTCGCCGAAATGCCGGTCGGGAGCCATCCAGTCAAGCGGCGGAAGCATGCCTCGGTCGGCAAGTATCGGGTAGAAACGAGTGATGGCGATCTCATAGGCCGTGCCGGCGGCGCCTAACGCAATGCAAATCGCCAGCAAACGCTTGCCGCGCCGCGAGAGAACATTCGGCTGGCCGTTCCGCGGCCACACATCCACCGCCCAGAGAAGCAGCACGAACTGCGCAGGCAAAAACCCTCGCCAGCCCAGGTCGTTGTTGCTGTTTACGTCGGAGCGCAGGAAGCTGCAGATCAGCGTGCTGGTCACCAGCATGGTCAGACACGCCGCATCCTGGCGGGAAAGCGGCTTGCCACTGTTCCGGTATTGTCGCCACTTGATTCCCGCCACCAGAAAAAAGAAACCAAATTCGAGCCCATAATTCAGTGGCAGCAGCAGTCCATTCACCAGAATCAGGCGCAGCCAGCCCGGCATACCCGGCATCATCGGAACCAGAGCAGTCATCGAGAAGGCCCGCACCGTCAAGTGAATCGGGGATCCGGCGGCGGCTCCCGTGGAGGCGTGCGCGAGGTCCAGCAAGTAGGGAGAAACCAGGGCGCAGCAGGCGACGCCCGAAACCAGCAGGACCGCCACATCCGGCCGCCAGCGCCGGGCTGCGCAAATCGCCGTCCAGATGCACCAGAAAACGGCGCAAACGAACGTGACCCAAATGGAAGTGCCGGCTGCCGATGCGAGGGCGGCGCCGGCCAGAAAGCCGTAGCGCACCCAAACGCTCCCGCCGGCTTTAGTGGCTCCGTGCCAGACGAGCAGGAAGCCGGTGAAACACGCGATCAGAGCGGCAATCGCATGCGGCGCCCAGATGGCGCTGTGCAGAAACCAGTCGACGTACTCGTTCCAGGCTTCCAGGCTGGGGAGGACAAAACTCATCTGCCCGCGGGCGTACAGGACCAGTAAAAACACGCCCGGCAGGATGTCGAGCCCGGTGATTCCCATCAGCAGAACGCCGGTCCGCAAACGCCGGACGAGCGAAATATCCCGGTTCGGAACCAACAGGCGCAGGCAGGCTGCGAGCAGGGCCATCAGCCCCACGCCGCACCAGAAGGCGCCGGCGATCTCCGCGTGCCGTGCGCTCACCCAGGGCGACCCCAGCCGGTTGACCATGCTGCACATCATCAGCCAGAAATAGTGATACCGAAGTGCCGCCGGCGGATGGGGCAGGAAAAGTGGATTCTGGGGCGGAATCCCGGTGGTGGCCACCGAGTGAACCAGCGCGGCGCGCAGGGAATAATCGAGTGAGTTGGTCGGATAATAGAGCCGGCGGCCGGTTTGCAGGTCCACCAGGCAAAACA
>Ga0335078_10006899_pt1 | contig 16819 bp, 21 predicted proteins | sample Lox_Sample_32_FD_206711 | JGI IMG/M metagenome (GOLD analysis project Ga0335078, IMG submission 206711) | Soil microbial communities from Loxahatchee National Wildlife Refuge, Florida, United States - Lox_Sample_3.2 | ecosystem: Environmental > Terrestrial > Soil > Wetlands | place: USA... | reverse complement strand
CGCCGAGTCCATGGACCTGCGCGAATACCTCGCGTCCGGCCGACGCGAGGTCTGGGACGTCCACATCGGGATCCGGAGGGAGACCCCCGTGGCGATGAAGGACAACACGCCGGAGTTCCTGGAGCTGATGGACAGGGTGGCCCAGCAGGCCACGCACTTCGGCGGCTACCACGTCATGGCCCCGCTCATATCCCACGACAAGGACATGGTCGTCAGGCTGGGCGAGGAGCTCGGGGTCCCGTGGAAGTACACCTACAGCTGCTACGCCGGCCACGGGTTCGCGAACCTCGACGGGGAGAGGCTGCCGGTCCACTGCGGCACCTGCTCGAACGACAAGAGGAGGGCCCTGGCCTTCAAGATGGCCGGCGCCTACGACCCGAGCCTCTACGCCAGACCCCCGATCTCAGAGGTCGGGTACGAGCAGAAGGGAGAGGTCTGGGTCCAGAAGCGCTAGGAATAGGGGCTGGCGAACCGAATAGAGGGGCGCAGGCCCGCGGGGCTCGCTCAGTCGTTCTCCCTGCTCTCTTCCTCGGGCTCGCCGGTCAGCCTGAAGCTCCCCCCTACGATCGAGCGCTGGCTCACCATCCCTACGGGCTTCCCGTCCTCGGTGACCAGCAGCCGCCTTATGTGGTGCTTCGCCATCAGCAGCAGCGCCTCCCTTATGGGGGTGCCGGACTGGACGGAGAAGGCCGCGGGGGTCATCACCTCTCTCAGGGTCATGCTGGACGACCGAATGTCCTTCGCGGCGACCTTGTAGAGGATGTCCCGCTCCGTGACGATCCCCACGTGCTCGCCGTCGACCGTGACCAGGACGCTCCCGGCGTCGTTCTCCCTCATGAGCCTGGCCGCGTCCAGGACCGAGCGGCCGGAGTCGAGCTTCAGGAGGCGCGTCCGCATGAAGTCCTTGACCGTGAGCTCCTTCTCCTCGACGCGCTCGAGCCAGAACGTGACGGAGTAGTGGCAGCTGGGGCACTCCTCCGGCGGGTTCTCGGCCTCGCTCACGTAGGAGCACCTGTAACACTCCCACTTGCCCATCGGCCTGTACACAGGGCGGCCCGTCTTTCTATACGTTGCTGCGGGGGAGAGACCGGGACGGGACCGGTCTCCTTCCCTCTCTGCTCAACCGCTAAATACCCCTCGTATTGGGATTTTGAAGGCGTTGCAAAACCAGGCCGCCCCCAAGCTTGAGGCCACGAGCTGGAACCCGGGTCTGGAGGAGGCGACGAGGGTCCTCTGGGAGTCCGAGGGCGGCTTCGACTTCAAGCCGTCCGGCGGGAAGAAGGGGAAGCGCAACTTCGTCATAGACACCCCGCCCCCCTACCCCTCCGGGAGGCCCTGGCACCCCGGCGCGCTCACCCAGTATTCGCAGATAGACATGATCGCGCGCTCAGCCAGGATGAGGGGCTACAGCGTGCTCTACCCGGTCGGCATCGACAGGAACGGGCTCCCGGTGGAGATAGCCACGGAGCGGAAGTACAGGATACAGCTAAGGAAGACGCCGCGCGACGAGTTCATCGACCTGTGCAGGCACGCCCTCGACGACATAGAGGCCTACATGATCGAGCTCCTGAAGAAGCTCGGGATCTCGGGGGACTTCAAGAACAAGTACAGGACCGACTCCGAGGAGTACCGGAGGATCACCCAGTGGACGTTCATCGAGCTCTGGAACAAGGGGCTGGTCCACCTGGCGAACAGGCCCAACAACTACTGCACCGACTGCGGGACCACCATAGCGGACGCCGAGATCGAGTACGAGGAGCTCCCGACGTACCTGGTCACCAACAGGTTCCAGGTCAAGGGAGCGGGGGGCCGGGAGCTGCTCGTGGCGACCACGAGGCCCGAGCTGCTCGAGGCCTGCCAGCTCATAGTGGTCCACCCCGAAGACGACAGGTACCGGGACCTGGTCGGGAAGACCGCCGTGACGCCGATCTTCGGGAACGAGGTCCCGATCGCGACCCACAAGTCGGTCGACATGGCGTTCGGGACGGGCGCCGTGATGATCTGCAGCTACGGCGACTACCACGACGTCCAGCTGATCAGGGAGTTCAGGCTGAAGGAGGTCGTCGCCATAGACATCGACGGCAAGATGACGCCCGCGGCGGGGAGGTACGCCGGGATGCCGATCAAGGACGCCAGGTCCCAGATGATACAGGACCTCCAGGAGAGCAAGGTGGCCGTGAAGGTCGAGCAGATACAGCACAGGACGCCTCTCTGCGAGAGGAGCCACACCCCCATCGAGATAATACCGATGCAGGAGTTCTACCTCAAGCAGCTCGAGTTCGTCCCGGAGCTCAGGAAGCTGGCGAAGGAGATGCGGTTCTTCCCGGACGAGCACAGGCAGATACTCCTGGACTGGATCGACTCCCTGGCGACCGACTACCCGATATCCAGGAGGAGGTACTACGCCACCGAGATCCCCATATGGTACTGCACCAGGTGCGGCGAGCCGCACCTGCCCAAGCCCGGTAAGTACTACAGGCCCTGGAGGGACCCCTCCCCGTTCAAGAGGTGCAAGAAGTGCGGGAACACCAAGTTCGAGGGAGAGACCAAGACCTTCGACACCTGGATGGACTCCAGCATCTCCGCGCTCTTCATCACGAAGTGGATGAGGAACCAGCGGTTCCATCGCGCCACCTACCCGGCGACGCTGAGGGTCCAGGGCAAGGACATCATCAGGACCTGGCTCTACTACTCGCTCCTCAGGTGCTACCTCCTGACGGGTGAGGCCCCGTTCGGGGCGGCGTGGGTCGGGGGTCTGGGCCAGGACGCGAAGGGGCGCGCCATGAGGAAGAGCCTGGGCAACTTCGTCGACCCCGAGCCGCTGCTCCAGAAGTACGGGAGCGACACGTTCAGGTTCTGGGGGGCGGCGGAGGCCAACCAGGGCTACGACTTCCGGCTGAGCGAGGACAGGGTGGCGGGCGCCGGCAAGTTCCTGACCAAGCTCTGGAACACCGCCCGCTACATCGGCTCCTTCCCGGAGCCCGAGTCCGCGACGCTGACCGAGTCCGACAGGTGGATCCTGGCGGAGCTGGACGGGCTCATCGAGGAGTGCGAGAAGGGGTACGGGGAGTACAACATGTTCGTCCCCGCCACCAAGATCAGGGAGTTCCTGTGGAACGTCTTCACGGCCCACTACCTCGAGATGACCAAGGGGAGGGCCTACGGCGACTCGGGCAGCGAGAAGGACCGGGAGGCGGCGTGCTACACGCTGCACAGGGTCATGAAGAGCATCCTGCTCCTGCTGGCCCCCATAGTCCCGCACATCACCGACCACATCTGGAGGAGGCTCTACGGCGCCGGGTCGATCCACAGGGAGCTCTTCCCGAAGGCGGGCGGCTACGAGGTCCCCGAGGGCGTCACGGAGGCCCTGATGGAGTTCAACGTCCGGGTCTGGAAGTCGAAGAGGGACGGCGGCCTGGCCCTCAAGGAGCCCGTCCGCGTCGACGTGCCGGCCGAGCTCCAGCCCTACCTCGCGGACCTCACGAGGATGCACCACATCACGGCCTAGGCTGCTCCCGGGCGGCGGCCGAGTGCTCCGTCCTCATCCCTCCCTCCCCCGTCGGTCACTCGAACCTTCGGGAGAGCTCGTCGTAGTCGGATTGCGTGAGCCTCGTGTCGACCGAGCGGGCGTTCTCCTCGACGTGGGCGACCTTCCCGGCCTTGGGGATGGCTACGACGGGGTCCCTGTAGGTCACCCAGTTGAGCATCAGCTGGGCGGGCGTCATCTCATACTTGGAGAGCATGTCCCGGGGGATCCTGCTGGCGGGGATGTTCCCCGTGTCGAGCGGGCTGTAGGCGATGACGGTTATCCTCTCCCTGTCGCAGAAAGGGATGAGGTCGGACTCGATGGAGCGGGAGGTGATGCTGTACCTCACCTGGTTGGAGACGAGCTCGCTCCTCGGGAGGGACTCCTGGGCCTGCATCGTCTGCTCGACCGAGAAGTTGGACACCCCGACGTACCTCGTCTTCCCCGTCGAGACGAGCTCCTGCATCGCCCTCATCGTCTCCTGGATGCGGATGCGCGGGTTCGGCCAGTGCAGCTGGTAGAGGTCGACGAACTTCACCCCGAGCCTCTGCAGGCTCGTCTCGCACGACTTTATGACGTCGTCGTAGGCGAAGTTCTCGGGAGCGACCTTGGTCGCCAGGAAGACGTCGTCCCTGCGGTCCCTGATGGCGTCCCCGACCAGGCTCTCGGACCTGCCGTGGCCGTAGACCTCCGCCGTGTCGATGAACTTCAGGCCGAGCTCGATGCCCCTCTGGAGGGCCTTGATCTCCTCCCTCCGCTGGTCTCCGCTCGAGTTGCCGATCGCCCAGGTGCCCATCCCGATCACGGGGATCTTCTCTCCGGTCTTCCCGATCTCCCTGGACTCCATTCGCCGCGATGGGGACGAATCGGCCTTCGTTTTAGTCTATCTGCGGCGGAGAATTGAGGCGGGCGTGTCGGCAAAGGTTAAATGAAATGGTAATGGTCGAGGGCGGATAGATGCCCATTCTCGAGAGCCCGACCGATGAGGCGAAGAGAATCATCGAGGTCGCGCAGCAGAAGAAGATAACCCTGAGGCTCTTCGGCGGCGTCTCCTTCTTCTTCCGGTGCCCCTCGGCCAAGCACCGGGCTCTCCAGAGGAACTACGTCGACATCGACTTCATGGGCCACGCGAAGCAGTCCAAGGAGATCAAGCAGCTCTTCGAGGAGCTTGGCTACGTCCCCAGGGACAGGTTCAACGCCATGCAGGGGTACAGGAGGCTGATATTCAACGACATCGAGCACCAGCGGCGCGTCGACATATTCCTGGACGTCTTCGAGATGTGCCACAAGTTCAACTTCAAGGACAGGCTCGAGGTCGACCGGTACACGATCTCGCTCGCGGACATGCTCGCCACCAAGCTCCAGATCGTCGAGATAAACCAGAAGGACCTCAAGGACGTGGTCAGCATGTTCGTCGACCACGACGTGGCCGACGGGGACGTGGCGGAGGCGATCAACGGGGCCTACCTGGCCAAGCTCTGCGCGGACGACTGGGGGATCTACAAGACGTTCACCGTGAACCTCGACCGCATACTCGGCACGATGGGCGACTTTGAGCTGGAGGACGCCCCGAAGGCGCTCGTGACCGAGCGGGTCACCAAGCTGAGGAAGATGATCGAGGACGCCCCGAAGAGCTTCAAGTGGAAGATGAGGGCGAGGGTCGGCGAGAAGGTCCAGTGGTACGAGCTGCCCGAGGCCGACAAGGAGGTCGTCGACTCGCGCATCGGGACCGGGGCCGGGTCACCCTCTCCGAGCGCGTGAGGTTTAAAACCGCCTCGCTGGGATGTGCTGGGAGCGTTGGCTAAGACCAGGCTCTTCTTCGTCACTGACGTGCACGGCTCGGACAGGTGCTTCCGCAAGTTCATCAACGCAGGCAAGTTCTACAACGCAGGCGTGCTGGTGCTCGGGGGGGACATCACTGGGAAGATGATCGTCCCCGTCGTGAAGCAGGCCGACGGGACCTACAAGTGCGAGTTCGGGGGGACGTCCTACGAGCTGAAGTCCCAGGACCAGGTCAACGAGACGGTCAAGAACATCAAGGACTCGGGATTCTATCCGTACATGGCCGAGCCCAAGGACGTCGAGGAGCTCTCGGCCAAGCCCGAACTCGTGCACGAGCTCTTCAAGAAGCTCATGAAGGAGAGCATAGAGGGGTGGATGAAGCTGGCCGAGGAGAGGCTGAAGGGGACGGGGATAAAGTGCTACGTCTCGCCCGGGAACGACGACTACTTTGAGATCGACCAGGCGCTCGACTCGGCCACCTACGTCATCAACCCCGAGGAGAAGACGGTCTACATAGACGACGAGCACGAGATGATCACCCTGGGGTACGCGAACCACACCCCGTGGAACAGCCCGAGGGAGGTCGACGAGGACGTGCTGCAGCAGAAGATCGACAGGATGGTGGCCCAGGTCAAGAACATGAAGACGACGCTCTTCAACCTGCACGTTCCCCCGATAAACACGGTCATCGACCAGGCGCCGAAGCTCGACGAGAACCTGAAGCCGGTCATCTCCGGGGGCAACATCGTGATGACCTCGGCCGGCTCGACCGCGGTGAGGGCCAGCATCGAGAAGCACCAGCCGCTCGCGGGCATCCACGGGCACATCCACGAGTCGCGGGGGATGGTGAAGATAGGGCAGACGATGTGCTTCAACCCGGGGAGCGAGTACAACTCCGGCATCCTCAAGGGGCTGCTCTGCGACGTCGAGAAGGACAAGGTAAAGTCCTACATGCTGACGTCCGGGTAGAAGGAGGAGCGGAAGAAGAACCCCGTGCGGGGTTCGATTCCAGGACCGGCCGCCCGAAGGACCTGGCTCCCGGGCACGGACGAGCGGCCCACGGCAGACCGGGACAGCCTCGCCGGGCGGCCGACCGCCCGGCACGCCTGATGCGGCGCCCTGCGCCTGCGCGCCGGGAGCCTCGGCGGGGGGCGTTCGCATTTAAGAGGGCGCCGCGGGCATGTACGCGAGCCGAATGTTCGACCTGGCGAGCCTCTACTCCGTGGACGCTGTCCTGGCCCTGCTGAGCATCGCCATAGGGGTGCTGATATTCCTGATGCAGCGGAGAGCCGACGACAAGATAAACGGGATCATCAGGACACAGTTCAGGAGACAGGAGCTCGAGAAGAAGTACTTCGGCACGAGGCTGATGACCAACCTGGAGCTCGTGAAGAAGAACTACCTGAAGCTTCAGCAGTTCCTGGAAGACTACCTGACCGACCGCTCCCAGACCAAGAGGGGCAAGGTGAAGAGCTTCTGCATGTTCCACGGCAAGCATCTCGACGAGTACGTCGTCCCGACCCTCCGGGGCGACCTCGGGCGGTTGATCCAGTTCATAGACGACCTGGAGCTCGTCGACCAGCTCTCGTCGGCCTTCGACGACCTCTCCTCCGTCTTCAAGGATTGCTCCGTCGACAGCACCCTCGACGAGCCCGATTCCTCCCTGAGAGAGAGGATCTCCGCGCTACAGGGACGGTCCAAGCAGATCGAGTCCCTGCTGTCCAGGCTCGCCCGAGAGGTTCCAAGCGTCGAATAGGCGTCGCGGGAGGCGCCCGAGAGCGTTCGCGGGAGGAGCGCCGGAACGGGCTCGCCGGGAAGGGGAGCGAGGCCCGGCCCCGGGAAGCAAGGATTATATTCGCCCGGCCCGTTCGGGCGACCGATGCTCCAGTATGCGTGCAAGACGGCGGGGTTCGACTGCGACGCCGTCTTCATTGCGAACACCGAGGAAGACCTGACCAAGCAGATCAATCAGCACGCGATTGAATCGCACGGTCTGGAGCCGAGCGACCTCAGCCCCGAGCTGATGCGCAAGGTCAAGGCCTCGATCCAGAGGGCCTAGGACCCTCGACGGCCGAAGGGCCCTCGCGCGGTCTCCGCCTCAATACGCCGGGGCCCGCGTCCGCTCGCCGAAAGGCGCGTCGGTCGTCATCGAAGCAGCGACCTGCGGTTGAAGCGAATGGACGGGTCTTGGGAGGGTCGGGAGACACGCCCACGCCCGGGCCCGCGGCGTGGCGGGTCGTCGAGATAGGGGTTCAGGGAACGGAACGTGAGAAGAGCCTCGGGCGGGATTTGATCCCACGACCTACTGCTTACAAGGCAGTTGCTCTACCAGGCTGAGCTACCGAGGCACCTGGTCAGACCGCTCCCGGTTGTCCTTATCTCCTTTTTTGTCCCCGGGATGGTCCAGCAGGTCGGACGCGAGCAGCCTCAAGAAGGTAGAGAACTCCTCGTCGTGCATCTCGACCCGGTCGAAGCGCCCCGACTGCTTCGCCATCGAGTAGGCGAGCAGATGATAGCAGGTCGGGTCCCTCCCTCCCAAGACCCTGAAGAAGAAGTGCTTGCAGGAGCAGAACGGCCTCTCTGGGTCGATGAACTCGTCGCCGCTGCGGCCCACCACGGTGAAGAGGACCCTTCCGCTGGGGGTGAAGACGTGCTCCTTGACGCACCGGTCGCGCACGGCCTCCGAGGCCTTCTCCAGGTGACCCGGGTCCTTGGCATCGGCGAGCGGGCCGGACGGCGGCGCGCCCCCCTCCTCCTCCTCCTCCTCCTCCTCCTCTTCCTCCTCTTCTCCGCGTCGCTCCGGGGTGCTCGTGTCCATCGTCTCGCCTCATCCCAGGAACTCGGAGAGGGAGCTCTGCTCCTTCGATCCCTGCAAGTCCCCCACCTTGATCCCCACCCGTCTCAGCGCCCCGTGCTCGTCGACGAGGGAGATAAGCAGCTCTGACGCGGCCCGCCTCAGCTCCGAAGGCTCGCTGGTCGGCGTCTCCAGGGTCTTGGTGCGAGTCCTTATGGAGAGGTCCCTCAGGATGCCGATGACCGAGACGGACCTGAAGAACAGCCCCTTCTCGACCGCGCGCGCCTGGACGTCGTCCAGGGCGGGCATGAGCTGCGGCACGATCTCGTCGGCCGACCCGGAGTCGCGCTTGAGCGTGATGATCCTGCTTATCTGCGTCGCCGGGCCCCTCTCCTTCACAGGCTCGTCGTCCTCGCCGGTCGCGGAGTTGTGGAGGTAGACGGCCAGCTTCTGCCCGAAGAGGTCGCCGAGCCGGGCGACGTCGACCCTCGCGAGGTCGTCGACCGTGGCCACGCCTATCCCTTGGAGCGCCCCGGCCGTCTTCGCGCCTATCCCGTAGAGCCGGTCCACCGGCATGGGCCCCATGAAGCCCCGGAGGTCGGAGGGCCGGACGACGGTCAGCCCGTCGGGCTTCTTGAAGTCGGACGCCAGCTTGGCGGCCACCTTGTTCGGAGCCAACCCCACGGAGCAGGTCAACCGCTCCCTCCGGAGTATCTGCAGCTTGATCTCGGAGGCGATCCCGGAACCGACCTCGAAGTCGCCCCCGGCCCTCTTCGTGATCTCGAAGAACGCCTCGTCTATCCCCGTCTGCTCCATGACGTCGACGCCGTCCCTCAGGACCTCCATCACGCGCTCGGAGTAGCCCTCGTACTTCTCCCTGTCCATCCTGATGAAGGCCGCCTCCCTGCCGGCCAGCCGCTTCTTGGCGGAGACTATCGGGATCCCCGAGCGGACCCCCAGCTCCCTGGCGACGTAGTTGGCGGTGCTGACCACCCCGCTCTCCTCCGTGCGGCCGGAGTAGACGCAGACCAGCACCGGGAGGGCCCTGAGGGAGGGATTCTCGAGCTCCTCGACCTGGGCGTAGAAGTAGTCCAGGTCGAGGTGGCCCACCAGCCGGGTCAAACCGCGCGAAGCCTTCCGCCTCTCGATTTAAGGGTTGTAGGATATTGGTGGGGTCGGCCGGATTTGAACCGGCGCTCTCAAGCGCCCGAGGCATCTCCCAACCGAGATTGAAGCCTGGACCAGACTAGCCGACGACCCCTCGACGCAGGCCTCTTCCGGGGGGTTATATCTCAACCCTTTGGTCGGGACGGACCGGCCCAGCCTGCGTAGGCGTTATAAGCAGGAAGGTTTCGCGCCGGGCCATGCAGGAAGGCACGAAAACGGTGATAGTAGGTCAATCCAAACCACTGCTCAACTACGTGACAGCGTGCATAACCATGTTCAACGGCGGCGCCGACCACGTGGTCCTCCGCTCCCGAGGAGAGGCGATCAACGTCGCCGTCGACGTCACGCAGCTCCTCAGGAAGAGGTTCTTCAGCCAGGTCCAGATCTCGAAGATCCAGATCGACGGAGAGAACGTGGTCTCCAGGGACGGCAGACAGCTGAGCCTCCCGGTGCTCGAGATCGAGCTCTCGATGCCGAAGACGACGCAGGCCGCGACGGCCTGATCGGTCGGGCGGTCGGCGAGCGAGCGAGCGGACGGTCCTGGCAGGGATGGATGTGGTCCCTCGCCCTCTGGGGCGAGGAGGTCCGAGGGGCCAGTGAACGAGGGCTCAGGCTGAGGGAAGAGGAAGAGAAAAGAAGGGAAGAAGAAGGAGAGGACGCAGACGATGTACGACTTCGACTCCCTGCTCGACGAGATCCTGAAGAGCAAGCCCGGGCTCACGCGAGACCAGGTGATGAAGCAGGTCCAGGAGAAGAAGCGGGACGTGGGGGCCGGGTTCCTGACCGACCAGGGGGCGCTCTTCCTGATCGCCGGAGAGCTCGGCGTCCAGCTGAGCCACATGACCTCCACCGACCTGGCGCTCAAGGACCTGTACGCAGGCGCCAACGACATCACCATCGTCTCGAGGGTCCTGGCCGTCTATCCCATCAGCGAGTACAAGAGGAAGGACGGGACGGTCGGGAGATACAGGAGGTTGAGCCTCTTCGACAAGACGAGCGTCGCCAGGCTCACGATCTGGGACGACAACCAGGACGCCCTGAACCTGGCGGGGATATCGGTGGACACGCCCGTGCGGGTCTCCAACGGATACGTGAAGCCGGGGCTGGACGGGAAGCCGAACCTCAACCTGGGGAAGAGGGGCAGGATCGAGGCCCTCGACGACGAGGCCCTGGTCTCCAAGCTGATCCCCCTCTCGGGGCTGGTGAAGAGGATCGGGGAGGTCGAGGAGGGCCAGAGCGTCCCCGCGGTCGAGGGCACATCTCCCTTCGGGTCCAGGTTCTCGAGCTTCACCCGGAGCGACGGCTCCGGCGGGTCGATGACGCAGTTCGAGCTGGTCGAGGACGCGGAGCAGAAGAAGAGGATGCGCGTCGTGATCTGGAATCCCGTCTCCGTCGAGGTGAAGGCTGGCGAGAGGGTCCAGGTCACGAACCTGAGGGTCAGGAAGAGCATCAACGGGGATCTGGAGCTGCACGGAGACAACGGGAGCGTGGTGCGGGCCCTCGGGCCCGGAGGGGCCCCGGAGGCGCCCCCGAAGTTCGTGAAGGTGACCGCGATCAAGGACCTGACGGGGCGGGTCAGCCTCGAGGTGATGACTCTCTCCAAGGCGAGCGCCCACGAGGTGCCGATGCGCGACGGTGCGAGCATGAAGAAGGCCGAGCTCATCATCGGGGACGACACGGGCGAGGTCACGCTGGTCGGCTGGAGGGACCTGGCGGACAGGCTGGTCGAGTTCGAGGTGGGTCAGAGGGTCAGGGTCATCAACGTGGCCCACAGGCTCTCGAAGATGGGCATCGTGACCCTGGAGCTGGAGGACGCGTCTAGGATAGAGAAGGTCCCCTGAGCGGACGGTGGCTGCTTGTGTGTGCGCCTGGGTCAGCTCTGGTTCTTTGGTCTTCTCAGCACTTCGTACTCGTAGACGAAGATGATCACGAGCGCCACGGCGAAGAGCGCGATCATTGCGCCGCTGATGAAATTGTAGAAGCTGGTCGCGTCCAGAATCGGAATCATCGTTGAATTTTGCGGTCGAGACAGGCATGGTATAAGGTTTCTGAAGTGCCGGGGGCGGGATTCTCGCGTTTCCTTCCGCATTTCGAGCCCGCGACCTCCGGATTTCGCATCGAGCTTGGGATTATGAGTTTCGCCCACGTGCGGGCGTGCCCGGCGCAATGAGCCAAGCTATGCTACCCCGGCAGGCAGCCGAACGAAATGCGAGGTGATTTAAGCTCAACTACGACGGCTGACGCGCGGCCGTTCTCGGCCACCCGTCCCGGGAGGTCGCACCGGTGAGGCGTCGCCCGGATGCTCGGGGCTACCAAACACTAAAAAATCTCACCCGTTGGTGCCATGTCCGCCGCGCCTCGGTAGCTCAGCCTGGTAGAGCACTGCCTTGGTAAAGGAAAGAGGTCCAGAAAGGCAGGGGTCCCGGGATCAAATCCCGGCCGAGGCTCTCTCTTCCCAACCCTTTTTACCTGCCCGGCGCCCCATCGATCGCTTCGCATGAACGAGAAGGAGATCGGGTTCCTGAAGGCGCGGGAGCTCTGCAGGCTCGCGACGGTCTCGGGGGACGGAACGCCCCACGTCGTCCCGGTGATCTATGCCATGGACGGGGAGAGGATCGTCATAGCGGTGGACTACCACACGAGGAAGCTGGAGAACCTGAGGGCGAACGACAGGGTCTCGCTCGTGGTCGACGACTACAGGCCGAACCGCGCCGTCTTCATCGAGGGCAGGTGCACGATCCTGGAGAGGGGTCCCGAGTACCTCCGCCTCCTCGGCGTCCTCTTCGAGAGGTTCGAGTTCTACAGGAAGAACCCCTGGGGCGAGGGCGAGTCGCCCATACTCGTCGTAGAGGCCTCGAAGGTCGTCAGCTGGGGGCTGTGAAGGCGCTCCGGGGCCTGCGCGGGGCCGAGCAGATTACTTTAAAACGGGTTTTTCTGTCCGGAGCGGCACCTGCGGGGGTCGCCCAGCCTGGTCAACGGCGCGAGGCTCAGGACCTCGTCCCTTAGGGGTTCGTGGGTTCGAATCCCACCCCCCGCACCAAACTCAACCCCGGCGTCGCCCCACAATCCAGGGACGATTGAATCCGTTTAACGATTGTATCAACAGTTTTTCGTTCGGCCGGAGAAATCGGCGGCAGGACGAAGCGACACACGTTCGTAAATGGAAGCAGTAAGCCAGTATTTGGACCACAAGGCAGAGCTCGAAGGACGCGTCGAGGCGCTCGAGTCGGAGCAGGCGTCGCTCATAGCCGAGATCTCGGCCCTGAAGGAGAAGCTGACGACGCTGGAGTTAGAGAGGCACGCCCGCTCGCTCGCCAACGACGTCGAGGCGCTCCGCACCGAGAAGACCGTCCTGGAAGAGAAGATCGCATCCTACTCCACAGAGTCCGCCGTGGCGATCGAAGGCTACCAGATCTGACAGGCTAGCCGAACTTCGAGACCTTCTCCTCGAGCTCTCCCTTCTCTTTTCTGAGATAGGAGACCTGCCCCTCCAGGGCCTCCAGCTTGAGTTCCAGCTGCGTCAGCTGGGACTCCTTCTCTTTGTTTCGCAGGGACTCCTGCAGCCCTTCCTGGTCCTTGACCAGCGTGTCGATCCTATGCTCGAGCTCCTGGTTGGTCGCCTTCAGCCCCTTTAGGTCGCTCTGGATCTTCTTGAGCTGCTCCTCGGCGACGACCAGGTACTTCTGGCGGCTGATGATTATCGGAAACTTGGTGTTGCACTTCGAGCACTGGTACATCCCGACCTTCCTCTGGGTCAGGCCCCGCTCGCCCTCGGCCGGCTCGACTATGACCGTGAAGACCTTGGACGGGGTGTCAGTGGCGGTTCCGCAACTGGGACATGCTGGCAAGGTTCTTCCGGCGTCAGCAGGCGGCTTCCTGTTGTGTTAAGTCTTGCTACTCCCGGATCGACTCGAGCTCGGAGACCGCCGACCACAGGGTGACCCTCGCGAACGAGGGCATGTTCGGGTCCTGTGCGACCTCGTCGAGCATGCTGATCGCGTTCGCCGCTCTCACGGCGACGCTCAGCTTCGAGTCCTGCAGCATTACCATGGAGTCCTTGACGATCTTCCGGATGTTCCGGGGGGTGATGTTGGAGTCGGCTATCTGCTGGAGGCTCGCGCTAGCCTTCGTAAGCTTGACGTCGTTCTCCTGCTGCTTCTTGATCTTGGTGCTCAATTATCATTTCGCCTGGCCGAGTTTCCCCAGCCTTCGGGGGGACCCATATTTGGCTTTCCCTTCGGGGCGAGGGGCGCGCCCGAATGAGATTAATAGGCCGGGCGGGGCGAACGAAAGGACTCGGATGAGCAAGTCGCGAGAGAAGATGCAGCTGACGGTGGAGCTCATGAGGCGCGGGGCCGTGATGCTGAAGGAGCCCTGTCCGCTCGACAACGGGGTGCAGATGAGGTACAAGGGGAAGGTCTACTGCACGACGCACGACGACCTGGACGCCGCGCTCTCGGCGAAGGAGCTGACCTTCGGCGACGTGGCCACGAACGTGAGGGACCTGCTGCTCGCGAAGCTGAAGGAGAGCAGCGCGCTCCTCGAGAACGAGAAGGACCTGCAGAAGGAGGAGCAGCTGGTCACCCTGATGGCGAAGTGCGTCGACCTGCTGAACAAGCTCGAGGCCGCATCGCAAAGGACTTAAGGCGTCGGGCCGCCATTCGTCGTCCAATGGTCCTCAGAGTCGGCCAGCGCGTCCCGGACTTCACGCTCACTGACCATACGAAGCAGGAGAGGAAGCTCTCCGACTACGTCCAGAAGGGGAACGTGGTGATAGCGTTCTTTCCGTTCGCGTTCTCAGGGGTCTGCGACAGGGAGATGTGCACGTTCAGAGACAGCGTCGCGAAGCTCGACGCGGTGAAGGCGAGCGTGCTCGGCGTCAGCGTCGACAGCCTGTTCGCGCTGAACGTCTTCGCCCAGACCTACGGCATCGAGTATCCGCTCCTGAGCGACTTCAACAAGAAGGTGAGCCGGGCCTTCGACGTGCTCCAGGACCCCTGGGTCTCCTTCGGCTACAGGGGGGTCGCCAAGCGCTCGGTCTTCGTCCTCGACAGGAAGGGGATACTGAGGTACAGGTGGGTCACCGACGTGCCCGGCGAGGAGCCGCCCTACGACGAGGTCATGGCGTCCCTGGCGAAGCTGGGCCAATGAGCGCCCTTTTTATAGCAGCGGGTGAGGCGGAAGCTCAGTTAGAATTGTCTCAGGAAGTCAAGGAGATCAAGCCAGTCATCGAGATAACGCCGCAGGCGGCGGAGGAGCTCAAGGCGTATCTCCTGAAGCAGGGCAAGCCCGAGGGCGGCCTGCGCGTCTTCGTCTCCGCCGGAGGGTGCTCGGGGCTCTCCTATGGGATGGTGCCGGAGGACAAGACGACCGAGGACGACTACGTCATCAGCCAGTACGGCGCCAAGCTCATCGTCGACAAGTCCAGCATGCCGTTCATAGCGGGTTCGCTCATCGACTTCCAGTCCGACAAGCTCATGGGAGGCGGGTTCGTTGTCAAGAACCCCAACGCGGTCTCCACGTGCGGCTGCGGCGAGTCGTTCAAGACGGCCTGACAGAGCCGGTCAGTGGTCAGGCGGCGGTGGGCGGACCGTCGCCGGCGATGGGTCCAGGAACTGGCCGGGCCATGGTGCGGCCGGCGAACGGGCGATGCGCGTGAAAGGAGCGCCGGGAGTGGGACTTTCACCCGTGGAAGAGGGCTCGCACGGCGAGCCACTCCTCGGGATTTGAACCCACATGCCCCCAAGGGGGCACGGGCTGACCCGTCAGTCGATCTCGAGTTGCGGATTCGCCCTTCCGGCGAATTGCCCGCGCGTTGGCCAGACTCCGCCATCCCGGCGAAGCTACCGGCTCCGGCGGCCCTCTTTATCCTTTCCAGGGGGGCGGTGACGGCCCTCCGGCCGGTCTGTCGGAGGGGAGAAGGAGCGATGGCTCCCGCACGGGGCTGGCACCGCTCGTCGCCCAGGGACGGCGCCCTCCCTTCCTTCCTCCCCGGGCCGATCACACCTTCACGTACTTCGGGCGCCAGCTCCTGGTCTTGTCGGGCAGCTCGGAGTACTCAAAGTCGGCGTAGATCAGGGGGAACCTCTCCTTCATCGTGCGAGCCACCCTGTCGAAGACGTACCGAATCTCGACCTCGGCTGCCTCGGCCGTCCGCATCGTTATGACGTGCCTGATCGTCCGGTGGTTCGCGGTCCAGACGATCGAGGTGGCCATCCCGTCCGGCGCCATGCGGCGCAGCGCCGAGGTTATGCGCTTCTTCACGTCGAAGTTCATCGCCTCCCAGTCGAACTCCTTCTCCAACTCCTTGTATCGCGTCTCGATGTCCTCGACCACGGCCCTCACCTTCTCCCTCTTGCCCGCGAGCTCGGGCGGGAGCCAGAAGCCGAGCTCCGAAGGTCGGACGTACCGCAGGGACTCCTGGCTTATCGCCACGCCCACCCTGTGTCGGACGAGCTCGTGCGTCAGGACTCTGCTCACGTTCACAAAGGCGAAGGTGCAGCTGGCGTGCTCGAAGATGGAGCCGTCTCCCTTGGAGAGCGTGTTCTGCACGTAGTCCTCGGAGGACTGGCGGATCTTCGTCACGTTCGGGTTCAGCCCCACCCCGAAGCTCTTGTAGCAGATCCTCCCGGCGACCTCGGTGAGCAGCTCCCCCTCGGACTTGGAGGCCTTCTGGGTCTTCGAGAACCAGTCCAGGGCGGTGGAACCCCCGATGGCGTCCAGCATGGCCCTGAGCTGGACCGGGTCGATTCTTGTCTCGCCGATCAGGTAGACCTGTGGTTCGACGAACTTCATCCTGGGACGGCCTCCGCTCGTTCCGTTATTAATAGTCGTGTGAAGCGGTCTGCACCGCCCCTCTGCGCGCCGGGACCAGAGGGCCTTATCTATGGAGGTTCACATTAATATGCGAACGTGCATCGGAGACGTCGCTGCATCATGTCTGGCGCCGTGGCTTCTTTTGCTGCCGGTTCGGCCGGGGGACGGTGACGGGCGCGCCTCCCGTCTTCGGCACGGCGGGGGTCCGCGGCGTCTTCAACTCGACCCAGACCCCCGAGCAGGTGTACAGGCTCGCCGCGACCTCGGCCTTCGTCTTCGGAAGAGGGGCCTACGGCATCGGGTGGGACGGGCGCAAGAGCTCCGCCCTGCTCGCGCGCGTCGTGGCGGCGGGCGTGGCGTCGGCTGGAGGGCGGGCGCTCTCCTTCGGGCTCGTCCCGACCCCCGTGACCGCGTTCGGAGCGAGGGAGGAGGGGTGCAGGCTCGGCTTCTCGGTCACGGCCTCCCACAACCCGCCCGAGTACTCGGGGGTCAAGTTCTTCGGCGGGAACGGCATGGAGCTCGCCAGGGACCAGGAGCTCCGGATCGAGAGGGCGATGGCGGCCGGGGCGGGCGCCGCCGGGGGCGGGTTCGGAGGAGTGGCGGCCCGTGAGGCCGTGCTCGACTCCTACCTGGAGAGGCTGGCCTCGCGCTTCGAGAGGCTGCAGAGAGGGGGTCTGAGGGTGGTGGTCGACTGCGCGAACGGGCCTGGAGCGCTGGTCACGCCGAGGGCCCTG
>Ga0335078_10006897_pt1 | contig 16820 bp, 16 predicted proteins | sample Lox_Sample_32_FD_206711 | JGI IMG/M metagenome (GOLD analysis project Ga0335078, IMG submission 206711) | Soil microbial communities from Loxahatchee National Wildlife Refuge, Florida, United States - Lox_Sample_3.2 | ecosystem: Environmental > Terrestrial > Soil > Wetlands | place: USA... | reverse complement strand
GCATGTCGTCCTCTTGTCACCTGGATCTGGCGGGTCGGGTCAGGATCGTGGCGCGATCGAGGACCGGGCGGACGGTGGTGCACACGCGCCGGTGTCGGATGCGCGTGGTGAACAACGAGCGCTGAGCAGTGTCACACGCGGCGCTTCTGTCTTGTCTGATGAGGGAAGCATCAAACGAGAGGAGCAGTCATGAAGGTCTTCGTAGCCGGCGCGACGGGTGTTCTCGGCAGAGAGCTCGTCCCGCAGCTCGTGGCGCGGGGCCACGAGGTGGTCGGGATGACCAGGAGCGGATCGAAGCAGGATCTGGTGCGCAGTCTGGGGGCGCGCCCGGTCGTGGTCGACGCTCTCGACGCCGACGCGGTTGCCCAGGCGGTGGCGTCCGTCGAGCCCGAGGTGATCGTGCATGAGCTCACGGCGTTGTCGGGGAAGATGAGCATCCGTGACGCGCGGCATCCCGACCGCTCCCCGATGGCGAAGATGACCAACCGGCTGCGGACCGAGGCGACGGACCATCTGTTGGCCGCGGGCCGCGCCGCGGGGGCACGGCGGTTCGTGGCGCAGAGCTTTGGGGCTTTTCGATGGGCCCGCACGGGCGGGCCGGTGCTGACCGAGGCCGATCCCCTCGATCCCGACCCGCCGGCGCCGCTGCGGCCGGTGGTGGAGGGGCTCCTCTATCTGGAGGAGGCGGTGACGAGGATCGAGTGGGGCGAGGGTCTCGTGTTGCGCTACGGCGGTTTCTACGGTCCGGGAACCTCGGTCAGCCGCGCTCCGGATGCGGTGATGGCAGCGCCGATCCGTAAGCGTCAGTTCCCGGTCATCGGCGATGGTGGTGGCGTGTGGTCGCACATCCATATTGCTGACGCGGCCGCGGCGACCGCCGTCGCGGTCGAACACGGCCCGGCCGGTATCTACTACATCGTCGACGACGAGCCCGCGCCGGTGCGGGAGTGGCTGCCGGTGCTGGCGAGCGCGCTGGATGCCAAGCCACCGAGGCGAATTCCACGCTGGCTGGGGCGCCTGGGGGCCGGTGAGGCGGCAACGGTCATGATGACCGAGGCGCGGGGTGCCTCGAACGCCAAGGCCAAGCGCGAGCTCGGCTGGCAGCTTCGGTATCCGAGCTGGCGAGAGGGCTTCGCGACGGGACTCGGCTGAGCGATGACCGACGCGCGCTGCCCGATGTCGCCGACCGGTGTGCAGTGACTCGACTCACCAGCTCGGCCGACTCGTGGCCCGCGATCGGTCACATCTCGCTGCGTCACGTCTCGCTGCCGCCGCGTGTCAATCAGGTGGCGGATCAATTCTGCCGGTGCCGGGACTCCCGGCCTTGAGAAAGGAACAACAATGCACACCGAAAACACAAGCCAGAGGATTGCCGTCATGGGAGCTACCGGCCGGGTCGGAGCGCCACTCGTCGAGATCCTCGAGCGGCGCGGGCACGATGTGGTCCCGATCGCGCGCTCCCAGGGTGTCGACGTGGTCAGCGGCGAGGGTGTCGATGAGGCGCTCGTCGGCGTCGAGATCATCATCGACACGGCGACTGGGCCCTCGCCCGATCAGGAGGAGGCGACGGCGTTCTTCACTGCTTCGGCGCGGAACCTGCAGCGAGCCGGCGCCGCAGCCGGGGCGAAGCGGATCGTCGTGGTCTCGATCATCGGCATCGACAAGTTCCACGGCGGCTACAACGCGGCTAAGCTGGCGCAGGAACGGACGCTGCTCGAAGGCCCGCTCCCGGTCCGGATCGTTCGCGCGGCCCAGTTCCACGAGTTCGTCGATCCGCTGGTCGGATGGAGCATCCGGGATGGCGTCGCCTACGTGCCCGAGATGCGAACGCAACTCGTTGCCGCCGGCGTTGTCGCCGAAACGCTCGCCGACGCGGCCGAAGAGCCGGAGATCGAGAACGGCAGGAGCACCGAGGTCGCAGGCCCGCAGGAGGAGCGTCTCGCCGATGCGGCAGCAGCGCTCTTCGCCAGCCGAGGTGACTCATTCGAGGTCCGCGAGAGCCGCGGCGGTCCGCTGGCGCAGCCCGACGACCCCGACGCCGCGGCCTATGCCGAGGGCGCCGCGCTGCCCAACCCGGGCGCGAAGCTCGCGGGCCCCAGCTTCGAAGAGTGGCTCACGACGGCCAAGGTGTAGATCCGCAGCACCGGATCGGGCGAGCACCAGCCGGCTCGCCCGTCCGGGACGCCCGGTGGCTGTCGTACGACACGACTCTAGTCATACCCGTCAAGTCCCATGTCGCCGTCGAATTAGCCTTGCCGTGGCGGCGATCTAAGGAACAGAATTCAAGAGCAGCACCACGTCGGACACCACTCCTCGGCAGGACACCCAACGGCGGAAGGTCGGCGTGGTGTAGATCAAACCGCCAGCGCGCTATCAGCGAATCGGGTGGCGGCGTGGACGCTTTCGACTGAACGAGCTCGTCACGGGCGGGCTGACCTTCCGGATCCGGCTGGTCGAAAAGACCGGCCTCAAGCGGTGACGCGGCCGCCAGCTGCCGGCGGGCGCGCTGGCACCCCGCCGCCGCCTTCTGCAGGGATCCGGGGTACCGCTCGCTCACCGGTCTGATCCCGCTACGAGACGATGCACTGCGAGCTCGAGGTCGCTGCAGAGGGTCGCGTGGGTCTTCGCCGCGCGGGACGCGTTCATTGCTTCGGCGCTGCTGCCGCGGTTCGGGTTTCGACAGACGGCGTGTCGGGCTCCCTATCAGAGCCCGGGTGTCACAGCCGGGGCTGCTGTCTTGTCTTAGCGGGTGCGGGGAATCCTCGATCAAGGAGCCAGTGATGAGAGTGTTTGTGGCGGGTGCGACGGGAGCGATTGGACGGCAGTTGGTGCCGCGTCTGGTTGCTGGGGGTCATGTGGTTCACGGCATGACGCGGAGCGGGTCGAAGCAGGCGATGCTCGACGAGCTGGGTGCTGTGCCGGTGGTCGCGGACGCGCTTGATCCCGATCAGGTCGCGGAGGCCGTGGGCCGGGCGAGGCCGGACGTGATCGTCCATCAGCTGACCGCGATCCCAGCGACGTTGGACCTGCGTCACTTCGATCGCGATTTCGCGCTGACCAACCGTCTGCGGACCGAGGGAACGGACCACTTGCTGTCCGCCGGGCACGCGGTGGGGGTGCGGCGGTTTGTGGCGCAGAGCTATGGCGCGTGGCCGTACGCGCGGACCGGTGGGCCGGTGAAGAGCGAGGAGGACGCGCTCGACCCGACGCCGGCGCGCGAGATGCGCGAGGGCCTGGCGGCGATCCGTCACCTCGAGGAGACGGTCCTCGGTGCGCGCTGGACAGAGGGGATTGTGCTCCGCTACGGCGCGTTCTACGGGCCGGGCACATCGCTGGCGCCGGGCTCCGAGCAGGTCGAGCTGGTCCGCAGGCGCAAGTTCCCGCTCGTCGGCGACGGTGGCGCCGTGTGGTCCTTCATCCACGTCGCCGACGCCGCGGAGGCAACGGTGGCGGCGGTGGAGCGCGGCAGTCGCGGTGTCTACAACGTCGTCGATGATGACCCCGCCCGGGTCGCCGAGTGGCTGCCGGCGCTGGCAGAGCAGCTCGGCGCCAAACGCCCGATGCGGGTGCCTCGTTTCATCGGGCGGCTGTTCGCCGGGGAGGCCGGCGTGGTGATGATGACCGAGCTCCGCGGCGCCTCGAACGCCAAGGCCAAGCGAGAGCTTGGATGGCAGCCGAAGCATCCGAGCTGGCGGCAGGGGTTCGCATCGGCATGACCGATCGCGAGCGACTCCTCGACGAGCTGCGGCCGGTCGCGTTCGCGATCGCGTACCGGATGCTCGGCAGCGTGTCCGAGGCCGAGGATGTGGTGCAGGAGGCGCTGTTGCGGGTGCATCAGGCGCTCGACTCCGGCGAGCGGATCGCGTCGCCGCGGGCGTTCGTCGCGACCGTGACCACCCGGCTGGCGATCAACGAGTTGCGCTCCGCGCGCGCCCGCCGCGAGCGCTACGTCGGGGAGTGGCTGCCCGAGCCGATCATCACCGACGGCGACGACGACGATCCGGCCCGGCACGCTGAGACGGCCGACTCGCTGTCGCTGGCGATGCTGGTTCTCTTGGAGAGCCTCACGCCCGAGCAGCGAGCCGTGCTGCTGCTCCACGACGTGTTCGGCTACGACCACGCGCAGATCGCCGAGATCATCGGCAAGAGCGCGGACAACGTCCGCCAGCTCGCGACGCGAGCGCGACGCCACGTCGAGCAGCGCCGGCCGCGCTTCCAAACGACCCGCGAGCAGCGCGACGAGCTGGCAGCCCGGTTCTTTGAGGCCGCCGAGCAAGGCGATCTCGCCGGGCTCGAGGCGCTGCTCGCCTCAGACGTGCAGCTGACCGGTGACGGGGGCGGCAAGGTTCCGGCGCTCGCGCGGTCGCTGCGCGGACGCAACCGTGTCGCGCGCACGCTTATCAACTGGTTCCGCCAAGCCGCCCGCGTTCCGGGCGTGTCGTTGCGCCCCGTCGAGGTCAACGGCGGCTCGGGAGCGCTCCTTCTCGACGCACAGCAGCGGTTGATCAGCGTGTTCGCGCTCGATATCGCCGCCGGCCAGATCCGGAGCATCAGCGGGATTGTCAACCCCGACAAGCTGACGCACCTCGGACCAGTCGCCGACCACAACTCGCTACTGAGGTCCGCGAAATAGCTCCGGCGTATTAGCCGCGTCGTCCCGTGCTGCTGTTTCCGCGAGAGCACCAAACGGCCCACACCTGAAACGGTCTAGTCGCAGGCCGCCCGGACCCATCGCGGGAACTTTCGCGGCGCCGCCCGGCTCTCCGGTAGCACCCAGGCAATCTGACCCAGAACGGAGCACCCATGAACCCGATCGTCGTCGGCCCGACCATACGCCCGCCGCGGCGCGCAGGTCGCCCGACACTATCGCGACCAGGAGAACCTGACGATCGCGGAGATCGCCCGCCCGGTGATCGCCCCTGACCTTGCGTCCGGTTCGGAAGGCAGCGGTGAGGAGACCACCGGCCGCAAGGCCGGCACCGGCGCCCCGTCGCTGCCCCTGCGCTGAGGGGTATCCGACGGGAGTGTCGCCTTCACGCGGCTGCGGAAGTGAGCGCCGGACAACCACGACGCGTGCCCGTCGTTCCCGAAGGCATCACGAGTAGCGCCGAGGATCCCTCCCGATTCGGTAGGTCAGCTGTGCGCGACATTGCTTCGAGCGGATTGCTCCCGGCCGTGCAGCCCGCCGTCCCTCGCGGGACGATGCGTCGAGCGATCGAACGCTCGCCAGGAAGACTCGTTGATCACGTCCTCGATCGCGGCGACCACGGTGTCGGGGGCCTTGGTGAGGATCTGCGTGTGCTTGTGGGGCGTCGTCGCGAATACGGACACGCGCTTGTTGCTCTTCTCGGCGTCGACGACGGCGGCGCGCACTGTGCGCATCTCGCCCTCGGTGGTGCCCGAGTGGGCTCCGGTGCCGACCACGACCACCGTCGGGCATTCCAGCGCCGCGAAGTCGGGACTCAGTTCGCCGTTGACGGCGTCCATCTCGATCACCACGTCCGCGGACTCGGCGGGAGACATCTTGGCCGAGCGGCCGAGCACTGCCAGGATGCGCATGATCCACCCCAACCGACGGAACTGGGTGCGGACCTTCTCCTTTCCGGCCTCGTCGAACATGGCGATCGGGTAAGCACCATCGATAAGCACCAGTCCGCCGACTCGCCCGGGGTGCTGAGCCGCGTACCGCACCGCGATCGTGGCGCCGTGAGACCACCCGACGAGGATCGGACGTTCGATACCGGTCGCGTCGATGACCCGTCCGACGTCCTCGACGGCCGCCCGTATGGAGTAGTCGACCGATCTGCCTGACTTCCCGCGCGCCCGCGCGTCGAACCGCACCGTGCGGTACTTGCCGTCGAGACGGCGGATTACGCGGCTCCAGTTGTGCACGGTGCCAAAGCCGCCGCTGAGGAACAGCAGGGCAGGCGTGCCGCCCGGAGCGTCGATGGCGTACAGCCGAGTGTCTGCGGCAGGAATCATGAGTTGTCGTGACATCGCGGTAGAGCCTTTCGGATTGGGGTGCATCGGTAGTCAGTAGTTGGTGTGCATGGCGTCGGCGACGTGCGTGAGCGTGCGCTGGGCGATGCTGCGGGCTCGGTCGCTCCCGTCGCGCAGGACGGTCCCGAGTTGGCCGCGATCACGCATCAGTTCAGACCGGCGATCACGTGCCGGTCTGAGCCGTTCGTTGACGTCCTCGGTGGCGCGGCGTTTGAGCTCGGCGGCCCCTCGGCCGCCGATCTGCTCTGCGAGCTGGTGGGGGTCGAGCTCCTCGGACAATGCGGTGAGCAGGACGAGGTTTGAGACCTCGGGGCGGTGCTCCGGGTCGTAGGTGATCTGGCGGTTTGAATCGGTCTTAGCCTGGCGCAGGAGTCGCGCGGTCTCATCCCGGTCGCGGCGAGAGCGATCGCGTTGTTGCGGCTCTTGCTCATCTTGCGCCCGTCGGTTCCCAGGAGAACGGGTGCGTCGCTGAGCAGCGCCTCGGGCTCGGGAAAGACGGGACACTCCGGCGCGTATCGGCGGTTGAACCGCCGCGCGATGGCGCGGGCGTGCTCGACGTGCGAGAGCTGGTCGGCGCCGACCGGGACGATCGTGGCCTGGCAGAAGAGGATGTCGGCGGCTTGATGTACGGGGTAGGTCAGCAGCAGCCCGTTGAGCGCGGTCATCCCGGAGGCTGCGGCCTCGTCCTTGACCGTCGGGTTGCGCAGCAGCTCGGGCAGCGTAACCAGGCTCAGAAACGGCACCAGCAGCTGATTAAGCTCAGGCACGAGCGAGTGGGCGAAGATCGTTGCGCGGGTCGGGTCGATCCGGACGGCCAGATAGTCAGCGACGAGGTCCTAGATGCCCTCAGGAAGTGACGCGGGGCTATCGCGGTCGGTGATCGTCTGGTAGTCGGCGACCAGCACCATCAGATCTACTCCCTGCTCTTGGAGCCAGACCCGGTTGAGCAAGGTGCCGAAGACATGACCGAGGTGGAGCTGCACGGTCGGGCGATCGCCGGTCAGCACTCGGGGTGCGAAGGCCCGAGCGGGCGAATCGACAGTTGAATCGCGGTCAATGCATGGAACGCCTTTCCGACAGGGCCCCATCGACGTCGGCTAGGGCTGCTCGCGGGGGAGGCGGTTGACGTGGAGGTTGACGGAGACACCTCGATCCGCTTCACGACTCAACTCCGGTGGCGCGAATGTAGTGCTCGGCGATCTCGTCGCTTGTGGTCAGCCAGACGCGCGGATGGTTGGCAACGTATTGGAGCGCTTGGAGCAGGTACTTGTGTCGGAACGGCTGTCCGATGACGAACGGATGCAGAGCAAGAGCCATGACCCGGCCGCTGTCAGCCGAGTCGGCGTACAGCTGGTCCAGCTGGTCTCGCACGAGCTCGACGAAGTCGGGCCCGCTCATGCCCCGGCTGATGAACACGTTGAGATCGTTCAACTCGACGGAGTAGGGCACGCTCAGCATGCCGGGCACGTTCAGCCGGTAGGGCTGGTCGTCGTTGGTCCAGTCCAATACGTAGCGCAGACCAAGCTCGGCTAGCAGCGTGGGGGTCTGGAAGGTCTCCGTGAGTCCCGGCCCGAGCCAGCCGCGCGGGCGCCGACCGGTGGCCGCCTCGATCGTTTCGACGATGTCCGTGATGAGCGCGCGCTCTTCGTCGACATGAATGCCGGTGTGGAGGCTGGAGTTGGTCTTGCCGTGCGCTAGCCAGGCCCAGTCGCGTGCGCGGCCGGCCTCGATGATTTGCGGGTAGTGCTCGGAGACGTCAGAGTTGAGAAGGGCGCTCGCCCGGATCCCGTGTCGATCGAGGGTTTCGATCAGCCGCCAGATCGCCACCCGTGGTCCGTAGTCCCGCCAACCGTAGTTCAGCGGGTCAGGTACGAGCGACGCCGTCCCTTCCCACAGGCTCGTCGAAGGGCTGTCAACGTGGAAGTGTTCGATGTTCAGTCCGACGTAGAAGGCGACGCGGGCGCCGCCAGGCCAGTGGATCGGCTCGCGCTCGACGATCGGGGTGTAGTCAAAGAGATCGTTATCGTTATCCATGCGTTGACGATCTCATCGCGCGGCGGTTGTCGAATGGGTGGGATCGCCGGTGCACTCGCCGGTGGGCCCGCGGTCTGATCATCGGCCGGCGGCACGCTCCAGGAACGCGGCCACCTGATCGGGATCAACGGGCTGAAGCAGCGACCTTTGGAGCTGATCGTCAAACGCAAGCCCGGAGGCCTGGAGCTCGCGCGCAGCGGCGTCAACGTCATAGGTTGTCTCCTGTAATTCGGGGACGCCGTCGATGACCATCATCCAGAACGCTCCGGGACGTCCCTCGTACGGCAGGCCAACGCTGCCGGCATTGGCGTAGGTGAGTCCGCTGCCCAGGTCGCGAATGAATTGTCGATGCGTGTGCCCACCCACGACGAGCGATTCGGTGACGCCGGCGAGCGCGTCCGCCAGGACGTCGTCGGGTGTCGCGGTGGTCAGGATCTCGTCATCGCGAAGTGGCGAGCCGTGGCTGAACCGCACGCCGTCGAGAGGAAACGTGATCGGCCACGAAGCGAGCCGATCACGCCAGCGCGAGTCGAGTGCCCGCGCGCTCCAGCTGGCGGCCTCCCGGCCGCGTCGTCTGACGCCGGCGATCCGTTGTAGACGGCGACGGCCTCACGCTCGCTGTTGCCGCGGAGCCAGTGCACGGCTTCTGGTCGCACGCTCAGCAGGTCGAGCGACTCGCTCACGAGCGGCCCACCAACGACGTCGCCGGCGACGACGAGCGCGTCGGCTGCTCGGAATCCAACTGGGCGAGAACCGCCCGCAGCGCGGGCGCGTTCGCGTGGATGTCAGCGAGTACAGCGACGCGCATCAGGGTGACCGTAGCGTCATGCCGTGGCGCCGAACGACGCCCGCAGGCTCTTGCCGTTGGCGACCGTGCAGACGCCGGCTAGGAGGACTCCGCACACGCCTTGTTCGATCTTCATCCACACCGGGAACGTGCCCGGAAGCGTGATGATGACGACAATCGCGGCCAGCATCACCGCCGAGACGATCCGCAGTCGGAGGTAGGCCCGACGTGAGCCACGCGCCGCAAGGACAGTGAACGTGACCGTGAGCGACGCGCTCAGCGCGACGATCGTTGCACGTGTCCAGACGGCCGAGTTCACCGCGGCGGCGTCGCGGCGAAGGAGGAGGATCGCCACCAATGTCATCGCGCTGATCGCGACGTAGCCGCCGACGAGCAGTGTCAGGCGCCGGAAAGCGGCCTCAGCGGAGGGCAGGTTCTGGTGCTCGTCGGCTCTCGCGCCGCCGTGAGTTGAGATCCTCGCCGGAGGCGGCAGACACGGATTCGAGGTGCTCATGACGATCCTTTCTGTATGACCGTCCAGGATGATCGCACCGGTGACCCCGGGTCGCACCGGCCCGATCACCAGTCGACTCGCCGGTCAGGCGCCGACGGGCTCGCCCAGGTCGACGCCGGCGAGATCGGCTCGGGAGGCGATATCGAGCTTGGCGAAGACCTTCCGCAGGTGGTAGTCGATCGTGCGCGGGCTGAGGAACAGCTGCGCGGCAACGTCCGGGTTGGTCATGCCATCGGCGACGAGGCGCGCGATCTGTAGCTCCTGCGGGGTGAGCTGATCGCGCGACGATGGGTCGCGCTTGCGCGCGGTCTCGCCGCTCGCGCGGAGTTCCGAACGAGCCCGCTCCTCCCAAGGCGACGCGCGTAGTCGCTGGAAGACTTCGATCGCCGCGCGCAAATGAGAGCGTGCGTCGACGCGTCGGCGGTGACGCCGCAGCCACTCGCCGTAGAGCAGCTCAGTCCGTGCCCGGTCGAACGGCGACAGGGCGTCAGCGGGTTCAACCGCGCGCGCGAAGTGCATCTCGGCATCGGCGTCGTCCACCAGCGCCAGGCAGCGGGCGAGCAGCGCCACGCGCGCGGGGTTGGGGAACGACTGTGCCCAGGCTCGGAAGCGGTCGAGGTGGACGCGGACCTGATCGACGCGGTCGGCCCGGACTGCGGCTTCGACCGCATCGGGCACGCCGAGCACGAGGTTCGATTCCGGGCGGATCGCGGAGACGACGACAAGTAGACGGTCAAGAGCTTGCTCCGGCCTGCCGAGAGCGAGGTCGAGCAGGCCAAGCGTCGTCGTGATACTCGCGGTGATCGCTTGCGCGCCGCTGGTCGCGACGAGTGCCTGCAGGTCCGCCACGCGTGTGTGCACCGGCGACTCGGCGCCTCGGAACGCGTCTATCCTGGCGAGATAAGCGAGGTTCAGACTCGCCGCCCAGGGCTGGCCGACGTCGAGCCCGAGACGCCATCCCTCCTCAGCCGCGGAGTAGGCCCGGTCGAATTGGCTCCAGCCGATCAACGCGCGAGCTTGGGCCTGAAGCGCGAATGGAAGCGCCGTCACCAGCGCCTGCTCGCGAGCGATCTCGACTGCGCGATCGGCGTAGGGGAGCCCGTCTGCCGCGAGGCCGTGACGCGCGACCGTGGCCGCGGCCGAGATCAGGCACATCGGATCGTCGATCCGATCGGCGAGCTGGAGTGCCTTTGCGGCCAATTCTGCGCCAAGGGCGAAGTCGCCCTTCAGGTCCGCCGCATAGGCTCCGAGCGCGGCGGCGGCGTAGCGATCCACGTCCGTCGCTGGCGTCAGCCGGCCGGCGCTGGTACCGATCGCGATCACCTCGTCGTATTCGCTTGCGTAGACGGCCATCGAGCCCGCCTCACGCAGGATCTGGAGACTGAGCGTCGCGTCGTCGCTGAGCTCCGTCGCTCGGCGCAAGGCACTGACGCCCTGCGTGAGCCATCCGCGCCGCCCCTCGATGAGGCCCCGCAGGTACAGCAGCCTGGCCCGCTCGCTCGGACGGGCGTCCGGCAGCACGCGGTTGACCAGACCGCTGGCGCGTTCTGCCTGGCCGGCCAGCCATGCCGCTGTGGCGGCACGGGTAAGGCGCGCTGTGCGGAGCGCCTCGCGTTCGCTCAGCTCAGCCGCCCGCTCGTAGGCGCTCGCAGCCGAAGCGTGGCCGCCCCGGTTCTCCGATTGCCGCGCGGATGCGTCGAGCGCACCGGCGATCTCCTCGTCCCGAGCGTCGGTGGCCATCGCCCGGTGCCACACCGCGCGGTCGGCCTGTCCGGCTCCCGCAAGTACGCCGGCGAGCGCTGCGTGAACCTCGTGGCGCCGGCCGATCGTCGCCGACTCGTACACGGCCGAACGGATCAGCGGATGACGAAAAGTCAGCTTCGCATCCTGAGTTGTGACGATGCCAAGCTGATCAGCGGGTTCGAGCGCGTCGGCCGGCAGCGCCAGCTCCGCCGCCGCGGCACGAATGACCTGAAGCTCGCCGGTGTTCTCAGCGGCGGCGACGAGCAGCGCCTCCTGGCTCGGGTCCGGCAAACGCTTGATGCGCTGCATGAACGCCGAGCTCAGACGCGCCGTCAGCGGCAAGGCCCGAGGCAGACGCGAGCGTCCGGCCAGCTGCGCATGCGTCAGGGCGCTCGACAATTCCAGCAGGGCCAGGGGGTTTCCGGCCGCTTCGGCCAGCAACCGCTGTCGCACCGAAGCCACCGCGGTCGGCGCGGATCGGCTCAGCAAGCTCGTCGCTGACTCCCGATCCAACCCACCGAGCACGAGTTGCTCGACCCCGGCGTCGTCGAAGCGCTGAAGTTCGCCCTCGCGCACCCCGAACAAGATCACCAGCCCTTCGGCGACGATCCGGCGGGCGGTGAACAGCAGCGAATCGGACGATGGCACGTCCAGCCACTGGGCATCGTCGACAAGGCACACGATCGGCCCTGCCTCGGCCGCGGCGGCCAACAGCGAGAGCACGCCCGCGGAGACCAGAAACCGGTCATGTCCTTCGCCGTCAGCCACCCCGAGTGCCGCGCCAAGCGCGCTGCGCTGGGGCGGGGGTAACCGCGGAAGTTCCTCGATGATCGGCCACAACAGGGCGTGAAGTCCTGCGAACGCAAGGTCGCGCTCGGCCCGCGCGCCCGTCACGCGCAACGCCCTCATCCCGTGCGCGCTGTCGGCTGCGTAGCCAAGCAGCGCGGTCTTGCCGACCCCCGCCTCTCCACGCACGACCAACGAGCCGCTCAGACCGTCGTGCGCATCGGCGAGCAAACGGTCGATCGCGGAGCGCTCGCGCTCGCGGCCGACCAGCACCCGCGGCACGCTCACATTGCCGCCGATGGCACGCGCCCTCCCCGCGGCGGGCAGGAAAACACGGTTCGTGGCTGGATGGACATTCCTCAGCTGCCAGGGTCCCGCGTGGCCAAGGTTAGCGGCCGGGCTCAGCCGGGCCCGCTGCCCCGAAACCCTCCCGACCCGGAGTTGCCCTCTCTCAGGATCTGCCACAACCCAGAGCACCGATAGTTGATCTGATCGATCACCTGCAGCACGACGAACGTGGCTGGGTAAAGCGCGCCTGCGACCCCAGGCACGAGATCGATCGGAAGCGTGTACGCGATCAGGATCCGGACTCCGGCGTCGACGAGCAGACCGACACCCCAGAGCACGCTCGACACGCGCCACGCGCGCCGGAATCGGCGATGCCGCTCCCACAGACTGATCCACGGCTCGCTCGTGAACGCTCGTCTGCCCTCCAGTAGCGGGCGCGCGAACAAGAACGCCAGTGGCTGCGTCCCACGAGCGCTGAGCAGAAACCACACGCCGCCGACCGCGGTCACCCAGCCCTCCTTGGCGAGCAGGAACCGGGGGCTCCCAGCGATCACCGCGACCCCGACACCGATCAGCATCGTCGTCATCACGAACACGGCCAACCGATCGAACGCGCCGCCGCGAATTAGCCGGACCATCATGCTGATCGCGGGGACGACGGCACCTGCGAGGAGGGCTAGGTAGATCCCCGCGCCCGCGGCACGCAGCCCGTAATACAAGCCGACAGGCGCCACCACGTCGAGCACCGCCGTGAGCGGCGCTCGGGCGCTTAGCACTGTGCGAGCCATCGATCGACCGGCTTGGCGGGCTCCGTAGGCCGTGCACGCCGACCAATCCGGCACAGGATCGCGGGCCAACGCTCCGAGCGGTCCGATGGGACAACGCGACGCCGTTCCTCGGCTCGACGGAGCAGCTCGTCGCTGTGGGCTTTGGCGAGCTGGCTGAGCAGATACGAGTTCATGGTTCTTGGCTCCCGGTGTGAGGGTCACAGGCGACCGGCGGTCACTCGGTCACCAACCGTGCCAGCGGTCAGACGCGATCGCATCGGCCGGGTCACTGGTCAAGTCGCCGGTCACCCAGCGTTTGGAAGCCCAGACCCGCGGCGGTGAAGCGCAGCCGCGGGAGCCGGTCCACAGCTCACCTGAACTCGATCGCCCCGAGCACCGGCGGGAGGACCGGCGAGGCCACCGATGCGACTCGCGAAGCCGGCGGGCATCTTGGACACCCGATGCCGGGAACACCCCGGCGCGCTCGACCACACACCGGAGTGAGATGACCATGAGAGACCTTGCGAAGTGGTGCTTCAGGCACCGAACGATCGTCGTGTTGACATGGCTAGGGATGCTCGCCGCCGTCAACGTGGTCCATGCCGGCGCGGGCAGCGCGTACAACGACAACTTCAAGCTTCCGCACACCGAGAGCTTCGACGCCGTCCGGCTCTTGCAGCGCAACACGCCCAAGGCGTCGGGGGACACCGAGCAGATCGTGATCGCAGCCGCGCGCGGCCGGGTCACCGATCCCGCCGCACGCACTCGCGTGGACGCGCTCCTCGCCCGCGTGGCCGCAGCGCCTCACGTGTCGATCGTGAGCTCCCCGTACGCGCCCCGCGGCGCAGGCCAGATCGCGTCGTCCGGCCGGGTCGCGTTCGCAGACGTCACGTTCGACGTTCCGTCGAACAAGGTCTCGGCCGCGGCGGCGAAGCGGTTCGTGTCGATGGTGACATCGACGACGGGCGGCGGAGTCCGGTTCGAGCTCGAAGGGCAGATCGCGGCCGAAGGTGAGGCCAGCGGCGGCACGAGCGGCGTAGCTCTCGGCTTCCTGGCCGCCGGAGTTGTCCTCTTCGTGGCGTTCGGATCGCTACTCGCGATGCTGCTGCCGCTGCTGACCGCTGGCGTGTCACTCGGGACAGGCATCGCGATCGTCGGAGTGCTGTCGCATGTGATCGATATGAACTCTTTCTCCGGCCAGCTCGCGCTGCTGATCGGGCTCGGCGTCGGAGTCGACTACGCGCTGTTCATCGTGACCCGCTACCGGCAGGGACGCCTGCGCGGCCTGACGAGCGAGCAGGCGGTGATCGAGTCGCTCGACACCTCCGGGCGCGCGGTCATGTTCGCCGGGATCATCGTGTGCATCGCGATGCTGGGCATGTTCGCGCTCGGCGTCAGCTTCCTCTACGGAGTCGCGATCGCCGCCGCGATCACCGTCTGGTTCACGATGCTCGCGGCGCTCACCCTCACCCCGGCGCTGCTCGGCTTCTTCGGGACGCTCGTGCTTCGCCGGCGCGAGCGCCGCGCACTGCGCGAGCACAGCCTCGCCGACAGCGACGAATCGACCATGTGGGCGCGCTGGGCCAGATCGTTGCAGCGCCGCCCGGCGGCGTTCGCCGCGGTCGGAGCCGGCGCCATGATCCTGATCGCGACCCCGTTCCTCTCGATGCGCCTGGGATCGGCCGACGCGGGGAGCGACCCCGCGAGCTCGACCACGCGCAAGGCCTACGACATCATCGCCAAGGGCTTTGGCCAGGGTTACAACGGCCCGCTGCAGCTTGTCGCACAGGTCGGGACGCCGGCCGATCGAGCAGAGTTCGCGCGCATCGTGCGGGCGGTCGCGGACACACCCGGGGTCGTCGGCGCCGGGCCGATCACCGAGATCCGCGGCGTGAACGGACGGCGCGACGTGGCGCTCGCAGACGTCTATCCCAAGGGATCACCGCAGGACGCGTCGACCACCGAGCTGCTGCACGAGGTCCGCGGCCACGTTGTGCCCGCCGCGACCCGCGGGACGCACCTCCGGGTGCTCGTCGGCGGCAACACCGCGATCTTCGATGACTTCAGCCACGTGCTCTCACGCAAGCTGCCCCTGTTCGTTGGAGCCGTCGTGCTCGTGAGCTTCCTGCTTCTCATGACTGTGTTCCGGAGCATCGCGATTCCGCTCACCGCCGCCGTGATGAACCTGCTGTCGGTCTCGGCCGGGCTCGGAGTCGTGACGGCGGTATTCCAGAACGGCTGGGGAACGTCGTTCCTCGCCGTCGATAAGACCGGGCCGATCGAGCCATTCCTGCCGGTGCTCCTGTTCCCGATCCTGTTCGGGCTCTCGATGGACTACGAGGTACTACTGGTCAGCCGCATCTACGAGGAATGGCAGCGCCAGCGCGACACCCGAGCGGCCGTCGCCCACGGCCTCGCGGCGACGGGTCGCACGATCACCGCGGCCGCCGCAATCATGATCCTCGTCTTCGGCTCGTTCGCGCTCGGCGGCCTACGGGTCATCGAGCTGTTCGGGATCGGACTCGCCGGCTCCGTGCTGCTCGACGCAGTCGTGATCCGCTCGGTGGTCGTGCCCGCGCTGATGCTGATGCTCGGCGACGCCAACTGGCGGCTCCCACGTCGGCTGGCCCGCTGGCTGCCGCACCCCAGAATCGAGAGCACCGCGATCGAGGGCGACAGAACCGCCGCTCGCGCCCCACGCAACCCCATCTCTGCAGCGCCGAAGCCGGCGCGCACAACACCCTGACCCGTAGTCGAAAGGACCATGCCATGTGTACCGCACGCGCGCTCGCCGAGCGTTTCGCCCAAACCCTGACCGACCACGACCTCGACGCGTTCGCCGAGCTCTTGGACGACCAGTACATCAATCACAACCGCTACGCGCAGCCCGGCAAGGACGGCTCGATCGGCGTCTTTGCCGGCTTCCTGGGCGCCTTCGAGGAGTTCCGCGTAGAGGTCGACGACGTGATCGAGAACGGTCAAACGGTCGTCGGCCGCTACACCTACCGCGGACGTCACACCGGCCCGTTCATGGGCATCCCGCCGAGCGGCGCGCAGATCGAGATGCATTCGATCGACATCTGGCGGATCCGCGACGGGCGCCTGCACGAGCACTGGGACGAGCTCAACACGCTCGAGCTCTTCCAACAGATCGGCGCCATACCCACGTTCACCTGACCCGTCCCACCGAATCACAGGACCCACACATGCTCTCCACCACCCTCGCGCTCGCTACGCTCGGCGCGCTCGCCTGCGCCGTCGTGTACGGCACCGATGTGTTCGCCGGGCTCGTCCTGCGGCCGGCGCTCGCAGCACTCGACGAGCGCGCGCTCGTGCAAGCCGCCGGGCGCATCCACGAACACGCCGACCAGCGGATGCCGTTCCCGGGCGCGGCCGGGACAATCGCCACGGCCGGCGCGACGCTCACCGCCGGTCTCGCCGGTCACCCGCTACAGGCCGGGCTCAGCGGCGGGGCGCTCGTCGCACTGCTGGCCTGGCTGGCGCTGTACCTCCGGGTGGCCGCGCCGATCAACCGCGAACTCACCCACGCGGCCGCAGCGCATCAGACACCGGCAAACGCGCGAGCACTACAGAAGCGGTGGGACAGCATCATCGGCCCGCGCGTCGTCCTACAGACCATCGCGCTCGCACTCCTCGTGGGCGTGCTCGCGGTCACATGAGCCCACCACGGTCGCGCCACACACAACAACGCCCATCAACTCCGCGTGAACACCCATCCAGCTTCTCCAACTCCAAAGGACGCAACGTGCAAACGCTAAGGGCTCGCGGATCAATAACTGTGGATCGGGTCACGGTGAGCGAGTGCTCGGAGAGATGCGGTAGTTCCATTCCGGGTGCCACTCGCGCCCGGCGATCTTGACGGCCGCGATCTGCTCCTTGC
>Ga0335078_10006896_pt1 | contig 16820 bp, 14 predicted proteins | sample Lox_Sample_32_FD_206711 | JGI IMG/M metagenome (GOLD analysis project Ga0335078, IMG submission 206711) | Soil microbial communities from Loxahatchee National Wildlife Refuge, Florida, United States - Lox_Sample_3.2 | ecosystem: Environmental > Terrestrial > Soil > Wetlands | place: USA... | reverse complement strand
GTGGATCGAAGGGAACCGATCGAGGAGCGCCGCGGCGAGCTCGCGGACGTCCGACACCGCCGCAAGGTCGTCGACCCGGAGCGACTCGACCTGCGGGTTGCCGGTCGACTGGGCGATCTCCGCGGCGGTCCTCGACGCACGGTCGGGCCCACGTCCTACTATGACCGTCGTGGCGCCGAGGCGGGCGAGGCCGAACGCGACCTCCCGTCCGATGCCCGAGGTCGCTCCGGTCACCACGGCGACGCGGCCGCTCAGAGAAGAGGACGCAGGTGCAGCCATTCGGGTCGGCCTCGTGCGAACCATCCCTCAGGGACTGAAGGGGATTGCGGGAGCGCGTTACGAAAGTCGGTATTCCCGCCGCCGAGAGTCGTGCAGGGAGATCGCCTCTTGCACGAGGCCCTGGCGCCGGAGCGACTCGAGCGCGCTCTGCACGGTCCGTCGCGGTAATCGGGACATGTGGGCGAGCTGGGTCTGGTCGAGCGCCCGGTATGTTTCGAGCAGGAAGTAGAGAAACTTCGCCGCGGGCGGGCCCCGGATCGCCTTCGAGTGACGGATCGTGCCGAACGTTTCGCCCCGCAGCCCGAGCCGTTCCGAAGCGAGCGGGGCGACCGAAGAGAGGGCGACATTCCCGAGATTCACGTCAGCGCCGAGCTCGCGAAGCAGTTGTACCTGCTGCGATTCCATCGGGGCCTCGAACAGCAGTTCCTCGGAGGGATGCTCCGCAAGGATCGACCGGACCCAGTCCCACTTGATCGCGCCGTCCGAGTCGTAGATGCCGACCGCGCGGCCCGACTCCCGGCTCTCGATGATCACCAGGCGGGGCTTGAGCGCGCGGGCCCGGCCGATCTGGGAGATCGTTTCCTTGAGCGAGAGCTGGTGCTGCGGGTCCTTCTTTCCGACCTCGATCATGACCTGGAGCCCCGACCGCCGGACGGTATCGGTCAGTTGGTCGATCTGGGCCTGGGAGAGCTCGATGATCCCGCTCGAGATCTCGATCATGTCGAACCCGAGCTCGCGCGCCTCGGTGATCATCTGCGGGACTCGGTCGTGGATCACCGCATACTCGAGGAGGGTCCCGCCCGTGGAGACGTCGACCGATACGTCGTGGTAGAGGCGGATCCGCTCGCGCAGCTTCTCGCGGGAGAGCAACAGGGGGAGACCCCATCCGACCTTCGCGATGTCGATGTACGGAGCCAGGTACTCAAGCTCCCCCGGGGTGAGCGGCTGCAGTCGGTCGAGCACGGAGGTAACGCCGCGCGGTCGAGGACGCGACACCTTGGCCGAGTCGGCCGGGAAGAACGCCGCCTTGGCCGAACCTCGTGCAGAACTTGACGGCATCGGGCTCTCTCCTGCGCAGATATTGTAGCTAAATTGACAAAACGCGGCTAAATACCTGTTGGCGGCGGCACCCGCCGCGGGCCGTTACGCGATGCCACGGATCGGTCGCCCCTGGGTCCAGTCGGGCACCGGAGCCTGCATCAGACGGAGAACGGTCGGTGCCACGTCGATGATCTGCTGCACGCCGAGGTCCGACGGTCGTGGGCTCGCAGGGTCGTAGTACGCGATCACGCCGTCGAAGGAGTGGACGGCGTCGTCGGGCCCCGTATCGTTCTCATCGAGGAACAGCTGGCCGTGACCGACCGAGCCGGCCGACCTCCATCGGGCGTCTCCAAAATACGCCATGAGGTCCGGGGGATCGCCCCGTACCTCGCGGTATACTTCTCGGGGCGAGAACAGCCGCACGCCAAGGGGAGCTCCTGCCGGAGTCCGGACGCTGGAAAGCTCCGTTCGCAGCTTCGCGATCAGCGCATCCCGGTCGGTCGGCGGCACGATCCCGTGAGGTTCGCGTCCCCGCTCGTTCACAAAGAGCCGGGCGTAATATCCTCCGGCGCCCCAAACCTGGGTACGATCCCAGTCGACCTGAGCTCGATCGATCGGAATGCCCTCCGGGGGAGCGGGGGTCTTGAGCGTGAGATACCCCTTGCGGATCAGCCATTCGTTCACGCAGAAACATCCCTCCATCGGCTGACTGCCGTGGTCGGAAGCGACCAGCACCGGCACTTCCGGACCGACCGCGTCGAGGAATGCGCCGACCTCCTCGTCCAGCAGCCGGTAAAACTCTGCCGCGACCCCTTCGAGCTCCGAGTGCATGGGGTGCTTGGGATGGGAGGTGTCGAAGAACTTCCAGAACGCGTGGTGGATCCGGTCGGGACCGATATCGTGTACGACGAACAGGTCCCATGGCTCCTTTTTCCAGAGGTGCCGGGCGACCGCCCACCGCCGGCGGGTCATCTCCAGAATGTCCCGGGCGACGGTGGCACGGTCGTCCACTCGGAACGTGGCGTCGAAGAACGGCCCTCCGCTCACCCGGTCGAGCTCAGCCCGCAACGACGCGGGCGCGACCCAGTCGGCGGCTCCTTCGGGGGTCAGGAAGTCGCTGACCGCGACCCCGTTCAACGTCGGCGGGGGGTAGCCGGGCGGCATGCCGAGGACGGCGACACGGCGACCCAGTCGTGAAAGCGTCTGCCAGACCATCGGTCGGAGCGGGGTCTTCGAGTCGGGGATGTACATCTGGTCGTAGGTGCCGGGCTTCCGATGTCGGAACCCGTAGAGCCCGAGAGAACCGGGGTCCACTCCGGAGAACATGACCGCCCACGCCGGCACGGTGATCGGTGGGTCGCAACTTCGGAGCGTCCCCTTCGCCGACCGAGCGAGCAGGCGCTGCAATCGGGGAGTCTCGGCCGCGAAACGCCGGTAAAGGAGGTCCGGGGAAACCGAATCCAAACCGATGACGACGAGGCGCGGGCCGGGTGGGCTCACGCCTTCGGGGACCCGGGGGTCCTCAAAGCGCTTTGCCGTCATCTGCCGGATGGGCATTGCTCAGTGAGCTTCCTGGCTCAACTCGGGCCTTGCCTGGCGGCGTTGAAGGTCAACCCGGCGGCGGTCCTCAGTTTTCCGGGGCGGTTCCGTCGGCTGCGGAACAGAGCTTCCAGCGCGAGCGGACGTTTATCTAGAACATATTCATATGCATATGTATGTCATCGCGCAATATCGCCGTGCAGAAGTCCGTGTACGACGCCCTTGTCCGGGAGAAGCGCGCGGGCGAGAGCTTCACTTCGGTGATGCGACGCCTTCTCGACCAGCAGGGGGGCCTCGAAGAGGTAAGTGGAGCCTGGGGGACGCCCGACCGGAGGTCGCGGGAGTGGCTCCGGGCCCTCCGAACGACCCATCGGAGGGCTCGATGAAGGCGCTCGACACCTCGGTTCTGTTGGCGCTTCTCGAGGGTGACAGGTCGGCGAGGGAGCTCATCCGGAAGCTGAAGAACGTGGAAGTTTCCACAACGGAGGCGAACTTTCTCGAGCTAGCAGCGCTGGCAAGCAGGGGACCTGCCCGCACGCGGACCCATCGCCGAGAAACTCTCGAGCGGATGCGACGGAAGTTGACGGTGCTGCCGATCGACCAGCGCGCCGCCGCCGAGGCCGAGCGCCACGCCCTGAAGGGGGACGCCCCTTCGACTCCGCTCGTGGCGGGAATGCTCGGCGCTCTCGAAGCCGCCGGCTGCGAGGAGCTCTTCACGTCCGATCCGCAGGATTGTTCAGGGAAGTGGCGGTTCACGGTCACGCGGTTCAGTCGTCGCAATCCTAAGTAACGTATATAGTGTAATCATGCTTCCACATCATATTGGAAGCGTTACGTGGCTTGCGGATCCTACTCGAGAACGTCGAAAGCGGGCCCCTGAGCCACTTTTGGGAGTCGACCCGTCCAGGACAGCGACCCCCATGGCAAAGGGGCCTCTATTCGATGATGCTTATGATAACACATCGAATAACGTGATAATAGTTACTGGAGCAAGCGTTTCAGCGTTTCAACCAGCTGCGCCGACCCGGCGGTCCTCACAATCCTCGTCAGTGCGGCGTATAACACGAGTTATACGAACCGAATCGGGGGCCGCCCACGTGACGGGAAGAAGGGCCCGGGTTGCACGTTCACCCCCTCCTTCTGGGCCAAACCTGAGCCTGGATCCCGTGCCGGGTTGGATGAAGCGGACTTCAGGGCGCCTCCTGTCGCGTCGGAGGAGCTCCGGGCGGCATGCAACCCCCGGACGGCCGTAGCCCGGCCGATGGTTACACGATCCCCGTAATGTGGAACGCTATTTACATTACTCGAATGTAATTGTATCGGAAGAGCCGACCCAGCCCGTCCGACCACCGCCGGCGACGGACCTTGTGTCGATGGGCAGCCGATCAGAGCCGTGACCAACGACCCCTCCACCATGGCGTGGCACGGACGCCCCGTTGATTGCATATATGCATATACATATGTATATGTTGAGTGAAGGCGAGCGGAACCACTGCGCGACTGCAACGGATCAACCCGGCAGGCAGTCCGGAACGCGATGCGGGTGGCCATTTGGCAGGAACCGGACGGACCTGCACGACACGGTCTGGACGTACGCCGGTCGCGCGATGGCTCGCGGACGTGAAGGACCGGGATAGCGAGGAGGAAATCGGACGTTTGCCGGCTGTTTCCGCGGCCGAAGGGGGGAGGGATTATCCGATGTACCGTCTACATGGTGCCTGGAGGTCCCGAAGTCCCTCGGTGCGTCGGACACATGATGGCAGCGAACGGGAAGAAAATCTGGATGGATGGTCGGCTCGTGGACTTTGCCGATGCCCACGTTCATGTCCTGAACCACAGCCTGCACTACGGTGTCGGAGTGTTTGAGGGAATTCGGGCGTACGCCACCTCCCGCGGGGGAGCGGTCTTCCGCCTCAAGGAGCACGTCGCGCGGTTGATCGCCTCGGCGAAGTTCTACCACATGACGATCCCCTACTCGGCAGACGAGATCGGGCGGGCGATTCTCGAGACCCAGGCTGCGAACGACGTGCTGCCGTCGTACATCCGGCCGCTCGTCTACCGTGGCGAGCCTGCGCTCGGGGTCAAGAACCTGAAGGGGAAGGTCTCCCTCGCCGTCGCGGCCATCCCGGCAAAGAAGTACCTCGGTGAGGGGTCGGAGGCCGGAGTCCGAGCCAAGATCTCCCCGTTCCGCAAGCCTCCCTCGGAGGCGATCCCCTCCTTTGCGAAGACCTCGGGAAATTACATCAACAGCTACCTTGCGGGAGCGGATGCGACCAAGGACGGATACGAGGAGGCGATCCTGCTCGACTGTCGCGGCTACCTGGCCGAGGGCACCGGCGAGAACATCTTCCTGGTCCGGAACGGGACGGTGTACACTCCTGGACTCGAGTCCGACATCCTCCTCGGGATCACCCGGGACTCGGTGATCCGGATCGCGAAGGACCTCGGGTATCCCGTCATCGAGAAGCAGCTCTCCGTCAACGAGCTTCTCTCGGCCGATGAGGCATTCTTCACCGGAACGTACGCCGAGATCGCCCCGATCAAGGAGGTCGGCCACTACGAGATCGGTGGGAAGGCCCCGGGACCGATCACCCGAGACGTCATGGGCGTGTTCTTCCGGGCGATCAAAGGTGACGCACCCGAATACATCGAATGGCTCACCCCGGTTCCACCGCTGGCCCGGGTCGTGCCGACGGCCCGTCGCTGACCGTCCGCGGGCGCGAGGTCACTCCTCGGTGGCCGGGGGCATGGCCACCGGCGGATGCGCGCACGAGTGGCTGTGGGGGTCCGGCCGCCAGACCAGTTCGATCCGGATCCCCTCCGGACCCCGAAGGAAGAGAGAACGCGAATCCTCACGCTCCTTTTCTCCCGTGATCACCACCCTCGCCCGGCCGACCCTACTTCGGAGGCCGGTCCACTCGCTGACACGGAGCGCGATGTGGTCGACGCCTCCGAGCGATTCCCCGTCCTTGGCGTCCCGCAGGCCCAGGACCTGGTCGCCGAACATCAGGAAGGTGTGGTCGACGCCCTCGCCGACCACGTCCATTCCGAGCTGTTCCACGAAGAATCGCTTCGCCTTCGCCCGGTCCCGGACGCGCACGTCGACGTGATCAAACCCCAGGAGTCCAAACTCTCGCGGCGCGGGTCGGTTCGGCACGGCGGCCCAGAAGCGCGACCCGCTATATCCGCTCGGTCCGGTCGAGTCGGGCCCCGGCAGGGCTCAAAAAGCCTCGACATCACGGTTATCCACCGCAGCACCATCGATACCTCTGCGGATGGGAGAGCTATCCGAGTCGGAAGACCCGCTTTACCGCCTGGTGGCGCGCCTCACTCAGCGGGGCCCCTTCGTCGAGGTCCTCGCTCAGGCAACGTCCGGCCTCTCCGTCCGGTACGATTCGCATGGGTCAAGCTTTCAGGCGGCTCCCCGGATCCGCGGCGCCGTCTTCCGGGCGTGGACCCGGACGGGGTGGAGTGAGGCGGCGATCTCGGGCCTCGACGCCGGTTCGCTCCGCATGGTCGAAGGGATGATCGAACGGACCCTCGCGCACCGCCCCGCGCGGGAGGGTCCACCCGGAGTCTCCTCCACCGCCCGTCTCGAGACGTTCACGACATCCCCCCGGCCGATCCAAGAGATGGGCGAAGAGGAGATGGTCATGATGGCCCGCGACGTGTTCGGTTGGACGCAGGGGCTTCCGGACATCCGGAACACGCACGTCTCGATCAGTTGGCGGCAGGACGAGCGACTCTACCTCAATTCGGCCGGAGCACGCTGCCTTCAGGGAGTTTGCCGCGTGCGGGGGTCGATTCGTCCGATCGCTCTCGAAAATGGCCGTGCGGAAGCGGAGTACTTCGTTCGAGGGGGCGTCGGCGGCCGGGAGGTCCTCGATGCGCTGACGCCCGAGAACGCACGCAGGTCGGCCGAGGACGCACGAAAGCTCCTCCACGCAAGGGCCCCCCCGAGCGGCAAACGGACGGTCCTCCTCTCGCCGAGCCTGACCGGCTACTTTGCCCACGAATCGTTCGGCCACGGAGCGGAGGCCGACCAATTCGTGCGAGACCGCTCCTACCTGAAGCCGCTCCTGGGCCAGGTCGTCGCCCCTGAGATCCTGACGATCGTCGACAACGGTGCCTACCCGGGCGCGTGGAGCCAGATCTATTGCGACGACGAGGGCCACCCTGCCCAACGAACCGTCCTGGTCGAACGGGGCCGGTTCGTGGGCGCCCTCCACGACCGGGAGAGCGCTGCCGCCGTCGGCGCGCTACCGACCGGGAATACCCGTCGGACCGACGTCCTGAGCCGGTCGTTCGTGCGGATGACGAACACCTACGTGGAACCCGGCGACAGCACGTTCGCCGAACTGGTGAAGGAAACCCGGGACGGCGTGCTGCTCGAGTCGGGCACGTCCGGGATCGAGGACCCGCTCGGCGGCCTCCTTCAGGTGAAGGCCCGGAAGGGCCATCTCATCGAGAAGGGGGAAGTGACGGACCTTGTCAGCTCCATGGCGCTTTCCGGGCGGGTCCTCGACTTCCTCTCCGCGATCCGGGGAGTGAGCGGCAAGGAGGACTTTGCGCTCGATACGAGCAGCTGCGGGAAGGGAAGGACCGACTACCTTCCGAACTCCGCCGGAGGGCCGTATCTGCTGTCGACCGCGGTGGTGGGCCCGGCATGAGCGGCGCCCGGCCCGGGGAGGCGGCGGCCTTCCGCATTGGAGAACGTCTCGTGGGGAAGGAACCGTGGGAGGTCTTCGGCGAGCGGATCCGGCGGTACGAAGTCTACCTGAGCGGAGGGAAGATCGAGATCGTCCGCGGTCCGATCGCCCTGGAGGGGTACGGGATCCGACTCTTCCGGAATCGGGAGGATGCTACCGGGATCGGCTACCAGGCGTCCAACGACTTCTCGGAGGCGGGAATCCAGCAAGCCGCAGGGGATGCGGAGAGGTTGTCCCGGTTCGCCTCCTTTCCCACGGCTCGTGTCGAACTGCCGTCCGGTCGCGGGGCGACCGGGGGCATCGTCGAGGTGCTCGACCGGGGCCTGTGGGAGTACCCCTCGGACTCTCTCGAGAGCTACGTCGCGGAGCTGCAGAGCGCCTTCGAGGGACGAACGCACTGCGCGCTGAGCTTCGGCGCTGTCCGGGCGACGCTTTCGGAGACCTCGATCTGCAACTCTGCCGGACTCCGGACGGGCTTCGGCCACACCACCGTCGACCTGGAGCTCGGCGTGAAGGCGTTCGGAGGGGCCGAGGGGCCCGCTCCGGGCGAGTACTGGGTCACCGAACTTCATCGCCGTTTGCGAACGACGTCCCTTCGGGATCAGGCCGACGCATGGTGCCGCTTCGCGGAGGACGCGCGGACCGGCCGGCCACCGCCGACCGGAGAGATGTCCGTCGTCCTCCCGCCTTCGGTCCTCGCGGGGATCCTCCCGGACGTCTTTCGGGGCCGCCTCACGGGCTCCGCGCAACTCGAGCAGGTCTCGCTCCTCGCCGGTTCGACCGTGGGAGGCGAGCTCGCCACCATCTACGACGACGGTCGGATCCCGTGGGCCCCCATGTCATCCCCGGTGGACGATGAGGGCGTTCCGCAACGACGCCGGACGCTCCTGGACCACGGGGTGGTGATGGACAACCTCTACGACCTGCTTCACGCGGGGGCGTTCGAGGCCCAATCGACCGGCAACGGATTCCGAGGTTTCCAGGGCGGCTCTCGGATCTGGTTCCGGTTCCTCCAACCACCGGAGCTCGCGACATCGACCATCGCCATCGATCCGGGCCACGGGGGGACGGACGCTGAGCTCGCGGAAGCGGCCCACGACGGGATCTGGATCCAGCAGATAGGTTGGTCGTCCCCCGACCCCCTGACCGGTGCGTTCGGCGGGGAGATCCGCCTCGGATACCGGATCCGGGACGGAAAACTGGCGGAGCCGATCCGGGGGGGCACCGTGGGCGGCGTCGCGGTCGCACCCGAAGGTCAACCTTCCCTCATGACGTCGCTGCAGGCCATCGGCTCGCACGTGGAGCTTTCCGACCCGATCAGCTGCCCGCCGGTCTTGGTCCGACCGTTGGCCGTCGCGGGCGAGTGAGGGTCGATGCGTTCAGGCGCTCTTACCCGCGGGGAGCGAGAGCAGGATCGTATGACACTTCGCACAACGCCCGCCGGGTAGATTGGCGGAATACGTCCCACCGAACCCCGTGCCGACGAGCACCTCGAGCCCCTTCGGGCGGAACCGGGTGGACGTGGACTGTTGAGCCCAGAAGAGCCCGGAGCCGTTGGTTGTCGCGACGTAGCCCTCCTCGAGCGGGCCTCCGCAGACCGTGCATTTCGATTCGGACATCCTTCGTTTCCGGAGGTCGCCCACGGGGCTCGGGTATCTTTCTTTTACGCTCGGAAGAGAACTTGGAAAGCCGCGGCTCGGGAAGGGGGCGATACGAGAAAAACGCGACCCCCGCGGGGCCGGGTACCCCGCGGGGGCCAGAACATCGTGATTTCAGGAGACGGAGAACGCGGGCATCACCGCTCGTCCTCCAGAAGGCGCACCTGGGGCCGGTGACCGCCGGACCGGTACGCAGGGATGAGCCAGTTCGGCCACCCCGAAAGGGCGAAGGAGTGGGTCGGAGGAGGAGGTGCGACCGCAAGCAGCATCTCCCGGGAGTTGAGCTGAGCGCGGTCGAGGTCATTCGCGTCGCTGGGCAGCCGAGGACGTTCCGCACGCAACATCAGAGCACCTCACCCAAGTCAGGAGGAGGAAGCCAGAGAATGCCGAGAGAACGGGAGCGCCCCCGGTCCGGCTCTGGGGATGGTGCCGGGTAGGGCGCCAAGGGCATCTGGACTCGGCCGCGGGGACGCTCCGCGATCTGGATCTGCTGGGCGGCCGGGACACGGATAGGGACTGCCAACGGTGGGCTTGGCATGGTCGCGACAGGGAAGCTTCCCATCACGACCCGCGGGCACTCGCGCGCCGAGCGGTGCTTGAAACCAAACTGCCGGTCCGAGTGGGCCTCACCGCAGGCAGGGCACACGTCCGCAACCTGGAGCATCGCTCCGATGCCTCCGAGGTACGCACCGCTTTCCTGCGTTCGGCTCATGGTGACTACTCCTTGGGCGAATGCGTACTTAAACGTAGGCTGTTATTTTGTACAAAATAATTCTAAGTAGTCCCGCTTGCATAGGAGACTGTGAGATGGGCGCCCAGACCTACCTTCCGATAGAGATTCTGGACTACGTGGAGACCCACGCGGCCCCTGAAGAGTCTCCGTTCGGGATCAGTCAGAGGGAGCTCGCGAAGGCCCTAGGCTACCACCCGTGCTCCATGTCACGGCCGGTGGCGACCCTGGTGGATGAAGGATTCTTGAGCGAGAGTCGGAGGCCCGTGCGTGAGGGCGTCCGGAAGCAATTGACCTATCGGATTACTGAACCCGGAAGGGCCAGGCTGCGGAGAGAGACTCGCGAGGTCCCCCTTCTCTCCGGGGAAATGCCCCCGCCACCACATCCCTTCCTCGGTCGTCGAGACGAACTTGCGGAGCTCACGATGTTTGCGAAGGAGGGGGGAATCACGTTCGTGGATGGTCCGCCCGGGATGGGGAAGACGGCCCTGGTGAGTCGCCACCTCCGGGCCGTCAAGCGCGGTCGAATCCCCTTTTGGTTTACCGTTAGACCCGCGAGTTCGCCCCGACAATTCGTCGAGTCATTGGCCCATGCCCTTTCGAACCTTGGAGCTCAGCAGCTTTCGTATTACGCGCAGCTGCCGCGACCGCCGGTAGCGCGGGAGGTCGCGGACATGGTTGCCAGATCGCTGGACCAGAGAGCCCTAGCCGCGGTTTTCGACGATGTTCAAATGGCCGGCCCCGATATGAGGGACTTCTTGGCGTCTTTCACGCACTTTCTGGCGAGCCGCGGTGATCACCTGTTCTACCTGGTCAGTCAGGCACAGCCAGCATTCCAAGTCCAAGATGTTCCGGTCCATAGGCTATCAATCGGAGGGCTCGATCGGGTAGCGGCTCACGATCTAACGGACCGCCGCGGGGGCCTTGCCGATCGTTTCGAACGGATTTACCAGGCGACGCTGGGATCTCCCCTCCTCCTCGAACTTGCGGTTTCCAACCCGGACGTCGAGGCGGACGCCACGTCCCTGCCCACTGCGGTCGTGGCTCGGCTTTCCCCCGACGACGTCCGAGCAGTACTCCCTGTGGCGTTGGCGAACGAGCCGATCCCCCTCGCATTTGCAAGCGACATGCAAGGAACGCCTGTCGACCGATTGATGGAGCTAGAACGCATGGGCGTCCTCCACAGGACTCTCCAGGGTCGCGTAGAGGTCCTGCAGGTCGTCAAGAGCGCGTTGCTGGCGCGTGCCGAGGCATCCGAGGTCCGGGAAGCTCACGCGCGGCTCGCCCAGTTTTACTCACGCAGCCACCGACCCGACGCGGTTCGAGAGAGATTCCTGCATCTTGTCGAAGGCGAGTTCTGGAAGGCGGCGGCCCAGCTCCTTTCACAGCAAGAGACCACGCTGCTCCGGCTGGGTTACACCGAGACCTTGCGCACCGCCCTTCGCCACCTTTCGAACGTGCTGCCTCGGGGACCCTTGAGAGTCCACGTCCTCCAGGTTGAGGCGACCCTTTTTCGCCTCCATTCCGATTACTCTGACGCTATCTCGACCCTACGAAGGGCAATTTCCGAATCGGATCGCGAGCCGCGTACCACAGGCGAATGCCTCCTCGCGATTTCGGAGCTGTACATTCGACTTCATCAGGTCGAGGAAGCGGAGAAGGAGTTCCAGGCTGCACGACAAGTCGGGCCGGTGACCCGTCGCCTCAAAGCATTCCTTCGGTTGACCGAGGCTCGGCTCGCGCAAGCGCGGGGCGAAGATCGCGACGCGCAGTCCGGCTTTGAAGAGGCCTTCGACCTCTGCCAAAAGGCTCGAGCTCGCGACCTGGCTTTGGAAAGCGTCGCTGGCTGGTCGCGTCTGGCGGAAATCCATAGTGGTCCCGAGGGCACCCCTCGCCTGGTGGAGGACGCTCTCCCGGAGGCCCGAAAGGCTGGGCGAATGGACATTGCGTTCAACCTCCAGCTTGTGCGCGCGCGGGCCTACGTTCGCCTTGGCAGACACGAGCAGGCCGAAGTCGAGATGAGAACCATCCGGTCGGAAGCGGAAGCCCTTGGCTACCTGAGTCAGCTCACCTACGCACTCAGTGGGCTCGCGTCCCTTGCCAGCGATACCGAGCGCTGGGCCGAAGCCGTTGACTATGCGAAGCAAGCGAGCGTGTTGGCGGAGCGCCTTGGGAACGACTTCGTTCTTGGACACAGCCTCGCCTCGCTCTGCGCGACGAAGAATCGCCAGGCGCTCGAAAATGGCGACCCGACCTCCACCCTGATCCGGGAGGCCATTGCGGACGGCGAAAGAAGCTTGGAAGTTCTGGGGAAGCTACCGCCGTCTGACTCCTTGGCTCTGGCCAATGCGTACCTGGCCGAGGCATACGTCGGTCTTCACGATTCCGAAAAGGCTGCCCGCTACTATCACAAGGCAGTCAATCTCGCCGACGAACTGCAACTTCCGTGGATCAAGGAGAAACTCCTGTCCGAAGTAAAGCCGAAGATCTTCGCGGATTCGACCGCAACCGCTTGACGTCCGTCCCGTAGCCGAGGGCGGGACCGAAAGTGGCGGCGCGGAGGAAACCCCGCCGATCAGTCTTTACTGGTCGTGCGGGAGCGGGGGCACAACAGGCATGTAGCCGTGCATTTGCGGGTGACACCTCCAGTCAGAACCCGGAAAATGCGGGTATTTAATCGGCTCGAGAAACCCTCGTCAGAGAACGGCCAGATATACCGCCCGCATAGGTGCGCATCAATGCGCACTAGGATTAGATTCCTGTTCGGAAGACCCCGTCCGCGGTTCCGGGCCGTTCTCCGGCGGCAGCGGGCGGAACAACGCCCCCTTTCTCATTCGGTGGATGACCTTCACATCATCCACGTCGTACCGCGTCTCAGCCCATGGGTCCGCGATGTTGGAGTAGCCCCGAACCTCCCAGAAACCCGGCTCATCTTCCCGGGCGAACTTCAGTCCCCGTAACCACTTCGCAGACTTGTAAAAGTATCGCTTGGGCACGAGGGCTCGCACCGGACCCCCGTGCTCGGGAGGCAATGGGGCTCCCTCGACCGTATGGGCGAGGAGGACGTCGTCGTCCCGGAGAGCCTCGTACGGCAGGGACGTGGTGAAGCCCTGTACGCACTCCATGATCACGAACCGGACGGTCTCCCGGGGCGCCACGGCGTCCGCAACCGCGGAGAACGGGACCCCCCGCCAGTGCATCCCGAGCTTCGTCCAGCTGGTGACACAATGGATGTCGCAGGTGACCTCCTTCTGAGGTAGGGAGAGCAATTGGGCGAAGGAGAGCGTCGTCGGTCGTTCTACGTCGCCGTGGAGCTTCAGACTCCAGGTCTGCGGGACGAGCTCATGCGGGACGCTCCCCGCATGGAGGACCGGCCATCCGTGCGTCGTGATCTGGCCGGGCGGAACCCGCGGGATCACCCCTGTTCCCCCCTTCCCTTTCGCCTTCCGGTGAGCTACTTTCGGACCTTTCGGATCGTGACCTCATCACCGGTCCAATCGAACCGGAGCCGGGGCCGACCCTGCCAGCGCCGGCGGTGGTCCCAAAGCGCCCCCGCGAGCAGCGGGAGGCCGATCGAGGCTTCCACGTGGGCCATCGCGCGGGTCGCGGTGCGCGAGATCTTGCCCCAGGACTGGGCTTCGTCGAGCGTGCTACCGGAGAGTCCCCCCCAGTGGGGGACGTCGGTCGTGATCTGGAGGGCGTAGAAGTGTCCCTCGCCTTCCCGGCCGAACGCGTAGTTCGCCATCACGATACCGTCGTTGATCCAGTTCTTGGGGGTTCCGCCCCCAATGTAAATGACGGCGGTCCGGGGAGACCTTGAAAGGATCTGGACGAGTTCGTAATTGTCCCGGACCGCGTCCAGGATGAACCGGTCCGTCCTCCGGCGATTGGCCTGATAATGGAGCGTGAGCCCGATCCCGATCGAGCTGTCGATCAGGGCCGGGGAGAAGACCGGTACGCCGCGGCGGGCTGCGGTCGCCAGGATCGAATCCGGGTCCGGGAATCGGGATCCGAGGAACCCGAGAAACTCGCGGGAGGATGCCGGGCGTCGCGGAAATTCCTCGGTGATCCGCCCGATCACCCGGTCCGTGTCCTCGAACTTGAGCTCGTCGACGTAGGTATCGTAGATCCGGTCGAGGTAGAGATCCCGCAGGCGAAGGTCGTCGGCAGTGGGAGTCCCCATCCAGTGCCGACCGCCGACCGACTGGTAGAGGTCTTGGTAGAGGACGGCCCCGGTCGAGACGACGACGTCGACCACGCCCCAATCGATCAGGTCGCGAAGCACCTTCCGGAGGCCGGCCGCGATCAGCGGGCCGGAGAGACCGAGGAACACCGTCGGTCGCTTCGGGTCGCGCAGGGCGTTCTCCCATACTTCGAGACAGCGTCCGAGATTCCGGGCTTGGATCGAGGACGACTGGAACTGCTCGAGAAGTCCGCCGAGCCCCGCGCCCCGGGTGACGTCCACCGAGCGCACGGGTCGCTTCAGAAATTCGCGTCGGCGGCTCCGGATCGATGCGGTCACGCGGTGCGCAAATCGGTCCGCCAGATAAACGCTCTCTCGGCCTGCTTCCGCGCCCCCGTCCGGGGCTTGGGAGAGAGTTAAATGCTTGAGGGAAGACTCTGAGTCGAGGAACCCGGGTGCCCTCCGCTCCATCACCGGTGCTCCGCGCTGTCCAAGGCATCGCGGAGTACTCCGGACGCACACTCGCGATCGCCGGTCCGCCGCTGAGCGGCAAGACCGCCGTCCTGCAGGAATTGAAAGGTCTGCTGAAGGCGCAGGGCGCTCGGGTCATCGAGCTCCAAGGGAGTTACCGCGCCCGCACCATCCCTTACGGAGGCCTCGACGGTCTCCGAAGTGAGCCGTCTGCCCCGACAGGGACCCAGGCGGGGTCGTCCGGCGAGGAGACCGACGGAGAGGACGGCGTCGGACCGGACCTTCCTCTCGGGGCAGGGCCCGTGATCCCATACCTCTCGGAACGGCTGCCGCGCAGCCGCCGGAGCCGCGGGGACCGTCCCCGGGTCTCCTTCCTCGGGCAACCGGTACGGGGTCGCTCGGCGAACGAAGGGAATCCCGAGGCGTATTGGAGAGAGATCCTTCCCGAGTTCCGCGGGGCCGATCGTCACGCGGTGGCCATCCTCATCGAGGACGGCTCGCTGTTCGACACGGAGAGCCGCGAGTTCATCATCTCCCTCTCCCAGCGCGCCCGGCTCCGACCGCTGGTGATCGCGGTCGCGCTCGATACCTCGGTACCGGGCTTTGTCGGCTGGGAGGAGGCGTTCCTCGGCCGGGCGGACATCGACTGGATCCGATTCTCCTCAAGCGGCGCGGACCCCCGCGAGGCCCACCGTCTGAAATCCATCTGGGACGACCTACCCACAGTGACCCAACGGGTCGCGGGCCTCGTCGCGCTGCTCGGGGGGTCGACGGGAGAGGTGGTACTCTCACGGGTCTCTCGGCTGAACTTTCCTCAGCTCGCCGAGGCGCTCCTTCCCGCGACGGGCGTGGGGCTGCTCAAAGTGCAGGACGGGCGCGTGACGATCCCTCACCTGGCCTGGACCCCCCTCACGGTCGACCTATTGCCCGAGGCGATGCGCAAAGAAATGCACCTCGAGATCGCCAACGCGCTCTCCGCCCTCTCGCCGGAACCGAATCTCGCGCGCCGGATCGAGGTGGCCCGACACTACCTTTCGTGGTATCCGGGGCCGATGGCCCTCCGTCACCTCCTGGAGGCAGCCGAGCTGGGTCTCGAGTTCTCCGCGTTCGACTCGGCCGAAGAGCTGCTCGCCGACGCGATCGGCTGTCTCGGTTCGCTGCCACCGTCCGACCGTGACCCCCTCGAGCCGGAACTCCGGTTGCTGCACGCGGAGTCGCTCTTCGCGGCCGGTCGGCTCACGGAAGCCGAGGCGGAGGTGCGCGAGGGCGTGGAAGGCGCCCTGCGTGCCGGGGTGCCGGCGGGAACGCTCGCGGAGTGGGTCGAACCGTTGGTCCTGGCGATGCGCGTCGTCGGCCCGCGTCCGTCGCTCTCGACGAACCTCATGGAGCTCGCCGAGCGGTGCCACGACGTCGGAATGGTGGAGCTCGAGGTCCTGTTCGAGGCGATGATCGCGGAGTTCCACTACGAACGCAATCTTCCCGAGAAGGCACGGGAGGAGTCGCACCGGGCCGCGCGCCTTGCCCGTCAACTTCCGGACGGCCACCTTCAGGCCGTCGCACTTCTCGCGGTCGGTCTTTCCCGAATCGAAGGGACTCCCGAGGAGCAAGAGCTCGCGGGCCGTTTCCTCCGCGCGGCGCGAACCCTGCTCGGGCGCGCCCGTCGATGGGAGCTCGACTACCTTGCCGAGGACCTCGAGGCCCGACTTCTGGAGAGCCAGGGGGACCCGGTGGCGGCTCGGGAGATTCGGGAGCGGAGTCTCCCGGGGGTCCAGCGTGCCAAGCTGCCCGCGGTCGAACTGTATCACCAGCTAGGGATCGCGGAGATCCTGCTCAATCGTGGCACAACGAAAGGCGTGGAGACGGCGCTCGCCCGGGCACGGTCAATCGCCGAACTGCTCCACCTCGTTCCTCCTTCCCCGGGACTGCTCCAGCTGTGGATCCTGGAGGGACGGCAACTCTCGCTCAATGATTCGTTGGACGCCGCCCGCGACCGCTGGGAGGCGGTGGCCGAAGAGCCTGCCCACGACGCGATCCCGCGCCTCCGGGTAGAGGCGATCGTCCGGCTCGCACTGATGGCGCATGCACGGCACCTCCCGGACGACGCGACCGAGTTGGTGGAACGGCTCGCTGCACCCGAGAATCGGAGCGCGATCCCACCCGGCTGGGAGGCATGGATCCCCGAGCTCGACCGGCGCGCCTCCCAGAGCGAG
>Ga0335078_10006895_pt1 | contig 16824 bp, 18 predicted proteins | sample Lox_Sample_32_FD_206711 | JGI IMG/M metagenome (GOLD analysis project Ga0335078, IMG submission 206711) | Soil microbial communities from Loxahatchee National Wildlife Refuge, Florida, United States - Lox_Sample_3.2 | ecosystem: Environmental > Terrestrial > Soil > Wetlands | place: USA... | reverse complement strand
CCCCGCGCCACCGCCAGCGAGCAGGACAAACTCGGCGGCCTGATTACCCCAAGGTAGGGAAGCAGGCGATAATTTCGGACACTCCGGTCCCGAAATCGAACACCCGACCATGACGAATCGGTTACCCGCTCGGGTTGCACGCCAAAAAGGATGGCACTGAGATTGCTCGCCTTCTCTGAGCAATCTCCATGAATAGTTTCCTGCTCGATTTCCGATACGCGCTGCGCGGGTTGCGCAAGGCGCCGGGCGCCACCGCGGTCGCGCTGCTGGCGCTCGCGCTCGGCATCGGCGTCAACACTTCGTGCTTTATCTGGGTCAACGCATTGGTGCTGCACCCCCTCCCCTATCCGCGCCTGGAGCGGATTATGTCGCTCTCGGAAACCGCCGCCCGGCTGGGCGCGCAACGCGACCAGATGGTCGAGCCGGCCAACGCTCTGGACTGGAGGGAACAAAACCGCGCGTTCGAGCAGCTTTCCTTCTACCGGCCGTGGAATGCCAATCTCACCGGGGCCCATGAGCCGGAGCGGGTACAGGCCTGTTTGGTCACTGCCAACTTCTTCACCCTGCTGGGCATGCAGCCGTCGCTCGGGCGCACCTTCTCCAGGCAGGAGGAAGAGCAGGACTCGAGCGCCGTGGTCGTCGTGAGCCACGGTTTCTGGCAGCGGCGGCTGGCCTCGAACCCGAATGCGGTGGGCCGGTCCATCTCGCTCGACAACCGCAGCTACACCATCGCCGGCGTGATGCCGGCCGATTTCGATTACCCGCTGGCAACCGACCTCTGGGTGCCGCTGTCACTCAGCCCCCAGGAGAAGAGTGAGCGCTCGGCGCAAAGCCTGTTGGTCCTGGGACGCCTCCGGCCGGAGGTCTCGGTAGCCGAGGCTCGCGCGGCCATGACCATCGTCGGCCGCCGCCTGGAAAAGCAGTATCCGAAAACCAACGAAGCGCGATCCATCAGCGTGGTCCCGCTGCGCGAACTCACCAATGAAGTCACCGACACCTTCGTCCTGTTATTGTGGGGCACCTCGACTTTCGTGCTGCTGCTGGCCTGCGCCAACATCGCCAACCTGCAACTGGCGCGCGCCACCACGCGCCAGAGGCAGTTCGCCGTGGAAGCCGCGCTCGGTGCGAGCCGCTTCCGCGTGGTCCGCCGCCTGGTATCGGAATCCGGCTTGCTGGCTTTGGTGGGAGGCGGCATCGGAATATGGCTGGCGGCCGGGGATCTCGAGAACGCCAAGGCGCACGTTCCCTCCGAGGTGCTGCGCTATGTCGCCGGCATGAGGACCATGCATGTCGATGGCCGTGTGGCTGCGTTCACCGTCCTGGTTTCGCTCCTCGTCGCCATCCTGTGCTCGGCGCCGGCGATTCTGCTGACCTTGCGCAGAAGTACCGCCGGCGACCTGGGCGAAGCCCTGAAGGAAGGGGGGCGCAGTTCGAGTCCCGGAGCCGCTCGCAGCCGCATGCGCAGCGCGCTGGTCACCGCCGAAGTGGCGATCGCCCTGATTTTGCTGGTTGGCGCCGCGCTCATGGTGGAAACCTTCAACCACATGCTGGCTGCCCATCCCGGATACAATCCCAAAAACCTGCTCACCATGCAGATCGCCTTGCCGGAGAACTCGTACCACGCGCCGGAACGGATCTCAGCCTATTACGGCCGCGTGCTCACGGCGCTCGATGGCCTGTCCGGCGTCCGTGCCTCCGCCGCCTCCGCGGATCTGGGAACCGGCGGCAAATTCCATGTCGAGGGCAGGCCCGAGCCCGGCGCCGCAGATCAAAGGCCCAGGACGATCGTGGTCAGCGGCCACTACTTCGATACCATGGAGCTCGCCATCCGCCGGGGCCGCGCCATCTCGTCGCAGGATGGGCCGGATTCGCCTCGCGTCGTCGTCCTCAGCGAAACCGTGGCGCGCCGTTACTGGCCCGGCTATCCGCGCGCCGCGGACCCTCTGGGCAGCCGCGTCAAGGTGGGCAATGCGGAGTCTTCCTGGCTGACCGTGGTCGGCATCTCGGCGGATATCAAGGACTGGTTCAGCAGCCGGCCATTGCCCATGGTTTACCTTCCGTCTGCGCAGGCGCCATCGCCCGTGATGACCGTGCTGCTGCGGACTAACGGCGATCCGCTGGCGGTGGCAAGCGGCGCGCGCGCGCTGGTTCGTAGTGTGGACCGCGATCCGCCCATCTACGACGTTGAGACCATGGAGCAGCAGCTCGCCTGGCAGTCCTCCGGCGTGGGGGGCTGCGCATTCAGCATGGAGATCTATGCCGGCATCGCGCTGCTGCTGGCGGTCACGGGAATCTACGCGGTTGCCTCCTACGCCGTCGCGCAGCGGACCCACGAAGTCGGCGTCCGTATGGCCTTGGGAGCCTGCCAGTCGGACGTTTTGAAAATGATCATCGGCCAGTCCTTCCGCATGGCCGGCGCGGGATTGGCCATCGGGCTGCCGCTGGCTTACGCTCTCACCCGGCTCGCCTCCAGTCTGCTCTACAACGTGATCCCCGTCGATCTCCTTGCCTTTGCCGCGTTCACCCTCGTGCTCGGCTTAGCCATCCTGTTGGCCGCGTATTTCCCGGCCCAGCGCGCGGCGCGCGTGGATCCCGCCGTGGCGCTGCACAACGAGTAGACGGCGGCGGAATCACGCCCCTCCCGCATCCTCGCCCCGGCGCATGCGCGCTCCAATCCACCCTCGCCACGCCTCCAGCCCGCTCCCCGTGGTGCACGAGGTTTCGATGATTTCGATCTCCGGGTGAAGGCTGCGCGCATTGCGGCGCGCGGCTTCCATGTCGAAGTGCACGTAGGGAAGCAAATCGATCTTGTTCAGCACCATCAGGCTCGACTTGACGAATGCCCCCGGGTATTTCAGCGGCTTATCGTCGCCTTCGGTCACGCTCAGAATTACGATTTTCGATTCTTCGCCCAGGTCGTAGCTCGTGGGACACACCAGGTTGCCGACATTTTCGATCAGCAGCAGATCCAGCTTGCCCAGGTCCCACCCGTGCAGCGATTTTTCGACCATGCGCGCGTCCAGGTGGCAAGCCCCCGCGGTGGTAATCTGGCGGACCGGAAAACCGAAGCGGGCCAGGCGGCGCGCATCGTTATCGGTTTGAATATCGCCCGTCACCACCGCCACCCGCGTATCCGGCGCGAAGCCCTCCAAAGTGCACTCCAGCAGCGACGTCTTGCCGGAACCGGGGGAGCTGATGCAGTTCAACACCAGCGTGCCGCACTCCGCGAATTGCCGGCGTAGCGACTGCGCGATCCGGTCGTTTTCGCTCAGCACCTTTTTTTCCATGGCGATTCGCTCCACGTTCATTCCTCCAGTTCCAGGTAGGCGATATCCAGCTCGCACGATTGCGGGCGAAACTCGATCTCAAGAGCCAGCGGCTCCACTTCCGTGTCCTTTACCAGCACCTCGAAGCAAAACCGCAGCGACTCCGCATCCACTCCGGCCCACTCGCCCAGGCGCAGCCCCACTTTGCTGGCGCGCGCTCCCGGCCGGCGCGTGATTTCGCCGCGCACCGCGTCCATCACCGAATTGGCGATGCTCATTTCGTGCATCAGCAGATCCTGGGAAGCTGATCGCCGGGCAGCATGTCGACGATCCGCGTGGTCCCGAATGGGGTCCTCAGCAGCACCAGCCCCGCGGGCGCCTCGGTCACCACGCCGATGCGCGCCGCGCCCGTTCCCAGCTCGTGCCGGCGCATTGCCGCCAGCACCGCATCGGCCGCCTGCGGCGCCACGAAAGCAATCAGTTTTCCCTCGTTGGCTACGTAGAGCGGATCGAGCCCCAGCAGCTCGCAGGCCCCGCGCACTTCGTCGCGCACCGGGATGGCGCTCTCCTCGATGATCATGCCCACCCCGGCGCGGGAAGCGATTTCATTGAGCGCGCTCGAGACTCCGCCGCGCGTGGGATCGCGCATCGCATGGATATCGCGCGACGCCGCCAGCATGCCGGCCGCCAGGCCGTGCAAAGGGGCGCAATCGCTCGCCAGTTCCGTCGAGAACCGGATGCCTTCGCGTTCCGCCAGAATCGCGATGCCGTGGTCGCCAATCGGGCCGGAAAGCAGTATCGAATCGCCGGGGCGCACCAGGCTCGGCGATAGCCGCACGCCCTCCGGCACCAGCCCGATGCCGCTGGTGTTGACGAATAACCCGTCGCCGCTGCCCTTTTCGACCACCTTCGTATCGCCGGTGACGATTTCGATCGGGATCGCGCCGGCGGCCCGGCCCATCGATTCCGCCACCCGCCGCAGCACCTCGATTTCCAGGCCCTCTTCCAGGATGAAACCGGCGCTCAGGTAGAGCGGCGTCGCGCCGCCCATCGCCAGGTCGTTCACCGTGCCATGCACCGCCAGCGAGCCAATGTCGCCCCCGCGGAAGAATAGCGGCTTCACCACGAAGGAATCGGTGGTGAATGCCAGCCGCGCGCCGCCGATCTCGAACACCGCCTGGTCCTCCAGCCGGTGCAGGATCGGACTGGGAAAGAACGGCAGAAAAACATCGCGCAGCAGGTCGGCGCTGAGTTTTCCTCCCGAGCCATGGCCGAGTACGATGCGGTCCTTCGCCGCCGGCGGCAAGGGACAAGTGAACTGGATGGGCCCGCTCAACCTACCCTCCCGCCAACACGGTATGGCGTCGGTACCGGTAATAGGCGGCGCAGGCGCCTTCGCTCGAAACCATCGGCGCTCCCAGCGGCGCGCCGGGCGTGCACCGCGTGCCGAATACCGGGCAATCGACCGGCTTCTTCAGCCCTTTGAGCACCAGCGCGCTGATGCATTCGGGCGGTTCCGGCGCCGCGATCGCCTCCACCCCGAAGATTCGCCCGGCGTCGAACGCGGCATACTCCGGGCGAAGGCAAAGACCCGAACCGGCGATCGGGCCAATCCCGCGCCAGTTGCGGTCCGTCACCGCAAACACCTCCATCATGCGCCGCCGCGCCGCCTTGTTGCCGTCGCGGTTCACGCTGCGCCCATACTGGTTTTCCACCTGCGCGCGGCCCTCTTCCAGTTGCCGCACCAGCATCAGAATCGCTTCCAGCAGGTCGAGCGGCTCAAACCCGCCCACTACGAACGGCATCCGGTAGCGCGCCGCGAGTTCCTCGTATTCCCGGTAGCCCATCACGGTGCAAACGTGGCCGGGTGCGATGAAGCCTTGCACGCGATTCGAGCCGGATTCGAGCAGCAGGCGAATCGCCGGCGGCACCAGAACGTGCGAAGCCAGCATCGAGAAGTTCTGCAGGCCTTCCCGCTTGGCTTGCCACACCGCGGTCGCATTCGCGGGAGCCGTGGTTTCAAACCCCACCGCGAAAAACACCACCGCGCGTTGCGGGTTCTCGCGCGCCAGGCTGACCGCGTCCATCGGCGAGTAGGCGATGCGGACATCGCCGCCGGCCGCCTTCACCTGGAACAGGTCGCTGCGCGAGCCGGGAACCCGCAACATGTCGCCGAAAGAGACAAAGATCACCTTGGGATTCGATGCGATGGCGATCGCCTGATCGATGATCCCGAGCGGCGTCACACACACCGGGCACCCCGGACCATGCACCAGCTCGACCCGCGGGCCCACCAGTTCCTCAATTCCATACTTGACCAGCGTGTGCGTCTGGCCGCCGCAGATCTCCATCAGTACCCACGGCCGCGTCGCGCTCCGGCGGATTTCCGCCACCAGGCGCCGGGCCAGCGCGGGATCGCGATACTCGTCCAGATACTTCATCCGCCGTCTTCGAGCGCTCCCATCTCTTCCAGCAGGCGGTAGGTGCGCTCGGCCTCTGCGGCATCCACCCGGCTGATGGCGAACCCTACGTGCACGATCACGTAATCGCCGCATTGCGCTTCCGGCACGAAATCCAGGCAGGCTTGCCGCGTGACACCGCCGAACCGCACAACGCCCACGCGCAGCCCGTCAATCTCCCGCGCTTCCACGATTTGCCCCGGTATCGCCAGACACATGACGCCTTTTCTCCCGTGCCCGACCGGGCACCTGCCCGCGGCCCACACCTGCGGCGCGTTTGCCCCGGCGGGTGCACCAACCAGCGTAAAGCACTTCGTGGTCCAGTTGCGGGCAGGCCGCTTCCCTGAGTTTAGCCGCTTCCCACCGGCTATCTGGCTTTATTTCACCCACTTGCTGGGGAATTTTGCGCACGCGGCCCGCCCTCACCCACCCGGCCCCGCCGCCCAATGCGCCGGTATGACCCTTCCATTCAGTAATTTAAGACCCTATACTACTAAATAGAAGAACTCCGGAAGCCAAGGAGGCCGCCGTGAAGATTCTCAGGCTTCGCAAAGAGAAGCTCGATCTTTTCGCATCGGTTGTCCAACAGTTCGGCGAGCTGCATGCGCCCGTCGAACAGGACGGCAAGTACGTTTTCAAGCGGTTGACCCGGTGGACCGAGGCGCGTCTCGATTATGACCGCACCATCCTGCCCCCCAAGAAGTACTTTCTTCCGCCCCGCGAAACCCTCTTCCGCTACCGGCCGGGCGAAGGCTTCCTCCCCAACACCGACGGCCTCAATCAGCGCATCATCCTCTTCGGCCTCCATGCCTGCGACGTCTATTCGCTGAACATCCTGGATCGCGTCTTCGCGGGGAAATATAACGATCCGTATTATCAGGCGCGGCGCAGGAACATCGCCATCATCGGCATCGATTGCACCCCCGACAAGCAGTGCTTCTGCCGCTCCATGCGGGCCGATTTCGTCGACCACGGATTCGATCTCTTCTTTTACGATACCGGCGATTATTACCAGGCGCTGGTCGGCACCGCGCTCGGCGACGATATGGTGCTCGCCACCGGCAACCTGTTCGAGGCGGTGGATGCAGCCGACATCGACGATTACAAGCGGCGGTCGGGGAAAAAGCGGCGGGCCTTTCAGCTGGACGTCGAAATTCGCGACCTTCCCGAGATCTTCGAGATGGAGTACCAGAGCGAGATCTGGGAGGAGCTGGGCGCCAGGTGCCTGTCGTGCGGCAGTTGCAGCATGGTCTGCCCCACCTGCTACTGCTACGACGTGGCTGATGACGTGGAACTCGGCTCCCGCGCCGGGAAACGCACGCGCTCCTGGGATTCCTGCCTGTTCGCTGACCATGCGCTCGTGGCCAGCGGTGAGAACTTCCGTGGCCCGCGCGCCAGCCGGATCAAGTTTCGCTTCTATCATAAGCAGCGTGGTTTCGTGGCCGAGTATGGGCGGCCCAGTTGCGTCGGCTGCGGGCGCTGTGCCGCCGCCTGCCCTGTCGGCATTGACGTAGTCCAGGTGATCGACCGCCTGCGGAGGGTGCAAGATGTTGCTAGCCGATGACGTCGCGACTTACCACCCGATTGTGAGCGGCAATCCTTACCAGCCGCACATGGCGCGCATCGTGCGCATTTACAAGATGGTGGAGAACAACCATCTCTTCACCCTGCGCTTTCTCGAAGACAACCTGGCGCACACCTTCCGCCATCAGCCGGGCCAGTTCATCATGCTGAGCGTGCCCGGCGCGGGCGAGATCCCCATCTCCATTTCCTCATCGCCTTCGCGCCCCGAGGTCCTCGAGCTTTGCGTCCGGCGCGTGGGCCGTGTCACCCAGGCGCTCTACCGGCTGCATACCAACGATGTGGTGGGCGTGCGCGGCCCCTATGGCAATGGCTACCCCATCCCTGAGATGCAGGGCAATGACCTGCTCCTGGCTGCCGGCGGCCTGGGCATGGCGCCCTTGCGCTCGCTCCTCTGGTATGCCCTCGATCACCGCGACAAGTTCAACAACATCATCCTGATGTATGGCACCAAGCGTCCGGAGGACATGCTGTTCCGCGAAGAGCTGCTGGCGCTGGTCGATCGCACGGATATGAATTGCCTCCTCACCGTGGATGCGGACCCCTCTGGGACCTGGAAGAACCACGTCGGCCTGCTGCCCACTCTTTTCGACTACGCGAAGATCGATCCGCTCCACACCTACGCCAGCGTGTGCGGTCCGCCGGTGGTTTACAAGTTCATTCTGCACCGGCTGCTGGAACTCGGCTTCCCCAAGAACCGCATCCTCATGTCGCTCGAGCGCCGCATGAAGTGCGGCATCGGCAAGTGCGGCCACTGCAGCATCGGCTACAAGTACACCTGCCTGCAGGGCCCCATCTTCACCTATTGGGACGCAATCAACCTGCCGGAGATGATCTGATGAGCAAGCCTACCGTAGGAATATTCGGGCTCACCGGTTGCGCGGGCGACCAACTGGTGATTCTCAACTGTGAAGACCGCCTGCTGGACCTCGCCGCCCTGATCGACGTTCGTGAGTTCCTCATGGCATCCTCGGAAAACGATACCGCCTGCCAGCTGGACGTCGCCCTGGTGGAGGGCGCGGTGGTCAGCCGGCGCGATGCCGAGCGTCTGCGCGCGGTTCGCGCGCGGGCCAAGACCCTGGTGGCGCTGGGAACATGCGCCGTGTGGGGCGGCGTGGCGGCCATGGACCGCGGCGCCGACCGGCCGGCGCTTCTCGAGGAAGTGTACGGCAAGGACGGCCTGAGCTACGATTCGCAGCCCGCCCAGGCTCTCCACGAAGTGGTGAAGGTGGATCTCAATATCACCGGGTGCCCCATTGAAAAAGACCATTTTCTCGCGGCCATCGCCAATCTGCTGAACGGCGATGTTCCGGTCTATCCCACCTATCCGCTTTGCACCGAGTGCCGGATGCAGGAGAACAACTGCCTGCTGACCGAACGCGGAGCGCTTTGCTGCGGGCCGATCACCGCCGCCGGCTGCAAGGCGCGCTGCCCGGATTTGCGGGTGCCGTGCGTGGGCTGCCGCGGACCGGTGAGCGACGCCAACATGTCATCGCTGACGGCGACCCTGGCGGAGAAAGGCTTTGACCGCGAAATGATCGCCGCCCGCCTGCGGACCTTCGCACCCGAGGGAGCTGCGCAATGAGCAAAATCGTCATCGACCATCTGGCGCGCGTGGAAGGCCACGGCGGCATTACCGTCGAGCTCGAAGGCGACACCGTGGGCGCAGTCCATTTCGACGTCTTCGAAGGCGCGCGGCTGCTCGAGCCGCTGGTGCGCGGCAAGCGCTTCGATGAGGTGGCGCCCGTCCTGTCCCGCATCTGCTCCATCTGCTCGGTCGCGCACACGCTGACCTCGTTGAAGGCCACCGAAAACGCCTTCGCCGTGCGTGTCAGCCCCCAGACGGAGTTGCTCCGCGAACTGCTGTTCCGCGGCGAGAGCATTGAAAGCCACGCGCTGCACCTGTTCCTGCTGGCGGTGCCCGACTACCTGAATTACCCCAGCGCGATCGCGCTCTCCGCCGATAAGCCGGCCGTCGTCCTGCTCGGCCTGCGCCTCAAGAAGCTCGGCAACCTGATTCAGGAAACCATCGGCGGGCGCGCCATCCATCCCGTCAACGCCGTGCCGGGAGGCTTTGGCAAGGCGCCGGCGATCGAGCAGTTGATCGAGCTGCGCAGCGCGCTCATGCAGGGCATGGCCGATTCCGACGCCGCCATGGATCTGATGGCCTCACTCCCGGCGGCCGATTTCTGCCACTGCGATACCGTCTATGCCGCCCTCCGTTCGCCCAGCCTCGACAGTTACTACGCCGGCGACGAAGTGATGGCCGTCTCGGATGGCAGCCGCGAGATTTTTCACGCTACCGATTATCGAGCGCTCACCAACGAACGCGCCGTGCCGCACTCCCACGCCAAGCACAGCGCTTTCCGCGACAAACCCTTCATGGTCGGTTCGCTCGCCCGGCTCACGGTGAACCCGCGCCGTCTCACCGGCAAACTGGCCGTCGCCAAGAAACGGCTCAAGCTGCAATTGCCCGCCGACAATCCTATGGACAACAACAAGGCGCAGGCGCTCGAGCTGATCAACGATGTGGAGCGGGCCCTCGAGATCATCGAACAACTGCTGCGCGCCGGCGTCAAGGACGAGCCTCCCGTGCCGGTTCATCCCCGCGCCGCCGCCGGCACCGCCATCACCGAGGCTCCCCGCGGCTTGCTGATTCATAGCTACTCCTATGACGCGGAGGGGCGCATCGCCTCGGCGGACGTCATCACCCCGACTGCGCTCAACGCCGCCAGCCTCGAGATGCACTTCCGCAAAGCCGTGGAACAAAGCGCGGAGCGGGACGATGCCGTCCTTTCGAGAAAGCTGCAAATGATCGCGCGCGCTTACGATCCCTGCATTTCCTGTTCCGTGCACCTGCTGCGCAGACCATGACGCCGCTGCTCGTGATCGGGCTTGGCAATCCCCTGATGGGCGACGAGGGAATCGGCTGGCACGTGGCGGAGCGTCTTTCCGCCGACCCGAGATTGCCCGCCGGGACAGTGGTCGTTTGCGGCGGCACCGATCTGCTGCGCCACGCCGCCCGCATGGAAGCGTGCCGCCGCGTCATCGTGATCGACGCCCTGCTCGACGATGCCGAGCCCGGCACCCTCCGCCGTTTCGACTCTCCCGACCCGCTCGACAGCCGCCAGGACAACGCCCACTGCCTTTCCGCAGTCCAGGCCATTCAGCTGCTTCGCATGAGCGTGGCCGTCCCCATCACGCTCCTCGCGATTTCCATGCGCGCCGCCGCCGCCCGCGATGGCCTCTCGTCCGAACTGGCCGCGCGCCTCCCGGCGATCGCCGACCGCGTCCTCGCCGAGCTCACCAATCGGGCACAGTAACCCGTTCACGACTCCACGACTCGACCCTGATTCGTGACTACTCCGAGTGACTCGTAACAGGCCACGCGTTCACGACTTTCCTGCACCCGGCGGCGTGCGGGACGGCAATTCGCCGCGACCGTGCTCGAAGGTTCGGGCGAGTTCAGTGCAAGTACCGGACGACAAACTGCACCGAGCTCACACACTGTTTACCCAACGAAAGCGTTGTAACTCGCCTCGGGTAATTCCCTGGGGCAGTACCGAATGTTTCGGCTAACTCAACAATCCGGCAAATGAGTCTTGACTTAGTCCGCCGGGGGGGGGTAATAATAACCTAACCACGAATACCAGGTCTCGTCGGCGAACTCGCCGCAGTTCTTGTCACCCGGCGGAGTCACCAGTCCTCGGAGACGCCGCCAAGGAGCGATTGAAGCTCGGAGGAAGCCAATATGCGCGTCAGGTGTACGTGGCCCGTTGCCGCGGCTTATGCGTTGAGCGCCGCGGTGGTTACCGCAAGCGGCGCAACCATGGGCACATCCAGCTATTTACAAGCTAACGTCGGGTGGGTCCCTTTCAACCAATACAACATGACCAGCCCGGCGTCCACCAGTTTCGCCGGCTACGTGAACAACGTCTATTATTCGAGCTGCCCGTCCGGCGCCAGCGTCGAGGGCTGCTTTCGGAGCATCTTCGGACAATTGTAGGCGCAAGGCGTGACCGGCGTGCGTATCTTCGTGCCGCTTTGCGACGCGTTTCCGACTTGCGGGTCGACCGCGTCGTGGAACCCGGGCACTGGAGCTGGCCAAAGCCAAACCCAACTAACGTGGATAACCAACGTCGGGAACCTGTTCGCGGACCTCAAGACCGCCGGAATCGCCAGCGTCGTCATCACCATTACCCCCGAGGGGCCAGACCTGGAGGTGCCGGCGAACCTCACATGGAGCCCGGCCTATCCCGTTTACCCAGCGAACAACTGCTCGATGTGCACGGGGTGCGGCGCAAGCGGTACGTCGGCGTGCTGCGCAAGCGATGTGGGGACGAACGTTGTGTTCGATCCGATACTTCCGTACGGGGCCAGCGACGGCAGCGCGAGCCGGTGTTCCTCGGGTCAGGGCACCTTGGGCTATGCCCTGGGCGACTACTGGGTCACTCACGCGAACAACGGTTATAACCTTGCGCCGGTGAACAACCAAAACTTCATCGGCTGGACCAACTACTTCAACGTGATCAGCGCCGTGCTTGCAAAGGCGAAGGGCGTGGTGAACGTCTACGGATTCGAGATCGCACAGGAGTTACAGCCCGACGTGTTCACCGCCCACGCGCGCTACGTCTATGACAATTCGTCGCCGGGCACCGCTCCTTCCCAATACGTTCAGACGGTTGGCGGTGTCTCCTACGTCAACGTAATCGGTGCGCTTCGGTCCATGATGTCGTCGAATGGCTTCGATCCCGGGCGGGTATTTTACTCAGCTCCCTGGTGGGACGCGACCAACGTCACGGAGAACTGCGCAAACGCCTATCAGGACTATGCTCGGGCCAACCATCTTGACGCGATAACCGAGGTAATCAATGGCGGCCCGTTCGGCATACCCAGTAGCGCTAGCGGCGAGCAGTTGACGCAGGGCCTCCCCTGCGGCGGCACGACCAGCAACAGTGGCATGGTCACTTCTCCCGTCTACATCCCGCGGCCCGATATTGTGGACGTGCATGTTTACCCCTAGGTGCTAGGCGTGGTCAACACTGATTCCGAGATCCAGCAGGTCGCGGCGATCGACTACGGCGACATACCGCACTTCCTGTACGAGGCGAGCATGACATCAGCGGCTGTCGTAATAGGCGAGACGTGGGCCGGGACGATAAGTCCCCTTAACCTCGGCACAAGTGGCCAGCCTAACTACTGCTGGTATGGGGAGTACCAGTTCCCATCGGGAACTCCCGCTGACAACGTGGCTGGATTCAACAGCGAAAGCGTATCGAACCCGGTCCCGCTCACTGACTTTACTGTTACCTTTCGGCCCTGGATGAACCTGGAGTGGACCTCAGGCGCTTGCTTCAACTATGGCACGGGTCCCGGAACGTCGGGCAACTATCGGGCGATCAACTACAACGGCCAGGGCCCGTACACCCCGACCAACCCGTAAGGGAGGAATCGATCATGTCCAGTGTGAAAAGCTTGCTTCTCATTGCGATATTGCCCGCGTCGCTCGGGCTGGCGCAGTCCGCCCCAGCGACCGGCGCGCTGCAAGGCTCGGTCACCGACCCGCAGGGTACAGCCCTCGCGGGCGCCGTGGTCCGAGCGCTTCGCCCGGCGAATGGATCTCAATCTACGGAACGAGCGCGGCTGTGCTGGGTTCCCGTAGTCTCCCGGATGGCACGCCCGCGCCGCTGACGCCGCTGTTCGAGAGCCTCCAGTTAGACGGCGTCCTGTTCGACATTCAGATCCAGCAGGAGGTGGCGGCAGTATCGGCATACGGCTCGCCGGCAGGCTACGTGGTGCCGTATACGGGCCCCGCGTTAGTGTCCTTTTACGGGTTGGCACCCAGTTACGTCGGGTTGGGCCAGACGAACGTTCAGATCCCCACGTCCGTGCGAGAGGGCTGCGCGGTCCCGGTTCGGCTCGACTACTTTCTTGAGGGAGAGGCGGTGACGCAGCCGGTCACGATCGCCGTGAGGAGCGGCGGCGGCCCCTGCGTGGACCCTCCCGCGGCCGGCTATGGCCAGATCACTTGGCAGAAGGCGGTGCACACCACTGCAGCACAGGTGGCCACTGAATCGGACACAGTGACGGTCTCGCTACAGTCTTCGCCGGGGATGCAGGCGCCGGCGGCTCCCGCGTACACCGAGCAGGGCGGGTCCAGTTCGACGATCCTGCCCGGCGCGTCGTGTCCGGTTCCCGGCTACCGCAGCCTGGCCGCCGGAACGGTCGCTGCGCAAGGCCCCGGTCTGAGTTCGACGCAAGTTCCGTCCTCTCCGCTCTTGCAGGGACAGGTGGCAGGCCTTTCGGCATACCAGGCCACGCTTCCGAATGGCGCCATACAGGCGGGCACGTACACCGTGACGGCAAGCGGAGGCGCTGATGCGGGCGCATTCCAGGCGGCTGCCCAAATCGGCGCGGACATCCAGATCCAGACCGCCCTGGCGGGAACCACAGTGTGGGGCAACTGCCAGCCCTTCACAATAAGTTGGACTGGCGGCGATCTGACCTCCTGGGTCACCGTCCGGCTGATCCAGGGCGGAATTGGAGTGAACGGCGGGACCGAATTCGTCAACTTCGGCGCGCAGGCGCACACCTCGGACGGCACGGTGAGCATGCCGTTCGATTTGGGGGGACTTCCTTGCACGCCGAGCGCGACCGGCGGCTCGATCGTGCTGAGCGTCGAGGTCGATCCAGATCCCTCCGAGATCACGACATTCTCCGCTCCCGGCCTCACGCTGGGCGGCCAGGCAACCTGGCGATACGTCCACACCTTTGACGCCTACCTGAACCTCAATTAAAAGAAAAACGGGTGCCCGCAGTGCCCGTTTTCCCCCCGGCAAGGAACCTACGGATTCCCGCAGCGGGATCTGCTCAATGTCCTGCCGGACAGAACTGCGTGAATCACAATCTGCTCTGAGCTGGCTTCGGTTCATTCGATCCGACGCCAGATCAGCGTGGCGTGCCAGCCGGGCCCGTCAGCTTCCAGCGTGAGCGCACGATCCGAAAAACGGTAGTGACGAACCTGGTTCTGACCGCTCCAGTTGGGGAACCACGCTCCTTCGACGGCGTGGATCACTTCTCCGGCTTGGGCGTCGACCGTGAAGGTGCCCCAGTATCCGACATAGTTGTGCCACGCGCGCCCGGCTTCTTCCGGTGTAGCGTCGCGCGGATCGGCATTGGCCAGCGGATCGAGGCCGGAGTTCGCAACATGCACCGACATCTGCCCGCTCTCCAGATACAGAAGGCGGCCGAGCGGATGATCGCCCATTGGCTTTTCCACGCCTCCCGACGCCAGCAGGAGCTCGTAGGAGAGCAGTTTCCATGCGCCGAGAAAAGGAGCGCAATCCTTCAGGGTGCCAGGCATAGAGAAAGAGTATCAAGGTGCGGGCAGAAGCGCTCTGGGCGTGCCTGATCTACAACCTGCAACGATGCTTCAAGCTCACACGACCGCAAACGGCTTGAGAAGGGGCATCCACAGCCGAGCGGCAAAGCTGCAGCTCCGGCGAAACCAGGTGGCCCGATCATTCGCTCGGGTTTCTTCGCCAAATCCATCTCTCAATGCGGTGCGCAGCAAGCCGGCCGAAAAATCGATTATTTCACAGCTTCCAGTAACCAATTTCCGACCCGCGGCCGCTACTCTGGGTCGCGGAGAAGCCGCTACGACCCGTCTGTTCCCCGTGTACCCCTGTCCCCGTGTATCCCAGTCGCGGCGAGAGGCTACGTCGTCTGTCCCCGTGTACCCGGCTTCGGGCCTCAGCGCTTTCTGCGCAGGGAGGCGCCAAGGCTGATCAATCCCGCGCCTGTCAGAAGCAGGGTCGCTGGCTCGGGTACCCCTCCGGATGCCCCGTTTTCATTTGCCGACGGACTAAACGTGTACTCCAAAGTCGCCGTGCCGGTCCAGCCCACCGGTCCAAATTCACCGCTGTCTACTTCCTCCACCGAATCGTCGGTATCCCTTGCGTCGTGGCCGACGAACGTCAAGTAAGTATCTTTTTCCAGAGTAACCGACACGGTACCATTAGATTCGAAGTAACTCAACCACGGACTGTAATCCAACGTAGCGGTTCCGGTGTAACTCGTGTAGACGTCATTATACCCGGTGGGATGGAGCGGTATGCACAGAAAAGGAGGCTCATCCATGCAATACCATCCTTCACCTTCGGTTTCGAAGGAGGTGTCCAATTGATCGAATGTGACCTCCGACGGAAATGGTACAGTCCCGGAAGGATATGCGCCGGTCCAAATCAGATCCTCTCCTTGGTCGGAGCAAGTGACGTAGACTTCGTTACCGTTATGGCAGCCAATCCCATCTTCGACACCTAGATAGCCGTCAATGAGAAGACTGACCCCTGTCAGAGAGTAGGTCACGTCCCCGGCGACGAACGTCGCGGGAGCGCCGCCGAACGACAGTACATTGAATTCGGGGTAGTACTCCTGGTAGGGGAGCGATAGCGAGTCACCATTATCGGCGATCTGCGGAGCGAGCCCGGTGAGACTGAAGCTCAGTTGCTGGTCCCACAGGATCTGCCCATTCGGTCCGGGACTGATGGTCGCTGCGGCGCCGATACCATGACCCACAAGGAGGGCCAGCGCGGCGAGCAGCGCAACGCCGATTCGATGCAGCATTCTGCGCCGCAAGGCCCCGAGGCCGATGAGTCCCGCTCCTATCAGGAGCAGGGTCGCTGGCTCGGGGACGCCTGTCTCGGGCGACGCACTAAACGTGTATTCCAAAGTGGCCGTGCCGGTCCAACCCAACGTTCCTCCCCCCACCCCGGTTCCGGAGTTTTCCTGCACGTAATCATAGCTGTCCCTTGCGTCGTGGTCGATAAGTTCCAAAGCGGTATATTTCATCAGCGTAAGCGTCGGATCGCTGGTTTCGAAATAACTCATCCAATTGGTGTAGTCAACCGTCACATTCTCAGACACGGAGCTGTCGTGGATGTCATACGCCCACGAGTCCAGAACTCCAATGTCCAAATCCTCGCTCCAATTGACGGACCCCATGTCGTCTTGAGGCGACCCTGGTAGTTCTCCGGAATCGAAATCCGCAAAGGTGAGAGTCCCGTCGCTTCCGTAGGTGTAGCCCGAGTACCAAATACTGCCGGTGTGGCATTCAATCTGGTCTTCCACGAGCAGGGAGGCGTCAATGTTAAGGCTGATTCCTGTCAGAGAGTAGTTCACACCCCCGACGGTGAACGTGGTGGGAGCGGCGATAAACGACAGCACTTCGAACTCGGGGTAGTACTCATAATACGGGAGCGATAGCGAATCATTACTATCGATGATCGGCGGAGGGGTCCCGGTGAGACTGAAGGTTTGGACCTGGTCCCACACGATTGGGTTGATGGTGTTTGAGATGCCGACGCCGTGACCCACAAGCAGGACCAAGGCGGTGAGCGGCGCAACGCCAATTCGATGAGGCATGGTACACCTCCAGGACCGGGAGTCTACGCTGATTGTCGGCTTCAGTCAATAGCCATAACAGTTTATCAGGTCTGAAAATATTAAACTTGACCTAG
>Ga0335078_10006894_pt1 | contig 16825 bp, 17 predicted proteins | sample Lox_Sample_32_FD_206711 | JGI IMG/M metagenome (GOLD analysis project Ga0335078, IMG submission 206711) | Soil microbial communities from Loxahatchee National Wildlife Refuge, Florida, United States - Lox_Sample_3.2 | ecosystem: Environmental > Terrestrial > Soil > Wetlands | place: USA... | reverse complement strand
GCGTAACACAGTTCGAATGCGCGCGACCAGTTCGCGGGGGCTGAAGGGCTTGACGATGTAGTCATCGCCGCCCAGTTCGAGGCCTTTGATGCGGTCGGCCTCCGATGTCTTGGCGGTCAGAAAAATAATCGGAGACGCTGCCAGCGTTGGGTTCTGGCGGATATGGCGGCAAAGTTCAAAACCGTCCGTGCCGGGGAGCATGACATCGAGCAGAAATAGCGCCGGCATTTCACGCAGAGCCTCTGCGACTATCGATGCCGCGGTGGTAAAGCTCTGGACTTCGAATCCGCCAGTACGCAGGTTGTGAGAAATGAGCCGGGCGATGTCTTCGTCGTCTTCCACCACAAAAATCATCGGCTTCGGCGCAGAAGTCGCACCCGTGCTTGCTCGTGGGGAGGGTTCGGTCGGCAAATGCATGGTTCAGCGTGCTCGTTCTTCTTACAAGTTTTGTCCGACGAAATGATTGCCAAAATACAACTCGAATCTATGGGTGGAATGTTGCGCGGATGTTGCCCCACGGTTAATGAATGATGAATTTGCGCTGCCCCCGCGTGACCGGAGAAAGCCCTAGTTTGCCGCTTTCTTTTTGGGCATGTGCCGCAGGCTGCGGCCCTCGATCAGACTGTAGAGGTCTTCCGCCAGGTTGGTGGTGTGATCGCCGGCCCGCTCCAGAGCCTGAGCCATGAGAAGGATTTCGAAGTGCGAAGTGTCGCCCTGGCTCACCGTCTCTGCCAGATGCTTTTGAAACAGCCCGTGGCAAATGCGGTCGATGTCCTTATCCATCTGCAGCACTTTGCGGGCGCAATCCAGATCCAGTTTTGAAAAGCCGGTGTGAATCAGGTCGAGCATCTCCCGCAGCACGGACGACATTTCGACCAGCTGGCGCACATCCGAAGAGGGAATCTTGGAGGTTCGCGCCTGCACTCGCAACGCCACGCTCATGACCAGGTCTCCAATGCGCTCCAGGTCGGTGGTGGATTTCAAACTGGTGAGCAACTGGCGAGCCCGAGTCTCATTTACGCGGGTGATCGCAGCCGGTAGATGCTCATCAATGTGGCGCTCAATTAGATCGAGTTCCTTTTCACAATCTTTGATCGCCAGAAACGCCATGCGCGAAGAATTCGTCAGTAGATCGCGCAAATTGAACGCGGCGTCGCGCGCTATCAAACAAGCCTTCAGCGGAAGGCGGGCAAGGTCGTCCGCCCGGCGGCCTTCGGAACTGGGCAGATGAGTTGCCCGGCCGATAGCGGCTTCCTCTCCTTCTCCGCGAACCCCGTTATTCGGGACTGGCTGCGCTTTGCGTGGCATTGAAATTTGGACTGAGGCTTTTCACGCTTCTTTGGACCTTCTGAGTCTAACGCCAAAATGTGAAAGTATGGTTACAGCGTCCCTTTAGACGCTTCGACCTCGACGATTCGCTCTCCGGGAGGAATTCCAATGAACATCGCCGACCATATCCGGCGCCAGTTTGCCTATGATGCCTGGGCGAACCATGAAGTTCTGAAAACCATCCGAGCCAGCGGATCGGACCTCGAACGTCCGCTGGAGTTGATGTCGCATATCCTTTCTGCCGAGCGTCTCTGGATGGAGCGCCTGAAGCAGGTGCCCCAAAGCTTGCCCGTGTGGCCGAAGTTCGACCTTTCACGCTGCGAGTCGGAGGCCCACGATTTGCGGCGCCTGTGGAGTGAATATTTGAAACTCATTACCGCGGGTGATCTGGCCCAGACTGCCTCCTACAAGAACAGCAAAGGCGAGAATTGGACAAGCGTGATCGGGGATGTCCTGACGCATGTCCTGCTGCATTCCTCCTATCATCGCGGCCAGATCGCCAGTTACATGCGGGAGAAGGGACTGACTCCCGCTTATACAGATTTTATTCACGCCGTACGGCAAGGACTCGTCGAATAGTGCCCACCTTAGCCTCTTTGCCGCAACCGACACGGAAGACGTAATATCTCAGCGATGAAGAAACCGTTTGCGTTCCTTCTCCCTGTCCTGGGCGTGGTTCTGTTGTGGGCGGCCGATCAACCGAAAATCCCGCCCATGCCCGAGGCGGTCACCGGTAATGCCGTCGCCTCATTGAGTGGCGGACTCGAGGTCTATTCGCTCATGGGCATAGGCACCAAAAAGACTTGGGATTCCGTCACGAACAAAATCTTTATTCTTCGGCTGAAGAGCGGTAAATGGAGCCAGGGTCGCGCCGTTCCCGGCGTTGCAGGCCGGCTGGGCGCGTCGGCAATCGGCGTGAAAGGGCAGGTTTTCCTGTTCGGCGGATATGTCGTAGACGGCCAAGGCAACGAGTTTACCGTCGCCGATGTGAACGCATACCTGCCCTCCGAAACCAGTTGGTATCGCGCCGCCGATATTCCCGTGCCCGTGGATAGCGCCGTCATCGGCGTTGTCCACGATCGCTGGATCTATCTGGTTGGCGGCCGGTCGAAGAATGGGCCGGTCAACAACGTACAGCTCTACGACGTAGAGAAGAATACCTGGAGCCAGGCCACGCCGTTTCCGGGAACTCCTGTCTTCGGTCATGCCGGCGCTGTAGCCGATGAGACCATCGTCTATATCGATGGAGCAAAGAAGGACGCCAATGGCGCATATGTAGCTTCTGACGAGTGTTGGATGGGAAAGATCGATCATAAAGACCCCAACAAGATCGAATGGAGCAAGCTTCCGGCCCACCCCGGCCCGGGACGCTTTGGCATCATCGCCGGAGCTGGCGAACACGATCACCGCTTTCTGTTCTCCGGCGGCACGACCGCGCCGCACAATTTCAAGGGACTCGGTCAGGACGGCAAGCCCGCCGAACTCTCGCCCGTAACCTTCGCCTTTGAATTGCACGGAAATCGCTGGGAAACGGTCACGGACGATACCTTCGATGTCCGGGCCGACACCCGCGGAATCGTGTTCACGCCCATCGGAGCCTTGATCCTGGGTGGTACGCTATCGAACTCGGCCATCTCGGCCCGCGTACTGGTGGTGCCGAAGAAGTAGTTTTTACTGGTAGCCAGACCGTCATTGCAGTAGAATCACCCACCAAGCGATTCGTTCCTGTCTGGGGACACGCTGTCCAAGAGATTTCGTTTGAGAGAACAACATGTTTAACCCTCGCCAAATCGCCATCCTGTAGCGCCCGCCAGCAGGCGGGTTTCCCTGATCGAATACTGATTTTCTAACTTGCACTCGTTCGCGCGTCTTCGCGACGGTGCAGAAAGTCTAAGGCTGTTATGGAATCGATAGCTGCCGCTGCCGAGCCGCAGTGCTCACTATGGTCCTCACTGGTTGAGGCAGTCCGCGGTTCTCATCAGGACTACACCACGGCCAGCCTGAACCGCGCCATTCTCCTTCTGGCCGTACCGATGGTTCTGGAGATGGTGCTGGAATCGCTATTCGCCGTCGTCGACGTGGCCTGGGTCGGCCGACTTGGCGCCAATGCCGTGGCGACGGTCGGGCTGACCGAGTCCATGCTGAGCCTGGTGTTTTCGGTGGGCATGGGACTGAGTCTCTCCACCACTGCCATGGTGGCGCGCCGGATTGGAGAAAAAGATCACGAAGGCGCGGCCGTGGCTGCCGTGCAGGCGATCGTCCTCGGACTGATCGTGTCTGTCGCCATCGGCCTGCCCTGCTTGTTCTTTGCGCCGAACCTGCTGCGCCTGATGGGCGCCTCGCCGGAAATCATCGCGGTCGGAAGCGGCTACACCCGAATCTGCCTGGGCGGCAGTTGCGCCGTGCTGCTTCTTTTTCTGAACAATGCCATCTTTCGCGGAGCCGGCGATGCCGCCATCGCTATGCGCCTGCTGTGGATCTCAAACATCATCAATCTGGTCCTGGATCCATGCCTGATTTTCGGATGGGGTCCGTTTCCGAAGTTAGGCGTAACTGGCGCGGCACTGGCGACCTTCACCGGGCGCAGCATCGGAGTGGCTTATCAGTTCTATCGCCTGCTGAAAGGGACGGAGCGCATCCGTATCCTCACCCGGCAAATTCATGTGAACCTGAGCGTGCTTTGGAAGCTGCTGCGCGTGTCCTTCACAGGAATTCTGCAGTTCGCCATTGCGCACACCAGCTGGATCGGACTCGTCCGCATTGTGAGCATGTTTGGTGCGGCAGCATTGGCTGGATATACCATCGCGATTCGGATCGTGATCTTCGTCATCCTGCCTTCCTGGGGATTGAGCAACGCCGCCGCGACACTTGTCGGACAGAACCTGGGTGCAGGCAAGCCGGATCGCGCCGAGGCCGCGGTGTGGCGAACTGGACTCTACAACGTGATCTTTCTCGGCGCGGTAGGACTCTTCTTCATCGCGTTCGCCGAGCCAATCGTACGACTGTTCATTCACGACCCTGCGGTTGTGCCGCTGGGAGCGGCCTGCCTGCGAATCGTAAGTTACGGCAATCTCGGATACGCCTATTTCATGGTGATGATGCAGGCTTTCAATGGCGCCGGGGACACGATCACTCCGACCATCGTAAACTTCTTCGGCTTCTGGCTCTTTGAAATTCCTCTGGCTTATGCCCTGGCGATTCCTCTCGGCATGAAATCGAATGGCGCTTTCTTCTCCATTGCTATTGCGGAGTCCTCCATGGCCGCAGCCAGTGCCGTTTTGTTCAAGCGCGGCAAGTGGAAGACTAAGAAAATCTGAGTCACTGAGGAAAGTGGGGCGGGAGGAACGGCTTCGAACCGTCATCTCCGGGATGGAACCCCGGCGCATTGCCGTGGTTATGCTACTCCCGCGCGGAATGTGAACGAAGGAACTTCTTAGCAGCGAGGCAACAAACTATTGCATGGGAAGCTTTCTGTCAATAAGGAATGCCCTCGTGTTGTAGAAATGCCGGTTTGCTCACCGCGCCCGCGCCAGCACCAGAGTCACGTCATCGGGCTGTTCCTTGTCTCCAATCCAGTCAGCGACGGCGGTGGTCACGATCTGGCTGATTTGCGGCAGGGGCAGCCGCCGGTTCGTCCGCACCAGATCGATCAGGCGTTCCTCGCCAAACTCTCCAAAGTCATTTTCCGGTTCGGTTACGCCGTCGCTGTAGGCGAGAAAAATTTCACTCGGATGCATCTCGACCGACGCCTCCTGATAGGTCAGGTTGTCGAAGAGTCCGACCACGGTCCCGCCCACTTCGAGGCGCCGCACTGAACCGTCTTTGGCGATGAGGATGGGCGGCAAGTGGCCACCATTGCTGTAAGTGAGCCGGTGCGTGCGTCCGTCGTAAATTCCCAGGAACAGAGTCGCATACTTTTCGGGCGGCGTGCTCTCGTAAAGCTGATGATTGAGCAGAGCCAACAGCGCGCCGGGAGATACCTCGATGCCTTCGGGCCAGGTCGCCATCATCCGCCCGGCCCCGGCCACCGCGCCGACCGCGACGGGTTCGCGCATTTGCGGCAGGCTCTCGACGCTATAGGCGCGGACCGCGGAGTGAATCGTTGCCATCAACAATGCGGCGGAGATTCCTTTTCCGCTGATGTCACCGACAGCCAAAATCAGCTTGTGCGAGCTGGCAGCCAGAAAGTCGTAGTAGTCGCCGCTGACCGTACGCGCCGGCCGGCAGAATCCGTGGACTTCCAGCGATTCCAATTCCGTGGTCTGACGGGGAAACAACTGCGCCTGGACCTCCTGCGCAATGGTCAACTCATTTTCCAGCCGCTGCTTCTCTTTTTGTTCCTGAATCAGCTTCTCGATCGAAGCCGTCATCGAGTTGAAGGAATGCGCTAGATCCGCCAGTTGATCGCTGGAACGGATGGGGATGCGGTGGCTGAAATCTCCTCGATCGACGTGCCCGGTGGCATCGTACAACTCCGCAACTGCTGCTGTTACAGTACGCGTCATCCGCGTACCAATAATCAGCGCAATTAGTTCAATAATGGCGAAGAAAATTGCGATGCTAACCAGGATATAAGCCACGCCGCGGACGAACTGTCCTAATGCTGCGAAGAGGTGGTTGTAAAGGACGGCCGGTCGAGTGGTTACCTGCAAGGCGCCGAGGATCTCTGATTTGCCCGTTTTCCAATCGACGACAGACAGGGGAGCCCCGAAGGTAATTTCGCGGTCAAAACCGCCGATCGGTTCGGGCGGAGTGCCAACCGTGAACGCCGGATGCACAACTTGCTGCTGCTGTTGTGGCGTTTCCGCATCACCGGTTCGAATGACAATGCCTCCCTTATTTGCGTCCGGTGCCATAACCGGAGCATGGACCACGGGCGGGGAACCTTGCGTGCCTGGCGCTACATCCGTAGCCAATCCCGGCGTGTACAGGGTGATCTCGCCTAGATTCGCGGCTATGTTGCCGACCAGCTCCTTGTCGAACGGCTCGCTGGTAACAACGGTCAATTTCTGGGCACCCGCCTGCAGAGTTGACGCAACCCGCAAATGGAGTTGCCCATGGTCGCGCACCATGCCCTGGAAGCTCCCTGTTACGAAAGTGGGCGAGGTTAGGGAATCGCCGTGGAACTCAGCGCACAGCGGGAGCGGCTTTCCGCCGTACCACGCGCAGACCTGACGCTGGTCCCATTCCGGATCGCGCTTGCGCCAACCCTGCAGGAAATTGACCGTCGGTATCTCCCCGCGTTCCAGGCGAACCGCGAGCTCGTGACCCACCGCGGAATTGGCCGCTTGCAGGCTTCCCAACTGCGAGTTGATCTCAGAGGTAACCACGAAAACCGCAAACTGGCCGCCCAGCCCATAGAGCGTGATGATCCCCATCAGGACCAGGAGCACCGCGGGAATGACGCCAATGAAGACATACGTGACGATCAGCCGATTGCGCAGCCGCCACAGAATCCGCCGGCGGACCCAGCGGAACGCGAGAATGAAAAAAAATACCCCGGCGACGAAGATGAGGAACTCGACCCATCCGCCGAGGTAGCCGCCCCAGGTCGGCGAAATCAGGCCTAAGAGCCGTTCAATGGCATAAAGAGCCGCCGCCAGTCCGGCCAGATAGCAGGCCAGCCGGGCCATGCGGCCTTGTGGCCACAGCTCGGCCCGAATCAGACGTTCCCGCAATTTTGGGTAGGACCACTCCATGTTCTGACTTCCAACCAGCCCGGAGATTACGAATTATAGGCGATGCGAGATCGGCGACTGGCAGCCTGCGGCGCAGCTGCTACTCCAAGACTGCGCTTTCAAATCTCCGGATAGAAATCGAAGAACGCTTCCAGGCTCGTTCGTAGCTGCTTCTCGATCTCTTCCTTGCTGCCTTCGAGCACATGCATGGTGACGTGTGCATCACGTCCATTTTTCAGCTTCACCGGCGCCTCCCCAACCTCCACTACTTCGTCCGAAGGCAGCAGCCTCATTCCATAAACGAGCGTTAGGTTTGCCATAAATTGATTCTACGACTTTTGTGAGGGTGCCCCGGGTCTCGCCGCTTTTGCGAGACCTGGGAATTCAACATTGCACTGTGGAGGTGCTTCCGATTAGCGTTCAGGATCCCGATCTCCTCAGTTAGAATTCCGGCGTGCCCAGAATCTCGGTTCTTCTTTCCATCGTTGTCTTGCTGGCGGTGCATTTGACGGCGCAGCAGTCTGCCGAAACGCCGCAGTCGCAGCAGCCTCAAGTCAGGGTCAACATGCTGAATGTGTGTACGCCATCTAAGGACGAACAGAAAGAGATGGCCGCGGCGCTGGCGAGAGTTCCCAGGCAGCCTTTATTCGGCACGGACTTTGAAGTTTCGCGCGGGCGCTCGACCTTGACCGACATGCCGGCGATTTTGGAAGCCGGCCAGCCAGGACACGTCGCCGGCGAGCCTTCGATCGCGAGTTATGTCCGCATCCGGCGCGAGTTCTCGGTGCAGGCATTGTTTTCGAGCGTGCAATATTCGTTCAGCAATGATGGCCAGACGATGGTCGAGACCATGGTCCTGCACGTGCGTGATCCCAAAGACCTGATTCAGGTTTCGCTGGAGGATACTGCGTCGGCGGTCACCAGTTCGGATGCCATGCTGGTGGCCAATACCCCTGTCAGTCGGGTCCGACTGGAGCGCTTCGGCAAGTCTTCCATTACACTGGCACGTTGCCAGGCAGGGCCGAGCGCTCCGGCGCCGGACCAGAGCGCATATGAGCCATTGTTCCGCAGCGCGTCGGAAGTGCTGGAAGATTACCGCGGACTGCTGGGTGTGAAAAGAATCGTGCCGGAGGAACTGGCCAAGATCAGCGGCACTGCGAAATCGAAGTCCGCGTCGAGTTCGGCGAAAACGACTGCGACGAAGAGCGGCTCCCAGAAGAAATAGCGTCTTCGCTGCATTGCATCGAAATCAGGCCCAAGCCATCTAATCTGCAAATACAACATCATCCATGAGCGAAACTCGCAATGTGGTCATCATCGGGTCCGGATGCTCCGGGCACACGGCTGCGCTCTACAGCGCGCGCGCCAATCTCAAGCCGCTCGTCATCGAAGGCCACGAGCCTGGCGGGCAACTCTCTATGACCACCCTGGTCGAGAACTTTCCGGGATTCCCCGAAGGCATCATGGGTCCGCAACTGGTCGAAAACATGCGCAAGCAGGCCGAGCGTTTCGGTGCGGAATATCGCATGGCGCATCTGACCAGCGCCGACCTGAGCCAGCGTCCGTTTGTGCTGCATCTCGGCCACCAGCAAGTTCATACGCGAACGTTGATCATCGCCAGCGGAGCTTCGGCGCGCTGGCTGGGATTGCCCCACGAGCAACAGCTGATCGGTCACGGGGTTTCCTCCTGTGCAACCTGCGATGGTTTCTTTTTTTCAGGAAAAGAAATCGTCGTGGTAGGCGGCGGCGATTCAGCCATGGAAGAAGCGCTGTTTCTCACCCGCTTCGCGACCAAGGTTACGATCATTCACCGGCGCGATTCATTCCGCGCGTCGAAGATCATGCTGCAACGCGCGCAGCAACACGAAAAAATCAAATTCCTGCTGGACACCGTCGTGGAAGACGTTTACGACGTTCATCACAAAGAAGTCACCGGCCTCAAACTGCGCAATCTGAAAACGGGCGAGGTCTACGACTTTCCCACCAGCGCGCTCTTCCTCGGTATCGGTCACGAGCCCAACGCCAAAATGTTCGAGGGGCAGCTCGACATGGACTCCGAGGGATATCTCAAGACTCACAATTATGTCTTGACGCGCGTGCACGGAGTCTTCGCCTGCGGTGACGTGCAAGACCGCCGCTATCGCCAGGCGATCACAGCCGCGGGCAGCGGATGCATGGCCGCGATTGAAGTCGAGAAATATCTGGAAGAACTCGGCCGCTGAGCAGCGCGGCCCGGTCAGGCAAGGCGCCGTTACCAAGGTTATCTTCTCGCAAACTAAGGTTTTCCTTAGACTCGTTCCTGCATGAAAACTCCCCACGCCCTGCGCCTCGCCGCGCTCTTACTAACTCTCGCACTCATCTCGACTTTCTCCTCGGCGCAACAATCCGCCGAAGGAGAGCGCAAAGTCGTCGTCAAAACCCAAGCGGTCTATCCCACCCTCGCCAAATCGATGAATATCAAGGGTGTGGTACGGCTTGAGGCTCAAGTTCTGCCGAATGGCAGCGTCAAACGCGTTGAGGTGCTGGGTGGCCATCCCATCCTCACCCAGAGCGCGGTGACCGCCGTCGAACACTGGAAGTACGAACCGGCTTCGCACGAAACCAAAGAGCCGGTAGTGATCGAGTTCAATCCGCAGTAGCAATAACTACTCCTGATTACTTTCGGATGTTACTCGTGGGGAGCGGGCACTCCGGTGCGAGGCCTCCGGCAGGCGCGCTCCGCTCCGCAAGAGTCACTCCCCGCCTCGTTCTTTCGGAGGTAGCCTGAACATGGCTGGAAGCTGAAACTCAGCGCTATCCGGAGGACTACTTCCATGCGAGCTCGCCTCGTCTTTGTTCTTCTTTTCTGCGCCAGCGTTTTCGCGCAGCAAACGGCCCAACCGTCGCTCACCATTTACAACCAGGATTTCGCAGTGGTGCGGCAGGAAATTCCGTTGGATTTGAAATCGGGTGTGAATCAGGTGAACGTCAGCGACATCACCATGCATCTCGAGCCGGATTCGGTGATCCTGCGCGACCCCTCGGGGAAGCACGCAGTCAACGTGCTGGAGCAGAATTATCGTGCCGATCCGATTTCCGAGCCGATGCTGCTTTCGCTCTACGAAGGGCAGACGATCGACTTTCAGGCCGGTGAAGGCAAGATCATCAAAGGCAAAGTCATCCGCAGCGGATACGTTCGCCACGATTACTTCGCCATGAACCGCTATGGCCAGAACTATTATCAGCAGCAAATGGTGGCCGGATCCGAACAGCCGGTCATTGAAGTGGACGGCCAACTGCGTTTCAGCCTGCCGGGGATCCCGATTTTTCCGCGCCTCACCGATGACAGCATCCTGAAACCGCGTCTGGAGTGGCTGATCTCCAGCGACAAGCCGGGCAAGTTTCCCGCGGAATTTTCTTATGTGACCGGCGGCATGAGCTGGCAGGCCGACTACAACATCATGGCTCCGGAGAAAGGTGACGTGGTCGACATCATCGGCTGGGTCACCATTGATAACCAGACCGGCCGCACCTTCGAGAATTCACGCATCAAACTGATGGCCGGGGACGTAAGCAAGATTCAGCCAGGGCAGCAACCCATGGTCTATAAGGCTGCCTTAGCTGCCGCCGAAGGCGTTACAGGACCGCCAGTCACCGAGAAAGCCTTCGACGAATATCACCTCTACACGCTGGAACGCGCGACCACCCTGCGCGATCGCGAGACCAAGCAGGTGGAGTTCATTCACGCAACGAACGTGGCCAGCAAACAGCTCTACGTTTACGATGGCGCGAAGATCGACTACAACCGCTACAACGGTTGGAATTGGGAAAACATCCGTAACGATCATTCCTACGGGACGGAATCGAATCCTAAGATCTGGGTGATGCGTGAGTTCGTCAACTCCGAGGCGAATCGCCTCGGTATGCCGCTTCCCAAGGGCCGCGTCCGCTTCTATCGCCGCAATGACGATGGCCAGGTGGAATTCACTGGCGAGAACATGATCGACCACACGCCCAAGGATGAAACTGTCCGCATCTACACCGGCAATTCGTTTGACCTCGCCGGAGAGCGCCGCCGCCTGAACTACGCGGTTGAGAAGAACGCGGCCACCGAATCATTCGAGATCAAGATTCGCAACCACAAGAGAGAACCGGTGGAAGTGCGCGTCGTCGAGCACCTCTATCGAGGCAAGAATTGGGACGTCGTCACCAAATCAGACGAATTCGACAAAAAAGACAGCCAGACGATCGAATTTCCGGTAAAGATCATGCCCGACGGCGAAAAGGTCGTGACCTACACGGTGCGGTACACGTGGTAGGTAAGCGGGAAGATTGAGCGATGTGATGGTCGATGGGCGCTATCGCTGACAGTCAGGGGCGTCATCCCGAAGGCCCGCGTCTTCACCAACGGGCCGAGGGATCTCCCAGCCAACCGAATGCAGGGGAGGATCCCTCGCTCCGCTTGCAGAACAGCTTCGCTCGGGATGACGCTAGCAGTGTTTTAATCCGGATCAAACCAGCCCGTGCCCTTCGTCACACCCCGGTGCTCGCCTCTTGTGATACAAAATTGCTGTGAGCTCTGCACCGCCAGACATCTCATTTCTTCTGCAACATCCCAGCATCCTCCCAGCGCAGGCAGGTCTTTCATGTTGAGGGCCTTCTTTGTCCACCTGTCTGAAAACCGTTCTCTACGCAGCTTTGCCGAGAAGTCGGCAATTGGGCAGCGCGTCTCCGGGCGCTTCGTTGCGGGTACCGAAATCGCCGACGCCGTCCGCGTGACCCAAGCGGTAAATCGCGCAGGGATGAGCGTCAGCATCGACAATCTGGGCGAAAACGTCACGAATCCCGACGAAGCGCGACACAGTGCAGAGCTTTATCATCAGATACTCGACGCGATCGTGGCGAACCAGCTCAACGCGAACATCAGCTTGAAGCTCACGCATATGGGGCTCGATGTGGACGAGCAACTCGCCCGCGATCTGGTCAGCGGGCTGGTAGCCAAAGCAGCGTCCACAAATCCGCCCGGATTCGTTCGCGTCGACATGGAGGGCTCGCCCTACACGCAACGCACGCTTGATTTCGTTCACGAACTGCATCGCATGCCCGGCAACGCCGGCCGCGTAGGAACGGTGATCCAGGCTTATTTGAAGCGCTCGGAGAGCGACATCGAGAAGCTGCTTTCGGAGGGCATCCGCATTCGCCTCTGCAAGGGCGCGTACAAGGAGCCGCCGAGCATTGCGTTCGAAAACAAGGCAGATGTCGACGCAAATTTCGTCAGGCTGATGAAGATTCTGATGAAGAGCGGGATCTATCACGGTATCGCCAGCCATGACGAGCACATTATTCGAGAGGCACAGGCATTCGCCCGGGCGGAAAAAATTGCGCCGGACAAGTTCGAATTCCAAATGCTCTATGGTATTCGCCGCGACCTGCAGCAGGCGTTAGTGCGCGACGGTTGGCGAATGCGGGTCTACGTCCCCTTCGGGACGGAGTGGTATCCCTATTTCATGCGGCGGCTCGGAGAGCGGCCGGCGAACGTGTTCTTCATCGCAAGGAACATGTTGCGGTCGTGATTTGCCTACGAGCTGTGTCCGGCGCACTTCATCACTCCCAAATACACTCCCCAGGGCCCGACCGCCTCGCGATACTGATGTGCCATGATCCGCGAGATCTGGTGCAAGTGGGTCAAGTCGTGAGCCGCCCAGGTCGCCAGCAATTCTCCCAGAGTGCAAGCGCCGAGCGCCGGATGGCGCCCGCGCCGGGCGAAATCTCCAGGCTGTAGATTCAGAGCGCGCAGTTCTTTCAAATTATGCTGACGAAGCTCGGCGAACTCGTCTAATAATTGCGGCAGAGATTTCCCGCGGCTCTCGCGTTCCTGAGCCAGTCGGTCGAAGGGATCAAACGGTTTCGAATCCCCAAACTCCAGGATTCTCCTCGCGCGAGGCAGCCAGTCCGTACGCTCGCCGTGGATCAGATGCCCTACCACATCAAACGCGCTCCAGGTCTTTTCGCCTTCGTTTTGCCTCGTCCATGCCTCCGGCAAATCGCGCAAAAGCGCTTTCAACGTTGCCGGAGTTCGTTCGAGCAGAGCGACCGTGAGTTCCAGATCATGCTCCATGGGGAAAGCCTCCCAAAAGATGTTGAGAACGCCCCTTGGAGGAGCGCCGCCGATCACACGACCCCGCGAGAGTGCGGGTACCATCGGGCCATCCACTGGCACGACCGGGCCAATTTCGCCATGCAGGATGGTTGCTACGATCAACCCATGCATCACACCGCCCCCGCCGAACTGATCGAGAATTTTTCCCTCTTTTCATCGCCAGACCTCGAAGACGAAAAGATCGATCTGATTCGCGCCGGGTTGGCGATTGCCCGCACCGAGTATCCAGGACTCGACATCGAGGAGTATGCCAGCCGCATCGAACGCATGGCCCGCCGCGTAGCAGCGATGGCCCCCGTGCTTGACCCTCAACGCGCGCTGGCTGCGCTGAATACAGTTCTGTTTGATGAGGCCAAGCTGCGCGGGAATCGGGAAAATTATTACGATCCGCGCAATTCCTTTCTGAACGATGTGCTCGATCGGGGGCTCGGCATTCCCATTACTCTTGCCGTCATTTACATGGAAGTGGCGCGGCGCGTTGGATTTCAGCTTTCCGGCGTCGGCATGCCTGGTCATTTTCTGTTGAAGCATTACAGCGAAGGCGGGCAGGAAATCCTGATCGATTGCTTCAATCGAGGTGACGTGCTGAGCCGGCAAGACTGCCAGACGCGCCTCGACGAGATCTATTCGGGCGAGATGAGCCTCCGCCCGGAATTCCTGCATCCCATCAGCCGCCGCCAGATTCTCACGCGGATGCTGAACAACCTGAAGACCGTTTATCTTTCCAGTCGCAATTTCCGAAAGGCTCTGCCCATCGCCGATCTCATTCTCGTGATCTACCCGCACTCCGCCGAAGACGTGAAGCAACGCGCACTTCTGCGATACAGCATGAACATGCACGCGCTGGCTGCGGAGGATCTCGAGGAGTATTTGAAACTATGCCCGAAGGCTTCGGATGTAGACGAGATTCGCCAGATGTCGCTGTCGATCCGGCGAATGCTCGCCCTGATGAACTAGTCTCCAGAAAGGCTGTCATTCCGAGCGCAGCGAGGACCTGCTTTTCTTGCTTATTCCTGCGGGCCATTCTCTTCTGCCGGCGCCAGCGGCAGCCGTGACGCACCTCGAATCATCTCGCGTTCCGGATCGGAGAACATTCCCTTAAACCGGTCTGAGTCAATGATCTGTTCGCGTTGTCCCGGTGGCATCGTGCGTAAGTCCTCCACTGCTTTGCGCACCAGCCGCCGGCGCTCTGGAGGAAGTTGGCGGAACTGGGAAAAGACCTGTCGCGCCTGCTGTTTCTGCTCCGGCGTCAAATGCTCCCAGGTCTCCATGCGATTGAGCATCTGCAGTTGCTTCTCCGGGGGGAGGCTGGAAAAATGCTGCAATCGCTGCCGCAGGATTTGCTGCCGCGCGGCCGGAAGCCGCCGGAAGGCCGGATCGTTCTGCAACTCGCGCTCCTGCTCTTCGGGGGGCAAATCCTTGTAGCGCCGCAGCCAGTCTCCAGCATGGCCCTGCTGGCGCGGACGATTTGGATTGGTTAATTGAGCGCGGGTGGCGGGCGCGGGACGCGGCGCGTTCTTCTGCGCGAGACAAGGGGAGGCGAGCGCCACCATCGCCAGGAAGGTTGCGGCCAGGCGTTCCTGAATGGATTTCCCCTTCATATCCGTTTCCTACGGATTCGCTACGACATCTTGCTGCACCTCAAGGTCGTCGAGCAAGTCAAAATCCGAATACATGTCGTGATTTTTGTCGAGTTGCTGCAGATCGCTCACGGCGCTTCCCGGAGGGGCGGTGATGGCGGCATCTGTGACCCCATGCCGGTAATTGTTGCGCGCGAAAAACAATCCAACGCCCACTCCCATTACGACCGTCAACGCTGCTGCCAGCACCGGCTGCCGGAACCACGCCAACCAGTTCGCCCGCTTCGGTCTTGCGATTTCCTCACGCAAGCGGGCCTGGAGCCGGGTATCGAAATACGGCGACGGCTCCGGTACCTTCCACTCATCGAGCAGCGACATCGTTGCCTGCATGGCCTTTAACTGCTCCGCACATTCCGTGCAACCGGCGAGATGCGTGCTCTCCGCAGCCGTGGGCTTGTCGAATCCGGCCGCCACATCGGGCATTTTGTCTCGAATCTCTTCGCATTTCATAACCGCTTCCCCTTCAAATTGCTTCGCCGCTGTCTCTACCCAGAAAATCAATTTGTCGCTAAACAAATTCTTTTAACTGTTCCCGCAAAGTCTCATATGCGCGAAAGAGCAACGACTTTGTCGCGGACTCGCTCTTTTTCAGCACTTCGGCAATCTGCTTGTAGTCCATCTGCTGGTATTTGTGCATAATCACCGCCAGCCGCTGCTGCTCGGGCAATGCTTCCACCTTGGCCCGGATCGCAGCCATCCTCTCGCGCACCACCATTTCCTGCTCGGCATTGAGCGATCGATCCGGTAGTTCCAGCGTGCTGCCGCTCTCTTCGTCCGGCTCGTCAAGGCTGACTTGCACCTCCGGGCGCTCATGCCGCGTGTCGCGCGCATGATTCACTGCCAGGTTCGTCGCGATCCGGTAAAGCCAGGTCGTAAACTTTTCGCTGGCTTCGTAAGTTTCGCGCGAGCGATATACGCGCAGAAAAACTTCCTGCGCCAGATCTTCGGCGGCGGCCGCATTTCGCGCCATGCGATACATGAAGCTGACGATCGGCCGGCGATACTTCTGTACCAGAAACTCAAACGCCGATTGATCGCCTGCCTTGGCCCGCAGCATGATCTCGGCATCGGTTAGCGCCGCGCCTCCGGCGAACGCCGGTGAAAAGGCCGACGGCGCCAGCGGCCTCGCTGCCATCAGCATGCCTCGATCTAGCGCGGCAGTGCTCACATCTGTTTCAACCCCATCCTCGCCCGAAAGTTGCACTTCCGAGTCGCTCTCGGGCGCCCTAAAAGTATCCTGTTTTGAAGGAGATGCAGTCGAGCGAGTCGATTTGGGTTCAGACGGCATGACGCAGATTTGCCTTCCACCGGGACGGGCAAAGGCAGGGCACGCCCACAAGCTTGCAAATAAGGCTACCACGGAGGCTTAAGGTACCCAAGCCAAGATGACGATATACAGCATCCGCCCGGTTCGAAATACCAGAACCGCACTGCTAAAGTGGCGACTCACTTGGGGTCGCAGGCGAATCCGCTCGGAAGGATCGAACAATGTCCGACGAAACCAAAACACCGAAAACTGTTCGTACGCCGTTCATTCTATCGTCAGAACAAATGGCTAAGGTTCCCCAGCGACGATGGTACGACCATGTCTGCGCTCATTGCGAGCTTCCCATCGGCGAATCGCAGTTTTGTATCGGGCTGAAGTCCGGCCGCAGCCTCCACCTTGATTGCTATCTTACGATCTACCAGCACGGTGGCGCACTGTCTGCCGCCTGATCCTGGAAGCTGCCGTTTATTCTGCAACGCGCATCATCGCGGCGCGTTTGCGTGCGACGCTGTCGACAGCAACCGACGATCCCAAGCACTTTGATGTGCAGTTGCACTAAGCTCTCATTCCCTATTCGAAAGTCAGATTCTGCACCTCAGCACCGGAGTTTGACGCACACCGCATGCCGCCCAGTTTGATCCACTCGGAATTTGCTGCGCAGATCCGCTGCCGTCCAGTTGCATATTCCAGCCGCTAATGTTTGAATGAAATGACTCCGGCAGGGCGCTTAACTCAGCGGTAGAGTGCCATCTTCACACGGTGGAAGTCATAG
>Ga0335078_10006893_pt1 | contig 16827 bp, 19 predicted proteins | sample Lox_Sample_32_FD_206711 | JGI IMG/M metagenome (GOLD analysis project Ga0335078, IMG submission 206711) | Soil microbial communities from Loxahatchee National Wildlife Refuge, Florida, United States - Lox_Sample_3.2 | ecosystem: Environmental > Terrestrial > Soil > Wetlands | place: USA... | reverse complement strand
GCCGGGCTGATCACCGGCGGCGAGGTCCGGGTGCACGGCTGCCCGCAGGACCGCCTGGTCACCGCGATCACCACGCTGGCCAAGATGGGCGCCCGGTTCGACATCACCGACGAGTGGATCACCGCGTCGGCCTCGGGCTCGCTGCGGCCGGCCGCGGTGCACACCGACACCCACCCCGGGTTCATGACCGACTGGCAGCAGCCGCTGATGGTGCTGTTCACCCAGGCCGACGGGATGTCGGTGCTGCACGAGACCGTGTTCGAGAACCGGCTGGTGTACGTGCCGGCCCTGCAGAAGATGGGTTGCGAGATCGAGGTGTTCGCGGCGTGCCTGGGCGGGCCGGCCTGCCGGTTCCACGACACTAACGCGGTCCATTCCGCAGTGATCCGGGGCGTGTCCAAGCTGCGCGGCGCCGACGTCACGCTGCCCGACGTCCGCGCCGGGTTCTCCGCCGTGCTGGCCGCCGCCGTGGCCGACCAGCCGTCCACGCTGCGCGGCATCCACCACATCGAGCGCGGTTACCACCGGCCGTTCGAGCAGTTCGCGTCCCTGGGTCTCACCCTGCGCCGGCTGTGACCGGCCCGCCGGAATGTGACCGGCGTCACCGTGGTTGGCTGCGAGCATGAAGATCGCAGTCATCGGAACCGGGAAGATCGGCGGCACGCTGGGCGCACGCTGGCGCGCGGCCGGGCACGACGTGGTGTACGGCTCGCGCGGGGCGGCCGGGACCGGCCCCGGCGGGGCCCCGGTGCAGGCGGTGGGGGACGCGCTGGCGGGAGCCGACGTGGTCCTGCTGGCCGTGCCGGGCCGCGCGGTCGCCGAGGTGGTCGGCGCGAACGGGCCGGCCCTGCAGGGCAAGGTGGTGATCGACGCCGCGAACGCGATCGGCGAGCCGGAGGTCAACAGCCGGGCGGCGATCACGGCCGCCGCGCCGCAGGCCCGCTACGTGCGCGCGTTCAACACGCTCGGCTGGGAGAACTTCGCCGAGCCGCCAGCCGGCGCGGCGCTGTTCTTCGCCGCGGACCCGGCGGCGCGAGCGGCGGCCGAGGACCTGATCCGGGCGGTCGGGCTGGAGCCGGCCTTCGTCGGTGACGCGGACGCGGCCCGCACGGTCGACGGGCTGCTGCCGTTGTGGTTCGCGCTGGTCTCACAGCACGGCGGGAACCGCAAGGTGGCGCTGCGCGTGGTCACCGGCTGAGCGGGCCTGGGTCACAGCAGCGGCAGCCCCGCGGTCACCGCGTCGATCCGCTCGTCCTCGGCGGGACCGATCGCGCAGCAGGTCGGGGTGCCGGGCGTGACCTGGGTGCGCCCGGCGTCCCGCACCACCTGCACCGGCAGCCCGGCCGTGCGGGCCTGCCGGGCGAGGTCTTGCAGGTGCTCGGCGCCGGCCGCCTTCAACACCACCTTGGGCTGGCCGTCCCCCAGCCAGGCGGCCAGGTCGGCGTCCCCGCTGGCCAGCACCGCGGCCACGGCGGCGTGCGCGGCCTGGGCGGCGATCTTGCCGCGGCCCATGCCGAGATCGGTCCGGACGAGCAGCGCGAGTTTCATCACGAACCCGGCGTGACCACCCGGAGCAGGACGGCGGTGCCGATCGCGATGACCGCGTAGATCACCGCGGCGATCACGTCGCCGCCCAGGCTCAGGACGGCCGCCGCCACGCCGAAGATCACTATCTCGACCGCCAGCCGCCCCGGGTCGGCCAGCCGGCGCCGAGCCCGGGGGGCAATCGCCAGGCCCCAGATCACGGCGACCAGCACCGGCCCGAGCACGGCGAGCACGATCCGCGCCGCCAGCCCGATGCTGGCGCTGGCCGCGGCCAGGGCGAGCACGGCCATCGTCGCGAGTTCGGTCGCGAACCGCAGGGCGAGCAGCAGGTTCTGGCCCGCCCCGGCCGGCATCGGGCCGGGCCGGCAGCGTTCTTCGTCGGCGGTCACCAGGTCACGGTAATGCAGCGCGGACGGGCCTCGCGAGGCACGCCGGAATAGGCACGGACGTGGTGTCATAAGCCGTTCCTTGCGATTGGAGAGGTATGAACCGTTCCGGGCTGGCGGCGCTTCTGCTGGCGGGACTGGCCGTGCTGCCCGCGTGCGGCTCCGGCCACCCGGCGAGCACCGCCCGCCCGGCGGCCAGCCAGGGGCCCGAGTCGGTGCGCATCGGCCCGTTCACCCAGGTGTTCGCCACCGCGCTGCCCGCCGGCACGGCCCAGGCCGGGGTCATCGAGAGCTTCCGCGAGGCCCAGATCCTGTGGACCCGCTCCGACCGGGCCTGGCGCCTGGTAGCGCCGGTTATCGCGTATGTCACCGGTCCCGCCCGCGTGAACCTCAGCCGCTCGGTGGCCAACGACAAGGCGGCCGGCCTGGTGCCCGCCGGGACGGACCGGATGTTCATGACCCGGGTCACGGCCGTCAACGGCGGCACCGCCACCGTGACCACCTGCGACAACGACAGCAAATTCCGGGAGGTTAACCCGCGGACCGGCAAGCCCGACCCGGCGATGACCGTCCCGCCCGATCAGTCCTACCTGTTCGAGACGTGGCACATGGCGCGGGTTTCCGGGCACTGGGCGATCACGTCCTTCTCGGTGGCCCAGCTGCCCGATCCGCGCGCCGATCCCTGCCAGCCCTGAGCGGCGGGCCGGTCCGGAAAATCCAAGCCCGCGCCGCGCGGGGGGCCGAGACTGGGAGCATGACGCAGCTACCTCCCCCATCGCCGCCCGCCGTGGTGGTGACGGACGCCGACGGCGTGATCCGCTACTGGAGCAGCGGCGCCGAGGTGCTGACCGGCCACGCCGCCACGGCCGCGGTCGGGCAGTCGCTGGACCTGATCGTGCCCCCGGACTACCGGGCGCGGCACTGGGACGGCTTCCGCGCGGCAATGGCCTCCGGTCAGGCGAAGTCCGAGGGCGCCGCGGCCAATATCCCGCTCGTCTGCGCGGACGGCTTGATCCGGCGCTGGCCCGGCCGGTTCACGCTGATCCGGGACGCCCGCGGCCGTGTGGCTGGCGCCGCGGCCGTGCTCGTCACCCCGGCCGACGGTGACCCGCCGCTGTTCGACCTGTAGCGCCGGGCGCCGGTCAGGCCGCGCGGGAACGGATCCGCGCGCCGCGCTGGCGGGACATGTCCCGCACCCGCGATCCGGCACGGAAAGCCCGGTGCCGCTCCTGACCAGCCCTGCTGGCAGCTCACTCGCAGGTACGGAACGCCCCGGTTGGACAATGGTGAATGAGGGCAGACGCGTGAACGAACGGCCCCGCGGCTACGTGAGCCAGGTTAGGGGGACCTGATCGTGGTGAATGGGGAGACAACATGGATAAGAGATGGCTGGCACCGGCCGGACTGGCCGCTGCCGCTCTGATGATCGCTGCCTGCGGCAGCTCGGCCAGCTCAGGCAGCGGGGGCGGCGCGGCGGCGCCCGCCGCCACGACTTCTAGCGCGGCCGCGGCGAGCGGGAACGCGCTGAAGACCACGACGATCGGCGGGGTCACCGTGCTGACCAACGCCAAGGGCTTCACGCTGTACTGGTTCGCCCCCGACACCTCCACCACGTCGAAGTGCAACGGCTCGTGCGCCACGTACTGGCCGCCGGTGAAGGGACCCGCCGCCGCGGGCGCGGGCGTCACCGGCAAGCTCGGCACGATCACCCGGGCCGACGGCTCCACCCAGGCCACTTATAACGGGCACCCCCTGTACACGTACAAGGGCGACACCGCCCCCGGGCAGGCCAGCGGCAACAACCTGAACCTCTCGGGCGGCGTGTGGCACGAAGTCACCGCCTCCGTCACGGCAGCCCCGGCGGCCGGCACGTCCACCAGTTCCGGCGGCGGATACGGATACTGACCCGCGCGCGGCGGTCGGCAATCCACGCGGCTTATCTCAGCCTGGCGCGCCCGGGACGGCAGCCTGGAGGTGCGCGTCCGGCTCACCCCCTCTGGGCGCGGATGAAGATCCTGGCGCCCTGGCAGGCGGCTGCGGCCGGTGATGCTGGCCGCCCCGCGCGCTACCGCGAGCAGGGACCCGGCGAGACCAGAAAGTGTCCGTAAGTGGTCGTGATAGCAGCCGTTTGCGGACAACTTTCCCGGGCGGCGGGGCGAGCGAGGCGGGTGGGGCCAGTGAGGCGAGGCTCACGGAGGAGGGCAAGGGGCGAGGCTCACGGAGGAGGGCAAGGGGCGAGGCTCACGGAGGAGGGCAAGGGGCGAGGCTCACGGAGGAGGGCAAGGGGCGAGCGGGGTTAGGCTGCGGGGATGGCGCCTACGCCCGACGAGATGATGACGGCGGTGAGCGAGTCCCTGGCCGCGCGCACCGGCCGCTCGCTCGAGGAGTGGCTGGAGGCCGTGCGGGCCTGCGGGGTTGACCCGCTCGACCAGGCGGCGGTGCGCCGGTGGCTGCGCGACGAGCACGGGGTGCCGCAGAACAGCCAGTGGGCCATCGCCGACGCCGCCGCCCGCCAGGCCGGCTGGGTGAGGCCGTCGGTCGCGCAGTACATCGACGGCCAGTACGCGGGGCCGAAGGCGGCGCTGCGCCCGATCTACGACGCGCTGGCCGCGGCCATCACCGGGTTCGGCGACGACGTGACGATCGAGGGCCGCGGCAGCTACACCCCGTTCGTGCGCGGCCGGCAGTTCGCGGCGGTGGCCGCGGCCACCCGCGACCGGGTCGACGTGGGCCTGCGCTTTGCCAGCCCGCCGGACTCGCCGCAGCTGGTGCCGGCCTCCGCGCCCGGGCAGGCCACGCACAAGCTGTCGCTGCGAAGCACCGCCGAGATCGACGACGAGGTGCTGCACCTGCTGCGGCTGGCCTACGAGCAGAACGGCTGAGGATCGCCCATGACCACACACGCCATCCCGGACCTGGCCGACGTGCTCGCCGCGCGCCGGCGCATCGCCCCTTACCTGCGGCCGACGCCGCTGTATGCCTACCCGGCGCTCGACGCGCTGGCCGGCGCGCGGCTGCACGTCAAGCACGAGAATCACCAGCCGGTCGGGGCGTTCAAGGTCCGCGGCGGGGTGAACCTGGTCAGCCAGCTCAGTGCCGACGAGCGGCGGCGCGGGGTCATCACCGCGTCGACCGGCAACCACGGCCAGTCGGTCGCCTACGCCGCGAACCTGTTCGGCGTGCACGCGGTCGTGTGCGTGCCGGAGCGCTCCAACCCGGTGAAAGTGGAGTCGATGCGAGCGCTCGGCGCCGAGGTGCTGTTCCACGGCCGCGACTTCGATGACGCGCGCGAGTACTGCGAGAAGCAGGCCGCCGAGCAGGGCCTGCGCTACATCCACTCCGGGAACGAGCCGGCCCTCATCGCGGGCGTGGCCACCTACACCCTGGAGATCCTCGAGGCGCGGCCGGACACCGAGGTGATCGTGGTCCCGGTCGGCGGCGGCAGCGGGGCGTCGGGGGCATGCATCGTGGCCAGCGCCGTGCGCGGGTCGGTCGAGGTCATCGGCGTGCAGGCCGAGGCCGCGCCGGCCGCGTACCGTTCCTGGCGGGCCCGCACCCTGGTCGAGGACGACTGCAGCACGCTCGCCGAGGGGCTGGCGACCAGGACCGCGTTCGAGCTCCCGCAGCGGATCTTGCAGGAGCGGCTCCGCGACTTCGTGCTGGTCTCCGAGGACGCGCTGCGGGAAGCGACGCGGGTGATGATCTCCAAGACCCGCAACCTGGTCGAGCCGGCCGGCGCCGCCGCGCTCGCCGCGGTGCTGGCTGACCCCGGGCGGTTCGCCGGCCGGAACGTGACGATCGTCTGCAGCGGCGGCAACATCAGCCCGGCGCAATTGCTGGCGCTCTGGGCGGCCCAGCCCCCGGCCCGCTGAGCCGGTGCCGGGTCACGTCAAGCGGCGCCGCCCCCGTAAAGTGACCGCGTGACCTTGTCCGTTGACTTCGCGGCCGTCCCGGACGACCAGCGCGCGGCCGAGATCGAGCGGCTGTGCGACGCGATGGAAGCGGCCGACCAGGCCGGCCGTTACCCGCGGCTGACGGTCGAACGGCCCTGGTCTTCGCACAACCCGGTGCTGGAGGGAGAGTTCGCCTGCCCGCGGGCGATCCGCTGGTACCTGGAGCGGGAACTGGGCCGCCTGGCCGCCCGCGGCGCCAGGGTCTCGGTGTGCGCCGGGCGGCCCGCGCTGGACCTGCACGACCCGGAGCTCGGGCCCGCCGTGGACGAGACCCGCTGGGACCTGCGGCGCAAGAAACTGTTCCTGTTCGGGCCGGAGCGCATGGCCCTGTCGATCGACCGGCTGCGCCATTACACGGGGACGTCCGCGGAGTTGTTCCAGCGGTATGTGCTGCTCACCAACTACGGCTGGCACCTGGAGGAATTCCGGGCCGCCCTGCCCGGCTGCACCGGCCCCGATTCCGATGGCCACCAGATGCCGGCCTGGCACTATATGCTGCCCGGCCGCGCGGGCCTGACCATGGTGAACATCGGCGTCGGCACCTCCAACGCCAAGACGATCACCGACCATCTCGCCGTGCTCCGGCCCGACCTGATGCTGATGATCGGGCACTGCGCCGGCCTGCGCAACCACCAGGAGATCGGGGACCTGGTGCTGGCGACCGGGTACATGCGCGACGACCGGGTGCTCGACGACCTGCTGCCGCTCAGCGTGCCCGTGATCTCCAACCACACCCTGAACACGCTGCTGCTCGACGAGGTGACCGGTCGCGGCCTGCGCAGCCGGATGGGCATCGTGTTCACCACCGGGAACCGGAACTGGGAGCTGAACCTGGCCATGGTGGAAGACCGGCTACGGCTGTCGCGGGCCCTGGCCGTGGACATGGAGTCCGCGACCGTGGCCGCCAACGGCTTCCGCTACCGGATCCCGACCGCCACCCTGCTCGCGGTGAGCGACAAGCCGCTGCATGCCCGGCCCAAGCTCAGCACGGACGCCCAGGTCTTCTACGCCGCCAGCCGCCGCCAGCACGTCGAGATCGCCATCCGGGTGGCCGAGCAGGTCCGCCAGCTTTATCCCGGCGGCCTGCCCGCCACCGACCTGCGCTCGGCCGACGAGCCGCTGCTGGGCGTGGCCGATCCCGGGACGGCCCGGGCCGCGAGCGAGGCCCCGGCGTGACCGCGGCAGCGGAGGTGACCAGGCAGCAGGCGGCGGAGTGGGTCGCGGCGTACGAACGGGCCTGGCGGACCCCCGGCACCGCGGCGCTGGCCGGGCTGTTCACCCCGGACGCGACCTACCGGCAAGGCCCTTACGATGAGCCCGTGACCGGGCTGGCCGCGATCGGCCGCATGTGGGAGGACGAGCGCGAGGGACCCGGCGAGGTGTTCGCCATGACCAGCGAGGTGCTGGCGGCCGACGGGGACACGGCGGTGGTCCGCGCCGAGGTTCGGTACGGCGAGCCGACCCGCCAGGAGTGGCGCGACCTGTGGGTGCTGCGCTTCGCCGGCGACGGGCGGTGCGCCGCGTTCGAGGAATGGCCGTTCGCGCCGCCCCGCCCGCGATGACCGGCGGTGACGCGGCGGAGCGGGCCCGCCAGCGCGACCTGGTCCGGCGCGGCTATGATGCCATCTCCGCCGCCTACCGGGGCGACGATGGCCAGGCCGCTTCGTCGTCCGCCGAGGACGTGGGCCGTTACGCGGGCTGGGTGACGGAGCTCGCGGGCCTGCTGCGCCCCGGGGCCCTGGTCGTGGACCTCGGCTGCGGCGCGGGGCTGCCGGCCACCCGCGAGCTGGCCGACCGCGGGCTGCGCGTGCTCGGCGTCGACTTCTCCGAGGTCCAGCTCCGCCGGGCGCGCCGGCTTGTGCCCGGGGCCCGGCTGGTCCGGGCCGACATGACGGCGCTGCGGCTGCGGCCGGCCAGCGTGGACGCGGTGGTGTCGTTTTACGCCCTGATCCACGTGCCCCTCGCCGATCAGCGGGCGCTGTTCCCGCGGATCAGGGACTGGCTGCGCCCGGGCGGCTACCTCCTGGCGATCGTCGGGGCCACCCGGTGGACCGGCACCGAGAACTATCTCGGCGCCGAGATGTTCTGGGACCACGGCGACACCGGTACCTACCGGAGGTGGCTGCGGGAGGCGCGGCTCACCCCGGTCTGGGACCGCTACGTCCCGGAGGGCGTCGGCGGCCACAGCCTGATCCTCGCCACCGCGTCCTGATCCCCCCGGGGTCACGGCCGAATGGCGCCGGAATGGCGCGGCCGCGCTCGGGGTGAATGGCGCGGCCGGTAGGCTGAATAGCGCGGCCGGGCCTGATCGGCCGCGGGCACGGCGCGGAGGTATCCATGGTGCTGCCGGGCAGATGGCGGACGGCGCTGGCTTCCTTAGAATGGCGCAGGAAAGCGGCCCGCATCGAGGCGGCGATAAGTTCCGATACCAGCCTCGCGGGCCGATTCGCCGTTTTCAACCGCCTGGAACTGGGCGAGGCCATGCCTGCCCTGGAGAGGGTCACGCCGCTGGCCGCCCTGCTGGAGGCGTCCCGCTCCTTCCTGCACCGCCGGCTGGCCACCATCATGCTCGCGACCATTGCCTTATCCATCGTGACCGTGACCGGCCTGGTCGCGCTGGGCGGCCGGGCCTGCGCGCCGGTCCCGGTGATCAGGGTCACCGTCGGCCATGTGCGGCTGGTCCCGGCCCGCCTCGGCGCCGCGCGCGACTGCCCGGCGCCGAGGCGTTAGCCGCCGGCCTCAGGCCGCGGGGCGCGCCCGAGCGCCCCTGGCCTCGCTCTCGCGCCGGATCTGGAAGAACGGCGACCGCAGGATGAACCGCGCGGCCAGCATCAGCACCACGCCCGCGACGACGACCCCGACCAGGGACCAGACCTGGGACGCGGGGGCACCGTCGAGCGACTTGACCACGATCCAGCCGAGGAACACCGAGGCGCCGATCGGCAGCAGGCCGAGGATCACGAAATCCCACACGCTGGTGTAGACCCGGCGCCGGTAATAGAAGATGGTGGCCAGGGCGGTCAGGATATAGAAGATCGCGAACAGCAGGCCGGTCACCGCGACCACGTCGTTGAACGCGTTCTGCACCGACGTGGTCAGCAGGTACACCCAGCTGAGGCCGACGATCAGGATGCCCACGATGATGCTCGCCGCCACCGGGGTGGAGAACCGCCGGGACACATTGCTGAGGAACTCCGGCAGCACCCGGTAGGTGGCCATGCCGTAGATGATCCGCGCGGTCAGCACGATGCCGGTGCCGGTGGTGGCGATGACCGACAGCGCCAGGGCGAGCGCCATCATCTTGGCCCAGAACCCGCCGCCCAGGGCCTGGGCCACGTAGACCAGCGCCGAGGACGAGTTGGCCTGCAGCTTGCCGGGAGAGACCACGCCCTGCAGGCCCACGATCGACACGGTGTAGATGATGGCCAGGAAGGCCACCGCGAGGATGGCGGCCCGGCCCGGGTTCGTGCGCCGGTGCCGCACCTCCTCGTTCACGTACAGGGTGCCGTCCCACCCGGTGAAGATGAACACCGCGGTGAGGAAGCCCGCGACCGCGCTGCCCTTGCCGCCGATGCCGGACAGGCTGAACCAGCCCCGGGTGATGGGGAAGGTGCCGTGGTGGTGGGCGAGCACGGCCACCAGGCCCGCGATCGCCAGCCCGACCAGGATCAGGTACTCGACCACGGCCATGCCGACCTGAGCCCGTGCGGTGATCTTGATCCCGACCACGGCGATGACCAGCATGATCAGCCCGACCGCGGTGCCGATCAAGATGTTCGACCAGGTGCTCGTCGAATTGGAGCCGAAGACGGCCAGGACCGACGGCCCGAGCACCTCGACGCCGCTAACGGTCGCGATGATGTAAGCGGCCACCATCAGCCAGCCGGTCAGGAAACCGAGATAGGGATTAATGGCGCGGCCGACCCACTCGAAGGAAGCGCCGCAGTTGGCATTCCACAGGTTAAGCCGGCGGTACGCATTCGCGATCACCAGCATCGGTATGGCCGTCAGGATGATGATCGGCCCGCTTCCGTAAGCGGTCGCGGCGGCGAGCGCCGCGAGCGTCAGCCCGACCGACGCGGCCGGCGCGGACGAGGCCATGCCGATGACCGTGTCCTGCGCCACGCCGATCGCGTCGGGTTCGAGCTTCGTGGCCGGCGACGGCAGGGTTCCCTGGACAGCCGCGGCGGAGTGATCCGTCATCACTTCTCCTTATCGGGGGCGCCCGGGAGCGTTTCGCGCTCCGGGCGCGGCAATGGCTCCGTTCAGCGCCTGGCACTGAGGAGTAAGAAGGGCGCGCTGGAGTGGTCAGGTGTCCCGCCGCCGGATCGCGGCGGGCAATGCGGCCGCCCGGATTGGCGGTCATGAACGGGGCGAGCGCAGTACGGCGAAGGGCCGCTGCCGATTCCGGGCGCCCGCGTTAACCACTGCCTGGTCACGCGCGAGATCATAGCGGCGGTCTTTTACCGGTACCAGCGATAACGGGCAGATGTATCCCGTAGTTGCCCTTTTTCCCGGTGCGGCCATGCCGCCAGGCCCGCCCCGCTGCCGAACCGGCGGGTAACTAACCCCCGGACACGGCGAGCAGGAAATCGATCAGCCCGGCAAAATACGTCTGCTGGTCGTCGTACATGGCCAGGTGGCTGCCGTCCGGGCAGTGCAGGTAGCGGCCGCGCGGCAGGCGGCCGGCCATCATCTCCATGTGGGCCGGGTCCATCGTGTCGTGGGCGGCCCCGATGACCAGCGTCGGCACCTCGATCGAGGGCAGGTCGCCGGTCCGGTCCCAGTGGTACAGCTTCGCGTCGCTGCTGATGCCCAGCTCGCTGGGACCCTGCATCGACACGTAGATCGCCGGGTTGATGTGCGCGAAGCCGCGCTGCACCGGATCGGGCCAGTCGGCCGGCGGCATCCGCAGCACGTGATGGACGTAATGCTGCTCGACCAGCAGTTCCATGTACCGGGGGTTGCCGGTGTCCCCGCCCGCCTCCAGCGCCTTGATCTCCGCCAGCGCCGCCTGGTCCATCCGGGGCATCAGCACCTGCTCGGCGTAGGCGTTGTACGCCGGGACGCTGGCCATCATGTTGGAGATCACCAGCCCGCGCAGGTGCTGCTGATAGCGCAGCGCGTACTCGATGGCGAGGATCCCGCCCCACGACTGGCCGTAGAGCACGAAGTTTCCCGCGTCCAGGCCGAGCGCCCGGCGGACCTGCTCGACCTCGTCGACGAAGCGGCCGACCTCCCACAGGGACGGCTCGTCGGGGCGATCGCTGAACCCCGAGCCAAGCTGGTCGTAGTAGTAGTACTCCACGCCCGCGCCGGGCAGGTAGCTGTCGCAGGCCTCGAGGTACTCGTGGGTCGCGCCAGGCCCGCCGTGCAGCAGCAGCAGCCTCAGCCGCGGGTTATTGCCGGTCCGCTTCACCCACACCTGGTACTCGCCCGCGGGCGTGCTGACGCCGATCCGCCGCGCGCCGCCGCTCAGCACGTCGTCCCGGCCCGACGAGTCCAGGTACCCACCGATCGACGACATCAGCCCTCCCCTGCTCGGCCGACGAACAGACTAAGCGTGACAGGCCGGACGGCGAGCGTATCTCTGACTATAGTCAGAGAATGGACCCGAGCACGATGAGCATGGTGGGCCAGGTCCGCAGCTTCAACCGGACCGTCACCCAGCGGATCGGCGCGCTGCACGATGCGTACCTGTCCCGTGACCGGCCGCTCGGGCAGGCCCGCCTGCTGTGGGAGATCGGCCCGGACGGCTGCGACATCCGGCGGCTGCGCACCCGCCTCGACCTCGACTCGGGTTACCTGAGCCGGCTGCTGCGCGCCCTGGAGCAGGACGGGCTGGTGGCCGTCGGGCCGAGCCAGGCCGACGGGCGGGTCCGGATCGCGCGCCTCACCGGCCGGGGCCTGGCCGAGCGGAAGGTGCTGGACCGCCGCTCCGACGACGCGGCCGCAGCGATCCTGCGGCCGCTCAGCGCCCGCCAGCGGGCCCGGCTCGTCACCGCGATGGCCGAGGTCGAGCGGTTCCTGGTGGCCTCGTCGGTTCAGATCACGGCGCGCGACCCGCGCCACCCGCAGGCCCGCGCCTGCCTGCGCGCCTACGTCGGCGAGCTGGCCGGGCGCTTCGACGGCGGCTTCGACCCGGCCCGGAGCATCCCGGCCGGCGACCGCGAGCTGACCCCGCCCGCGGGCCTGCTGCTGGTCGCGACCCGGCTCGGCGAGCCCGCCGGCTGCGGCGCGCTGAAGTTCCACCAGGACGCGCCGGCCGAGGTCAAGCGGATGTGGGTGGCGCCCCCGCTGCGCGGCCTCGGTCTCGGCCGCCGGATCCTGGCCGAGCTCGAGGCCCGCGCCGCGGCCCGCGGCGTCCGCACCCTGCGGCTGGAGACCAACCGGGCCCTGGCTGAGGCGATCGGCCTGTACCGGGAGGCCGGCTACCGGGAGGTGGCCGCGTTCAACGACGAGCCCTACGCCCACCACTGGTTCGAGAAGGACCTCCCCGCCCGCCGGGCCGGTACCCTCCCGGTGACATGACGATCGTGCGGGCCCCGGCGGGGCCTGGACGGCCCGGTACCTGCTCCGGCGCAGTGCCCGGCACGTGCTCGACCACGCCTGGGAGATCGAGGACCGGGTACCGCCCGGCTAGCGCAGGTACCGCTCGATCGCCGGCGCGACGAGGGCCGTGATCTCGGCCGGGCTGGCCTGCGCGACCGGTTCGAGCCGGAGCACGTGCCGCATCATCGCGATCCCGATCAGCTGGGCCGCGACCAGGGAAGCCCGCAGCGGAGCGTTAGGGCGCCCGGTCAGCCGGGCGATGATGGGCAGCAGTTCCGCGGTCATGAACTCGCGCAGCAGCGCCGCCGCCTTCTCGTTGGAGACCGCGGAGCGGACCAGGGCCAGGATCGCGTTGCGGCTCTCGTCGCTGTCCACGAACTGCAGGTAGACCCGGACCAGCGTCCCGACCGACTCATGCAGGTCCGCGCCGTCCAGGCCCGCGAACACCTCGGACAGCCGGGCGGGCAGGCCGGTCGCCTCGGTGAACAGCCCTTCCTTGGTCCCGAAGTAATGGATCAGCAGGGCCGGGTCGACCTTCGCGTCGGCGGCGATGCCGCGCAGCGAGGTCGCCTCGTAGCCGCGGGTCGCGAACCGGCGGCGGGCGACGGCCAGGATCTTGTCGCGGGTGTCGGGGGTGCCCGGGCGGCGGCCGGTGCGGCTCACGGCGCCACCGGCCCGGATGCGGCCGGCCCGGCGCCGTCGGTGACGATGGCCACGAACGCCTCCTCGAGGTTGGCCCCGACGACCTCGACGGACGCGTCGAGCCCCTCGCCCGCCAGCACGTCGCGGATGGCCGCGGCCGGCCCGGGCACGCGCAGCACCCGCTGGCCTCCCAGCTGGACCTGGTAGCCCTTGCCGTCGAGCAGCGCGAACGCCCGGCTCCAGCCCTCGCAGCGCACCTCGGTCACCGTGTGGTCGCCGATGATCTCCGCCATGGCGCCCCTGGCCACCGCGCGGCCGTCGGCCATCACCACGAGCCGGTCGCACTCCTGCGCTTCCTCCATGTTGTGGGTGGTGACCAGCACCCCGGCGCCGCCGTCGGCGGCCAGCCGGATCTGCTCCCAGAGCCGCGCGGCGCCGAGCGGACCGACGCCGGATGTCGGCTCGTCGAGCACCAGCAGGTCGGGCCGGTGGGAGAGCGCGACCGCGAACGCGACCTGCCGCTGGGCACCCAGCGGCAGCGCGCCGACGAGGTCGCGCCGCCAGCCGGCGATGGCCTCCGGCAGGGCGGTCCCGGCGATGCCGAACGCCGCCGTGGTGAAGCTCCAGTTCTCGGCCACGGTCAGGTCGGTGTAGAGGCCGAGCGTCTGGGGGACGTAGCCGACCCGGCGGCGGGTCGCGGCCGACGGCGCCTGGCCGAACAGCCGCACGCCGCCGCCGCTCGGCAGCAGCAGGCCGAGCAGCAGCCGGATCAGGGTGGTCTTGCCCGCGCCGTTGGCCCCGAGCAGGCCGACCACCTCGCCCGGGCCGATCGCCAGGTCGGTCCGGTCCACGGCGGTGAACGAGCCGAACCGCATGCTCGCCTGGCGGGCCTCGGCGAGAACGTCCATCGCGTTACCGCCCCCCCTCGCCGGCCAGCGCCGCGACCACCACGGCGTCGGCGAAGTCGGGCTCGGTCCTGCTCACCCCGGCCGGCAGGCCGCCCGCGGGCGCCCATATCCGCCAGTCGGCACCGCGCCGCCAGGCCAGCGGCCCGGGACGGGCACCGCCACCTTGCACGCCGACCGCGCCGGGAACGCCGCGCAGGATCGCGTCGGGCGAGCCGCTCGCCAGCACCTTCCCGGCCTCGAGCAGCACCACGGACGCAGCCCGGGCCGCCTCGTTCACGTACGTGGTGGCCACGGCCACGGCCGTGCCCTGGGCGGCGGCGCCGGAGATCATCCGCCACAGCTCGGCCCGGCTCACCGGGTCGACCCCGGTGGTCGGCTCGTCGAGGACCAGCATCTGCGGCTCGTGCAGCAGCGCCAGCCCGACGGCCAGCTTGCGCTGCATGCCGCCGGACAGCTGCCCGCCGAGCCGGTCCCGGACGCCGGCCAGGCCGGTGCGCTCGAGGATCTCGGCCTCCCGGCGGGCGCGCCGGGCGGCGGGCAGCCGGTAGGCCCCGGCGGAGAAGTCCAGGTTCTCCTGCACGGTGAGGTCGGTGTAGAGCCCGGCGGTGGCCGGCACGTACCCGGTGCGCTCCTTGGCCGGGCGTCGCACGGTCCCGGCCCCCGGCTCCACCAGCCCGACCAGTGCCCGCAGGCAGGTCGACTTGCCGGCCCCGTCCCCGCCGACGACGACCGTGACCCGGGACGGGTCGACCGGCACCGTGACCGCATCCAGCGCCACCCGCGGGCCGAAGCTCACCCGCACGTCGCGCAGCCCCCAGGTCATGCCGCGACCGATTCCCCGACGCGGGCCTCGCCGCCCTGGGCGCCGCGGCCCCGGCCGCTCGGGGCCAGGTCGCGGCGGAACCGGACGATGGCCAGGCCGAGCACGATCACGGCCAGCAGGGCCAGCAGGCCCAGCGGCTGCCACAGCGCGGTGATCGGCGTCGCCTTCAGCATCACGCCCCGGCTGATCTGGATGAAGTAGGTGAGCGGCAGCACCCAGGAGATCCACCGAACGCCCGCCGCCATCGACGCCACCGGGAAGATCAGCCCGGACAGCAGCACCTGGGGCAGCATGATCATGAACGCGAGCTGGATGGCCTGCCCCTGGTTCTGCGACACGGTCGAGATCAGCACGCCGATACCGAGGGTGACCAGCAGGAACAAGGCGGCTCCGAGCGCGAACGTGCCGACGTTGCCGGTGAACGGCACGTGGAACACGGCCATCCCGACCAGGATGATCAGAACCAGGTCGACCGCGGCGACCATCAGGTACGGGGCGATCTTGCCCGCGATCACGTCCCGGGCCCGCAGCGGCATCACGGCCAGCTGCTCGATCGTGCCGGTCTGCCGCTCCCGGACCACGCCGAGGCTGGTGATGAGCGTGCCGATGAAGACCAGGATCAGGCCGGCCAGGCCCGGGACCATCACCCAGGAGGTGGTGAGCCGGGGGTTGTAGAGGATCTGCACGCTGACCGGCGGGGCCGCCCCGCCCGCGGCCGTGGCGGGCAGCATCTTCGCCAGCGCGCCCTCGGCGGTGAGCACCGACAGCAGCTGCGAACCGTCCATCAGCACCTGGACGCCCGGGCCGCCGGTCACGACCGCGACGATCGCCTGGCCGTCCTGCAGCCGGGACTGCGCGGTGGCCCGGCCGGCCGTGGCGTCGATCTCGGTCACGTCGAACGGGGCGTGCAGCCGGGCGGCCGCCTGGGCGGCCTCCGGGCCGACCACCACGGTCGGGATCGTGTTGACGTTGAAGCTGGCCGCGTACCCGAAAACCACCAGCAGCAGGACCGGGAGCACGATCATCATCGCCACGGTCCGCCGGTCCCGCCGCAGCTGGCGGAACTCCTTGGCCACCATCGCCCACATGCGCGCCTCCCGTCTGGCCCAACCCCGCCTGGCTGAACCGGCCCGGCAACCCTGGCTGGGGCTAATTCAACATATGTTGAAGTCTACGGTTGTTGATTTCTCTGGGTCAAGACCGGGTGCCGGCTGGATGTCAGGGAATGGCCGGGTGCGGGCGGGTAGCGGCGGGTAACGCGCGGTGCGTTATCATCCGACAGATCCCTGACCTGCGAGAAGGGATCCCTGACCGGCGAGAGCTCCTGGGGCCGCTAGTGCGAGTGTTCGACGCCAACTGGATGCAGATCGAGGAGTACCTGCGCCGGGACGACCGGGTGGTGCTGCCGACCGGCTCGACCGAGCAGCACGGGTACCTCTCCCTGGGGACCGACGCCATCCTGGCCGAGCGGGTCGCGGCCGAGGCGGCCGGGCCGCTCGGCATCCCGGTGCTGCCGGCCCTCCCGTTCGGCATGGCCCCGTACTTCGCCGCGTTTCCCGGCAGCATGAGCCTGCGCATCACGACCTACATCGAGGTGCTGCGGGACCTGCTCGACGGCCTGGCCGCCCAGGGTTTCCGCCGCATCGCGATCGTCAACGGGCACGGCGGCAACGCGCCGGTCACCGGGTTCATCCGGGAATGGATCTGCCAGCCCCGGCCCGAGCGGGTGCAGGTGCTGTTCCACAGCTGGTACAACGCGCCGCAGACGGCGGCCGCCGCCGACCAGTTCGACCGCGATCAGATGCACGGAGGCTGGGTGGAGAACTTCGCGTGGACCCGGGTGGCCGGGGTGGACCTGCCGTCGGAGCCGAAGCCGGTGATCCCCCGGGAGCTGGTCGGGCAGCTCGACCCGGGGCAGGTGCGGGCCGCGGCCCCGGACGGCATGCTGGGCGGCGCCTATGCCCGGCCCGATCCCGACATGCAGGTCGTCTGGGACGCGGGCGTGGCCGAGGTGCGGT
>Ga0335078_10006892_pt1 | contig 16828 bp, 17 predicted proteins | sample Lox_Sample_32_FD_206711 | JGI IMG/M metagenome (GOLD analysis project Ga0335078, IMG submission 206711) | Soil microbial communities from Loxahatchee National Wildlife Refuge, Florida, United States - Lox_Sample_3.2 | ecosystem: Environmental > Terrestrial > Soil > Wetlands | place: USA... | reverse complement strand
GAAACTCAACACTATAGCGCGTTGTGGAATCGAAGTGGCACGGCGCGTGTTGATGCCGCTTGTACTTGGCTGTTCTGCATCGCCCTGACCAGAGCTTATATTGATTTGATGTCTGCGGTTAATCGGCCGCGTGGCTTCACTGTCATCGGGATTTTTCTGTTCTTCGGAAGCTCGATGGCTGCGCTGTCTGCCTTTACGTTACTGTGGCGCGGAACCCTGCTGGATCGCGTTTGGAAGCTGAATCCCTCCGCATACTCGCAGCTTCTCCCACATCGCCACTTATTCGGTTCCGCTTTCCTGCTGCTGAGCCTGGCGCTGTTCGCCGCCGGATACGGATGGTTCCGGCACTATGGTTGGGCGTGGAAACTCGCTGTCGTGATCATCAGCATGCAGGTGCTCGGAGATGGCGCGAATTGCATCCGAGGCGATTATCGTCGCGGTTTGACGGGATTGCTGATCGCGGGCGCGCTTCTGGTTTATTTGCTCAGTTCCAGCGTCAAGATGGCCTTTACCAGAAAAATTGTAGGGAGTGGCGATTCAACAGTCCTTCAGCGCTGACATTCACGCTGCCGCTCGGTTACCATAGTAGAAATCGCTGCCTGAGACGGGCGGCTCGAATCGATCTGGCTGCGTCTAATCCAGGTAGAACGAATCCGAGGGATAATCGACAACTCATGAACAGAAGAACTATATATTTGCTCGCAGTCCCGGTTTTCTCGCTTTGTCTGGCGTTTGTATGCGCGCAGGCCCAGGACACGCCCCAAACGGTGTTGCGTCCGCCCAAGGGATCGCAGATGGCCATTGTGATCTTCGAGGATCTGCAGTGTCCCATGTGCCGTCGCACTTCCCCGCTGGTCGAGCAGGCGTCGAAGACCTATAAGATTCCGGTCGTGCGCCACGACTTCCCGCTTCCGATGCACAACTGGTCGTACAACGCCGCGGTGATGGCGCGCTATTTCGATACGCAATCGAAGTCGCTGGGCAACGACTTTCGCGATTACATTTTCGAGCACCAGCTGGAAATCACGCCACAAAATCTTCGAGAGTATGCCGACAAATTTGCGATGGAACACAAGACCAGCATGCCATTTGTCGTCGATCCCAGCGGCAAGCTGGCGGCGGAGGTCAACGCGGACCGCGATCTGGGAAAAGCCATCAATCTGGACCACACGCCTACGGTCTACATCGTGAGCAGCCGCAATCCCAGCCGTCCCTACGTCGAGGTAAAGGACAATAATCAGCTCTACTCGACCATCGACGCCATGATGAAAGAATGACCGTTAATCAGGCTTGCCCGTGTAGTGCCCCGTCGCATGCACCGCTTCGTGATCTTCCTCTGATTCCAGGTGCGTGATCACTTCCGCGGGTGTGCCCAATTCTGCGGGCAATCGCTCTTCCAGCGCAGTCGCCAGCCGATGAGCCTCCCCGACCGGCGTCGTGTGTGGAAATAGCAGGTGCACTTCGATGAGCTGGCGATATCCGGTGGTGCGATAGCGCACGCCGTGATATTGAATGCCGAGTTCGGCGCAGATGGCATCGAGTTTTTCGCGAATCTGCTTGCCTGCTGCAGGATCGGAGTAATCGAGGAGGCCGACCGCGGAGCGCCACGCTAATCGTCCACCGGACCACAGAATATTGATCGCGACCGCAATCGCTACCAGCGGATCGAACGGCTTCCATCCAGTCAGCATCACCAGTCCCAGTCCAGCGACAACGCCAAAGCTGGTGAAGCTGTCGGTTAGGACGTGCTTGCCGTCGGCCTCGAGGATCAGTGAATGGCTGCGCTTGCCGATTCGCAGCAGATACCATCCCAGCCAGGCATTGAGGACTCCCGCGCCCAGCAGCATCAGTGAACCGGAGCCGAGATGTTCCAGCGGAAGCCCCGCCAGCCACTTTTCAACAGCCTCTACGAGAATCCAGACCGCTGCGACCACGATCATCGCGCCTTCGAATCCCGCCGAGAAAAACGTGATGCGCTCGTAGCCGTACAGAAAAGTTGGCGCAGCCGGCTTCGTGCTCAGGCGCAGGCTGAATGCGGCGAACGCGACCGCAATGACGTGGACGACTGATTCCGCAAAATCGGAGAGGATGGCCGCTGATCCGGTAACGTAATAAGCCGTCGTCTTGCCCAGCAGCATGACGACGCCGACCGCCAGCGACAAGCGCATGGCAAAGCGCTGCGCGCGAAGTTCCGCATCGGCGCGCTGCGGAGGAGATTGTTGAATCGGGGCCGTGACAGTTTCCGACACAGGATGCGCAACGCCGGACTATGGTCCCACGCAGGGAAACTGGACGAATGTGACCGAGATCACGCCGGCCCATTGACCGTCAAGGTCGCGGTCACCGGCGTGGTGCCCGTGTATCCGGCATAGGTAACTGTGATCAGATAATTCTGCGAGGTTCCGGATGGCACGAGATTAGACGCCGGAGTGCAATGCTGGCTGTTGTCGGATGAGCTGTAGGCGCATGTAATCTGAGTAACAGCTGTACCGTTCAGCGAAGCGGTGAGCGTAACCAGAGAGGAAATATCCGTACCGCTCGAAGTCACATTGAATTTCGCGAAGCTGTTTCCGTCATCGATGACACTATTGGTTGCTGGCAGGATCGTCATCGTGCTGACTTCCTGCGCCACAGTCGCGGTGGCCGTCCCTGACACTCCCTCTGAAGAGGCTGTTACGGTCACGGTTCCTGCCGACACACCCGTGAGTATCCCTGTATCCGGATCGAGCGTAGCCACGGTACCGCCCCCGCTCGGACTGGAAAGGTCCCAAACCAGATTGTGAGTGATCTGAGAACGCTGGCCGTTGGTGTCCGTTCCCCACGCCGTCAATGTGATCTTGAAACCAACGGCCACCGCCGGACTGGGTGGCTGAATCGCAATCGTCTGCCAGGTTGGATTGACGAAGAATCCGGTGCAACTGACCAGCAACGCCAGCGTGGCCAGCGCTGCAAAAGCGCCCGTCACTCGCAGTTTCTGCTTCCTCGAAGACATTTCCGTTCTGACTCCTTGGGCGCGCCCGCTCGACCCTCAGATTGCTTGGATGCAAAAATTGTAGCAGAGAAAATTCCGCACGGCCTACGCGATAGTCCGAGAGCCGCGTCCCCTGAAGAACGCGGCCAGGAATTGATCTTGCACGAAAACTGCACCACTCGCCTTCGCTTCGCTCAGCCTCGAGGCGGAGCAATGGCTCCGCCCCTACACAAGCATGTAATCCCGGAGGCATTCCTCCGGGGTCGCGCTCGGCGCGATGAAAAATCAAGAGCTAGCGACGATGCTCCTCTTTCGGCGGCGGTCCCTGACGTCGCGGCGGCGGACTGGAGTGGGTCGCCGCTTTCGGATGCGACGGCTGCGCCGGATGCGCCTGGCTCTGCGGCCGATATTCGTTCTGCGAATGGCTCTGGTTGAAGCTCCCGGAGTTCCCGTGGGAGCCGGCGTTGGCGCTCGCGTTCGTATTCCCGTGAGCAGGCGGCGTAAATGGACGGAACCCATCGTTGCTGCGGCTCGGGCTATTTCCCCGATTGCCCATGTTGTTCGAACTCACCCGCGCTTCGCGGGGAGACATTGCGGGCGCGTGATACTCGCCGCCCGCCGATCGCGCCGGCACAGCCGAACGGCTGCTGAAATCACCCGGACGAGCCGTCGCCGCAATCGCCGGCCGTCCGTGATTTTCAGACGCGAAGTTTTGCCGATTCTGCATGGCTGCATGTTCATGCTGGGTCTGCGCCGCAAGGGCCGCCGTATGTTGTTCGTGATCGAATCGCTCTTCCTGCGGCGTGGGACGCGCCTGTACGCCGCCGGCACCGCCGTTGAAGCTCACTCTGTTGACCGTCGTGTTGTTGACGATCACGGTCCGATTGTAGACATTGGTCACATTCGTGACGCTGACATTCGTCACCGAGCGGTTGTAAAAGAACGCGCCTCCGCGCCATTCACCTCCGACAAAGCCGACGCCGCCGTATCCGAAACCATAATTAATTCCGCCATAGAATCCAACGTGCGGACCCCAGTATCCTGGGTGCCACAGGTAAACTCCGCCACCCCATCCCCAGTACCCTGGAGTCCACAACATGCCTACCGGCGCCACGACCCATGTGCCCGGCACCCAGTAATAACCGTCTACGTCGCTCCACGCCCAGTAGCCCGGCGTCCACATGAATCCCGGGCCTGGGCAGATGGGCTGAGCATACACGGGCAGCGGTGGTGGACCGATACGCACGGAGACGAACACCTGAGCGAACGAGGCCGCGGAGAAAAACAGGATCAGTACACTCACCAGCGCCCAGCCGAAATATGATCGCCTCGCCATGATCGCCTCGCCCTCTTGTCACCGAATAAGTCCCACGCCCAAGCCCATTGTGACGCAAAAAGCGGACTTCGGCCCGATATGTTCCTAGCTTGTAAACCCTGAACTCGCCACTATGTTTCTGGGATAAGAAGAGCTTTGGAATGAGAAGTTTGAAGACCAGAGCCACGAGTTGTGAGCAACCACGCCATGATGAGCTCGAAGCTCACGGCTCGAAGCTGGTTCTCAATTCAGCCTTTTTGCTTTTGCAATCCGCTGATCGATGGGCTTTCGTCCCGCAAAGCCCTCTTCGGTTCCATGCCAGTGCGTGATCGCTTTCTCACCGAGCTTCCAGCACAGCAACACGATCTTGCCTTGCACTTCGCAAGGGAAATCGAGCAGGCCGATACCCAGATCCTTGACCTGAACTCCAATCGAATCGATCTCAGCCAGCGCGTCTTTCGCGCGCTGCTCGGCTTTCACGCGCTCGGCTTTACGGCGGGCGAGGGGCACGATATCGAGAAACATCCCGCCATTAAGAAAAATGCGGTGATGCAGCGCCTGCATCTCGGCTTCGCCATCATCGATCACTTTCTTGGCCGACATGGCGACCCGCAGCAAAGATTCGAGCACAGGCAGCAGGGATTGCGCTTCATCCAGGGTAAACGTGCGATTGGACATGGGAGCTGGATCTATTTTACCGCAGAGCTAGTGACCGATGTTCGCATCCGCAGCTGCCCGCAATGCCAGGCCCTGCACATCGGTTACGATCCGTGCCTCCGCCTGATCAAAGTTCTTGTCCCGATTGCCCTGTAGCAGAGCCCACGGGACGTGTTCAGTAAATCCCCATAGGATGGTGCCGATCTTTGGGTCGCGGATGATCAACCGAAATTGCGGATCGAGCCACACCGTCGCCAGGGTCTGGCCGCGATTCGAGGCCGGCGATGCGGTCGGAAGAACGAATTGAATTTCGAAAACGAGATCCGCTTCCGCCGGCGACCCCACCAGTTCGTAACGGCCGCCTTCCTTCATCGCAGCGTAGAACTGGTTGTAGGCTCGGTCGACCCCGCCGTTGAACAACGGTCCGACATCACCCGAGCGGTCGTCTCCGCCTGCATTGGCGATGAAAACTCTTTTCGCGGTCTGAATCTGCAGCGGAATCGGCGCTTGGGGAACGGGCTTCGTATCGGACCCAAGAACCGTCCACGGCAGGCACAAAATCAACGTAAGAATGCGAATCACGGATGTTGCCGGACGCGCCACCATAATCCCTCCTGGTCTCCGGGCATGCCGCCATGGATCGCCTTGCCGGCTTGCCCTCTACGCATCATTGCCGAGAAGTGCTCGCCTTTTCAAACCCGCCGCAGTGCGGTTTGTTGTAACTGAGAAGTGAGAACAGGCAGCCGTCTGGAAGGACTGCGGCAGAGATTCTATTGCATCCTCGCATGCGAAGGATCCGCCGACGTTGCGGTGTTCAGATCGACGTGCAATCGCTGTGCCGGAGTCGTCCCCGGCGGATAGCAGTTTCCATCGTGGCTGTAATTCGTGCAGTGTGCGGCCACATCTTTTCTGCGCGGAGATTGCGCGAACTGCCATACATCAGCGAAGTCCACTCCGCTTTGCGAAGGCTTGGGTGGATTCTGCGGAAACGTGCAGCCCGGCGCCGGCGGGCAGGCATCATTGATCGCCCAATACGTGATCTGACGTGTGGCGCGGGCACTCATGCCCGCGTTTTGCCGAATATCCTCTGCAGTCACGACTCTCTCGCGATCCGGTGAAGGAATGCCGGAGCAATAAATCCCCACGCGAAATCCCGCGGCCAGCACGCCATCCACCCACGCATAGATGTACGCTTTCTGCTCGGGCAGCATGCGTCCGCCCTGCTCCTGGTCGAGAAAGATGAGAGTCTGCGCCGGAAATCCCTCGTGCCGTGCCGCGGCCACCGCCGCTTGGGCATCGGACTGGCCGATCTGCTGGGCTTTGGCGACGTTTTTCAGTTCGCGGTACAAACGGCCGTTAAATAGAACCAAAAATCCAAACCCGGCCTCCTGGATCGCCGCTCGATGTCCCGCCCACGTATTCGTCCTCTCACCGGGGGGATTGTTGAGCCAGTATCCGGTATAGGAAAAGGTCTGTTTGAGGATTTTGAGGCTGGGGTCGCCGGGATAATCGTTGCGATCGAAGCCGAGGTAGGTGCTTTGTTGGCAGCTTGCGATCGCGTTAAGTACCGGCAGCAAGGCGAGTGAGATCACTAGAGAGGAAATGTGCCTCGAAGATATCATGCGGTAATTCTCTGCGTACTCTGCGACCTCTGCGGTTAAAGATTTTGAAGTTACAGCTATCCCCCGATGTGCACCATGGTTCTCGATGCGGGTACAAAATCCGGCTCTCCGATATGGTGCCGCTCTTCTTTCTTCATCACCACACCGCGAATCCAGTCGGCGAGTTCCTCGTCGCTCGCCCCGCGCCGCATCTGCGCGTGCAGATCGTGATCCCACACCGAGAACAGACAGGTTCGAATCTTGCCATCGGAAGTGATGCGGATGCGGCTGCAATGTCCACAGAAGGGATGTGAGACCGGAGCGATAATCCCGATCTCTCCGATACCGTCTTCGAAGCGATAGCGCCTTGCCGTCTCCGAGCGCCCATGCGGAATTTCGACCAGCGGCCGGTATTCGGCCATGCGCACGAGAATTTCATCGAGCGTCACCACCGTGTTCGGAGACCAAACGCGGTCCTCTTCGAGCGGCATGAACTCAATAAAGCGCACCGTAACGCCTTCTTCGCGTGCGAACATGCCGAACGGGATGATCTGGTCTTCGTTGAAGCCGCGCATCAGCACGCAATTGACTTTGAGCGGCCACAGACCAGCGCGGCGGGCTGCACGAATTCCGGCGAGGACATGATCATATCCGTTCGGCACTCGCGTAATGCGCGTAAAGCGGTCGGGATCGACAGCGTCCATCGAGACGGTGACGCGTGTCAGGCCGGCATCTTTCAGCGGCTTGGCGAGATCGGCGAGAAGATGGCCGTTGGTGGTGAGGGCAATGTCGAGCGGCTCGCCTTCTTCCTGAACAGTGTTTTGAAAGGGCTCGCCTTTAGGCGAGCCGTGAGTGCCGCCGTTCGAGGAAAGCGGCTTTAGCCGCTGAGGTCTCAGCTTCGCCAGCTCGCGCACAAGATCAACCACCCCGCCGCGCAGCAACGGCTCCCCGCCAGTCAGACGAACCTTTGTGATCCCCATGCCGATAAGCACCCGGGCCATCCGCAGGTAATCTTCGAATGGGAGATCGCCGTAAAGTGCACCCTCATTCCCGGTCCGGCAATAGACGCATTTGTAGTTGCAGCGGTCGGTAATCGAAATCCGCAGGTCGGTGATGGCGCGGCCGAATTTGTCGTGAAGAAGCATTGAGCTGCGAGCTAGGAGCGGCGAGCGGGCTTACGCACAGGAACCACTAGGTCAATTGTAATAGCCCGGGCGATCTTCCGCGCGACCTACAGCCGCCGCCTGTTGCGGCATGGCTCAAAACTCGGGGCTCGGGGCTCGTAACTACTTCATCGCCTTTTCAATCGCCGCCTCGGCCAGCGGAGCCATCAACTTGAATCCCGCGGCATTGGGATGCAGTCCGTCATCAGCGAGATCCTTCTTCATCATGCCGTGCTCGTCGACCAGCGCCGAGAAGTAATCGAGATACACGATCTTGTTCTTCGCGCAATAGTCCTTCAGCCAGTCATTGAGCTGCAGAATGCGCGCCTGCGGGCGTTGCGCGAAGAAGTCCTTCGACTTTTCGGTGTAGTTGTGCACCGGCAGTACCGAGGCATACACCATGCGAATGTCGTTGGCACGGGCGAGTTCGAAAAAGGACTTGTAGTTCGCTTCGATATCTTCATTGCGCATAGGGCCGGTGTTGCCCGCGATGTCGTTCGTGCCGGCGAGAATGACGACGACCTTCGGCTTCAGATCGATCACATCCTGACGGAAGCGCACCAGCATCTGCGGAGTCGTCTGCCCACCGATGCCGCGATTCACGTACGGCTTGCCTGGGAAATATTCGGCTAGCTTCCAAATGTCGGTGATCGAATCTCCAAAAAAGACAACTCTATTCTCCCCGGCGGCCTGTGGCCCCAGTGTGGCGTTCGCATCGCGATAGCGCGCGAGCTGTCCGTAGTCATCAGTGAAGACAGCGATCCGCCGCGCGCGATAGCCGTCGAGCCCGGCAAAGCCAGTAGAAGGAATGCCGGGGGTGGGCACGGTCTGCGGAGCGGGCGCAGCCGCAGTCGGCGGCGGAGGAACGGTCTGCTGAGCGGGAGTGGTTGCGGGCGGCGCCGCTTGTTGCGCTGCCAGAGGAATCACGAGCGTCAGAACGATGGCGAACTTCCGCAATAGAAAGGACGATTTCATGCAGTCTCCTCGAACGACAGAATACTACCGTGAACTGCCGAGGGCGGTGAATGTGACTTCTAACGATGACTTTTCAGCGCCTGCACGATCGATTTCTCCGCCAGCGGCGCCATGATCTTGTACCCGACATCGTTCGGATGCAGCCCGTCATCCGACAGGTTGCGCTTCAGCATTCCCTTGTCGTCGACCAGCGCCGAAAAATAGTCGAGATAGACGTCGCCTTCCCTGGCGCAATAATCCTTGAGCCATGCGTTCAGCGCCAGAATTCTCTCCCGCGGACGCAGCGCAAACGACTCTTTCGATTCCTCCGTGTAGTTATAAACCGGAAGCAGCGACGCGAATACGACGCGAATGTGATGCAACCGCGCCAATTCCGCCATGGACGCGTAGTTCGCCTCGATGTCCTCATTGCGGGAGCGGCCGGTAACACCAGCGACATCGTTAGTCCCGGCTAGCACGATCAGGACCGCCGGGTGCAGATCGATCACATCCTGCCGGAAGCGCACCAGCATCTCCGGCGTGCTCTGCCCATCGATGCCGCGGTTGATGTAAGCCATGCCGGGAAAATAGTCGGACAACTTCCAATAGTCAGTGATGGAGTCCCCGAGGAAGACCACGCGGTTCTCGCCAGCTAGCGGAACAGGGAGCGCTGCATCGGCATCGCGGTAACGAGCCAGCTGTCCGAAGTCATCGGTGTAGATCGCGATCCGCGACGCGCGGTACTCGTCGAGGCCTGGATAGCCGGTGGAGGGGATGGAAGGCGCGGGGCCGGCTTGAGCTATTGCGAACGCCGAAACAAAGGTAAAAGAGATCAGAGCAGTTGTTCGACTCATAATTATTGGATTCGATTTAGCGTCATCCGGAACAGAGCTCCTCGCAGCATTGGGAATGACTAACTTTCGGATCTATCCGTGTGAATCCGCGCTAATTCGTGGCAAAGAAGTTCTCGTCGAGCTTCGCTCGACCGGACGGCCGAGGGCGGCCGTCCCCAAATGGTTCATCTCACATGCCGTCGTAATTCGGCCCGCCGCCACCCTCCGGTGGCACCCAGGTGATGATCTGGTAGGGGTCCTGAATGTCGCAGGTTTTGCAGTGCACGCAGTTCGACGGATTCAGGCTGATGCGCTTGCCGTTCGGCTGGCTCGAGTCGTCGACCATCTCGTAGACATTCGCCGGACAGAAATTCTGGCATGGGCTGCCGTATTCCTTCACGCAGCGCGCGTTGCAGACGTTCGTGTCATGAATGACCAGGTGCGCCGGCTGATCTTCTTCGTGCTTCGTGCCCGAGTGATAGAGATCGGTGAGCTTGTCGAACGTCAGCTTGCCATCGCCCTTGGCCGGGCCGAGCAGATGCGCCTCGGCGCCCCCATCGGCCGGCAACTGGGACAACTTCTTCATGCGCTCATAGCCCGCGACGCCGGTGTAGCGATTGCGCAGGCCGCGGCCGCCGGTGATCATCTGCAGTCCCGTGTGAAGCATTCCGGCAAGCATGCCGTGCTCGAATCCCTGATGCAGGTTGCGGTACTTCCACAGCTCTTCTTTGATCCAGCTGGCTTCGACCTTCTTTTGGAAATCACCGAGTGTCGCGGCCGATGAGTCTTCTTTGATGAGCGCGTGAAACGCCGTCTCAGCGGCAAGCATGCCGCTCTTGATGGCGAGATGAATTCCTTTGAGTCGCGCAGAATTGAGGAATCCGGCGGTGTCGCCGATCAGCATCCATCCGTCACCCGCGACCGGCGGGATGGCCCACCAGCCGCCGTAAGGCATCGACTTCGCTCCGTAGCGAATCATTTTTCCGCCTTCGAGCAGCTTCACCACGAACGGATGTTTCTTGAACTGCTGCAGCACGCGCTGCGGATCGAGCCGCGGATCTTGGTAGTCGAGTCCGGTGACAAATCCGAGGGAAACAACGTTATCTTTCGACCCATAGATCCACGCTCCGCCATATTCGCGCGTGGTGAGCGGCCATCCCATGGTGTAGATGACTTCGCCCGCGGCGATGCGGCCCGCAGGAACTTCCCACAATTCTTTTATGCCGACCCCGTACGTTTGCGGGTTAGCGTTCTTCGCGAGATCGAACTTCTGGACGAGTTGCTTCGTGAGCGATCCGCGCGGCCCCTCGGCGAGAACGACAACTTTGGCCTGCAGGTCGTATCCGGGCTCGAAATTCGATTTCTGGTGGCCTTCCCTGTCGACGCCCTTGTCGTCAGTGCGCACGCCGGTGACACGGTCGCCGTCATAAAGAAGTTCGGACCCCGCGAATCCGGTGAAGATGGTGATCCCAGCTTCCTCTACCTTGCTGCCCATCCACTTCACGAATTTGTTCAGCGAGATGACGTAGTTGCCGTGATCGCGCAGAAACGGCGGCGTGATGGGAAATTTGAACTTAGATTTTTCGGTGAAGAAGTAGACAGCTTCTTTGATGACCTCGGCGTCGAGCGGCGCGTCTTTCTTGAAATCCGGCAATAACTCGGCAATCGCTCGCGGATCGAGCAGCGCGCCGGAAAGACAGTGCTGACCGACTTCGCGCGCTTTCTCGAGCACGTAGATATTTTCCTTGCTCAGCTGCGCATCGGGATGCGCATTGTTGTGCGCATCGATCAGTTGTGCCAGACGGAGTGCGCAGGCCATTCCGGCAGGCCCTCCGCCGACAATGACCACATCGGCCGGCATCTGCGGGCGTTCGACGCCTTCAATTGGCCTGCGGAATACGATCATCCCTTCGCCTTCCTCACTTCTTCAATCAGCGGCGGGACGATGTCGAACAAATTGCCTACGATTGCATAATCGGCAATCTCGAAAATCGGCGCTTCGGAATCCTTGTTCACGGCAATAATCGTGCGCGAGCCTTTCATCCCGACGATGTGCTGAATTGCACCGCTGATGCCGAGAGCCAGATACAGTTTCGGCGCAACGGTCTGTCCCGATGACCCGATCTGGCGGTCCATGGGCAACCATCCGGAATCGCAGATCGGGCGCGAAGCGGCGAGGTCGCCGCCCAAAGCCTCGGCCAGTTGTTTCGCGATCTCAATATTCTTCTGCTCTTTGATGCCGCGACCGACGGCGACAATCACCTCGGCCTGCGTCAAATCGACCGCCTGTTTGGCTTCTTTGAAGACTTCCTGCGGCTTGTTGCGAATAACGCTGTCAGAGATATCGATGTTCACCGTTTCAACCGGCGCGGCACCCGCACCTGCTTCCGCCTTGTCGCCGCGAAACGCTCCGCTCTGGAATGTGGCGAACCACGGCGCATCGCTCGAGAAGCTGACGTCGGCCGCGAGTTTGCCCTGAAACATCTGGCGCGTAAAGAGCAACTTACCGCCTTCGTGTTTAAAGCCGATACAGTCGCTGATGACGGTCCGCCCCATGGCGGTCGCTAGCTTCGGCACGAAGTCGCGTACCTGATACGTGTGCGGCATCAGCACGAGCTTCGGCTGCTTGCTGCTCAGAAATTGTTTGAGCGCCGCCGCGAAGACGTCGGGCGTGTACGGATTCAGTTTGGACGATTCGATGGCATAAACTTTCGCGACTTTCTTCGCGGCGACCTCCGGCGCAGCGGCAGCCGCGCCGACCACGGCGGCTTCCAGCGTCCAGCCAGTCGCGGCTGCGATCGCCTGACCTGCCGTGATGGTTTCCCACGAAACGCGATTCAGCTTGCCTTCGCGCTGCTCAACGACCACCACAATCGTATCTGCCATAACGAGCTCAATTCCTTGTCATTCCGAATCGGGCAGGGCCCGCCTTTGTGTTGTCATTCCGAACCGCTGCGAAGCAGCGGTGAGGAACCTGCTGTTCTCCTCGTACTACCTCGCGGGCAAGAGTGCCCGCGCCACACTATAAAACTCTCAGTTCGTTTCTCAGCTTGTCCACCAGCTTCTTCGCGATTTCGGCTGGCGGACCTTCAATGTGCTCGGTCTTTTTCGTCTTCTGCGGCACGTACAGCTTTTCGATTTTCTGCAGATTTTCTCCAATCGCCGACTGCACCTCGTTCAGCATCACTTTCCGCAGCGGCTTATTCTTTGCCTGCTTAATTCCGATTAGCGTGGCGTACCGCAGCTTGTTGATCCCCGACTGAATCGTCAGCACTGCCGGCGTCGGCATATCGACAAACTGGAAGTACCCCGCCTCAAGTTCACGTTTCACACGAATGCCGCTGTCGGTTTTCTCGATCTGCATAATGATGGTCGCGTGCGGCCATCCTAAAAGTTCGGCAAGGATGACGCCCGTCTGCGCGTAGCCGTAGTCGTCGGACTGCAGGCCCGTGAAGATGAGATCGAATTGTTCGTCCTTGATCGCCGCCGCAATCGCTTTGGCGGTATTGAATGCGTCGAGCCCGACGAATTTGTCATCTTCCAGATGGATGGCGCGATCCGCGCCCTTGGCCAGCGCCTCGCGCAGCACCTGCTGCGCACGCACCGGACCGCTGGTGATCACGACCACTTCGCCCTTGTGCTTCTCACGCTGGCGCAGCGCCTCTTCGAGCGCGTAAGCATCGGGCTCATTCACTTCGTAGGAAACATCTTCGCGGATCCAGGTGCCCAACTCGTTCAGCTTGAGAGGCGCATCCTTCTGCGGCACCTGCTTCATGCAAACCAGGATTTTCAAAGGAGGACTCCTTGCCCGCAGTTTCTGAGTCTGCGGCAAAACTGGTCAGTATAAATGAGCGTCTACCGAGGAGGGAAACCGCCTGGGAGGCATCGGGATACGGCCGACAATGTTTCCCTAAACTCGGTCGCGCCCGCTGAGTGGGTGTAAGAGGGGGCGACAATTCAGAGCGATTCAGGGGCTAGTTCTCGGCAGAAGTCTCGTCAGAGGAACAGCCGTGCGCGAAGCTGTGTTTCGATTCTTCCGCCTCACTTGGGTGCGTGCGCTGCATTATCCGGCGCTGCACCCGACGCAAACCGGGGAACCTGTAGAGTGTGCACTCAATGAATTTCCAAACCTGTCCCGTGCGAGGACTCACCACGTATACCCCGAAGGGCGTAGTTGCGGCGGCCCCGGGGAAATCGCAAGAGGCGCCAAATGAATAGTAGTCCGGAATAAACGGATCAGCTCTCCTGTCGAGGCTCTCCAATTCACAGTATCTCGAAGGCAGACTAATCTTTTCGTGTCGCAAGACCATCCTAACTAATGACGCGGCCTCCCGTTCCGTGATGGTGGTTTGCTGTCCGAAGCAACTGAATGAGCTAAGGCAGCCGAAAACAATCGCGACAATACAGCGGCTTCCGTTCATCATTAGCAAATATATCCCCGATGGCCGACTTAGCGTCGATGTATGCGTAGGATACGAGTTGTGATCCCAATCACAGACTCCCCGCCACGCTCCACGTCAGCATTAACCGGATATGGCCAACGATTCGTTTTCTGCCATGCGGCAGAGCATCATCGACGGCGCGCCCGATACGGCCGCAACCCTTGCGCAGCAGGCGATCGCGGCGGGAACCGCACCCCTTGAGGCCATCAACAGCGGATACGTTCCCGGCATGCACGATGTCGGCGAGCAATTCGCACACGGACAGATGTTTCTGCCTGACATGATGGCTTCGGCTGAGGCCATGCGGGCGGCAATGGCCGTGCTCGATCCTGAGTTGCGTAAGCTCGGCACAGAACGTCCGATGGCGGGAGTTGTTGTGCTTGGCACGACGAAAGGCGACATCCACGAGATCGGGAAAATCCTGGTCGGAACACTGCTCACCGCACACGGATTTCAGGTCCACGACCTGGGCGTGGATGTTTCCGGCGATAAATTTGTCGCGAAAGCCCAAGAACTCAATGCAGACATCATTGGAGTTTCTGCGCTGCTGACGACCACCATGCGCAATCAGAAAAGCGTGATCGAAGCGGTGGAGAAATCCGGCCTGCGCGCCCGCGTGAAAGTCATGGTCGGAGGAGCGCCGGTCTCGCGACGCTGGGCGGATGAGATCGGCGCCGACGGTTACGCCCCAAACGCCATGGCCGCGGTCACGCTGGTACAGGAGTTGATGCAACAAAGAATCCAGACCGTGAATCGGTAACCCGGGTGTCCGGCAATGAAAGTGGCACTCGGGTGGAAGAGCAGCCCTTTAGGGCCGCGTGAAGACGCCGATTGATCGGGGGCTTTAGCCCCCGTGGTCAGATAATGCGACCCAAGCTCCAACTTCTCGACTCGGGCCTGATCGAACGCATCCTCGAAGAGGCTTTTCAACTCATCGAGGACCCCGGCGTTCGCGTCGCGCCATACGTTGAACGACTGCTACAGGCCGCCGGAATCACGGTGAAAGATGGCGTCGCGCACATTCCCGAAGCGCTGGCCAGACGCCTGCTCGACCTCGCACCTCGCGGATTCTGTCTCTACGACCGCCTGGGCAAGCCCGCAGTTCACTATGCTGGAGACACCGTCCACTTCGATCCCGGCTCGTCGTGCCTGAACATTCTCGATCCTGAGACGCAGCAGCCGCGGCCGGCGATGTCGGACGATCTTGTCCGTCTCGTACAGGTAGCGGAGATGTTGCCGCAGTTCGCGGCGCAATCGACCGCGATGGTCTGCAACGACGTGCCCCAGGAAATCGGCGACTGGTATCGCCTGCTGCTCGTGTTGTGGTATTCGGAGAAGCCAGTCATTACGGGAGCCTTTTCGGCGTCGAGCCTGCATCTGCTCACTGAATTGCTGGCGCTTGAAAGCGGAGGACGCGACGCCTTTCGCCAGCATCCGCGCGCGATTTTCGATGTCTGCCCGTCTCCGCCCCTGAACTGGTCAGAGTTCGCGTCGCAGAATCTGGTCGATTTGGCGCGTGCCGGTATTCCCGCGGAAATCGTCAGCATGCCGCTGGCGGGAGCAACCGCTCCTGTCACTCTGGCCGGATCTGTGGTGCAGCACGCCGCCGAGTGCATCAGCGGTATTGTCATTCATCAACTCGCGCAGCCCGGCGCACCGATTGTCTGGGGAGGCGCGCCCGCCATCTTCGACATGCGCAGCGGCAAAACTCCCATGGGAGCGATTGAAACCGCAATGCTCGATGTAGCCTGCTCCGAAGTCGGCAAATATCTTGGCCTGCCCACCCACGCTTATATGGTTGCGGGCGATGGGCGCGTGATCGACCCGCAAGTGGAGATGGAGAGCGGCATGTCGGCGGAATTGGGAGCGCTCGCGGGGATCAACATGATTTCCGGCGCGGGCATGCTCGATTTCCTCGCTTGCCACAGCATCGAGAAGCTGGTCATCGATGCCGAGGCCATTGCGTCGGCGCAGCGACTGATCGAAGGCATCGTCCCGCGCGGAGATTCGCTGGCTACAGCCATGTTCGCGAAGACAGGTCTGCACGGCGATTTTTTAAAGCTGAAAGAAACCCGCGCGCTCTTTCGGCAGGAGCAGCACTTCCCGTCAGCAGTGATCGATCGCGGCCTCCCCTCGATGGACGGCGAGAATCTCGGAATCTTGGATCGCGCGCGGCACCGGGTAGAAGAACTTGTCGCCAGCTACGAACGGCATCCGCTTGCACCTGAGATCGAGAAAGAAATGCTCGCCTTCGCCGAACGAGAAGGAAGGCAAGCCGGGCTGAAAGAATTGCCGGGAATCGTCAGTCCGGCATATTCGCGGGAAGCAGGCCTGACTTCGTAGCGGCGGGTCGCGGGCTGTCGCGCGGGCGTCCTAGCCCGCGCAGTCTGAGCGTAAACCGCCGATGCTTTTCATAGATTTGCCATCCTGAGCGCAGCGAAGGATGACAAAACCTATGGGCTAGAAAAAAGGGCTACTCCGTCAGTACCGTCGACTGGCCGGTCAGTTCGAACCGCTTGCGGCAGCGCATGTTCTTGCAAGCCATCATGTCGTCTTTGCGGACCATGTAGGAACGAAACTTGGCGAAGCGTGCGCGGTCGCGTTCGTCTGCGCGGCCCGATAGTTGCCGCTTCTTGGTGCGGACAATCCACATGACCTCGTAATCCGCCGTCTGATGGCAATGCGGACAGTTCAACGAAGCCGGTTTCTTTTCTTGCCGCTCGTCAAAAAAATCGCGCTCTTCCATGACTAGTCCCGAGTCCTGAGTCGCGGGCCGGAAAGCCCGGTTATTTCCAAAGCCGTTATTGATTATTGCAGCTTTGGCCCCTGCAAGCTATGGCAAGATGAGTACGAACATGCCCCGCAAGAAGAGATCCAAGCCCTTTCGGGCAG
>Ga0335078_10006891_pt1 | contig 16828 bp, 18 predicted proteins | sample Lox_Sample_32_FD_206711 | JGI IMG/M metagenome (GOLD analysis project Ga0335078, IMG submission 206711) | Soil microbial communities from Loxahatchee National Wildlife Refuge, Florida, United States - Lox_Sample_3.2 | ecosystem: Environmental > Terrestrial > Soil > Wetlands | place: USA... | reverse complement strand
GGCGGTGCTGGCGGGACTTTTAATTCTGGGCGCGCTGGTGCTGGTGGAGACCAATCAGAAGGAAGTGCACGAGATCTATCTCTTCGCCGCAGTTCTTGTGTTGCAGAGTCTACCCTTCCTGGCGGCAAGTGCGCTGTCCGTGCTCGAACGCACGCCGCTCAATGATTTCGCCACCTGGCGCGCAATTGAGGTCCGCGTCGGCGAGCTTGTGACGCGGCAGCGCCAACCGGCGCGCGCGCCGGCCAAACGCACCGAGCTCACCCCGTAAGGCGTTTTAGCAAGACGTTCGCTATTCGTCGATAAACAGGCGATGCGGCAATTTGTGCTTAGTCTCCCAGTCGACCCACACGACATCGTTTGGCAAAAAGGCATCTTCGATGAGCGTCCAGGTTGGGCCGTTCCGCCGCAGCAGGGCCGCGGCGTAGTCGCTGTCTTGGTCGGGATCGAAATCTTTGCCGATCAGCGTGCGCCGGTAATCGATATGCTGTCCCGCCTCGTTGCGCGGATGTAGGGCGACGAAAGCCCAATCGCCATATACGGTCATTCGCTCCACAACGAAAATGACCTTGATACCCAACAGCCGTTCGACTGCGACGCGCACGACATCGAGAATAGCTTTGCGCTCGGGTGAATCGCGGCCGATATGCACGATCTGCTGCGCTCGAACCGACGTGCGCAGCCCCGCCATAAATGCGACCGCAATCACACCGATGGACATGCGCCGTCGAGAGAACATCGCACCCCGCCGCAAAAACCCGGTCGTTTTCCCTAGCAGGTTTGACGGTTCCGGCTTTGATGGCGGTCAATGCGCCGACCGGGCGCGCAGCTAGTGTCCCGCAGACGAATCGCAACGGATAGCAACCATGATTGGACACGCGCGCGCATTTCTCTCGGCTATTTTGCTCTGTGGCGCCGCGGGCGCTGCGGCGCAGCCGGTGCTCAGCGACATGACGCCATGCCGCGAAATTGCGAAGCCGACCGCGGTCCCCGACGACTTCTCTCTAACCTACCGCAGCGGTCCGACCCATACTGATTGGGGCACGACAACGATCACCATCGTGCGCGCGTCCGGCCTCGCGACAATCACCGAGCAGCGGCGCGCAAAGAAGCCCGGTGGTCCACGCGAGCAAATCGTACACGACCGGAAAATCGCGAAAACGGCGGTGCAACACCTCTATGCGACGGTTCAAGCCTGCGACTTTTTTGCCCTCGAGGCGTCCTACTGGAATCGCCGGGTGATGGACGGCTCGTCGTCCAGTCTGCAAGTCACCGCCGGCGGCAAGTCGCACATGGTGGCCGTCCACCATTATGGCGTGAAGCGGTTTTCCACCATCGTTTCCGAGCTCAACGCCGCGCTCAAGAACTGAGCCTCGCCTCTTAACCAGGCAACGCGGTCTCCACCAGCTTCACCCAGTACGAGGTGCCGAGCGGGATGACGTCGTCGTTGAAGTTGTAGGCCGGATGGTGCAGGCCGGCGCTGTCGCCGTTGCCGACCCAGATGAAGGCACCCGGCCGCTCGTTGAGCATGAAGGAGAAATCTTCGCCGCCCATCATCGGCGGCAGCGTCGTATTGACGGCGGCGTCCCCGACGATCTGCTGCGCGACGCTTGCGGCAAAATCGGTCTCGCGCTCGTGGTTCATCAGCACCGGATAGTTGCGTACATAAGTGAGCTTGGCTTTGGCGCCGTAGGCAGCCGCGGTCCCCTCCACCACCTGATGCAGCCGCTTCTCCAGGAGCACGCGGACGTCTTCGGACAGGCTGCGCGCGGTGCCGCGCAATTGCGCGGTCTGTGGAATGACATTTTCGGTGTTGCCGGCGTGGAACATGCAGATCGACACCACGCCCGCTTTCACCGGATCGACATTGCGCGAAACGATCGACTGGATCGCGTTGACGATCTGCGCGCCGACCAGCACGGTATCGATACCGAGATGCGGGCGCGCGGCGTGGCCGCCGACGCCTTCGATATCGATGCTGACAAAATCGGTCGCCGCCATCATGGCGCCGGCGCGGATGCCGAACTGCCCGACCGGCATGCCCGGATAGTTGTGCATGCCGTAGACCTCATTGATGCGAAAGCGCGTCATCAGCCCGTCATCGACCATGGCCTTGCCGCCTGCGCCGCCCTCCTCGGCCGGCTGGAAGATCACGATTGCGGTGCCGGCAAAGTTACGCGTCTCGGCGAGATAGCGCGCGGCGCCAAGCAACATGGCGGTGTGCCCGTCGTGCCCGCAGGCGTGCATCTTGCCCGGCACCGTCGATTTGTACGGCAGGCCGGTCGCCTCCTCGATCGGCAACGCATCCATGTCGGCGCGCAGCCCGATCACCTTGTCGGACTTGCCCTTGCGGCCGTGGATGACGCCAACCACCCCGGTGCGGCCGAAGCCTGGCACCACCTCGTCGCAGCCGAATGCTTTGAGTTTCTCGGCGACGATGCCGGCGGTGCGCTGCACGTCATATTGCAGTTCCGGGTGGGCATGCAGATCGCGCCGCCAAGCGGTGATTTCGGTCGCGAGATCGGCGATACGGTTGACGATCGGCATAAGCGGCTCCCTGAAAGGATTCAGTCTAGCAAACTGCCAGGGCCCCGCGCGAGTTCAACCAATGGACGAAAAGCGCACAACGGACGGGCGGCGAGCTTGACCGGGCGAGCCCGCACCCCTACACCCACGGCTGCGCATCATCCCGAAAAGCATGTCCCCGACGCGATCGGGGATCGCGTACCGGTTTTCGGCTAAGATGATGCGCCACTGCAAAGTGACGAGCGCGTAGCTCAGGCGGTAGAGCAACTGACTTTTAATCAGTAGGTCATGGGTTCGAGTCCCATCGCGCTCACCACAGGATTTCATGGCCCGGTTCGTCGATACCGCCGCAAGGTTCCTGCGCCTCGCGTTCTGGCCGCTGTGCGTGGCGGTCCTCATGGTCCTCGCGCTGCAGCCCATCTATGTGCTGGCGCTCGATTCCGTCGGCGCGCTGGTGTCGCGCGAGCGCATCGTCGCGCATTTGCGCGCCGCCTTCGACCAAGGCATCATTGCCGCGGACGGCACGCCGAAATCACTGCTGTGGAAGGGTGGCGAGCAAGTCACCGAATGCATTTCGGTCGGCATCGGCCTCGATGCGGCGGAGAGCCCCTGGCGGACCGCCGTCAGCGGCGCTTACCCGATGGTGGACGAGACGCACCAATGCAATGGCCTCTATCACGCGGTTAACGCAGAGCCGGCCGCGTGGCGGCCCTATTTCCGCTACTGGCACGGCTATCGCGTCATCCTGGCGCCGCTGGTCGCGCTGTTTCCGTTTTGGTTCGTCAAGCTTCTCAACGCGCTGATGGTCGCCGCTGCCTGCGCCACGCTCTGGATCACGCTGCGCAACCGCGCCGGCGTTGCGGTCGCAACGATCACGCTCGCGAGCTTTGTCTTCCTCAGCGACGTTCTCTTCATTTGGCGCACGTCGACGCACAGCATCAGCCTCGCCTATATCCTGGCCGGCACCTGCCTGTTCGCCGCCGCGATCACGCGCAATTGGAGCGCCGGCCGTCTGATTGTGCTCGCCGCGGTGCTCGGCAGTGTTTTTAATTTCATCGATTTCTTCATCAATCCGCCGATGATGCCGATGCTGCTGGCGTTCTTCGTCCTGCTCGACGGCCGCCGCGACGCCGGCCTCATCGCGCTCGCCAGCGTCATCGCTTGGTACGGCGGCGACGCGGAGACGTGGCTCGGCCGCTGGCTTTTTGCCTATATCGCCATGCCGCAGTCTGCGGGCGTCATCGACAACATCCTCTATTCGGCGCAAGCGCGCAGTTTCGGCTCTGCGACCGGCGTCTATCTCTATCCCCTCGCAGCAACGCTGCGCACTTATCTGCGCGCGCTCCACCGCGTCGGTGTCATCGTCCCCGCCCTAATCGCCGTCGCCGTCGCCCACTACTCGGCGACCGTTTCGCGCATCGATTGGGGCCGCGCCCTCTGGCTGTCGACACCGCTGCTCGCAACCGTGTTGTGGTTCGAGGCGCTGTCGAGCCAGACGCAATTCCATTTGACGGTGAGCGCGCGCTCGGCCGCCATGGGCGGCGCGCTGGCGCTCGCGGCCATCGTACTGTCGATCCCGCAACGGCCGTCGCTCGCCGATCTGCGCGCGCATCTCGATATGATGGCGACGGCGCTCCGCCGTCGGCTGAAGCGTCCCTAGCCGCCGGCCAAGACGCGGCCGAGCCAGCGCGCATCGAGCCGATCGAGATCGCGCGACATGGCGACGATTTTGCCGCAGGTTTTTTCCGGCACACGGTTCGCAAGCTCCTGCATAAAGCGCGCCTCGTGCTCGGCCGCTGTGAACGGCTGCGCCGGGCTGCCCTTCGGCGCCGGCACGAGCATGACGAACTCGCGCCCGTCGCGCAACGTCACACCGACGCGGCAAGCCGTCGATAAGGCGTTGCTGGCGGCCTCCACCTCGTCGTCGAGTGCGATTGCCGTGCGGTCCTCGAGCGCATATACGCCGCGGTCACCAAGACCGGCTTCGAAATCGTTGACGCCGAGCGTCACGATACGGCTTGGCACAAGCGGAACGCCGGCGGCGACGGCGACGCTGAACGGCAGACACATCTGTGCCGCTTGCAAATCGACCGGGTGTGGATTGGTCAGGCGCCCTTGGATGATACGCGGGATGCCGAGCCGCATCTGCGCGATGTCATCGCGCGCGAAACCGTGCTGTTGACGCAGCGCCAGCATGGCGTCGATGCCGGCGGCGACGCGCGCCGCCGCCGCGTGCGATTTTACCAGCACGTCCATGAGTTGGAACGTCTGCCCCAGCCCCTCCTCGATCAGGACCGGGTTCCAGCCATCGGCGTAGGCGCGCGCAAAGCCGCCGGCGCCTTCGAGAATATCGGTCGGTCCGCTAAAACCCTGCGCGGCGAGGAGGGCCGCGGCAACACCGCTTTCCGCGGCGTGCGCCGCCTGGATGCGCTTGGCCGAGGCGCCGGAATAGTAAAATTGTGCAACCCCGCCGGCATAGCCGCCGGCAAGTCCCATGGCTTCGGCAATGCGCCGCGCCGCCTCGTCGCCACGGAACATGAGCCGCCCGGCCGCCGCCGCCGTGCCGAAACCGTCGCAGGTGCCCGTGCTTTGGAAGCCGCGTTTGAAATGGCTCGGTTGCATTGCAAGGCCGATGCGAATAATCGTTTCGTAACCGGCAACGACCGCCGCGACCACGTCGCGGCCGCTCGCGCCCGTGTGCTGGGCCGTCGCCAGCGCCGCCGACCAGACCGCAACGCCGGGATGCAGCATAGCGCCGACATGGGTGTCGTCGGCGTCAAAGCTCGAGCCGTAGGCAACGTTGAGGAAGGTCGCATGCTGCGGATTGATCGTCTCCGGCGAGAACAGCACGTAGGACGCGCCCGGCTTTGCCACCTGCCGCACGTAACCGCGCGACCAGTCGCTCCATGGCAGCCGCGCGCCGATCGACGAGACGCGCAGATAATCGAGCAGCAGCGAGCCGAGTTTTTCGCGCACCGCCGGAGGCAGGGTCGCCGGATCGAGCCGCGCCGCAAATGTCGCGAGCGTCATGGTCGATGGCGGAGTGCCGGGCGCCGGCATCATTTCACCCTGATCACATCCGACAGCTTGCCGTATTTGGCGTAGTCGCTCACGATGACCTCGTGGAACTCGGCCGGCGTGCTGCCGACGATCTCGCTGCCGCTCTTGGCGAGGACATCGTGCACGGCCGGCAGTTGCAGCGCCTTACCGACGGCATCGTGCAGCTTGTCGACCACCGCCGGCGGCGCGCCGGCCGGCGCCACCATGCCGATCCAGGAGACCGCCTCGTAGCCGGGCACACCCGACTCCGCGACCGTCGGCACATCGGGCAACACCGGCGAGCGCTGCTTTGAGCCGACCGCGATCGCGCGCAATTTCCCGTCGCGGATGTAGGGAATGAGGCCGGCCATGAATCCCCACATCGAGCCGACCTGGTTGCCGACGACCGCCTGCAGCGCAAGCCCGGTGCCTTGATACGGCACGTGGGTGATCTTGAGGCCGGTCATGCGGTTGAAGATTTCGCCGGCCAAGTGGTTGGGGCCGCCGACCCCGGACGAAGCGAAAAACACGCCGCCCGGCTTGGCGCGGGCGAGCGCGATGTAGTCCTGCAGATTGTGCACCGGCATCGACGGATGCACGACGAGCATCACCGTGTTGCGCGTAAGCAGCGACACCGGCGCAAAGTCCGTGAGCGGATCGTAACCGATCGGAATGCCGATATGCGGGGCGATGACCAGCGAGGATTCGGTGGTGACCAGAAGCGTGTAACCGTCCGGCGCCGATTTTGCCACGACGCCAGCGCCGAGCCGACCGGCGGCGCCGGAACGGTTCTCGACGATGCCGGCCTGGCCCAATAGCTCCTGCAAGTGCGGCGCGATCAGCCGCGACACAATGTCGGCGCCACCGCCGGGAGCGAACGGCACGATGATATGAATCGGCCGTACCGGGTAGGCTTCCTCGGCGCCCGCAAGCCGCGGCCGCAGCGCCGCGCCGGCGGCCCCGGCCATCATTCCGATAAAAGTACGTCGCGTCGTCATTCCGCTGCCCTCGCTCGCGTCGCCGCCACCCCCTCGATAAATTGCAATGCATGGCTCGCGCACAGATCGGGCTCGACCGCGGCGATGTGATAGCTATCGCCCGGCAGCACGATCACGCGGGACTGCGCGATGCGCCGCGCGTAACGCTCGACTGCTTCGACCGACTGCAATCCGCTTTCCTGCGTCGTCACGATCAGCGTCGGCGCGGTGACGCGCGCCAATTCGTCCTCAAGCTCCATCCCGATGCGCGAGGACGATGCGGCATAGGCCGCGCGCGCCGAGGAGCGCCCCATCAATTCGTCCGTCCACCAGCGCAACTGCGCTTCGCTGGCCTTGCTGCCGAGCCGCGCGCGCATGGTTTCCGCCGCCCATTGGCGCACGCCTTTCGTGCGAATGAGGTCGGCGTTGCCGCTGCCGCTGCCGCGCACCGGCGAGCCGAATAGACACAGCGTCATGAACCGCTGCGGCGCATCGATGGCCAGGCGCATGCACACCGAGCCGCCATATTTGGCGCCGATCAAGTGGCATCGATCGATGCCGAGCGTATCGAGGAATCGCCCGAGATCAGCCGCAAGCTCCGCCACGCTCCAGCCGTAGTCCGCCGGCTCCGGGGAACTGCCGAATCCCGGCAAATCGGGCCGCACCACGCGGAATTTGCGCGCGAAATGCGGCACCCAGCAGGTCCACGCGCGCGAGGACTCGGAATTGCCATGCACCATGACCACGGCTTCCGGCTCGGTCCACGGCTCGCCGAACCAATGGTCGCGATAGGCCATGGTCAGCCCTGGACGAACTTTTACTGTATGGCTGTCGCCGTCGAGCTTCTGCACAAGGCGAATCTTGCCACTGTTTTGCTGCAGGGCCTATCGGCCGCAGTGCGCACCTTGCCTGCCGCCACTGCATAGGTTTCGACTTTTGCCGCAGCGCACACGCGCACAAACTCGCGGCGTTTTGTTGCAAAACTTTAACGTAGCGGCCACCACAGTTTCACCAAAGGGTCGCGCCACCGCCACGATGGGCCTTTAATCGACGAACCTGCGACAAGGATCACAGGGAGATTGCGACATGCTGCAGACCCATTTGGCCAAGCTCGCCGCCATCCGCTCCTTCGCCGCACCCGTGCGGTGCCCGCATTGCGGCGACTGGATGGTCGCACCCGTCGTGTCCGAGTTCGTCGAAGGCGGCGAAATCCGCCACCAGTGGGAATGCGAGAGCTGCGGGGAATTCTCCACCACCGTCATCCCGCTCACGACGCATTGAGTACGCGTTCGCCGGAATAGCTGCTAGGCTGCGGGTGTTATCCGCTCAGGCTGACCACGGCCTGACCCCCACGGAGGAGGAGCAAGCATGAATTCGATTATTCTGCGGTCCAGCGCAGCCGCGATCGCCTTGTTCGGCGCCCTCGCCTTCGCCAGCCCGTCGATGGCGGCGATGATGACGTTCAAGGCGACTTTGAACGGCAAAAGCGAAGTGCCGCCGAATACGACCGCCGGTACCGGCGAGGTCACCGCGACCTATGACACCGACAGCAAGAAGCTGACCTGGAAAGGCAGCTATAGCGGCCTCACGGGCCCGGCCACCGCCGCGCATTTCCATGGGCCGGCGCCGGTCGGTAAGAATGCCGGCGTGATGGTGCCGATCAGCCCGGCCGCGAGCCCGCTCGATGGGTCCGCCACGCTCACCGATGCCCAGGCCAAGGCGCTGATGGACGGCGACATGTATGTCAACGTGCACACGGCGGCCAACAAAGCTGGCGAAATCCGCGGCCAACTGGTCAAATAAGCGGGTGATTGATCGCAACACCAAGCCCGCCGGGTCAAACCGGCGGGCTTTTCGCGTCTTTGACCTCGGCCCGAGCGCCGTTTTATCTTGGCTGCAAAAGACGTGTCACCCGGCGAGGAAATATCCATGGCCAAGGCGAACGGCGGATCGGCGCCTATTCTCGTGTCCGGCGGCGGCATCGGCGGGCTCGCCGCCGCCTACGCGTTGGCGCGCGCTGGCTTTCCGGTGCGCCTGTTCGAGCAATCGAGCGAATTCCGTGAAGTCGGCGCCGGCATCCAGCTCGGGCCCAATATTTTCCGCGTGCTGGAGAAGATCGGCCTCAAGGATGCCGTGCTCGCCGACGCGCACCGTCCGCCGGGCATGGAAATGCGCGATGCACTCAGCGGCAAGCTCATCACCCGTATTCCGCTCGGGCCCGAATTCTTCGAGCGCTTCGGCCAGCCCTATGCGGTCACCCATCGCGCCGACATCCACGCCACCTTTCTGAAAGCCTGCCAGGGCAGCAACCTGATCGCCCTGGAAACCAGCCGCCGCGTCGACAGCTTCGAGGACCGCGGCGATGCGGTCACCGTCACGCTGGAAAACGGCGAGCGCGTCGAGGGCCGCGCGCTGATCGGCTGCGACGGCATGTGGTCGACCATCCGCGAACGCATCGTCGGCGACGGCAAGCCGCGGGTCTCCGGTCACATCGCCTATCGCGCCGTGCTCAAGCGCGACGAGGTGCCAGCCGACTTGTGGCGGCCTGACGTCGTGCTTTGGGCCGGCCCGCGCACTCATTTCGTGCATTATCCGCTGCGCCGCGGCGAGCTCTATAACCTCGTCGCCGTATTCCATTCCGACCGCTACGAGGAAGGCTGGAATGCCGAAGGCAGCACCGAGCTGCTCTGGCAGCACTTCAAGGGCCAGCGGCCCGAGGTGCTGCGCCTGCTCGAGCGCATCGAGACCTGGCGCATGTGGGTCTTGTGCGACCGCGAGCCGGTGAAGGATTGGACCAAGGGCCGCGTCACGCTGCTCGGCGATGCCGCGCATCCGATGCTGCAATATCTCGCGCAAGGCGCCTGCATGGCGACCGAAGACGCGGTGGTGCTGGCGGAAAAGGCAGCAGCGACGCCGAGCGATCTGCCGGCGGCGTTCAAGGCCTACCAGCAGGAGCGCTATCTGCGCACCGGGCGCGTGCAGATCATGGCGCGCGTCTATGGCGACTTCTATCACGCGCGCGGGGTCACCGCCGAATTGCGCGACATGGCACTTTCCGGCCGCACGCCGCAGCAGAGCTACGACGGCGTCGCCTGGCTGTATGGGGGACCGTGAGCACGTATCCGCAAGGCTAGCATTCCGTCAGCGCCCTCACCTCGCCCAGCGTCAGCGGCCTTAAAGCCGCGCCGTCGAAATAGACGAAGCGCAGGCGGCGGCGCTGCGCCACCATCTTGGCCGGCAGCGGATCGTAGCGCAGCGCCCCGCCGCCGAGCTGCGGTGTCACCGAGCCGACGTCGGTCACCGCCTCAGTCTCCACCCGCAGCAGCACTAGTTTTTTGCCTTGGGCGTCCCCCGCCTCGAAATGAATGCGAGCAAGACGCAGGAAGCTGGTCGGATCGCTCGTCGTCGCAAAACCCTGCACGAAGGCCGCCTCGACCAGATCGAGGTCGGGCTCGTGGTGATGGTCCTCGTGCCTATGGTCGGCCGGCAGGTGCGGCGTTTGCCACTGCACCGCGCCGCGGTCCGTCCGCGCGTGATTGTGTCCGGCGCCGGCGCCGTTGCCGTGATGATGATGATCGTGATCGTGGCCGAGATGCATTGTCGCCTCCCTTAATACGCGACCGGTTTGTCGATCAGCGGCTTGTGACTGCCGAGCTTGCCGTGCGCGACCAGCGAGCCGAGCACCTCGACCACCACACGCACGCCGAGCAGCGCGGTGATATCGGAGGTGTCGTAGGGCGGCGACACTTCGACGACTTCCAGCCCGCAGACGCCTTCGGCGGCGACGAGCCCGAGCAACTTCAGCGCCTCGCGCGGCAGGAAGCCGCCGGGCTCCGGCCAACCAGTGCCGGGCACGAAGCCGCAATCGACCGAGTCGACATCGAACGAGATGTAGACCGCGTCGGCATCCTTCCAGGCGAGCTCGAGCGCGATCTCGGCGGTCTTCTCCAGGCCGATCTTCTCGATATCGGCGATGGTGAGCACGTTGGTGCCGCGCTTGCGCGCCTCCTGCACGCCGTAGCGTGGCACCTGCCAGCCGCCGATGCCGAGCTGCACCAGGTTCACCGCCGATACGTTCGGCAGATTGGTCGCCCAGTACCACGGCGTCGTATGCATGCGCTCGTCGAGATCCTTTTCTTGGATGTCGATGTGGCGGTCGAAATGGACAATGCCGATGCGTTTGGACGTGCACTGCGCGATTCCGCGTACGCACGGAAAGCCGATCGAATGATCGCCGCCAAGCATCAACGGCAGCGCGCCCGAGGAGAACACGTGCGCGACGCCGCGCGAAATCTGGTCGAAGCTCTTTTCCAGATTGCCGGGAATGGTGAAGACGTCGCCGGCGTCGGCCAGCGTCATCTGCTCACGGAGATCAACGCCGAGCTCGTAATTGTAAGGCGTATAGAGCGCCGAGATGCGGCGAATGCCCTGTGGCCCAAAGCGCGTACCGGGCCGGTAGGTGGTGCCGGAATCGAACGGGATGCCAAGCACGGCGGCGTCGTATTGGGCGACGTCGCGCACGTTCTCGACATAAGGCGCCTTGAGAAAGGTGTTGATGCCGGCAAAATGCGGCAGCTCGCCGCGCGCGAAGGTCGGGATCGACTTGTCGGTCAGGCTGTCGGCGCCGGGCAAACCCATGGCGAGCGCCCATTTTTGCTCCTTGCGCCAGCCGCCTTCCGGCAGCTTTCCTTCCGCTTCGAGCGATTTCCAGCCTTGCGTCGCCATGCGGTCGAAATCGGGATGATGGCGACGCTTGCGCTCGCGCACAGGAAACAGCCCGGCTTTGCGCGAGACGCGGGTAAACGGATCCGGCATCGTAACACTCCTTTTTGTTGCTTGCCGTCGAGCTAATCGACACTGTCGCCGACATCGGTGAGGCGAGCCACCATCTGGTAGGTGCCCTCGTCCTCCTCGCCGTCGTGCGCCGCGCCTTGGTGGATGAGTTCCTCGAGCCGCGCCTTGGTGGCGAGGAATTCGGGCGAAATGAATTGCGCCGCGCTGCGCGGATGCGCCACCGGCACCTCGATCAATTCCTGCACCTGCCCCGGATGCGCCGACAGCACCAGGATGCGATCGGCGAGAAAGATCGCCTCGTCGAGATCGTGGGTAATGAACACGATGGTGATGTCGATCTTGCGCCAGATTTCGAGCAAATGCGCCTGCATGCGCGCGCGCGTCTGCGCGTCGAGCGCGCCGAACGGCTCGTCCATCAGGAGAATCCGCGGCTGGTTGGCGAGCGCGCGCACGATGGCGACGCGTTGCTTCATGCCGCCCGACAATTGGTGCGGATAGGAGTCGGCAAACTTTTCGAGGCCGATGAGCTGCAGCCATTGCAGCGCCTGCTGCTCGGCCTCGTATTTACCGTGCCCATTGACCTCGAGGCCGAACATCACGTTCTTTTTCACGGTGAGCCACGGGAACAGCGTGTAGCCCTGGAACACCATGCCGCGATCCTTACCCGGCTCGCTCACCGGTTTGCCTTCGAGCAGCACGTCGCCGGACGTGTGTTGCTCGAGACCGGCCAAGATGCGCACCAACGTCGATTTGCCGCAGCCGGACGGGCCGACGATGCAGAGAAATTCGCGCCGATGGGTCTGGAAGTTGATCTTGTCAAGCGCGAGCGTCGAGCCCTTCGGCGTGGCGAACACCTTGCTCAGGTCATTGACCTTGAGGATGACCTCGCGCGCTTTGAGCCGCTCGAAGCGCGCGCGCACCGCAGCCGACTGATCGAGATAGGACGGCAATACGTTGGGGGCGACAAATTTGTTCATCGGCGCCTCGCTTACGCGCTCTTGTCGAGCGTGCGGTCCCAGGGGAACAGCCGCTTGCCGACCAAGGCGAGCACCATGTCGGTGCCGAGCCCGATGAACCCGATGATCATGATCGCCGCATAAACCGTGGCGAAATGCTGATAGCGCGCCTGTTGCGTAATGAACCAGGTGATGCCGGTTGACGTGCCGATGAGCTCGGCGACGATCAGATAAGTCCAGGCCCAGCCGAGCAGGATGCGCTGATCGCGGTAAAGATCGGGCAGGATGCCGGGAATGACCACGCGCGACAGCAGCCTAAGCTTTTTGGTGCCGAGCGTGAGCGCCGCCTCGACCAGCGCGACGTCGAGCTTGCGCGTGGTGTTGGCGATGATCAGCACCTGCTGAAAGAAGGTGCCGATGACGATGATAGTGACCTTCGGCCCGTCATAGATGCCGAGGATGGCGACCGCGAGCGCACCGAAGGCCGGTGCCGGCAGATAGCGGAAGAACTCGATGAACGGCTCATTGAGGCGCGCAAAGCCGGCATAGGTCCCGCACAGAATGCCGATGGGGACGCCGAGGATCGAGGAAATCACGAAGCCCCAGAAGATCACCTGGATCGAGTGCCACAGGCTCTGATGCAGCCAGGGGCCGTCCTTGGTCGCCGGCGGCGTGATGAAGGAGGTGTAGAGCGCCAGCGCCACTTCGTGCGGCACCGGCAGGTAGATCGGATTGGACGGCACGCCTTTGGGCGGCGGCTTGTGGTTCTCCTTCGCGTCTTTCACCTCGTCGGCGAAGGCATGCTTGTCCATGCGCATGCCGGCCTGCAGGTACTCCGCAGATCCCGGATCGGTGATTAGGACCTGCGGATGCCAGACCGCGGGGACGTAGCTCACGATGCTCCAGATCACGACCGGAAGCACGAACGACAAGGCGCCGAGCAGGAGCCGGGCACGCGGCGAGATCGGCCGGAGAACCTGAAACCAGCTTCGCATCGTGAACGGCTCCCGCCCGGCTCGCAGGGGACTATTTGACCGCCATCGTCAATGACGGATCGATATAGCTGTTGACGTCTTGCGCTTGCTTGTAGACGGCGTTGGCGACGTTGAAGTCGTCGGCGTTCTTGGTCGACCCGTAGAGTGAGTCGAGGCCCTCGCCTTTCTTGAACGTCTTCTTGCCCGCAGCGACGTCGAGCAGATGCGTGCCCTTGAGCAACGGCAGGTATTCCGCCGGCGTCAAGCCGACGCGTTTGGACATGATCTTGACCGCGTCGGCCTGCGTCTTCGGATCGTTGATGTAGTGGACGATCTTGTCCCAGACCTTGATGATCCTGATGTAATCGTCCTTGTGAGCGGAAAGGCTCGCCGGGCTTGCCGCCAGGACGTCATAGATCAAGCCGGGCGCCTTCGCCGACGTATAGAGGGGATGCGAACCGGGCAGCGCCTTCATCGCCTGTCCTGCGATCGGCTGCCAGGCGCCGATGGCGTCGACCTGACCGGAAGCGAGCACCTGCGGCGTTTCGTTGGTCTTCGAGTTGACCAGGGTCACGTCCTTGTCGGTCATGCCGAGCGTCTTGAGGCCGTGAACCAACAACAGATGCTCGACCACGCCGACTTCGATGCCGACCTTCTTGCCCTTAAGATCTTTGAGGCTTTTGATACCGGGCTTGCCGACGATGATGTCGTTGCCGCTCGAGTAGTCGGTGAGCATGATCATGATGCCCTTGCCGCCGCCCGCGCCGGTCGCGAGCGTGTCGCCATTGGTCATCAGATTGGCGTCGATCTTGCCGGCCGCGAAGGCGTCCATCGAAGCCGAGTAGTCGAACCACTGGAAGTTCACATCGACGCCGGCCTCCTTGAACCAGCCTTTGTCGATGGCGACCTGGAAGGCCACCCAACCCGGCCAGTCGCTATAGCCGATCGTCAACGGCGCCGCGGTCGACGGGCTGACGCCGGTTATGGCAAATAATGCGAAACCAAAAATCGCGCTCAGGGCGCTTTTGCGAGTCATCGCGAACTCCTGCGTTTGCGGGTCATGACAAGGCGGCTGCCTGGGCAGGCCAACGAGGATGGCGCTTAGCGCTGGGCGAGCCGGCCTTTGTTGTCGTCGTTCAGTCCTTTGCGGTTTGGCGACCGCGGACTGGCTAAAGAACCTCGTTGCCAATCACGGCCACTGAGGTCTCCCGGGTTTTTATCCCGCCGTGCACCCGGGCTATTGATGCGCCCGGGCGGCAGCTCTCGGACCTGGCACCTTCCTCTCGCGAAGGCCGGAACCCTAGCCACCAACTCGTCGTAGACGCAGCAAAGTCCGTGCCAGCCCCAAACCGCGCTTTTCGGCTCAGCGCGGAGGGTTTCCGCCTATTCGGCAGGCAGGCTGGCAATTTTCCGGGCATCGCGCGCCGGCTGCTCCCGGCGCGCCGCGACATTCCGCTATTTCATTTCTTCGGAATGTGCGCCTTCTCGATCACTGCGGTCCACTTGCTGATGTCGGCCTTCAATCGCGCCATCAACTCGTCCGGCGTTGTTGCATGCGCCTCGACGCCGACCTTGGCGAATTGCTCCTTGACGTCGGGCTGCGCCAGGATTTCGTGCATCGCCTGGTTCATCGCGTCGATGACCTCTTTCGGTGTGCCCTTGGGCGCAAAGACGCCGTTCCAAGAAACCACCTCGTAGCCCTTGATCGCGGATTCATCGACCGTCGGCACGTTCGGCATATCGGCTTCGCGCTTGGCGCCCGTGCTGGCGAGCACGCGCAGCTTGCCGGCCGCGATCTGCCCCTTGAGCGCGGGCGGGAAGTCGACCAACAACTGAATGTCGTTGCGCAGGATGGCGACGATCACTTCCGGCGAATTCTTGAACGGCACGATGGCGAAATTCTCCCCCGACATCGACTTGAGCAGCTCGGCGCCGAGATCCTGCGTCGAGCCGACGACGATGGTGCCGAGGTTGAGCTTGCCCGGATTCGCCTTGGCGTCGGCCAGGACGTCCTGCAGCGTCTTGTATTTCGATTTGGCGTCGACCGCGAACAGCAGGTTGAATTGGCCGAGGCCGGAGATCATCTCGAACTGTTTGACGGGATCGAACGGCAGATGATTGAAGTCGGCGACGCTGATCGCCGTGCCGTTGGTGACGAGGCCGAGCGTGTAGCCATCCGGCACCGCGCTCACCACCGTGCGCGCCGCGTTGATGCCGCCGGGGCCGGGCATGTTCTCGATGATGAAGCGCTCGCCGAATTTTTTCTCCAGCCGGTCGGCCAAGATCCGCGACGTCACGTCGGCAACGCCGCCGGCGCCGAACGGCAGCACCAGTTTGACCGGCTTGTCCGGCCATTTCGCCTGCGCTTGCGGTGCGAGCGCGGCGCTCAGCGCCGCGGCAAGCAGCGCCAATAGAATTTTCCGCATGGTGATCCTCCCTGATTGTTCCCGGCCTTGTTCTTGTCAGTTGAAACCATAAAGCCGCGCCGGATTGTCCACCAGCAAGCGCTGCTGCGCCAGCGGCGTTGCGGCAAATTGCGGCACCAGGTCGACGAGGTCGGCCTCGTCGGCCTCATGCGTGGCGTTGGGATGCGGAAAATCGGTGCCCCAAAGCACGCGCTCGGGCGCGGCCTCCACCAGCGCGCGTGCGATCGGCACGGCCGCTGCATAAGGCGGCATGGAAATGCGCTCGGAGCCGCAGACCTTGATCCAGCAATTGGCAAGCTGCGAGAGATCGATCAGCGCGCGCAAGCCCGGCTGCTCGAGACCGGCCGCCGCCGGCACCCGGCCCATGTGATCGATGATGAACGGCACCGGCAGCGCGCGGATCATCGGCGCAAGCGGCACGATATCGGCTGCATCGAGATGCAGCACCACGTGCCAGCCGCGCCCCTTGATGCGGTCGATGACGCGATTGAAAACCGCCATATCCGGCGCGCCGCCGAGATGCTTGACGAAATTGAAGCGCACGCCGCGCACGCCGCCCTCGTCGAGCGCGTCGAAATCCTTGTCGGTGAAGCCGTCGTCGACGATGGCAACGCCGCGATAACGCTTGCGGTCGGAGGCGATGCAATCGAGCATCGCGCGGTTGTCGGTGCCATGGCAGCTCGCCTGCACGATCACTGCGCGGTCGATGCCGAGATGATCGTGCAGCGCGCGCAGCATTTCTTTCGGCGCGTCCTCCGGCGTGTAGCGGCGGTTCGGCGCGTAGGGGAAAACGTTGCCGGGCCCGAAGACGTGGCAATGCGCGTCGGTTGAACCGGGCGGCAGCCTGAAGCGCGGTTTGCGGCGGCGAGCGAGGAAATTTTTATGGACGTTCAACTCACGGACTCCGTTTCATGCTCCTTTTCTTGGCAATGGCCTCGCCGCCGACGCGCGCCGCCACATAAACGACGATGGCGCCGCCGATGGCGTAGTACCACGGCCACAGCAACACATATTGCAGAACGTAAAGCAGGGCAAAGCCGGCCAAGACAGCGATCAGTCTGGTGAGCGGCATCGCGCCCTCCCCGTTACAGCGGCGGCAGGTCGCCGCGCTCCCAGCCCGCGACGGTCGCCGCGCGGAA